>C687J35021_10000964_pt1 | contig 22145 bp, 22 predicted proteins | sample RifCSPhighO2_12_FD_35021 | JGI IMG/M metagenome (IMG submission 35021) | reverse complement strand
ATTTTAATCATTTAATTATATTGTACTAATTAATTAATTAGTACAATCTTAAGATTCGAATATTATCTCAAAAATATCCTTTGTAAAACACGCACAAAAAAGCTCTAGAATTTTTCTGGAGCTCCAGAATTTTTAGAAGAAGAAGAAGAAGAAAACTTTTCCTTCGGTCCTTAATACAGTATAATTAACTTTTTAATTTAAATATATTAATAGGAGACCCTAAATAATTTTCTTATTTTAATTATTTTATCAGCTTATACTAAGAGTTTGTTTGATATAGTATCAAATAATCAAAATTTATCTTTCGTTCGTCTTGCGACGTGTACAAAAAAGCTCTAGAAAAATTCCAGAATTTTCTAAAAAATTAGAAGTTTAAAGATGTTTTTAGAAGAAAACTTTTCTTCAGGTCCTTATTCCTGCGGTACAATACAATTAACTTTTTAATCTAAATGTACCGTAGGAGACGACCCTAAATAATTTTCTTATTTTAATCATTTTATTAACTTATACTAAAAGTTTATTTGATATACCCAAATAATATTGTAAAACGTAAACAAATAACGCACATTTACCTTTATTTAAAAGGTAAATTAACCAAACTTAACTTTAGACATATCAATGTCACAAAAGCAATTCTGGTGACTACATTCGAATGGTTCTATATCTTCACTTTCGAGAATTTCGCGTTCGTCGGAAAAATAAAGTTTCACTAATCGATGCATCTCATCTTCATCCCACCCTTGAACATGATCAACTTTTTCATTATCAACATAGAACAAGAAGACAGACGATATTGCAACATCTTTAAGTGTTTCAACATCATCTATGTTAAGAGAATAAAACGTGATACCCGATTGTTCGTACTTTGAGGTACACTGTGAAGCACAATGAGAAGCAAAAGTTTCAAATTCTTCTACGTCATCACCAGCGAATCCTAATTTGACTATGGAACGAATTAGTTCCGGTGGTTCTTGTCCCGCTTCAATTACATTAACCAAACTCATCTTAATTTCACTTTTATATCACAAAATTTATATTTATGAAGAAATCATGTTAAGTTTTGAGGTGAACATCGATCAAATTTAACTACTTGATCATACCAGCCTGTAACTGAAACATGTGCGACACATAAGAAAATTTTGTTAGGTTCTTTTCCGTAATCTACCATCGTTTTAACCGCTCTTTCTTTATCTGTTTCACTTAATGTAGCTAAAGGTTCATCCATCAGAACCAATGGAGATGAATTTAATTTAGTTAGTGCTATTGTTAACGCAAGAGAAAGTCTTTCTTTTTGTCCCCAACTTAAATCGCGAGGTTCTATTTCCATTCCATCAAAGAATACAACAAGATTGACAGAGGGTTTAATCCGATCCTTAGTTTTAAGGGTCTTAAACATACTTAATTTAACTGCGATAGGTTCAATAAATAAAGATTGAATGATATCTTCAAGATGTATGTTTAATATTCCAGAAACTCTTTCGTACGATGTATATTCTGCATCAATCATAACTTGTTTAAGTCGTCCCAAGGTTGAAACGCCTTTTTGTAAGGATAATAATTCTTCTCGAATAGGAACTAAATGATCTCTTTCTTGTTGTAGTTTTAGGACTGTATGATATCTATTAACTTGTGACGTTAAATTAGAAATAGTTTCTCTCTTATCATCGTAGTCCACATTTTTAATCATATTCTCAAACTCAGATATTTGAATTAAAAGAGATGCAATTTGGTTAATTGTAACCTTAACTTGAAGTAATCTATTATACTCACTTTTAGCTTGATTTACGGACGTGTAAATAAATTTACTCATTCCGACGCATCCACCGGAGGCATCGGAAACTATCTGGGAAAGTTGACTTAAATTATCTCTAAGTGGTATTAGTTCTTTTTGAAGCTCTCGGAATTCATATAAACGATTATCTTGGATAATATCATCGACTGTCCTATTTGGAGGTAAAATTACTTTAATAGATTCAATACGTGTAATTCGTTGAAGCAAAGATTTTTGCTGAACCTTAATTTCGTCTATTCGGCGTTCATCTAACGTTGTTGATGGATCAAAGTCTCCAAGTTGAGCATCAAGTTTATTAAATTGAGATATATACGAATCTAGTTCATTTTCTTTACTTTGAAGTTTATATGTAATATTTCTAAGAGCATCTTGGTGGTTCAAATACTTCTGATGTTCTGTTTTTAATTCAATTAAAGTTCGTTCATTCCGGTTTCGAGTATCCACAATTTGATGTTCAATTTCTTTGAGTTTATTTTGTAATGCATGTACGTCTACGTTCTCGACCTTAATTAAAACGGGTGCTTTGTAACGAAGCCCGCAATTACATCCAGGACATTGTAGGGGAGGATTGTTTAAAGTCTGAATAATATATTTATATTCGTCATCATAAAGTGGATGAATTTTCTTATTTAAGTTATACAGATCCCGTTCAACTTCCTTAATTTCATTGCTTCTATCCGGAAATGTAATCTTTTCAGGTTCGTCCTTTTCCTTAGCTAATTTATCTGCTTCTGTTTCAACTTTAGCAACTTCTAATTCTAGAGATTTTAGTTGGCTTAGAATCTGAAGCTTACGTCGAATTTGTTCAAGCGAATTAAGTTCGTTTTTCAATTTTTCACATTCAGTATCTAATTCTTGTAGACACTCATCAATACTTTCATCCGTATATCCCAAAGAGAAAGATTCTGCTAACTTTTTATTACGTTCAAATTCATGTGTTTGACTTTGTATTTGCGATATCTCTCGTTGAGAAATTAAAGATACTTTTCTTCCATCATCTACGAGTTGATATGAATTGATACGTTGAAGTAATGTTTGTTCTTTTTGTTGAAGATTTGTATATAGTCTTTGATTAGACATATATGTATCGTATTGACGTCGTTGTTCTATTTCTTCATCTATCAATCTTAATTTCACATCAACATCTTCGATTGTCAACTCATCTGATCTAAGATTTGAATTAAGAGATTGATATTGTGACTTAAGTCTATTTAAATGAGATTTATTGCTTTCAATATTTTGAAGTTCTGATTGTAATTCTTTAATCTTCGAAGATGCAGTTTCTAAAGACATCATCGTATTATCTAATATAATCGTTGGAACTTCTACAATATCATTTCCGGTTAGCTTATTCTGAGATAAGTTATCTTCAAAGATTCCTAAACGAACTGTAAATTGAGATTCTGTCTTTATCAGTTTATCTTGTTTAATCTTAATTTCCGAATCTACTCGAGATATACGTTCACCTGGATCATTGTTTTGGAACGCTAAGGATGTGATTAGTTCAAGTTTCTCAGCTGCCGATCCGAAGAGTAGAGGATTACATTGTTTCTGACGAAGGTAACTTGTAGCTATCCAAAAATCAGAATTACCAAACCAATCATTAATATAATCTTGTGCAATTACATCTTCATATTCAAATTGGGATTCGGTGTCCTCTTTAGTTATTGTAACTTTAAGAACCTTTGAATTGGTCTGACGATAAATTGAACGGACCTCATCGTCTGCTCCTAAAGTTAATCGAACCCATGTTTTAGTTTTTCCTTTTTTAGGAGGAATTATCGGGGCAATTCGAGTAATCTTTCCGTATAAACACCAACATATAGCTTCTAATATTGTAGTTTTACCCGCCCCAGACGGTCCTTTGAGTAAAGTAATTTGACCTTCCTGAAATCTGATCTTAGTGTAGGCGTACCCTCTAAAGCAATCTAATTCTAATTCCATTTTGTGATTGTTCATACGAACGGAATGAAAGTAAAGAATATTCGATTCGATTGTTTTATTTCAACACCACATTTTTAATTGTCAAATGTGGTTCTTTTAGGACGTACTTAACATTATTATATTTATCGTATTCGTCGATGAACAGTATTTGACATTTTATATTTATCATATCCATCAATAGACGGTGTATAAAATGTCAAATACTACAGATAACTATAATAATGTCAAATCTCGAATACCGCAGGCGAATTTAAAATGATAGTAAATATAAAATGTCAAATATAGAAGCTTATCTTCTTGGAATACTAACAATATTGTTAGTCATAGTACCTTTCTGGTTACTGTCCATGAATTTTGGAAATGTATCGAGTGCATATTTATTAGTATTGTGCAAACAAGCCATAACTTACCCAGCTGCTTAAAATAAAAATAAAATAAAAAATAATTAATAAGCTGAATGTAATTCTTCCCTTTTTTCTTCAAAACGAAATATATATGGCTGACGACAAGGTTACTATCCCTCCCCATCGACATGTTATCGCTCTCGTGAGACATGCCAAAATTGGTGAGATTCCTCAAATCATCAAGGCTCTCAAGGCTGAAGGATGTGGGAATATCTTTCTTCGAAGCGTTCGTTTCCCCTATTTCGGTACACTGGTTGTCCTAACTGAAGATGTAATGGATAGAATGGAAGGAAAGGTTCTTTACACCAAGACAGTGACGAAATCAAAGGGTGAAGGCGAAGCTCCGGAAACGGTCATGCACGATCAAGTTCTTGAGCCTTTTACTTTGGATACAAAGGATTACCCTCCGGCAGATCGAAGTGATCGAGCGCTGTATCTCTCAACTATTCCTCACAAGAAGGATGAGCCCAGGGAGATCAACCATGCTGATATTCGAGGAGTCATGAACAACTTAACTCGACGCGGAATTGTTCCTAACGGTTCATGGAAGATTCATCCTCTTGACAAGAGTTGTCTTCAGATCCGCTTCACAACTGAAGATCCTACTCAAATTGCCGCAATTTCTCGAATTTTCTTGTCATCGGTAAGTCACACTCGAGTTCAATGGAGTCTCACATAAAATGTAAAACACTCTTAAACGTTTCTCTAAACGTTTAAATTTTTTTTGAATTTGAGGAATAAAGAATTAAATGTCTTATAGAAAATATGGATGTCCTTGATGCATATATTACGGAGATCAATAAGATAGCACCTCTACGAGAATACATATTAGCTAACGATAAAGGAACGTTAGATAGGGTCAAAACCTTCTATACTAATCTTATACCTAAATTAAAAAGCAGAAATTCTTTGGTTAAGTTAAACGAGGGCACAATACCCTCATTTAGTGGTCGTTCAAAAGATGTAGATCCTGTCAAAGAAATACTACTATCTTTAATTGACAGTGGTAAAACTAAAGACGAGAATATTGAATTTATCTTAGAATTCATTAGAGTACGTCTATTTAGGATCTATAATGAGATGAGAGAATGGCGTTACTATAATTGCATTTCAGATAAACAAGTAAATATCTTAGTCGGATTAATAAGTAAAGAATTTGAATTAGATCGTCTTACCGTTCGGCAATTCTTATACACCATTAAAGTACTTGAACTGATTAAATCTCCTTTGAACGAATCTCAAGAATTATCTTCTTTTAATACTCATTTACAAGAGGAATTATCAAAGTTCTTAAGTTCAGGTAGTATTGTACTTCTTGAGACATATATTAAATGTTATAAAGATACAGATCAGTTTCCTTTGTTTATGAGAATTGCTTTAATACAAGATTTAGAAGGCTTGACTGAGTTTACTAAAGACTTCTATAGTATTGCAACTTTACATATACCGTGTAAGTAATTTCAATGAATAGAATTACTGTTCTATTAAACCTTCTATTGAAGGTTTAAAATTAACGAAGACGAGATGTCGATTTACGAGGAATAATTTGGCTAGGACGGAGAGGTTTGACTAAAGAAGATTCCTGTGCAAAATCTTCCAATCTAGTACCTTTATCACTAAGGATAGTACCTACCTGAATGTTACGAACTGGAACTCCCACTCTCATGTCTTCGGGAATCTCAGGAGGTTGTAGATGCTTTTCTTGCTCTTTAATAACTTCATCTTCATCGCCACCTTCGGTGACGTCATCTTCGAGATCTTCAAGCTCACCGAGAGGATCTTTTCCTTTATAATCTTTCTTCTCATATTCTACAGGACCATCTTCGACCCCTTCGGGGTCATCGGGGAGATCTTTCAATAAACTAGGTTTCTTTTCGGGAGCTCGCGGTGTCGCTCGTGTCGACGTTGCACGAGATGTAGCTCGAGTTCCACTCGAAGGAACATCTTTCTCTTTCGTTACTTCGGTTGTATTCGATGTTCGAGTTGACGTGGCTCGCGTTGACGTAGCTCGAGTAGCACTACCGGTAGGGGTAGCTCGAGATCCACTTGAAGAAGCAGCTTGAGGTTTTGTAGGCGTGGTACGCCCGACAGACCTTATTGTGGGTCGCGCTTGAGGTCGTCCTGTTGAAACGGGAGTAGATCGTCCGGTTGAAGCAGTAACTTCAGTTGTTTTAACTGGACTTTTGGAGATTTGTGATTGTGTAGATCGTTCAGTAGATCTGGCTGCGGGTCTAGGAGCAGGTCTTGGTGCGGGTCGATTGCGAGTTGCCATAATGCGTTTAATATTTTATAAACCACGATATTTTTTATCCTTATTTTATTTATTTTATGTTGTTCAGACGTCCAATCAAATAGGTTATTTGAACAATATAAAATATCTAATTTAAAAAGAAATTATTCGTCCTCGTAAGGTTCAGTAGGTTCCTCTTGTTCGGTTATAACTTCTCCGTCATCTCCAACTGCAACACCTTCTTCTCTTAATAGATCTATATAATCTTGGAAATAATCTGTTATTAAGATGTAAGAACCAACCGGATCTAAATGACCGTCTGTAAGTTCGATTAACCAATCTCCTTCGACGTATCCTACAGGTTTCGCGTCGTAAGTTCTACCGTAAATTTTGCGCCTTAATTGGTCTGACCCAGGTTCACCAGCTGGGAATAATTTATCAAATCCACGGAATCGACGCGCGGCCGGGGTAGCTCTAGTATTGGGTCTTATATTTGGACGAATACGAGTTCGGGGTTCCAGAGCAACTCCTTCTCGGGGTGGTCTACGTGATCCTGGAAGACGAACTCGAGGCATGTCTTCAACTTCGACAACTTCACTAACATCTAAGGGATTTCTTGGAAGACGTACTCGAGGTCCGCCTTCAACTTCGACAACTTCACTAACATCCGACTGGGATGGTCGATTTCTTGAAGGACGTATTCGATGTGTTTCTTCATCCTCTGTAGTTCTTTCACCTGGGGGAGCTCGTGTATATCTTTCTCTCATCGACGAACTGCCAGCAATTTCAGGTAAGTCTGCCATTTTATTCAATATCTCCAAATATTTATTTTTTTAAAAATATAAAAAGAATTTGACGTAATTTTTAATTTCATTCATTAGTAAAAATCACTTCAAAATGGCGTCCCGAAAAAAGGTTAGTGAATTTGGCACACAAGGCGGCGCTCGTCGACCAGGCATCAAACATGTAGCCAATACGACAAAGAAAGTTCAAGAAGTTCGAGATTATACTCGAGAAATTTTCGAGAATTTTGAATTTGATGGAATCACTCTTACCCGGGCTCAGATTGATGAATTAAAACAAATTCAGTATCAAAACGGCACACCTTTCTTTTCTTTCGATCGTCCGGACAACGTTTACAATAGTAAAGACATTCGGAATAATTATACGGGATTGACTAACTTGGTTGATTTTCTTGAGTCTGTAAGAGAAGTTGGGTACGACAAAGCTTTAGATTTAGTTGATGAATCTTTGAAGAAGACCTCGCTTCTCTTTCGTAAAACTAAAGGCTACCAAAATGTTATGGAGCAAGTAGAAGAAGATCGTGATCTGGAGACCCGAGTGGAAGGTCGTAATGATATTGGTGAATGTTTAAGTTGTGGAAGTAAAATTATCATCGTTCGATCAGTTCAGGCTCGGTGCGCGGACGAAGCTACTTCCATTATCTATCGTTGCGCTAGTTGTGGTGCTGGAGGTGGTCGAATCCGTCTCCGTAAGCTAGGAGATACAAAGTAATATTTTATTTATTCGATTCTTTATCGAATAAACGTAACGCGAAAATTTACTACCAAATAAATTTAACTCATTGTTTTAAATGAGTTCAGAAGTTGATTGTCGTTCGGTTGGAGCTTGGCCTGCAATCATAGCAGCTATTATAATTTTAGTTTTTCTAGTTGGGATTGCGTTCATTGTCGATATTTCTTCCTCTTCACGAGGTATGACATTTTTAGGGGTTTTAATAATTGGAATTATTTGGACAGCTATTATTTATTGGATGTGTGTGACTGGAAACCACGCTTTAGGTTGGCTTCTTCTGTTAATTCCTTTTGTTTTATATGTGGCATGGTACATAGGGAAATGGTTAGCAGAGGTAACTGTACCTCCAGGATGTGTACTCAATGATGCGATAATTTCAGGATAATTTCGTTGAGATAATTCTCGACGAAATCGACGAGATCGATGAAATAATTCTCAACGAAAATATTCTGAGATATAAAATGGAATATCAGACTACAGATTTTCCAACGGATCCTTTTCAAACTTCAGCACCAGTACAAAGTACAACTGTAACTGGTCCGAAAGAATTTTATCAAGTAGTTGAAGCTAAAGATATGTTTGAGTCAGTAGGATTTCCTTCTCCTTGGGATGAAATTCCCGAGAATAAGAAACAAGAATATAGAGATCGTCATATTAATGCATTAATGGCTATGGCTATATATTTTATAGTTGTAGGTATTATTTTAGTATTCACAATTGGACGATATCCTGCCGATTATGTATATTGGACTGTTCAATTAATAGCTGTGATATGGGCGGCTGCTGGAGCTATATTTATGTGGTATATATGGCTCCATGGTCAACCTGCAATTGCTGTAGCTGTCGCTATTTTATTTATTATAGCATACGGTATGCTTGTATATTTTGTTCTAGAAAAGCGTTATCAAGATGTTTATTTAGCTCATCCGTTCATGGTACGACCTTAGACTTATTCGAATTTAAGTTCGAGTATATTCGAACTTTAGATGGTACGACCTTAAAATTATTCTAACTTCGCATCTCTTAAAGATGCAGATGTAAGCCAGAATTATTCGAACTTAAGTTCGAATAATAGAATATTGAAAATAAATTATTCGGATGAACGGTCCAAACATTATAGTTGTATTAAAGAATTATGTTAGACGAACTTATTAACTCTATTGACCCCCGAAAACACGAAGCTTTAATACTTGCTTTGAAAGATCTCAATTGTGTAATTGGATTAGATGATGTAAAGGAGCAAGTTTGTCGTCAAGTTAAGTATGCTCTGTATAATTTGAATCGGAAACTTCCAATTAGTGGAATGCACCATACCTTAATTACAGGAGAACCTGGTTTAGGTAAATCTATGTTGGCAACTAAATTAGGAAATATTTGGTTATCTTTAGGTATCCTTGATTACAGTAAAGAACCTATTGTAGAAACTTCGGTTAATGTAAAAGAATTTACAAATTTTCTAATGTGGATCCATCGTTTATCTCAAGAACCCTCTAGAACACGAGTAAGTAGTAGAGGTAGAACATATACAGTGGGTGGACGTCAAATAGCTCAAAATAATGCAACCCGTCGAAAACATCTTCGATCATCTGTTTCCGCTTATATTAACAAACTTTATCAAGGACCTATTGCTGAAACATATCATACTTCAGCATGGCGAGCTGTCAAAGATATAGTAAATAATAAACTTAATCCAAATCAAGAAGAAACAATCTACAATCAATCCATAGATCCTTTCTTCTTAGAGTACACTGGTCAATTATCAGGAGTTATTCCAGCCCCAGCACCACTTATGACCAAACCTATTTGTAAGATTTTTCGTAAAGCAGATTTAGTAGGTAAATATGTAGGACATACAGCTCCTAAAACTGAAAAAGCTTTGAAAAGTTGCCTAGGAGGAGTTTTTATTCTAGACGAAGCTTATTCGTTATTAAATAGTAGTTCATGTAAATTCGGAATAGAATGTTTAAATACTATTAATCAGTTTATGAGCGAACATCCTAATGAAATTATTGTTATTTTTTGTGGATATAAAGATATGATCCAGAATTTATACGATGCTCAACGCGGTTTAGCTAGAAGATTTAATTTGGTATATGATTTAACGAAATATACATCAGAAGAACTAGTTAAAATCTACAAATCTAAATTATTTGATTCAAACAATTTCAAACTTGATATCACAGTAACAGATACAGGATTAGTTCAATTATTTGATCGAAAGAAAGATATGTTTAAATTTCAAGCTGGCGATATCGAAAATCTAGCCACTTTAACACAAATTGAAATAGCTACATCCCATTGGAACAGTTCTTTAAATTCTCCGTCCTTTAATTCTATATCATTTAAGAATATAGAAGATGCTTTAGCTCGATTCGAGAAAGGTAAACACTCTGATAAGAAAGTTGATGAACCACTACATATGATGTATTTATAATTTTTTTCATTCTTTTGAATGAACCACTACATATGATGTATTTATAATTTTTTTCATTCTTTTGAATGAAAAATTAATTAAGAGAACTGTAGTCCGTATAAACTCTAAATCCGTGATTGACAAAGTTTTGAAGTAAGTCAATTAAATTTTGAGAGCTGATGACACCTGCATCATGTACTTCATGATCTTGATAATCATCAACAGGAGTTTGAGCTTCTATCCTAAACCCTTGTAAACCATTCTCATTAAAGGGATAAAATGCAATTTGAGGAAGTACCTCGTCGTTTCCAAATTGATGGTTGATTAACTCCTCTGCATCATATAGATTGAACCATTCATTTATATTTGGATCATCGGTTCGAATAAATCCCGCATCATCAGTAGGATTTATATATATTCTAGTACTACTATCATCATCTGTGGTCAAACTTGTTTGAACCGCTTCCTCAATCGGTGTTGGGACTACAGTTGTTTGAACTATCGGTTCAACTTCCTCTTCATCTAACCAGTGCGGATAGTTTGTCATTTTCATTCAGACGAATGAAAATTTTTTTCTTCTTTCTTATTTAACTAATGCGAATAGTTTGTCACTTTTCTTCCCTGGTTAAGAGAGTGAAAGAAATTTAGTTTATTTAACTAATGTGAAAGAAAATTTAATCAAGGGAAATGGTATCATAATCTGTGTACATTTCAAATCTAGAATCTTTGAGACTCTTAACGACACCCATCAGATTTTCTGCTGTTATGCGTTCCACAACTCGTCCGTGTTCATTTCCTTTATCATCAGGAAGTGTTGCTACTACCTCGAATTTATTTTCTCCTTCAATTGGACGAAAAATTATTACAGGCTTAACATCTTTTGAACTGTATTGAAAGGTTCGTAAATGAGTATTACGATCAAGCTTAAACCAGTTATTTATATCGCCATTATCTGTCCTCATAAAACCATCGGAATTTAAAGGATTGACATATATCATCTTACGGTCGTCATCGGATGTGACCATACTCGTTAGAAGTGCCTTGTAAATACAGAGAGGTTCTCGCTTAATGACCATAGAACGAGTTCTAGTTGGTAATCGACTCATTTTATTTCCGAAGGGAAAATATTTTTAAGAAACTAAAGAGAATAAAATATTCTCTAATGAATCTCCGTAGCGATAATCCAAGTAGATGTATGGATCAACTTTACGACGTAATTCTGGTGTGACAATGTGATAGGGTCGACTAACTGAATGAGCTAATGTTAACATTAATCCATATCTAAGAATTATAAACATAGGATCAAATTGATCAATTAAAGAGAATGCAAAATTAAATAGATCATCTATATTTCCATTATTTTGATAGTCATAAGTTGCAATTGATGTAATACCATCTTTCATATCGTCAAATATATCAATGATATCGTCCATAAGTTGTCCAGCATAACCTATTAATTTAATTTGTTCAATCATTTTAGGACAACTTAAATCTATTCCTAATACAGCTGCAATAATTAAAGTAGTACTTTCTCCTTTTTCTTGACATAACTTCAAATATGTATCTCTAGGAAGATCAGACCGATTCTGAATCTTAACACTCTTAATTTCAGTAGTAAACAAATCTAATGTTAATTTTATCTTGGTTAAATCACCCTGAGTCATTCGCCGATATAATTTAAAAGTTGGATGAAGATCTTCTAATGATTTGTCTAGAGGTAATCCCTTAGACAGATTTATTATATCACTCTGAATAATCTTACTAACATTTGTTAGTAATTTCTTAGAATCATTTGATTCACTCGATGAATTCTGTGAACTAGGTGAGTCGAGTATAAAATCAACATACAAATAACACATAATAAGATCGCTAAGTAAATCGACGTTCCTGAGTTGTCCAAATACAGAATAGCTTAAAGATATTCCTCCGATAAAAGCTCCACTACCTGACGACTTCATCTGAAAAATGTTAGCATTACATTCTTTAGCTAGCTCGTTTAAACCCCGATCAAATGATTCTTTAATATCTGATAGCCCCAGAGTAGGTGATCCTTTTATTTTATCGATTAAACTTTTGAATAATTTACCTACAATTATCTTATTTTTATAGCCTATAACAGGGAACCATTTAGATAAAACATTTACTGAAGCCATTCGGGTGCCTTAAAAGTATCTTTAAAAATTCCACGTAATACTTTATGTTAATATTTTTTCGTTGTACAAAATTAAATGAATAACACAGGTCTTTTTATTGTGATCTTAGTTGTCGTTGTTTTAGTAATTGGTCTTGTCGTTGCCCTCCTGTGGCCTAAAGAACAACCACCTCAAAGTTCTACGACATCTGATGTACAGGAGCCGTCCCCTCCAAATACAAGTAATGACAGCTTAGATCTAACAGATGTAACTCAGCCATATGGACCAACTCATCATGGCTTCGAAAAAGTGTTTATTGAGCTTGGTAACAAACAGTTCGAATTAATCGAAGTCATAAACACTGAACGTCAAGGAGCTGTTCGTGCTGAAATTTCAGTACTTATTAGTCGGGTAGCTTCCTTGATTTGCGATGCGAAGAAGGGAAAGGAATTTATTGAATCTTACAATGCTAAGATTGATAACTTAGTTCGTTATGTAGCTATTAGTATCGAACAAGAATACAACAAATCAAGTTTCTCAGCATCGGGCTCAGACGAACATACGTTAACTGGAACACAGACAGGTACGGAAGGTAACAATTATAATATTCGAAACCAATGCGAACTTACCACTATTAAAATCCAGTTATCTCTGTTATCTTCTGCCCTTGCAGAGGCATTTGGAGCTTGTTTGTCTGTGGATGGAAAAGATTTAGTATCCCTCCTCAATTTAATGGATGCAGCTCTTATTTCTTACAACGAACTCTACAATATTGAACACAAGTTAACTGAAGCTCAAGCTTTCCGCAAACGTCATCTGGGCCTGTGGAAGAAAGTTCATTTATCTTAAATTCCCCTTTCGGGTCCTCCGGTCCTCCGGTCATTTACAATAATATATTGTGAATGAATATTGTAAAGGAATATTCTAAAGGAATAAAAAATGATATTCATCGCAAGTTTAATTGGAATAGTTTTCGTATTTGGCATCATATTGATAATAGGATGGTTGACAGCATGGAATTTAATGGGTGAGTTTAAAGATAAAAGTTCAACAATTGTTCAAACATTTTGTAATGCTGCTAATGTTTTAACTATTCTATTTATATCTATTCAAAATTTCGCCAGAGAACCAGAGAACCGTCCCAGAAGAAAGAAATTATTAGAATCTATAGATGAAGCAGGCAAGCTTATAGACACTTTAATCTTAGAGCCGGAAGCGGATATAACTTTTGGTTCTAAATTTAGTGAATTATTTAGACGAAAAGTCAAGATATATTCGCGTCGTAAGACATCAATTCGAAAGAAACTTAAATTACTCAGACATAATAATCAAGAAATAGGAGAATTAATAGGAGGAGTTAAAGTTATAACTGTATTAGATCAAATTGATAAAGTTTTAGTTGAAGAACCTCATCTTGATATTGGTTCGTTATTTATAAAAGTTATTGGATATTTCACTTCATACATAGGTGTAGATGTAGATAAGTTTTAATCGTTGTTCCAAAACGATTAAAATAATTTTTTTTAAATACCATTAAAAAATTACGTGTCCTATTTTAAAATGGATTTAGTTGAAATTATAGAAGGAATCTGTAAATTACAGGTTGGACAGACTATTAATTCGGAAGGTCAGATACAAGATTGTGCAAATTGGTCTACTTCATTTTCTCGTCGTTATTACGGTGACGATCATGTTAAAACGTGTAATTACTTAGTTGGAAAAACCAACGAAGCTATAGCTCATATCCAATCGAATCAAGAGACTAGGGATAGATTGATAGCACTTCTACCTGAACTTGATTTAGCTCTAGGTAATTATATTCAGACTTGTAGAAATAAAAAATACGGTACAGATGTAGAAATTACAATTTGGCCATCAAAAATTACCATTCAAAAAGTCCTTCATCTTGAACATGAAGAACAATATCGTAAAATGAGAGAACAACAAGATCGCGAGGCTTCCATTAGAGATGAAATTTCGAGAAATGAAAGTTCGAGGAGTCAAAAAAACTAATTTCCCGGGAAAATTCCGATGACACTGGTACAAGTGTCGGAGGAATCGTCGTCACCGTCGCCGTTACCGGTAACGGAGACGACAGAGATAAAATAAATTCAGATGAAGATGTTAATACACTTAGCGGGACACGCTTTTCTTCAGAAGAGTCAGATACGGAACCGTCAGAAATAGGTTATCCTTTTGATGAACCCGAAGGGTCAGAAGGGTCGGAAGAGTCAGAAGAAACCGAACCTTCTGAAGTTGAAGAAATTGACGTTATGACTATTTCAGCATACGGTAGAGAGGGTATGTCTATGCAAGAAATATTAACATGTAATACCGAAGTTATTCAGAGTAAAATGAATAGTAAATCGAAATCGCGAGGAATATTTAGCTACCCGGGGAAATTTAATGTATGGAAAAAATAAAAGTAATTTTCGTCAAATTATTAGATTTATTTTTTCTGTTCACAAAATAAAATAAAAACATATAATAAATAACGATGGCTGCATCAAGTTCAACTAACAAGGGAAACTCTCCGCACAGTAGCGGCAAGTTTGGTCTTTCTGACAAAGCGGAAATGGCTCTCGTGGCTTCTCCGTGTAACAAGGTCGCGATCCGTGTGTACAAAGCAGAAACAGGTGATGAAACGGTTGTTTTCGTCATGCCCACATACTGTGCTGTTGTTTCTGAGGACATAAAACACGCGCTTCTTTCTATTGCGTCGCTCGGTTCAAAATACGGTATGCGTACATCAACTCCTGTGAAAGCAGGGGCAAATGGAAAGGTAAGAGCGTACCAGAACACATTGGATGGAAGCACTGTAGATCTCGAGCTGCATCTGAGATGGGAGGATCAACTTGACGACATGGGTGATTTTGATGTAAATCAAACTATTCACACCGATGCTGGTGATGTTCTTGAATATAAATTCGACGAACAGAAAAAGGGGAAATTCCTAGTCAAGATGTATGTCCATGACATCACCGGAATGTCTGTTACTCCAACTATTTTCACTGACACACTCAAAGCCGCCGCTGTCGATGAAGATGGAAAACTTATCATGAAGCGCGCAACAGAGCTCGAGTTCCTGGTTTTCCACGACTACGCCTACTATAGGCGTCTTTATGAGCAGAAGGTACACAAGGACAAAGTTATCGCAGAGGGATTCGATGATGATGTTCCGTTTGAAGTAATGAACTTTTACAGGGATCATTTCGGTTCGGACTCTCGTGAAGCTGGTGTTCCTGAGTTCAATGTTCCTCCGGAGATCTCTGTCAACATGTTCTTCATGTCCACCTTCCTGTCAGCATAAAAACATAACATTTAACGTTTATATAAAACGTTAAAATACTACTGTTGATTAAGCGATCGTATGCATATCTTCAATATTAAAATTTGGCCGATGACCGAGTAATTGAAGATAATAATATGCACTACCGATTAACCAGTTAGAACTCATTCGAATACATGAACTCATTTCAGGGGTAGATTCTCCTTTACATACTTTATTTATTCTATCTTCAATTGTAAGACCTTCAAAGCTTTGAGTTGATGCAATAAAATTTCCTCGTTCAAATAAATATAAGGGAAGTTGTACAAATCGAATCTTTTCCGGCAATTTATCATGTGTATCCGTGAATCTGTAGATAGCATTATTAACCAACTCGAATACTTTATCTTGATCTCGTTCATGTCTAGATTCTAAAGGATACGGATCTGGAGGGCCTTTCCATGTTCTCATATACATTCCTATATCTAATAACATTCCTAAAGCAGATATAATATCTTCTTTATTCTCGTGAGAACTTACTAATTCTATCCATCGACTTATTTCGTCGGACAGACCTTCTAAATGATGTTTCACTCGATAAATTTCTTGAGTTAAAGTTCGTACTTCTCGTTTGACATCTTCTGGTACATCTGTGTTACTCATACAGATACATAACTTATTTAATTTTTCAATAGATTGGTCCGTGAAGCGAACATTTGTACAAGGATCTATGAAATTTTTAGTTGATCTGAATATAAATGAAAGTTCTGGGATTGTATATCCTTTCATGGTATTAGTAGAATAATGTTCATAACTGAATGACAAAACTCCATAACTTACAATTAAGTTAGGTTTAACCTCGGAATATTCTTCCCAGGTATTTTCCGTACATGTACCTTGAATCTCAGGCTGAATAAGATGATAGAAGTTATCACACAATGCAATTGTGCAAAGTTTTTCATATATTTCTTGTCTAAGAATATCTCTATCTTGAGTGTTATCAGTTCGTTGTATACATTCCAGAGATCTAAAATGATTGAGTTGAGCCCAATTATAACAATCTATAGGAATACTTGGATTAAAGTACCGACTAAATTTAAGACGATACGGATTGATTTCGTTAATTCGTTTAAATTCTAAATCTATAGGTACATATGTCTCTGGATTGGAACGATAAACATAATATTCAATTAATGGATATTTAGCTAGACTAAAGTCTATACGATCTTGTACTCCAAGTAATATTGCTTCTTGATTAGTTCTAGGGAAAGGTTTCTCTGTTGACGAGTCTGTTTCGGGTATACATTTAACTAAAGTTAAATCGTTCGTCAACAAACCTCGAGATAAAGAAAATAAATCTATACTAGGCAAGGCTATGAGTTGTCTCCAAGTTGTAGACAATTTACTTATTCTAATTGCCATAATCATCTCCGAGAAAGACATCTTTCGGTATGTTGTTATTCCCAAAATTGTACATAATGTATAAGTTTGTACTTCATCATAACTTTCGGGGGAATGATTTGTTTTAGGACCAAAAGATAACGAATCAGAATATTGTATGTCTTTAAATATACTTTTAAACGCTCTAAATAATGGTTCTTCGGACCACGTTTCTACATCGGAATTTACAAATCGAGCAATGTAAGGCAAATCTTTACCTTTCCAAAATCGATTATTTCTGGGTATTCGTTTAAAAGAATCGAAGAGTATTCCAATAAGGACTTGGATATATTTTTCATCAGTTTCCTTACAAGATTTGTATCCGATGCCATGACATTTAGCCAATCTTAGTATGGCACATAAAGGAGTCTGTTCCGTTATTTCGGGACAAGGTCTCCTTAAAACTATATCCGACATTTAAAATCAAACGCTTAACGTCTTTATTCGTTTCTATAATAAAATGATTACTTCACCTAGTTGCGTTAGCGTCGAAGATATCGGTTTTCCTGGGGCTATAACCCCTTTTTATAGGGAAAGATCGACCAATCAGCCATCAGAGCCTCAACCTACTCCAGGCAAAAATTACACAGGTTATGACTTGTTTTCCTTACGAACACGAGTCGAAGCGGATCCTGTGTATGCACAATTTTGCAATAGATTCTCCACAAATATATCGTTCCGACCGAAACTTCACAATAATCGTATGTATTCTTTTTTGTGTATCAATCGGGTTGCAGATCCAGATTTTAGACGAGAGAATAATCCTAAACGATGGAGAGTGGGAGAAAACATTGTTCCAACTGGAATTAACAGAATAGAGACAGTGAAACCAGAATGGCTTCAGGAAGTAACTGATAAATCTATTAATATGTATCCAGATTATTCTGTAGTATTAACCGATCAATATCCGGTCGGGCTTGACCCAACTGATCCATTACCATTGTGGTGGGTCAACGAAATTCTCCCCCGAATAAACTTAGAAAGTGTAATTAGAAAGAGTTGGTTCCACGACGAACCTCTTCGAGATATTTCTAATTACGATTATTTCTACGAAAATGGTTGTGTATATGTTCGTATGATAGATCCGGAAAATTCCGGGAATATCGGCGAACACTCTCCTTACATTGGAGATTTGTTAAATACAGGAGACCAAGCTGTAACTCGTCAAGATATGGATTATGGAGATTATTCTGACTATTCCATTCGTTATACTCAATTACAAGTAAAACTTATTGAAATTTTAACTGATTATTTTAAACGAGGAGTTGTCGCGCTAAATTCTCTATCTGATGCTGAATTAATTAGGAATTGGAAACTAATTCCTCTCCGAGATGAATCTAATTTATTTGAATTAGGTTGGATAGATTTACGATTGACCGGATTTGACGGAAAACTTAATTTCATTCGTCGTCAAAGTAAAGAATGGAAACCTATGTGGGACTATCAAATCGTCTATTACAACATAGGAACTAATAGTGTCGTTCATCATAATATTAGTAATTGGTATTCTTCAGTGTATAAACCCGGACACATCCTTCGAACTTTAGGTAACTATATTGTACTTCAGGTTAATTCTTATGAAGATGCGATTAGAATCGCCGATGATATTTGCGAAGTTGTCGAGAATTCAGTAGGAACAGTTATTCTTACTCCAAGTGTCGGATTGATCTTGGATCTAAATGTTATGAATAAGATATCCAGCGAGGGTAATAACCAAACTTACTTAGATTTAGTAAATAAGAAATTAGTAAATTCAATTAAGAAAGTTGAAAAGAAGTTCAGTATGTCTGATGTTGAGATGGCTCTATCGGTCTTTGTATAATTCGTACGTGTTAAACACGTATGATTTTAGTATTTCGATATTTATATCAGAGGATATTTTTGATTATTTGGGAGTGTATTAAATAAACTCTTAGTATAAGTTGATAAAATGATTAAACTACGAAAATTATTTAGGGTCCTGTATTAATACAATATAATTAAAAAGTTAATTATACTGTATTAAGCACCAGAGGAAAATTAAACTTCTTCTTCGCGTTTCGCGTCTTCTTCTTCTTCTGGAGCTCCAGAAAAACCCCAGAGCTTTTTCGACTTGTCGGGCAGCGAAGCCTTGTGCACGTCGCAAGACGAACGAAGGATAATTTTGATTATTTGATGTTGTATCAAATAAATTTGTACTAATAATTGATAAAGTACTTAAAGATTAAAAATTATTTAGGGTCTCTCCTTAATACAATATAATTAAAAAGTTAATTATATTGTATTAAGGAGCGAAGGAAAACTCTTCTTCTAAAACATCTTTAAAGTTCTGGAGCTCTGGAATTTTTCTGGAGCTTTTTTGTGCGTGTTTTACGAAGGATATTTTTGAGATAATTTTCATTATTTGATACACCCCTAAGTAAATACATACTAAGAATTGATAAAGTACTTAAAATGTAAAAATTATTTAGGGTCTTCTATTAATACATTTGAATTAAAAAGTTATTTATACTGTATTAAGAACCGAAGGAAAATTAATCTTCTTCTTCTTCTTCTTCTCGAAATTCTGGAGCTCCAGAAAAATTCTAGAGCTTTTTTGTGCGTGTTTACGAGGAATATTTTTGAGATAATATTCAAATATTAAGATTGTCCTAAGTAATATATTAGTACAATATAATTAAATGATTAAACTAAGAAAATTATTTAGGGTCTCCTATTAATACATTTAGATTAAAAAGTTATTTATACTGTATTAAATACCAGAAGGAAATTAAACTTCTTCTTCTTCTAAAACCCCAGAGCTCCAGAAAAATTCCAGAGCTTTTCGCGCGTGTTTTACGAAGGATATTTTTGAGATAATTTTCATTATTTGATGTTGTATCAAATAAATACTTAGTAAAAATCGATAAACGTACTTTTATTTAAAAATTATTTAGGGTCTCTCCTTAATACAGTATAATTAACTTTTTAATTATACTGTATTAAGGACCGAATGAAAACTCTTCTTCTTCTTCTTCTTCTTCTGGAGCTCCAGAAAAATTCCAGAGCTTTTTTGTGAGTGTTTTACGAAGGATATTTTTGAGATAATTTTCATTATTTGAAGATGTATCAAATAAATACTTAGTAAGAGTTCGTAAAATGATTAAAATAAGAAAATTATTTAGGGTCCCTTATTAATACATTTAGATTAAAAAGTTAATTGTATTGTATTATGTACCAAGGGAAAAGTTTTCTTCTTCTTCTAAAACATCTTTAAACTTCTGGAGCTCTAGAAAAATTCCAGAGCTTTTTGTGCATGATTTACGAAGGATATTTTTGAGATAATTTTGATTATTTGAAGATGTATCAAATAAATACTTAGTAAGAGTTCGTAAAATGATTAAAATAAGAAAATTATTTAGGTACCCGTATAAATACAATGTAATTAACTTTTCATTTATACTGTATTAAGGGTCGATGGAAAATTAATCTTCTTCTCCATCTTCTTCTTCTTCTCCATCTTCTTCTTCTTCTTCTTCTTCTTCTCCATCTTCTTCTTCTTCTTCTAAAACATCTTCGAAATTCTGGAGCTCCAGAAAAATTCCAGAGTTTTTTTGTGTGTGTTTTACGAAGAATATTTTTGAGATAATATCCAACTCTTAAGATTGTATTAAGTACAATCTTAATATAAGTTAATAAAATGATTAAAATAAGAAAATTATTTAGGGTCTCCTATTAATACATTTAGATTAAAAAGTTAATTATACTGTATTAAGGACCGACGGAAAATTAAACTTCTTCTTCTTCTTCTTCTTCTAAAATATCTTTAAAATTCTGGAGCTCTGGAATTTTTCTAGAGCTTTTTTTGTGCGTGTTTTGCGAAGGATATTTTTAAGATAATATTCATTATTTGATACTGTATCAAATAAATATATGTTAAGAATTGATAAAATGGTTAAAATAAGAAAATTATTTAGGGTCTCTTCTTAATACAGTATAATTAACTTTTCATTTATATTGTATTAAGCAGCTGAGGAAAATTAAACTTCTTCTTCTTCTTCTTCTTCTTCTTCTTCTTCTTCTTCTTCTTCTTCTTCTTCTAAAACTTCCAGAGCTCCAGAAAAATTCCAGAGCTTTTTTGTGCATGTTTTACGAAGGATATTTTTGAGATAATATTCAGATCTTAAGATTGTATTAAGTAATACATTAATATAATACAATTAAATGATTAAAATGTAAAAATTATTTAGATATCAGTATTAATACATTTGGATTAAAAAGTTAATTATACTGTATTAAGTAGCTGAGGAAAATTAAACTTCTTCTTCTTCTTCTAAAACATCTTTAAAATTCTAGAGCTTTTTTGTGCGTGCCGCAAGGCGACGAAGGATATTTTTGAGATAATATTCAAATCTTAAGATTGTACTAAGTATTTATATGATATGATACAATATCTAATCAAAATATCCTTCGACACTCACAAAAAAGCTTCGGAAATTTAAAGGAGAAGGAGAAGTTTAATTTCCTTCTGGTATTTAATACAGTATAAATAACTTTTTAATCTAAATGTATTAATAGGAGACCCTAAATAATTTTCTCAGTTAATCATTTTATCAACTTATACTAAGAGTTTATTTAATACTATATCAAATAATGAAAATTATCTCAAAAATATCCTTCGTCGCCTTGCGGCACGCACAAAAAAGCTCTAGAATTTTAAAGATGTTTTAGAAGAAGAAGAAGTTTAATTTTCCTCAGCTGCTTAATACAATATAAATGAAAAGTTAATTGCATTGTATTTATACGGGACCCTAAATAATTTTCTTATTTTAAGTGCTCTACCAATTCTTATTATATATTATTTGATATGGTATCGAATAATGAAAATTATCTCAAAAAATATCCTTCACAAAACACGCACAAAAAAGCTTTGGAATTTTTTCTGGAGCTCTAGAAGTTTAAAGATGTTTTAGAAGAAGAAGAAGAAGAAGAAGAAGAAGAAGAAGAAGAAGAAGAAGAAGAAGAAGA
>C687J35021_10000963_pt1 | contig 22193 bp, 20 predicted proteins | sample RifCSPhighO2_12_FD_35021 | JGI IMG/M metagenome (IMG submission 35021) | reverse complement strand
CCATGGCCGCGAAGTCGCTATCGCGGCCATGGCCCGTTCCTACGCTTAGAACTGTGGATGACGCTCTTTTCATCCACCATAAGGTCGCTGTTGGTGGATGGGTAAAGCGTCATCCACCCTACGCCTGATCGCGAGTGCCCGTGTAGCCGGATGTAATCCGGGCTACGACTCTTATTAATCCTGCCACGGCATCGGCGCGCCCAGCAGGCGGCCCATGGCCCCGTACAAGCCCAGTTCCTTGAGCACCGCGAGCTCGCCCTCGGTTTCCACCATCTCGGCGATCAAGGGCAGGTCGATGCTGTTGGTGGCGCGAAATACCGCCTCGATAAACATGCGCTTGTCGCTTTCCTGGTCGATGGCNCGGATATAGGTGCCATCGATCTTCAGGTATGCCAGGCCCAGGTGGGTCAGGTTGCCGATCAGGCTGAAGCGCCCNCCGAAGTGCTGCAGGCCCAGGCNGAAGCCGGCCTCGCGGATGGCCTGGCTGAGGCTTTCCAGCTCGGTCGCCGGCGGCANGTGGCGTTCGTCCACTTCCAGNGTCAGCAGGGGGGCCTGCTGCGGGTGCTGCCTGAGTATTTCCAGCAGGCGCTTGAGGCTGTTCGGTTCGCGCAGCGTCGCCGCCGACAGGCTCAGTGCCAGGGGTTGGGGGTGCTGGGCCAGGTGCGCCAGGCTGTGTTCGAGCATGGCCAGGTCGAAACGTGCGGTCCAGCCCAGGCGTTCGATCCAGGGCAGAAAACGCCCGGCGGCGATGGCCTCGCCCTGCGGGTCGAGCAGGCGGGCGAGGACCTTGTGGTGCAGCACTCGGCTGCGGTCGGCGCACTGGGTCACCGCCTGGAAATACAGCTGCAACTTGCCCTGGTGCAGGGCGTCGTCGATCCAGGCTCGCCATTCATGCAGCCCCTGGCTGGGCTGGGCGTTGTAGTCGTCCAGGCGTATCCAGTTGCGACTCGGGTCGTTCTGCGCCTGGGCCAGGGCCTGGTCGGCACGGCCTATCACCTGGCTGGCCTGCTCGCCAGGGCGAAAGGCGGCGATACCCATATGGGCTACCGGGGTACAGTCGCTTGCGCCAGTCTGGCGCAGGCTTTCCAGGCCGCTGTGCAGTTCGTCGGCGAGCAGGTCAGCCTCCTCGCTGCCAATGCCGGGGGCAAGCAGACTGAATTCACCGCCGCGGCTGCGCGAGGCCAGCCAGTCGGCGCGGGTGGCCTGGCCCAGCAGGCGTTTGAGCAGTTCGCCGATGGCAGCGATCAGGGCATCGGTGCGCTGGCCGCCCAGGCGTTGGTTAAGGCCGCCCAGGTCGTTGACCCGCAGCAGTAGCAGATAGCCCTCGGCGTTCTGTTCGGAAACCATCAGCTGGTTGGCCAGGCAGATGTCGAACAGGCGGCGGTTGGCCAGGCCGGTAATGCTGTCCTGGTAGGCTTCCTCGCGCAGTTTCTCGCTGCGCGCGGCTTCTTCGGCGAATAGAGTCTTGAGCTTTTCCACCATCTGGTTCATGGCGGTGACCACCCGCTTGAGTTCCGGGGTGCGCGGCACCTTGGGCAGGGTCATAAACTCACGGCGGGTAATCGCCTGGGCCTGTTGCACCATGTTGTCCAACGGGCGCAGTTGGGTGCGCAGCAGCCAGCCGCCGAGGACGGCGCTGACCAGGCCGCACAGCAGCAGCCAGAGCAGGCTGCCGATGGCGCTGTCCCAGAGTTTGGCCAGGGCGAACTGCGGGTGGCTCAGCACTTCGACCCGTGCGGCCTGTTCCCAACCGCGCATGATCAGGGCGTCGCCGCCTTGGGGCTGCAGGTTGACCAGCTCGCTGAACCAGGCGGGTACGGTGTCCACGGTGTTACTGCTGCTGCGTTCGACCACCACCCGGTCATCGGGAATGCTCACCACGCGGATGCTGGTGAAGTAGCCGCTGTCGAAGATCGAACTGACCATCAGCTCGATCATCGCCGGGTCGTCGACATGGGGCGTCATCGACAGCCCCAGGGCGGTGGCGGCGTCCTGAGCATGGGAGCGCAGTTGGCTGATCAGCTGTTCCCGCGAGCTCTCCACCCCGGCGATAAAGCTACCGGTAAAGGCCACCACCAGAAACAGGCAGATGGCGAGAAATAGCTGCTTGAGTAAAGACATGGTGTTCCTCCTAGCCTTCGCCGATGGCGAAGCCCTCCGCGCGCATTTTTTTCAGGATGTCCTGCCAGCGCGAGAGCCTTTTGGTGTCGCTCTTCTTGCTGCTGGAACCGGGCAAATACAGCCCCTCGGCATTGAAGGCATAGACCGGCAGCAGGTCTTTGCGCTGCGAGGCCGGCTTGATCTGGTTGATCAGGTTGTCGAGGACCAGGGGTTCGGCGCGGGGGCTGGCATAGTAGGTCAGCACCATGTGCGCCTGGTTGTAGTTGAGCGCCTTGACGTAGGTGATGCGCAGCTTGTCACTGGGGATGCCGAGGCGGCGCAGGGTGAAGTACTTGGCGATGGAGTAGTCCTCGCAATCGCCGGCCCCCTTGACCAGCATCTCGATGGGCGTTGCCCAGTAGTCGTTGACCTGCCACAGGCGGATGTCGTCGACAAAGCGGATCTGACGGTTGAAGAAGCGGTTGACCTCGCTGAGCTTGTCCTGCTCGCTCAGCTCGGTACCGCTCTTGATCAGCGCCTCCCAGGCCTGAATCCGCTGCTTGGCTGCGCCCAGGTTGCCGTAGCGGCTTTCGGCATTGCCCAGAATCAGGCCGAAATCCCAGTTGGCCAGGGCACTGCTCAGCCCGATAAGCAGCACCAGCCCAAGCAGCGTCCTGTGCAGGTGTTTCGGCCATCCATGGTTGGGCTGACGTGGCTGCATTTACCGCGCCTCGGTCAAAGATGGGGAAAGTCTAGGCGTTACTTGAGCATTCTGCCGGGCGCGAGAAGGGGGCACCGGTTTAACAGGCCGTTGAAAAACGTAGGCGAGGAAGCCGAGACAAGGCAAAAACAGGCGAGGAAGCGGAGTTTACGAGCTGTAAATGAGCATTCCGAGCCTGTTTTTAACGCCGTATCGGCAACGCAGGTAGTTTTTCAACGGCCTGTTAGCGCCTGGCCGGGTCTGTGGGCCTGGTCAGGGTCTTCTGCTTGAGGATATAGATGCTCACCAGTACGGCGCTGGTCAGCATAAACAGGCGTGCCCAGAACAGCGGCACCAGATAGCTGGAGATGCCGATGCTCAGCCACATCAGGCCGATGGCGTAGACCTTGCCTTTGAGCGGGATGCCCTGACCTTCGAGGTAGTCGACTATCCAGGGGCCGAGCTGGCGGTGGTTGACCAGCCACAGGTAGAAGCGCCGCGAGCTGCGCATAAAGCAGGCGGCGGCCAGCAGCAGGAAGGGCGTGGTCGGCAGTACCGGGAGGAAAATGCCCATCACCCCGAGCGCGACACTCAGCCAGCCGATGGCCTGCAGGGCGTAGCGCGCAGCAGGGTTGCGCAGAACCTGGATATCCCGCGCCATGTTTATGGCGCGATCTTAATGATGGCGCGGCTTGAGCAGCGCCGGCTTCTCTTCCGGGGCGTGGCACAGCAGAAACAGGGCGGTCAGCAGTTCCGGNATCTGCTCGACCATGCTGTCCACCAGGTCGCGATCGCGGGCGATCTCGGCGAACTCCGGCTGCTCGTCGAACAGGCCGGAAGCGACCATGATCGGCAGCAGCAGCTCGCTGACTTCGTCTTCGGCATCGTCGAACCAGGCGGCTTCGCGCAGGAACACTCCTTCCATAAAGCCGATGCACCAGCCGCGCAGGTCGGAATCGTCCGGCTCGATACCCAGGTCGAGTTCGCAGGGCACTTCCGGGTCGTCGTCGCTGGCCAGTTGGCGGGCGATATGGCTTTGCAGCTGCACCAGCGTCGCTTCGACTTCTTCGCGCTCGGCGTCGCTGCGGTAATGCGGTGGCTCGGAGAACAGCGCGTCGATCCATTCGCGCTCCGGTACCGGGTCCGGACAGATCGACAGCGCGGTCAGGTAGCCGTGGGCGGCGATGTAATCCAGTGCCTCTTCATGCAGCTCATCGGCATCGAGGAAGGCTTGCAGGCGGGAGAGTTGCTCGGCGAAGGACATCGGGGGCTACCTTGAAGGAGTAAACGAGGATGAATTCTAGTCTAGCGCGACTTGAGCGGCCATAGCTCGCGCTAAAACCAGGGAAGTGGCCGGTCTTGAGGCTGTTACAGATGCAAATCCTGCCGGGCGAGCACTTGCGTATAATGCGCCGCTCGCTTTGGAGACCCGCCATGCTCGATCACGCACAACGCATCCTTAAAGACGTTTTCGGCTACGACAGCTTCCGTGGCCGTCAGGGGGCGATTATCGAGCGCGTGGCCGGCGGCGGCGATGCCCTGGTGCTGATGCCGACCGGTGGCGGCAAGTCGCTGTGCTTCCAGGTGCCGGCCCTGCTGCGCGAAGGCCTGGCGGTGGTGGTTTCGCCGCTGATCGCGCTGATGGACGATCAGGTCGCCACCCTGGATGAGCTGGGCGTGGCCGCGGTGGCGCTGAACTCCACCTTGAGTGCCGACGAGCAGCGGCTGATTGCCGAGCGGATCAAGCGCGGCGAGATCAAGATGCTCTACCTGGCCCCCGAGCGGCTGGTGCAGCCGCGTATGCTGAGCTTTCTGCAGAACCTCGACATTGCCCTGTTCGCCATCGATGAGGCGCANTGCGTGTCGCAGTGGGGCCATGACTTCCGCCCGGAATACCTGCAGCTGGGCCAGCTGGCTGAACTCTTCCCNNATGTGCCGCGCATCGCCCTGACNGCNACCGCGGATATGCGTACTCGCGAGGAAATCGTTCAACGTCTGCATCTGCAGGATGCCGAACGCTTCCTGTCGAGCTTCGACCGGCCGAATATCTTCTACCGCATCGTGCCCAAGGAGCAGCCGCGCAAGCAGTTGCTGAGTTTTCTTGCGGCGCGCAAGGGTGATGCCGGCATCGTCTATTGCCTGTCGCGCAAGAAGGTCGAGGAGGTGGCGAGTTTTCTCTCCGAACAAGGTTTCCCCGCGCTGCCTTACCACGCCGGCTTGGCCAATGAGCTGCGCGCCTATCATCAGAAGCGCTTTCTCAACGAGGAAGGCCTGATCATGGTGGCCACTATNGCCTTCGGCATGGGCATCGACAAACCCAACGTGCGCTTCGTCGCCCACCTCGACTTGCCGAAATCCCTGGAAGCCTATTANCAGGAAACCGGTCGCGCNGGCCGTGACGGCCTGCCGGCAGATGCCTGGATGGCCTACGGCCTGCAGGATGTGATCTTCCTCAAGCAGATGCTCAACAACTCCGAGGGCGATGAGCGGCACAAGCGGGTCGAGCAGCACAAACTCGATGCCATGTTGGCCCTGTGCGAGGAAACCCGTTGTCGGCGTCAGGCCCTGCTGGCGTATTTCGATGAGGACATGCCGCAACCCTGCGGCCATTGCGACAACTGCACCGATGGCGTGCAGACCTGGGATGCCACAGAACCGGCACGTCAGGCTCTGTCGGCGATCTACCGCAGTGGCCAGCGCTACGGTGTCGGTCATCTGGTGGACATCCTGCTGGGGCGCGATAACGAGAAGATCCGCGGCGTCGGGCATCAGCATCTCTCGGTATTCGGCGTCGGCAAGGCGTTCAGCGAGGGCGAGTGGCGTTCGTTGTTCCGCCAACTGGTGGCACGCGGCCTGGCCGATGTCGATCTCGAAGGCTTTGGCGGGCTGCGCCTTTCCGACAGTTGCCGGCCTTTGCTCAAGGGCGAGGTGAGCTTGCAGCTGCGCCGCGATCTCAAACCGCAGCAGAGCGCCAAGGCCTCCAGCAGCGCCGCCAGCCAGCTGGTGCGCGGTGAGGAACGCGAGCAGTGGGAAGCTTTGCGCGCCCTGCGGCGCAAGCTGGCCGAGGAACATGGGGTGCCGCCCTATGTAATCTTCCCCGACGCCACCCTGCTGGAGATGCTGCGCAGCAAGCCCAGTACCCTGGCCGAAATGGCGCGGGTCAGCGGCGTCGGCGCGCGCAAGCTGGAGCGCTATGGCGAGGCCTTCCTTGCCGTGCTCGGCGGTGAGGCCGAAGCGCCGCGGGCGGTGGTCGACCTGCGTCATGAGCTGGTCAGCCTGGCCCGCGCCGGGATGACCCCGGCGCAGATCGCCGGCCAACTCGGCTGCAGCGAAAAGAATGTCTACGGCCTGCTGGCAGAGGCCATCGGCCGTCAGCAACTGTCCCTGGAGCAGGCCCTGGATCTGCCCGAGGAGTTGCTGGGCGAGATTCAGGATGCCTTTCTCGATGGCGAGGGCGAGTTGCCGGCGGTCGCGGTGCTCAGTGAGCGGTTTGTCGGGCGCGTCGAGCTGGGCGTGCTGCACTGCGTACGCGCCGCCCTGCAAGCCGAATTCGAGGCCTGAGAGCTGCGCTTGGACCCGGGAGCCGCTTGTGGCTGTGGTGGCGAGCAGCTAAGGTGATTTCAGTCCTTCCCCAGTAGAGGTCTAGGTTGTCGCTCTCACATGCCTGGTTGGATGATGTTCGTCCCAGTTCCTACGCCGATCAGCTCGCCTTGGGCTTTCGCTGGCTGCGTTTCTCTCCGCCGCTCGAGCGTGAGTACCGCTTAGCCCTGCGTGACGAAACCTACGACCTCAAGCGCATTGCGCTGTCAGTGGGCATGCTGATCTGGCTGGCCTTCGCCGCTTTCGACTTTGTCCTGATCGAGGCCCGCGAGGTCTGGTGGATGCTGGGCATCCGTCTGGTCGTGCTGCTGCTCCTGATCATCCTGTCCGGGTTGTTGCTCCAGCGCCGGCATCTCCATTTGCTGCAGCCCTTGAGCCTGGTGGCCATTCTGGCCCTGGGTGTGGGGGCCTCGCTGGTGGTCGGCGTGGCGCATCGGGTCGATCCGGGCTACCCCTACGAAGGCCTGCTGCTGGTGTGTATGGCCTCCTACTTTCTGGTCGGCCTGCGCCTGTTTGAGGCCCTGGTCTGCTCCCTGCTGATCCTGCTGACCTATATCGCCGCCGAACTGTTGATGGCGGATATGCCCGTGCCACGCCTGATCAATAACAGCCTGTTCCTGCTGTTCGGCAACCTGATGGGAGCCGTCGGCTGCTATCTGCTGGAGTTCAAGTCGCGCGAACATTTTCTGATCAGCCGCCTGATGCGGGTGCTGGCCGATCAGGACAGCCTTACCGGGCTGCACAACCGGCGCAGTTTCAACCGGCAGTTCGAACGCCTTTGGCGTCAGGCTCAGCGCGAGCGGCGTAGCCTGGCTCTGCTGCTGTGCGATATCGATCACTTCAAGGCCTACAACGATCACTATGGCCATCAGGCCGGCGACAGTGTCTTGCAGCGGGTCGGCAGCCTGCTCCTGGATGCGGCGCGGCGGCCGCTGGACATGGCGGTGCGTCTGGGCGGCGAGGAGTTTGCCGTGCTGCTGTACGACATCGATGTGGATCAGGCGCGGCAGCATGCCGAGGCCCTGCGCCAGACCCTGCAAACCCAGGCCATCGAACATGCCGGCTCGGACACTGCGGCGATGCTGACCATGTCGATTGGCGTGGCCTGTATCCGCCCCGATGAGAGTGGTGCGCTGGCGCAACTTTACGAGCATGCCGACCGCGCCCTTTATGAGGCCAAGGCGTTTGGTCGCAATCAGGTGGTCGCGTAGGTTCGGGCGGGCGGCGGGCGACGAAGCCCAATCGACACAGTATTGGCCGATTTTGCCGCTGAGCTTGGCGCGCCGGGTGAATGCCCGAGCGTCAGGGCCGGTGCTAGCATGCGCAGGGTTTCCCTTGAGTGAATGCCCCCATGGACCGACTGATTCAGGCCAACGGCCATCCCCATTACGGCATCTTTGCCGCCGCTCCGGGGCTGATCAATTATCGCGACTTTGACTTCCGTTCGCCCATGGGCAGACGCCTGGGGGCGTTGGCGAAGTGGCGGCGCTTTCATCAGTTCCAGTATTTCGGCTTGATCAGCGACGAGTTGATCGGCGGCTGCGCCCTGGCCAATCTGAGCCTGGCCGGGATCGGCTTCGTCTACCTGTTCCACCCCGCCAGCGGGCGCATGATCGAGCGGCGCTTCAAGTTGCCGCTGGGCGTTGGCAGCAGTTTTTCCCAGACGCCGAACGAGGGCGTGTGTCAGTTGCGCAGCGGGCGCAACCTGCTGCGCCTGGAGAACCAGGCTGCCGGCCGGCANAAACGCCTAGTGGTGGAGCTGGACGATGGCACCCANATCGACGCCTGTTTTTCCGAAACGGAGCCNGCGTTCCAGCCCATGTGCATCAATACCCGGGCGGGGGNCAATGGCTGGGTCTATGCGCAGAAAGTTGCGGGGGTGCGCTGCACGGGGCAGGTGCGCAGCGCCCTGGGGGATTTCGACCTGGCGCAGATCGATGCCTTTGCCCACCACGACTGGTCGGCCGGCTATATGCGCCCGGAAACCCACTGGAACTGGGCCTGTCTGTCCGGTCAGGCGGGGGCACAGCGGGTTGGCCTGAACCTGTCCTGCGGGGTCAATGAAACCAGCTTTAGCGAGAACTGCTACTGGCTCGATGGTGAGTTGATCAAGGTCGACGGCGTGCATTTTACCTTCGACCGCGACCAACCCCTGCAGCCCTGGCGGATCAGCTCCCATGACGGCCAGGTGGAGTTGCACTTCGAGGGGCGCGGCCTGCATCGGGAGCAAACCAATCTCGGCGTGCTGGCCAGTAACTTCAAGCAGATCTTCGGCCGCTTCACGGGCGTGCTGCGCCCCATTGGTCGTGCCGAGGTGCGCATCGACAACCTCTGGGGCTTTGTCGAAGACCAGTATGTGAAATGGTGAAACAGGTGGGCGACCGGGCGGGGCTTGCCTCCGTATGGTGGTTATGGTTAGCTGGCTAATAATTAGTTTTTTGATAGATATTAGAGCCGTTATCCATGTCGCACACCGATCAGCACCGTTTTGCCATGCAAGTCGCCCAACTTTCTCGCGCCTGGCGCGCCGAACTGGACCGTCGTCTGGTCGGCCTGGGCCTGTCCCAGGCGCGCTGGCTGGTGCTGCTGCACCTGGGTCGTTTTGCCGAACTGCCCACCCAGCGTGAACTGGCGCAAAGCGTTGGCGTCGAGGGGCCGACCCTGGCGCGTCTGCTTGACAGCCTTGAGGCCCAGGGCCTGGTCAGCCGCCAGGCGGTGCCGGAAGATCGTCGCGCGAAGAAGATCGCCCTCAGCCCCCAGGCCCTGCCACTGATCGAAAAGATCGAAGCGATCTCCGCCCAGTTGCGCAAGGAAGTCTTTGCCGGAATTGATGAAGATGACCTGCGTCGTTGCCAGCAGGTCCACGCCCAGGTGTTGAGTAACCTGGAACGGCGCTGATGCAGGACGACTTGCAGGCGCTGCAGCAGCGTTTCGGCAGGCATTATCCGCAGTGGTTATTGACCCTGCTGATGATTGGCAGCATGGCCATGGTGCTGGCCTCCACCAGCATCAATGTGGCGTTGCCGGCGATCATGGCGGACTTCGTCATTGGCCGGCCGCTGGCGCAGTGGCTGTCCACCGGGTTTCTCGCGGCCATGACCGTCGGCCTGCTGCTGGCGGCCTGGGCTCAGGCGCGTTTTGGTGCGCGGCGTACGGCGCAGACAGGTTTGTTGCTGTTTATCTTCGCTTCCCTGTTGGCCCTGGTGGCGCAGGCCGCCTGGCAATTGATCGCCCTGCGTATCGTGCAGGGGCTCTGTGCCGGCGTTGTACAACCCCTGGCGATGGTGCTGATCTTTCGCGTGTTCGCCGACGGTGGCCGCGGTACGGCGCTGGGGCTTTACGGCCTGGGAGTGATGCTGGCTCCTACGCTGGGACCCGGCATCGGCGGCTATCTGGTCGATCATTTCGGCTGGAACGCGGTGTTCTGGATGCCGCTGCCGATGTGTGTGCTGGCCTTGGGTGCGGGCCAGTGGCTGCTGCCCAATCAGCGCGAGCGCAGCACCCCGGCACTGGATCTCGTGGCCTTTGTCTGGCTCGCTGTGGCAATTTTCGCCGCCCTCGGCACCCTGGCCGAGGCGCAGCGGTTTGCCTGGTCGCAGCCGCGGGTCTGGGGGCCGTTGCTCCTGACGCTGCTGGCGCTCACGCTGTTTGTGCTGCGCAGCCGCCGCAGCGCCAAACCCTTGCTGCCCCTGAGTCTGTGGCGGCATGCGGGGTTTCGCAGTGCCAGCTGGGTGGCCTTGACCCTGGGGCTGGGCCTATACGGCTCCACCTATCTGATCCCGCTGTACCTGCAAACCGTCGAGGGTTACAGCGCCGGTCGCGCCGGCCTGTTGCTGTTGCCTGCCGGAGCCTTTATGGGCCTGGCCTCTTTTGCCGGTGGCTGGCTGAGCGATCGACTCTCGACCGCTCTGTTGCTGATCAGCGGGCTGCTGATCTTCGCCTTGTCTGCCGCAGGCTTGGCCTGGATCGGGGAGGGCGCGGCCTTTCTTATTCTGTGCTTCTGGACCTGCCTGGGGCGGGTCGGCCTGGGCCTGCTGCTGCCGGCCCTGAGCACCGGCTCGCTGGATATCCTCAGCCCCGAGGAGCTGGCCCAGGGAGCGGGAGCCATTACCTTCGTGCGACAGCTGGGCGGGGCTTTCGGGGTCAACCTGCTGACCTTTTTCCTCGAGTGGCGGCACAGCGCCGAGGGCGGCCATCCCCTGGCCGAAGCGCTGGCCTTCAAGCAGAGTTTCTGGCTGGTGGCCGGGGTGTTCCTGCTGACGGTACTGGCGGCTCGCGGCGTGGTATCGGCAAAAAAATGACGAGGCCTCGTCAATATTATGTCCTTGTCGGTTTATTGACTGCTGACTTATGCTGCAGCCTGTAATGGCTATGTGCCCAGCAGCCTGCGTGCGATTGCCGAGCACCGGGTGTAATTAAAGCCATGCGTCAGCCGGGTTCGACAAGGAACGTATTTTCCCGATGCACGACTATGCTGTTCCTTAGGTTCTCTTCCTGCGCGGGATGCGTACGCTCAAGCGTATGGGGGGGAGGCTGATCGGGCAGATTCAGCGGGAGATATTCACATGGCAAGGGTTCGTCAGCTACTGATCGGTCTGGCATCTGGTTCGGTTCTCTATTCGGGCATGGCCCCGGCGCTGGGACTGGGCGAAATCACCCTGCATTCGGCCCTGAGTCAGCCGCTGGATGCCGAGATCGAATTGCTCAATATCGGCGATCTCAGCAATAGCGACCTGAAGGTGCGCCTGGCCCCTGCCGAGGTGTTCAGCCGTTCGGGCGTCGACCGTCTGTATTTTCTCAACGACCTGCGTTTTACCCCGCTTCTGCGCGGTGGCCGTAGCGTGATTCGGGTGGTATCGGCGCAGCCGGTACGCGAGCCCTATCTGAACTTTATCGTCGAAGTGGCGCGGCCCAGCGGCCAGTTGTACCGCGAGTACACCATCCTGCTTGACCCGCCGGGGTCGTCCTCCTACCGCACCCTGGCGGCGGCACCGGCGTTACCGGCCGCTGCTCCGGCCGCCCGGATGGCCGCGCCAGCACCGAGTCAGGTAAGCCCTGCTTCAGTGAGCACACCGCGTGAGTTGCCGCGTGCCGAGCAGGGTCAGCGTTATGCCGTGGTCAGCGGCGACAGCCTGTGGAAGATTGCCGCCCGCCTGCGCGCGGAGGGCAGTGCACGCGGCCAGCAGGCCTTGATGAACGATATCCTGGCGCTCAACCCTAGCGCCTTCAGCAATGGCGACAGCAACCGCCTGCTGGCCGGGGTCGAGCTGTTGCTGCCGGATGCGGCGCTTACGACTGCGGCTCCTGCCGCTGCGCCGGTCGAGGCGACCGAGGCCGCCGCGCCTACCGTCGCCCCTGCCGCCCTGGCCGCCGAGTCGAGCGAAGTGCCGGTTGAGGCGTCTGTTCCCTTGCTTGAGCTGGAGCAGAGCCGGGTCGATCAGGAACTGGCCAGTCAGCTGGCGGAAACTTCGCAGTTACAGCAGAGCCTGGCGCAGTTGAGCCTGCAGGTGCAGCAACTGCAGGAACAGATGAGTGCCCGGGATCAGCAGATCGCCGGGTTGCAGGCCGAGCTGGCGGCGCGGCAGGCGGCGGATGCGGCTGCTGCCGCCCCTGCTGTGGCGGCGCAGCCTGCAGTGGCCGACGGTTCCCGCAGCTGGCTGGCTGCCGGTGTGGCGTTGCTGGCGTTGCTGCTGGCCGCCGTGGCGGGATTGTTCTGGCGCAGCCGAACGCGCCCGCAACAGCTCCATACGCCTGTGCCACAGGCCCCAGTACCTCAGGTGGCCAAGGCCGCAATGCCCCCAGTGGTTGCTGCACCGGCACAGGCCAAGCCTGCGGTGGCACTCAGTGCGCGTGATGTACCCAATGCCGGCCCGGTCTGGCCGGCGGCGGGCAACGACGCCCTGCAGAGTGCCAATGTCTATATCGCCTATGGTCGTTTTCCGGAAGCCGCGGCGACCTTGCGCAAGGCGATTCAGGCGCAGCCGCAGCGCAGCGATATAGCGTTTCGTCTGCTTGAGGTGCTCGCCCAGCTTGGTGATGCCGAAGCCTTTGTAGAGCAAGAAGCCAGTTTGCGCGCAGTCGGCTTTTCGCCGGTGCGCATCGATGAGCTGAAGGCGCGTCATCCCGACCTGCTCAAGACGCCCCCGGTGGACTTGCTCGACGATGCGGTGCTGCAGTTGAACGAGCTCCAGGAGCCCATGCTGGATGAGGGGCTCGACGACGGCAAACTCAACCTCGACGACCTGTCGCTGGATGCCGACTGGGATCTGGTCAGCCCGTTCTCGCCGACCGCGCAGTCCACGGTTGCCGGTGCAGCGGCCAGCAAGGCGGCCGCGGGCAAGCCGAGTAGCTCGGATATTTTCGAGCTGTCCGGCAGCCGCGATGCGCGCAGTCCTTTTGCCGAATCCATGCTGGTGGAAGAAACACCCCATGACAGCTGGCTCGAGGACGAACTGGACGAGGCCTTTATCGAGCAGCCCAAGGTGGCCAGCAGCGCGGTGATAGGCGATCTCGACCAGCTGGCGACCAACCGCGACAACCTGGCCAAACTGAACATGGCACTGGCTTATATCGAGCAGGGCAGCCTGGACAGTGCCTGCAGCATCCTCAATGAAGTGATCAACAGCGGTGACGAGAAGCAGAAGCAGAGGGCTCGTCAGCTGCTGGCCAAGATCGCCTAGTCTGTTCTGGCTTTACAGAGCGCCCACTTGCCCCAGGCAAGCGGGCGTTTTGCTTGCTGGGTTGGGCATCGCAGGCGCTATCATGCGTGCTTCGTCATTGCCGGAGTCAGCGCATGTCCAGCCACAAAGCCGAAGTCGTCATCACCTATTGCACCCAGTGCCAGTGGTTGTTGCGCGCCGCCTGGCTGGCTCAGGAACTGCTGTCGACCTTTGCCGATGACCTCGCCCGGGTCAGCCTGGAGCCCGCTACCGGCGGGGCGTTTCGCATCACCTGCGACGGCGTGCAGATCTGGGAGCGCAAGGCCGATGGCGGCTTCCCCGAGGCCAAGGTGCTCAAGCAGCGGCTGCGCGACCAGATCGACCCGGCCCGGGATCTGGGCCATAACGACCGTCCGGCTGGTTGAGGGCTGTGGCGGCCTGCGGCTGTAGGGTGCGCCGTGAGCACCAGAAATGCTGCGCGGCACTCTATCCACGGCATGCCGCACCTGGCCATTGCATATGAGCTGCCCCTGGCTGGCGAGCAGACCCTGGATCACCTGGCCATCCGCGCCGAGAGAAAGATCGCGCTGACGATCAGCAGCCCCCCGGCGAGCATGCGCAGGGTCGGTACTTCGCTGAATAGCAGCCAGGCAAAGGTAATGCCGTAGATCGGCTCCAGGGCGAAAATCACCGCCGTGGTGCGCGCCTTGAGCACCCGCAGGCTGGCCACGAACAGGCTGTGGGCCAGGCCGGTGCAGAAGATCCCGAGCAACGCCATCCATAGCCAGTCCTGCGCCTGCACGCTGGGCAGGGTCGGCCAGGCCAGCGGCAGGAACACCAGCAGCACCGTCAGGTTCTGGTACAACGCAGCCTGCACCGGGTCGATGCCGCGGGTGCTGGCGCGGTTGAGCAGCGACAGCAGGGCGAATAACAGGCCCGAAAACACCGCCCAGAGCAGGCCGCCGGTGGCCTGGCTGCTCAGGTCGAAGTCCGGGGTGACCAGCACCAGGCCCAGGCACACCAGCAGCACCATGGCGTATTCGGCGGGCCGGGTGCGTTCGCGGAACAGCAAACCCTCGAGCAGCACGGTAAAAGCCGGGAAGCTGGCAAAACCGAGGGTGGCAATGGCCACGCTAGAGATATGCACGGATTCGAAAAAGCTCCACCAATGGCCGCCCAGCAGCAACCCGCCGAGGGCCAGTTGGCCCAGCTGGCGCAGGCCCAGGCGTACCAGAGCGGCCTGGCTGATCAGGCGGGCGAACAGCAGTAGGGCCGCGACGGCGAAGATGGCCCGGCCGGCGGAGATCATCTGCGGGGTAGTGTTGGCCAGCTTGCCGAAGATCCCGGACAGGCCGAACAGCAGGGCCCCCAGATGGATGGCCCAGAGCGCATTACGCTGGTTCATGCCAGGCGTGCGCCGTTCGGTAGCGGCTTGTCGAAGCTGGCCAGCACCACGCGGTTGTCGGCATCGTACACACCCGTTACCAGCACCTCGGAGCGCACCCCGGCGATGCGTTTGGCGGCAAAGTTGCACACGCAGAGCACCTGGCGGCCGAGCAGTTCGTCGCAGCTGTAGTGGGCGGTGAGTTGCGCGCTGGATTGTCTGACGCCCAGCTCGCCAAGGTCGATCTGCAGCACATAGGCCGGTTTCACGGCCTTCTCGTTGACCACAGCGGACAGCACGGTGCCGACGCGCAGTTCCACCCGTTGAAAATCGTCCCACTCGATCTGTTGCATCCCACGTCTCCCTAGTTGGCTGGTTGCAGTCTAGGGCGGTGCGTGGCGTGTGTCTGTCGCAGGGCTTGCGGCTTNTGTCGCATTACTCGCGCTGCTGGCGCAGAGCTCGGGCGGTGCAGCCGAACTGCCGTGACAGGGCCGCAGTAAAGGCGCTCTGCGAGCTATAGCCGACCCGCGTGGCAATTTCGCCAATCGGCAGTGCGCTGCTCTGCAGCAACCTGCGGCCCAGTTGCAGGCGGCGGCTGCGCACATAATCCATGGGCGTTTGTCCGGTTTCCGCGAGGAAGCGCACATGAAAACGCGCCGCCGACAGTCCGGCCAGACGCGCCAGATCGCTGACCTGCAGAGGGTGCGCCGCGTGCCGATCGATATGCGCATCGAGCGCTGCCAGCGGAAGGCGTTGGGCCATATGGACGCTGCCGTGGTCATTGGCCAGGCTGGCCAGCAACAGGGCGGCACCCTGTCGGGCGATTACCGGGTCATTGATCGGGCTGGCGGCCAGCCAGCTGACCAACTGACTCTGTGCCGGGTTGAGGCCGACGGCAGCAGGTTTTTCCAGCAGCCGGCGCGCGGCGTCCAGGTGGCCGCCCAGTTGTTGTTGCAGCCAGTGCTCGGACGGCACATCGAGCACCAGACACTGGCTGCCCTCTCTACTACCGCAGGCATGCCGGGCGTCGCTGGGAATCACGGCCAGGGTCTGGCGGGTGACCTGGCTGGCGCAGCCGGCAATCTCGAAATCCAGCAGACCGCTGAGGCCGAATACCAACTGGGCGTGGGCGTGGCTATGGCTGAGCAGTTCGTGGCTGTAGTGACGCAGCGACAGCGGCGAGGACATGGTGGGCTCCTTGTGTATGCCGGCAAGTCTAACCGCAGATCAGCGTTGTGGGCTGTCATCGAACTGCCACGGCTCCGTCATGGGCGTTTCACTCGTGCCGCGCAAGCTCAAGCAAACCCAGCCGGAGGTCGTCCATGACCAGCGCCCAGCTCGTCAAGCCCAGCCGCAAGCAACGTGTCCGTACCCTGTGGATTTCCGATGTGCACCTTGGCACCCGGGATTGTCAGGCCGAACACCTGGCGGCTTTCCTCAAGCGCTATCAGACCGACAGGATCTATCTGGTCGGCGACATCATCGACGGCTGGAAGCTGCGCAGCGGAGTCTATTGGCCGCAGTCGCACAGCAACGTGATTCGCCGCCTGCTGACCATGAGCAAGCGCGGCACCGAGGTGATCTACGTCACCGGCAACCATGACGAATTCCTGCGTCGCTATTCGAGTCTGATGCTGGGCAATATCCAGCTGGTCGACGAGGCTGAGCACATCACTGCCGACGGCCGCCGCCTGCTGGTGATTCACGGTGACCAGTTCGACGTGATCACCCGCTATCACCGTTGGCTGGCCTTTCTCGGCGACTCGGCCTATGAAATCACCCTGACCCTCAACCGCTGGCTGAATTATTGGCGCAGCCGCTATGGCTACGGCTACTGGTCGCTGTCGGCGTACCTCAAGCACAAGGTCAAGACCGCGGTGAACTTTATCAGCGACTTCGAAGAAGCCATCGTTCACGAGTGCGCCAAGCGTGGCTTCAACGGCGTGGTCTGCGGGCATATCCACCATGCCGAAATCCGCCCGATGGGGGATGTCGAGTATATGAACTGCGGCGACTGGGTGGAGTCCTGTACGGCGCTGATCGAGCATCTGGACGGCAGCATCGAGCTCTACCGCCTGGCCGACGATCAGGCGCGCCAGGCTGCGCAGCAGGCCATAACGGCGGCTGCCAGCGAGCCGGCACTATGAGGCTGCTGATCGTCTCGGATGCCTGGTCGCCCCAGGTCAACGGCGTGGTCACCAGCCTGCAGGCCCTGGTCGGCGAACTGCGCGGCCTGGGCCATCAGGTCAAGCTGCTGTCGCCTGCGGACTTTCGCACGCTGCCGTGCCCGAGTTACCCGGAAATCCCCCTGGTATGGGATCTCTGGCGGGTGGGCGCGGCGATTCGCGACTTTCGTCCCGATTGCGTCCATCTGGCCACCGAAGGTCCCCTGGGCTGGGCCGCCCGGCGCTGGCTGGTCAGGCGCGGCCTGGCCTTTTCCAGCGCCATCCACACGCGCTTTCCCGAGTACGTCAACAGCCGCTGGCCCTGGCTGCCGCTGCGCTGGGGTTATGCCTTGCTGCGCGCCTTCCATCGCCCCAGCCAGGCGGTGCTGGTGACCACCGAGCGCATGCGCGAAGAGTTTGCCGGCTGGGGCTTCAAGCACCTGGCGCTGTGGCGCAAGGGCGTGGATACCCAGCTGTTTCGCCCACCGGCGCAACCGGCGGCGGTCTCCAGTCTGGTGTTTCTGTATGTCGGGCGGATTGCTCCGGAAAAGAACGTCGAGGCCTTTCTGCGCCTCGATCTGCCCGGGGAAAAGCAGGTGGTGGGCGATGGGCCGCAGCGTGCAGATTTGCAAGCGGCTTACCCGCAGGTAAGGTTCCTTGGCTACCGGCATGGCGCGGCGCTGGCGCAGGCATTCCAGCAGGCCAGCGTGCTGGTGTTTCCCTCGCGTACCGACACCTACGGCCTGGTCATGCTCGAAGCCTTGGCCTGCGGCACGCCGGTGGCGGCGTTCCCGGTAGCCGGGCCGCTGGATGTGCTGCAGGCGGGTGTCAGCGGGGTGCTGGACGAGGACTTGCGCGCGGCCTGCCTGGCGGCCCTGAGCCTGGACCGCGGACGCTGCGCCGAGCTGGCGGCGCGGCAATCCTGGCGCGCTTCGGCGCTGGAGTTTCTGGCGCAGCAGCCGTTACTCGATGGTGAGCTGTGTATGTCGGCCCAGGTGGGCGCTACATGATCACCTTGTCACGCAGCTTATCGGCCGCCTGACTAAGGGCCTGGATGACCTTCTGCTTGTCGAAGTTCTGAATGCCGTTGGTGTCCAGGTACATGGAAAACCCCGGCAGTTCGTGCTCGACATAGCTGGAGGTGGCCCCCAGGTCGCGGCGGAAGTCCACCACCTGGTAGATCTGCACCGGACGGGTAAAGCCCTTGACCGTGATCTGGCCCTTGTCGCGGCACATGATCACGTCCTTGATCAGCGANTAGGTCTCGTGGGAGATCAGGATTTCACCGGATTCGGCGGCGCTTTCCAGGCGGCTGGCGAGGTTCACGTCGCGGCCGATGATGGTGTANTCCATGCGCGTNTCGGCACCGAAGTTGCCCACGGTGCAGTAGCCGGTATTCAGGCCCATGCGGATTTCCAGCGGCTTGGTGATGCCCTGGGCGCGCCACTGCTGGCGTAGCACCTTCATATGCTTGCGCATGGCGATGGCCATGGATACGGCATTCACCGCATCCTTCTTCGCGCCTTTGCTGGCCGGGTCGCCGAAAAACACCATGACGCAGTCGCCGACGAACTTGTCGATGGTGCCGCCGTATTTCAGGCAGATCTTCGACATCTCGTTGAGGTAGGTGTTGAGCAGGTCGGTCAGGGCTTCGGCTTCCAGCTCTTCGGACAGCTCGGTAAAACCCTTGATATCGGAGAAGAACACTGTGAGCTTCTTGCGCTGGGTTTCCAGGCGCACGCTCTTCTTGCCGGTGAAGATCGACTCCCACACCTGTGGCGACAGGTACTTGGCCAGGTTGCGCGCCAGGCGTGCGGCCTTTTCCTGTTCGCGCTTGATTTCGCTACGCACCTGGGCCAGACGCAGGCCCTGCTGGTGCACGAAGTAGGCGGTGATGCAGATATACAGGATGGTGAACAGGATGCTGACCAGGGCTACCACGGCCGGGGTCTCGACCTCGATCTGGGGGCCAATCAGCGCGGCGTTGAGTACGCTGCTGCTCAGGGCAACCAAGATACCCAGGGCCATATAACGCAGGCCGCCGATTACCAGGGAGCTGAAACTCAGAATCAGCAGGGCCATCAGGCTCGGTACCACCGAGAAGCCGAGCAGAGCCATTGCGGCCCCCGCGTGCAGGGCATCGATAAACAGCAGGCTGAGGGTGGTGCCCTGGGGGTGGTCACGTTTGAACCGCAGGCTCAGCTGGTGGGCCAGATGGGGGTAGAGCAGGGCGTAGGGCACCATCCAGAGGATGTCATAGCCAAAATGCTGAACAAAGGTGCCCGCGGCAATGCTGGCGGCAATGGCGATATAGGCCAGCACGCGTGCGTAATATTCGCGCAGCGGCGGTGCTGGCAGGGCGGGAAGCCGGGTCGAGGTCTGGGCGTTCATGCTTTGGCGGGGATCCCTGCTGATATGCGGCGTCTCTACTGGACGTCTACGGTCGGCAAACCTTCGTTGGGCAAGCGACGAAGGTCGGGATCATAACCAAGCGGGCAGGCATGAGCCAAGCATGGCGGCCGAATGGTGCAGTATCGGCCGCGATCGGTAGTGGGGTTCGCTCGGCCCCTAGAACTTGATCCGCCCGGTAAAGGCGTCCTTGAGCATCACCCAGTCGCCCATCAGGCTGTACAGCGGGTACTGGAAGGTCGCCGGGCGGTTCTTCTCGAAGCCGAAATGGCCGACCCAGGCGAAGCCGTAGCCAACCAGGGGAATGGCCAGCAACCACAGCCACTGCTGGCTAAGCAGGGTGTAGGCGAGGATGCACAGCACCAGCAGGCTGCCGACATAGTGCAGGCGGCGGCAGGTGGCGTTGCTGTGTTCCTGCAGGTAATAGGGGTAGAACTCGGCGAAGCTGGTGTAGCGTGGCGGGTTTTCAGCGCTCATGGCATGCCTCCAGTTATGGCTCTGTACGCAGGGGCTGTTGCAGCCTGCGCCGGTTACTTGCAGTCTAGGACGACTGACTCGCCGGGCCACTGACATTAAGTGCCAGTTTAGTATCCTTGGGCGGCACCTCAGGTCTGTTGGGCACTCTACCGCTACAGACCCTAATGGACACGACAATAAGAAAACCCCATGCGTGAACGTACCACTTCTTCGAATTGGGCCTTGGGCATTGTCCAGGCGCTGGAAATGGGCGGCGTCGACTGCCGCGCGATCTTCCCCGAGCTGGGGCTCGATTACGCCGCCCTGGAAGACCCCGATGCGCGTTTTCCCCAGGACGGCATGACCCGCTTGTGGCAGCGCGCGGTGGAACTGTCGGGCGACCCGGCAATCGGCCTGAACATGGCCAAGGTGGTGCGCCCGGCCTCGTTCCATGTGGTCGGCTATGCGCTGATGTCCAGCCGCACCCTGAAGGAGGGCTTTGCTCGCCTGGTGCGTTATCAGCGGATTATCGGCGAGGGCGCGGACCTGAGCTTTCGCCCGCAGGGCACTGGTTATGAGCTGACCCTGGCGATCCACGGCGACCGCCTGCCTGCGGCGCGGCAGAGCTGCGAGGCGTCGCTGGCCTATGCCCTGGCGTTCTGTCGGTGGATGACCGGCAAGCCGATTCGTCCGCAACGGGTGTTGTTTCAGGGTGACCCGCCGGCGGATCTGCAACCCTTCGAGCAGGTTTTCCAGGGGCCGCTGCAGTTCAATGCCGATCATTACGGCTTGCTGTTCGAGCGTGCCGATATGGACATGCCGCTGCCCACGGCCAACGAATCCCTGGCGCAGTTGCATGACAGGTTTGCCGGCGACTACCTGGCGCGTTTCTCGGAAAGTCGCGTCACTCACCTGACCCGCCAGGTGCTGTGCCGTCTGCTGCCCCAGGGCGAGCCCCGGCGCGAGGTGGTGGCGCAGGCCCTGCATCTGTCGCAGCGCACCCTGCAGCGGCGCTTGCAGGAGGAGGGCAGCAGTTTCCAACAGCTGCTCGACGATACCCGCCGCGAACTGGCCCAGCAGTACCTCGCCCAGCCCGCCCTGAGTCTGCTGGAGGTGGCCTACCTGCTGGGATTCGCCGACCCGAGCAATTTCTTCCGGGCCTTCCGTCGCTGGTTCGGGTTGACGCCCGGCGAGTACCGCGCGGGCCTGTAGCTGCGCGCGCAGAGATCGTAAATAGATTCCTAGTGTCGCCAGAAGGCCGGCAGCATCAGCACCAGCACGGTGAGGATTTCCAGGCGGCCGAGCAGCATGCCGAAGGTCAGCAGCCATTTTGCGGTGTCCGGCAGGCTGGAGAAGTTGCCTGCCGGGCCGATGATCGGGCCCATGCCTGGGCCGACGCCGGAGACGGTGCTGGCCGCGCCGCTGAGTGCGGTGATCCAGTCCAGCCCGCAGAGTGTCAGGCCCAGCGCCAGCACCGCGATGGTGATGGTGAAGAAGAACGAGAAGGTCAGGATGGAGCGGACAATGTCTTCATCCAGATGGTGGTGGTTGTATTGCTGCTTGATCACCGCGCGGGGATGGATCAGCTGCATCAGGTTGGTCCTGAGCAGCACGTAGGCCACCTGGAAGCGGAATATCTTCAAGCCGCCCGCCGTCGAGCCCGAGCAACCNCCGATAAAGCCCAGGTAGAAGAACAGCATGCCGGCAAAGCCACCCCACAGTGTGTAATCGCCGAGGGCAAAGCCCGTGGTGGTCATGATCGAGGTGGTGTTGAACGCCACATGGCGGATGGCTTCGAGCCAGTGCAGTTCGGTGCTCAGGTAATACCAGGTGCCGAGCAGCAGCCAGGTACTCAGCAAAATACCGAGAAAGCCGCGCACTTGCTGGTCCTTGATCAACGCCTTGTAGTTGCCGCGCAGCATCGAGGCAAACAGTACGAACGGCACGCTGCCGAGAATCATTAGCACAATGGTGACCCAGTGCACCGCCGGCTCTGTCCATTTGCCCAGCGATTGATCCGAGGTGGAAAAACCGCCGGTGGCGATGGCCGACATGGTGTGGTTGATCGCATCGAATCCGCCCATGCCCGCCATCCACAGCGCCAGGCAGCCAAGCAGGCTGATGCCCAGGTAGGCCGCGACCATGTATTTGGCGACCATATGTGAGCGCGGCATGATCTTTTCAGAACGGTCCGATGATTCGGTCTGGAACAGGCGCATACCCCCGATCCGCAGCATCGGCAGAATCGCCACGGCCATGGCGATAAAGCCGATTCCGCCGAGCCAGTGCAGCAGCGAACGCCAGATCAGAATCCCCGGCGACATGCTGTCCAGACCGGTTAGCACCGTGGCTCCCGTAGCGGTGATGCCTGACATGCTTTCAAACACCGCGTCGGTCACACCCAGGTGTTGGGCGAACATAAAGGGCAGGGCGGCGAACAGCCCCACCAGTATCCAGCTGGACACTGTCAACAGGTACATGTCGCGTGGGCGCAGTTGCACCTCCTTGGGTCGGCCCTGGGCGATCAACACGATGCCCGCGATAAAGGTGATCAGGCTGGACCAGAGAAAGGCGTTGAGTTCGTCAGGCCGTGCAAACAGGACCAGGGTAAGCATGGGGACGGCCATGCTGATCGCCAGGGTCAGAAGAAAGATGCCATTGATAAACGCGATGATCCGTAAGGTCGGCCAAGCCATCTAAGCGGGTTCCGTTCCAGTAAT
>C687J35021_10000961_pt1 | contig 22237 bp, 19 predicted proteins | sample RifCSPhighO2_12_FD_35021 | JGI IMG/M metagenome (IMG submission 35021) | reverse complement strand
AAGTACTTTATCAATTCTTAGTACACATTTATTTGATATTCCACCAATAATGAAAATTATCCCAAAAATATCCTTCATAAAACACTCGCAAAAAAGCTCTAGAATTTTTCTAGAATTTTCTAGAAAATTAGAAGTTTAAAGATGTTCTGGAAGTAACAGAAGAAGAAGAATTTTAATTTTCTTCTGTTACTTAATACAATATAATTGAAAACTTAATTATATTGTATTAATAAGAGACTCTAAATAATTTTTAAGCTTTATTTGTTTCATCAACTTATACTAAGTATTTATTTGATACTATATCAAATAATCAAAATTATCTCAAAAATATCCTTCGTCGCCTTGCGGCACTCACAAAAAAGCTCTGGAATTTTTCTGGAGTTCTAGAAGAAGACTCGAAGTGTGAAGAAGAAGAAAACTTTTCTCCGGGTCCTTAATACAGTATAAATAACTTTTTAATCTAAATGTATTAATAGGAGACCCTAAATAATTTTCTTATTTTAATCGTTTTATTAATTCTTAGTATGTATTTATTTGATACGATATCAAATAATCAAAATTATCTCAAAAATATCCTTCGTAAAACACGTACAAAAAAGCTCTGGAATTTTTCTGGAATTTTCTAGAAAATTAGAATTTTAAAGATGTTTTAGAAGACGCGAAGCGCGAAGAAGTTTCCCTTCGGTCCTTAATACAATATAATTAACTTTTCATTTGTATTGTATTAATGGGAGACCCTAAATAATTTTCTTATTTTAATCATTTTATCAATTCTTAGTATGTATTTATTTGATAATATATCAAATAATCAAAAATATCCTTCGTCGCCTTGCGGTACGCGCACGGCTTCGCCGCCCGACAAGTAGGAAAAACGCTAAAGTAGAGCTCCAGAAGTTTAAAGATGTTTTAGAAGACGCGAAGCGCGAAGAAGAAAGAATTTTGAGAGCCCGCATAAGTTCTATATGATTAACTTTTAATTTATATAGAACTTATACGTGAAGCGCGAAGAAGAATTTAAACTTCTAAAATTAGAAGAGGTAAAAATTAAATTATCTCGCCTGACACAAAGATAAACGATTTCTTAATACCCAAATAACAAAAAACTTTTCGATCAAATGATCGAAAATATAATACATCTTATGAATCCTTAATTGTAATACGTGAACTTATCGTATATTGAGGTTTAGAATAAATGTCGTAATCAACATATACGACTCGAGCGTGATACTTACTTAGAATATCCAATTCTTCTCGTGTGAATTTTGGATGACCAACCAAAATAACAGAATGAGCTGATACTTGAGTGCCCTTTTTGAATTGTTTTCCACTATCTAAAGTGACAGATCTGTAAATTGTCTTTTGAACTCGACATGTGAAAAGATGACCCAATTGTTTGAAATATTTTTCCTGAATGTACTTCGGAAGATCGAAGATGTCGGCGTACACCTCAGTAAATTTAGCACTCACAGTTCGATATTCAGATGTACGAGGGAACTGTTCGGGGACACGTTGTTCGAAACGAGACAATACTGCTTCAAGCTCGCTTTCCTTCCATTGTTCAAGTTTACTTTTCGTATCTTTCAATTCTTCCAATTGTGTTAGATAAGGTGATTGAGCTGCCTCGATCAAACGTCGCTCGTCATCGTATCTCTTCTTCAACTCTTCCAATTGCGCATCGTAGACCTCGAGGTCCTTCTTAATTTTCTGACATTCATCTTCAATCTCTTGAGATTGAAGATGAAGATAATATCGATCTCTTTGTTGGAATGGAATATATTCGGTAAATTTCACAGGTTGTGCAGCCATTGTTAAATTAACTTATTTTAATCTAAAAATATAGGAATTACGTTAATTTCAGCTTTCGTTTCCAATTATAATACCATCATAAATTACTAATACTTAATACGATTAATTAATCGTATTAAAAAATTTATTTAACATACTTTTTACTTCCAGCAGCATGCCTTAAAGTTGGTATAATTCTTTTACTAGAATCTTTTCCTACAGCTTTCTCAGACATAATGTAAATATCACCGTGATGAAGGTCAATATCAATTCTATTTCCAATTTTCTTAGAATTTTGATACCATTGATAATGAATAGGCATACTTTCTCCTAATCTCAAAGCAACTACAATAATTCTCTCTTTATCTCCGTGAAATCCGATTCCGCATTCACTCACATCGTAGTAGTAATTTCCTTCTCCTTCTAAATTTTTAGCTTTATCTCCCAATTTATTACCAATACCTTCCCATATTATCTTAAGATCAGGCACGTCATTGTATTTATAAATTCTACCTTTTTTATTTTCATAATCTGGTTCTTGGGAAAATGTAGAGAAGCATAAATTACTACGAGCAATTGAATTTACAACTCTTCCATACATAAATTTCTTCTTATCCCACTCCAATTCTCGCAAAGATTCCATTAATTTATCGGGATTTACACCAAATAAATCAGCTCCGTTTCGTATAACTAATATAGCTGCATCACAATCTCTTTGAACTTGATCAGTTAAATTATCCCACACTTCATCAGGAATGAACTCAGTAAGATAATAAATTTCAGCTATATCAGTTTTCTCATTCAATCTTACCAAAATTTCTTCAAGTTCTCTTACTGAAAATCCGTTTTCCCTGGGCTTACCAATTCGTTCCATTCTTGTCCCATTTTCACTAACATCACCAAAAGTAATAGTAATTGCTTCTCCGGAGGTAATAGCCATTTTTATCAACCAGTTTAAACATTAACTATTATGAACTTTTGAAATAAATTTATTTAGGTATATTGTAAAATGTATAGGGTTAGAGAGTCTTCACCTTCGCAACAAGAAGTTGACGATAAAGTTACAAGATATAGAATATTTCGGGACGATCGCCAAGGTATAAATAAAACAATTGAGCAACTTCAACAAGAAGTAGAAGAATACGAGGAAGTTTTAAAGGAAGCTAAGAAATATGGAATACCTTTCCGTCATCCAGAAGGAACTTATAATAATATTAGTATTCTTCGAGATAAATTAGATGATTACAAAGCTACTCGAAAATTGGCTGAAGAATATAAAATACCCACAACATTTCACAATGGAGCTATCGTACCGTATAGAACTTTACAAAACACAATATACCGTTATGAGTTGAAATTCGACGAGGAAGAGTATATTCCTAAGAGTTGTTCTAAGTATGCATTTGAAGGTCCCGATGGTAACAAAACTGCGTCAGTTTATATTCTGGACCAATCTGCTTTAAATTTATTAGTTGTACATGAAAAAGTTATACCAGTCAATCTAAGAAGAATAGGCGTACCTAAAGGTAGAGTAAAAATATCTGAAACTACTGAAAACGCATTCTATCGAGAAACATGCGAGGAAGTAGGAATAGACTTATCTGAAATTCCTCATACTATATTAAAACAAACTAATAAACATTTAGTAATCATGATACGGGAAGATTGGGAAGATATTCCGTTTTACCGAGGAAGAGAAATACTTAAAATAGAATGGTTAAATTTAGAATGGTTAATTAACGATATGAAGAAAAATCCTAAAACGTATAATTATGCATTACGAGAACACATAGGAATGCTACGACAAATTCTTCGTACCGCAACTCAGTATAACAAATTCTGAGAAGTCTAACTTTCTCTTTTTCGATTTTTGGAATCGAAAAAAAATTATTTTCCCATCTAAAATAAATATGCACAACCAATTGGATTGGGCTTTCGGAATTTTGTTTCTTTTAGCTATTATTTTCTTAGTAGTGGTCTATTGGGAGGCTCCCACTGCCGCAAATGCACTTCTGTGGTCAGCTATTATCCTTGTGATTATCCTTATAATTTACATTGTAGGACATTATCAACATCGTCAGGGATGGAAAGTCTTCGGCTTCCTAGCTTTAGTTATTTATCTGTTGATTGTGGTTCTTCCGGGAGTTGGATTAGTTTGGGCTCAACCTGTAATGTCCAGCGTTAAGTCAAGCAAAAAGCAATCGAAGGCTGAGTAATTTTAAATTGAAATTCGATTTTTTATCGAATTTGAGTAAACCAAATTTGAGTGAATTGTTTTAAATACCGTGAATAAAATACATTGAATGGCGTACGTTTCTGCTCGATTTCCTTTACCCCCACCGATGTTTGAAAAAGATTATAACAAAGTTGACCCGTGTTCAAACTGTAAAGAATCGTCAACTTATAATTTTGAATTTAGAAATATTATAAATTTAGACGCTGATACCGACGTCCTTGATGAAAATCCACAAGAAGTAACTCAAGTTCCAATTCTTCTTCGAGTTGCTAATTTCTTTTCAGCAATCTTAAACATATCTAAATGTCAATAAAATGGACCATAAGATTGGTATAATTATTAGCGCTACTAAAAATTTAACAGGTAGAAAACTTGATAGGGTACTCAAAAAGAGTCGCAGAGTTTTAGATTTTTTAACATCTATTTCAGATGAACGAATTAATCAAGCTTTTGCAGGACAAGAAATTGAAATTAGTAATCCTCGAGACATTCGAGACACTGTAGAAAAATACCTAAAAGAAGAGAATAAAGAAAAACAGAAAGATTTACTTTCCTTAATTTATTTTCAATTGAAAAACGTTGTAGAATCAGGTATAGATAAAACTTTAATATATGAATTTTTCCAAGAAATTATACATGTTGAATTCCACGATGGTTGTGATAGAATGAATTTATACGAATTTGTTACTAATTCATACGACAGAAGCGTTAGATGGTACGCTTTAGAATGTGTTTTTCTTTCCAAGATGTGTCAACCATGGGCACGTTATATTTCATATCCTCTTTTAGATGTACAAAAGCCTAAAACCAACCAACGAATTAGAAATGTTTATCGTGTCTTTCATTTATTATACGATATTCAACATCGTATACCAGAGGGGTGCGAATATAAAATAGGAATTCCTCCTATTACTCGAATGACAAATCAGTTCCTTAAAGTTCCATCGAGTAAAAAGTCAGTATAATTCTTAAATATGTTACAACATGTTCGACCATTGTCGTCGGTTCTTCGATTTTACCTTCATACATTTTAAGAAGGTAAAAAGTTTATTTATACAACCTCAGTTGTATAATGTCCAATCACGCGACGTCAGGTCGCGATACTAGGAAAAGTGGAATTTTCAATGTTGTATCATTTCCTATAATAGTTTTATATACTACGGCTAAACAATCATTCGGATCCATTCTAACTTCAATTCCATTAACATATAACTTTAATTCACCTTCAATTATCTCTTCAATTTCTTTAATTGTAGTCAGAGCGGTTATTTTAAGGTTTATAATTTTATCTTTGACCATTATAGTTAAATTTACAGGAATCTTCTTTAATGCCTCTTGTTCAGCCAATCTTTCTCTTTCTAGATGTCGCTCTCGAACACATCGTTCGTATTCATCATTCCATTCTTTACTTTGCTTCAACAACGTAAAATAATTATCAACAATTATTTCTGTAAGATCTGAAATGAACTTAGAATGATAATCAGTTCCAGATAATTTAATACAATCTTCGATAATTAAGGGCTGAAACCATTCGTTTTGACTTTGAAATACTAGCTCGTTCAACAACGTACCTTCTTCCGATGAATTATATTTTATTACAAGTTTAGGATGTTTGAAAAAGATATGGTCAAAATGAGGTGGTGGTATTTTATGATTTTCTGACGTATCATCCGGAGTCATATCAATTAAGTTAATAATTAAATTATACTTTTCTCGATTTCCTCCCCAAGGAAATTTTCGATTAGGGTCGTCAAAGAGATATACTATCTCTAATTCTTTTATTTGTTCCCAAGAACGACGAAGAGGATTCTCGATACACTTGTCAGACGAAACAGATACTCTTTTGACAATTTTTTTACGATAAAGTTCTTTCTGAACTTTCGATGTCCCATTAACACATACGGAAATTCTCTGAAGCATTTTAATGATCCCTTTAAATTATTTTAAAGGGACGTTCTTTTTAAATAAAGTGTAAATTCGTCGCACTGATTTCAGAAAATAAATCATCTTAAAATTGTAAACTTAACATTTACCTTTTTATTCAAAACTTCCTCTCAATTTAAATGGCTTCAACTAGTACTTTATTCAACGTTCCTTTTGCTCCGGTTGTCAACGATCGATGCGGCCCGTCTTGTGACGGGTACCCTGATTTCGTGGAGATGTGTAGAAAGGAAAGAAACGAGTTTGTTGAGAGTTCTTTGAAACAATTTTCTCCGGATTTCACTACAGCTCAAGGTCGAACTCAAGTGAAGAACTTCTTTGACAAGCATGATGTAAGAGTGAACTTCCACCCGGAAGATCCTCAAGTTTGGAAGTTCAAATACAAAACATCAGTTAGATTTGACAAGCATTGGAAGTTGGCAACACGAGGCGATGTAGTTCGAGTTTGTAACCAAACTTACAAAACAGAAACGTACATGGGGGCTTTCCTGAAGTTCTTCACAGACTTTCAGTTTCCCAAGATGTTTGGTTTTTCTTCTCAAGAGCTGAACTGGGATGCTCCTGCTGGGTACAAGGTAACCTCAAAGGAAGATGGAAGCTATATTCAAGTTTTCCCTTGTCCTGTTAAGACAGGAGAAGTTATGGTTAATACTTCTGGTTCTTTTGGAGAGGATTCTCACGACCCTAATTCAAAGCAATTAGGCAAATCGGCTCGTCTTACTCTGTGTGAAGATATAGTCAAACATGTCTTGAATCGAGAGCTCGTTCTTCACTTGGAACTGTGCTACCAATACAACAAGGTTGTAACAACATACGCTCAAGAATGTGTTTATCTTCTTGATGTGACAACCTTGAGTGGTCACCCAGTTAATTCTGAAGTTAAGAATGCAGTGGTTGATACTTGGTTGTCGCATCCTTCTGGTACTCGAAAGGTTGTCTCTTGTACGCCTCTTTCAAGTCAAGAAGAGTTCGATGATTACCTTCAAACATACGCTCAAGAACAAGAAAAGAAAGGTGTTCAAGATCCTGAAGGTGTTGTATTGTATTACGATTCATACCCTGTGATGAAGACAAAACTTCCAGAGTATTTGGAGAAGCACAAGCTCGCTGGTTCCTTGAATTTGAATGAACAGAAGAGAACATTGGACAAAGCATTTCTCGAAGGAAAAGCAGATGATGTGAATACATCTTCATTTCAAGAAGAATATTTAACAAAAGTTGAAGCATGGTTTCATCGAACAGTTGATCTCTTGAAGAAAGCCAATTCAGAACTTCCCAATCTCGAGAACGTAACAAAACGAGATTACGCTCAAGCTGCCAAGCCTTTTCTGACTCATCCTCTTCTCAAGAATGTACCAGGATTTTCTAAGTTTTTATATCAAGGAGTTCTTGGATCTGTTGATGAGTCTGATGTAGGAGACATGTTTCAAGCTCATCTCCTCTCTTTCCTTTTTTCAAAAGATGGAAATAAGAAGATGAGTGCATTAGGAGACTTGTAAAATTTTTTATACGTATTTTCATACGTATAAGTTATATTATACTCGTAGTATTTAATACAAAAATTATGTACAATTAAGCACTTTGTATATTTAGTTAATAAATGATACATTCAGACTCTCTTCCCTTAGTTAAGTGTGAGGATCTTATTTGGGGTACTAAATCCAGCAAAGATATGTTAGAGAACGCCAACATATATTCGCTTAAGATAACATATGAAAATCCAGAATTAGCAAATTATATTCTTCAAAATCATACTGAGTCAGTTTTTGATGAACATGGATATACTCCTTTAATGACATGTGTTAAATTTGATTGTATCAATACTATCCGTAAATTATTAGAAGAAGGAGTTGACCCTAATTTACACAAGGAAGGAAAAGTTACTCCTCTATTATTAGCTGTATATAAATACATTCACGATCCAAATAATATGAATAAACAAATCGTTCGAGTGTTACTTTATCATAAAGCCGATCCTCATATTAAAACCTCATCAGGTGAAAATCCTTATGATCTATTGAAAGACGCTGACAGTTTGCACTTATTTGGGCTTGCTTAATTTATCGTAATTTTATTACGATAAATACTATATTTATTATCACGAATAATAAATATCACAATATTAAATGCGTGTTAATTTTAACGACACACCAGTTGCCGACAATCAACTTTTTTCCTTACATGATTTTAGTTCAGGTATGAACGTGGATGTGACTTGGAGACACGAAGATAATCAGTTTTATACAGTAGTCATGTACGACCGTAGTGTAAAGTATCTTCATTATCTCTTAACTAATATTCCGGGAAATAAATTACGTCAAGGTAAAATAGTGAACGATTTAATACTTCCGAAACCTACATCAGGTATTCATTTATATACTATATTTGTGTACCTTCAACCCAATAGAATTTCCGTCAATGAACAAACTAGATTACCTTTCGATTTGAATTCACTTGTTCGGTCTCGTAATTTAAAGGAGGTTGATTCTTTTAACTTTCGCGTGAGTGCTGATGTAACATCTCAAGAACCTCAGGGAGGATCTCGTATATCAAGACGCAATGCTAGTATGTCAATACATAACTCATCTCGAGCACCTCAAGAGAGGTCCCGTACAACAAGAAGTACGTCTTCATCTAAAAGAGTCCCATCTCGTCATACGGGACATTCAGATTATTTTGTGGATGGCGCTCCTTTAAATGATAAACAAAAGAGTTATTGTGCCTGTAATCTCCATGTTCTATCTCAACAATCATCTGAATGTTTGAAAGAACAAAGTTGGGGTGAAAAACTTGGTGGTACTACATGTGCCAGTCCTTATAAAGTTTGCGCTAGTTCAGTAGGTACAACTATGGGTCAAGCGAGTTGTTCTAAATGGTTCGACTGGGACAACATTCCCGAGGATGAAATTAGAGCATATGCTGAACTTAATAATATTCCAATCCCAGATCCTTACAATTATAATTCTATGATTTCTAATATTAAAGCTTGGAAAGCTTCTCATTCTTCTTAGAGACTAAATCATTCTTCCTTTGGGAAGAATGAGAAAATTTAAAGGATAACACAAGATTTTGATGAACCGGAGGGAGGTTCCGGTGGACTGGGAGGACCAGAGGGATCATCAGATGATGGTGCGTCAAAATAAGGATAAACTAATTTATACCCAACATAATTGTATGAATTCTTAGCTAAATATTCAATAGATGGAATATGAGTAGAATTATATCTCACTTGGCCCGTTCCATATATCTGATCTTTACCGGGAGGACCTCTGTCTACAACATCGGTGGTAAGAGTTTGTATAACTAAATCACGAATTTGAACTTTAGTCATACTTGGGTTAAGTTTCCTGAATTTCTCCATGTACAGTGCTGCTAAACCCGATACATGAGGAGTAGCCATACTAGTTCCAGTAAATACACTATACATATCATTCAACACACAAGAAATAATATTTGTTCCAGGAGCACATACATCTACAAACTTATTAGTAGATGAAGAATAATGAATAGAATTAGCTCCTACATTAAAATTGCCTACTGATACACATTCAGGAACAGCACCAGGATATAGAATAGAATTAGGACCATCATTTCCAGCAGCAGCTACTAAAAGTATACCATTCTTATAAGCTAATTTAATAGCTGCTGCAACTACTGGACTATTCTCAGGTGATCCTAAACTCATATTAACTACATCTAAGTTTAAACGAATTGCTTCTTGTATAGCTTTGGAAAAATCTTGATTTGTTCCTCCGTTTACCCCAAGTATTTGAAGATCATATAAGGAAGACCGAGGCGCAATTCCATATAATCCATATCCATCATCAGCTGAACCAGCAATAGTTCCGGCTACATGAGTTCCGTGATCTTCTGTAATCTTTCCTACATAAGATTTTCTATATACTACTCTCTTTCTAATATCCGAATGGTTTGAGATACCTGTATCAATAACACCAACTTTAATACCCTTTCCAAAATACCCTTCTTTCCACAATAAATAACAATTGGTTTCTACAATTCCAATTGGATATCCGTAAAGTTCGCTTAGAGCTTTACTACTTATACTTTTCTTCCGAATTGATGGAATTATAACCTCCGATGTTAATGCCATTTTATTTTACATCATTTTAAAATAGAGTTGGATATCTTTTTAAAATGATGTAAAATAACTTCCAGAAGATGTTGGTATTTGGATTGTACTATTGGGAATTTCTTGAATGGGATTAGTATATCTCATATTAATTGAAGGTGATTGAAGTTGCACACCAACGGGTCCTCTTGGTGGTATTGGAGGAGGACGAGACGGAGGAGTATTTGTAGGCACATCATAATATTCATAAGATTCAAATAATGATTTAGGAGGTGCTGATGCTTGTGATTGTCTATACGGAACTGGTTGGCTTCTTAAATTTGCTGGTTTAGGTTCAAGTCCTCTTTGAACCCCATATAGTTCTGTTTCATTTTGAGGTAATCTTGAAGATCTTTCCGGAAATTCCATACTATTTCCTCTAACTGGTGCCTCGGGTCTTACAGTTCTATCTGGAACTTTCATAGTATAGTTACTATTTCCCCCTCGTTCATTTGGTCCACTAAGTCTACTTCTCTGTTCGTCTAAGTATCTATTATCTTTTCTTGGTTTAGGAGCGGGTTCTTTCTTATTTGGAAGTTTGTTTGACTTATTTGAGGTATTTGAATTATTTGCTTGTTTAATATGTCTACTACGAGCAAATAAACATACACCAACGATTATTATAATTAATAATAATCCTACTCCAATAAAAGTATATAAATATCCTCGATCTGCTGTAGGAACAAGATCGTCATCACCTGTATCGGTTGGAGGTATTGGAGGATCTGTATTGTCTGGTCCAGTTTCAGATCCTTGATCTGTTCCAGAGGCATATTGTTGACAAATATTTTGAGGAGTATCCCCGTTTTGGCAAGCATTAACAAAAACACTCCAATCCTCGTATTGTGTTAATTTAATACAACCAACCTGAGATGCACCTGGACCAGTTAATGTAACTTCTCCGTATCCATCAAATCCTGGATCGTCATAATATTTTAGGAAATCTCCTCCTAAAGTTGATAAAAGATTTCCCGTATTACAAAACTCATCTGAATATAATTCCACCTTTGTAGTTGGAGGTATTTTAACAATATTCATATTATCTAAAGCTGTCGGTTGTTGAGATATTGGTATAGTTGACCCGTTCGCGTAATGGTCATAAGTTTTACCAAAAAGAGAAATTGTAATAGTATCTCCTTGGGCTGGTATTTGATCACCCAGAATACCGAACCAAACTTTTTGTCCGTTTGTTTCTTTATAGAAACATGTACTTGGAATACCTGTAGGCTGTGGGAATTGAGAATCTTTTAAACAGTATGAAAATGACATAATTAAAGGAATATTTTATGAAGGAAAATAAAATATTCACCTGATTATTTTATGTACTCTAATTAATAATTATTGAATTGGAGGTTCCAAAGTTGAAACCGGAGGAGCCTCAGGTACCGAAGGAACCGAAGGAACAGTAGGAGCTTGGGGAACATATTTAACAACTTTAGGAACTGGATCGGAACGTGTAGCGAAGAATCCAACTAACATAACGATTAATACTAATAAAAGTACACCAGCACCAACTAATACCCATACCCAGTCATTATTTTGAGGAGGTAGAGGAGCCGGAGGTGGCGTATACTCATCCGGGACTGGAGAGGCTGGAGGTTCTCCAACCCCAGAAAAAGGATATTGAGATCGTAAAGATAAATCTGTATATATACCTCGAGAAATTATATTACCGTCAGTATCTTTTACACCTCCACATACATCGAAGTTAACTCCTCCTCTGTTGAAATGTTGACCTAGAACACTGAAACTATATATACAATTAGTAACAAAAGTATCATTAGAATACCTTTGAACATCCACTATTGTATCCGAATTAACATAACCTGTAATATCTGCGGTATTAGGTAAAGTATTTATAGGTATTGATTCTGGGATCGTAGCTCCATTATCTATATAATATTGTCCTAATATTGCAGAGGACGGATTATATCCATAGTATGTAGAATTTGGATAAAAGAATATTACATAATTAGGAGGTATAGTTAAATTAATAGTTCCTGTTGTAATTGATAAATATCCATTTGGAAGTATACTTGATAAAGGATATCTACCTAATAAAGCATTATGACATTTAGTCGGAATAGTTCCTCCAGGATTTGAAAAACAGAAACAATTTAAATCTAAAGGTTTAGTTATATGAGGATTAGAACAATACGTTGAACAAACTGAAGAACATGGCTGAATCATTTATACGTTTTATAAACGTATAATTTTTGTATACTTATCGAAAGTGCGAATCTAAAAACTTATGCGCGTCTAATTCTAATACTACGCTTCACTGGAACCTTAGGTACTTCCGACGGAGGAGGTGTAGAAGAGCTAGCTGCATCAGAACGTTTAACACTATTTAATTTAATAGAACTAACCCTTTTAGGAGGTGATACCTTCGGTCCTTTCGGTCCCTTCGGTGTTTTAGGCGTAGAAATAAATCGTCGTCGAAGGGGGAATAATTTATGATATAGATCCTTAACCTCAGTATCTTCGTTCTCTAACATAATTTCTATAAGCTTATCGAAAGTTCGTTCTTCTTCAGGTATATGTGTCTTAAGAATAGTTACGGAAGTTATATTTATAGGTTCGTGAGTTACAACAGTATTTTTCATACGTTTAAGTTCTTTGATGATAGGAGTATTTCCTACAGCTTGTAATTCTGCAGTTGTACCAGATAGTCGAATCTTAGTTAATTGAAGACGTTTTGATTCTGACTTATTAATTTCTAATAATTCATTATAGATTTGAGTCAATGTTTCTATATCGGAAGCTACAATTCGGTGTTGTACTCTTAATGGTGTAGTTTTAAGATGAATTCTATCATATGCAAATCCATATGGTACAAATTCAGAATCTTCAATATTAAATGGAAAAGTAAATAATGCTACACCTTTATCTGGATTAGCACCGTGATCTTGTTGAATTGGAGTTCCTACATAAATTAAATTACCTAAAGAATCTTGAGGAGTTCTCTTTCCTAATATCTGGGCTTCGTGAATATGACCACAAATATTTAAAGGATCATCTACTGACCAAAGATCTCCATGTTCAGACGCATCTCCGTCTAAAGTATATTTTACTCCTCGAAATTCTTGATGAGAAAAGAACGCTCTAATTGATGACGTATCTACATCCTTAATAGCCTCTCTATATTTTCCATTAGGAACATAAGGAACACCACAGAATGTGATTCCTTTAAATGTAAAAGTTTTAGCAACATCACAAACTAATGTATTATCCCAATCATGAAGGGCTGTAAATGGATGCTCGGCTGTATCATTCTCAGTTATAAATACTTGATTATTACGAAGGTCATGATTCCCAATTAATAACACTAAGAAACTAATCTTACGTAGTTCTCGAAGAAACTCAACGGCTCTAGCTAAAGGATTTCCTCTAATTGTATCATGAGTATGTAATGTGTCACCCAGAACTACGATAAAATCAGGAGATACTTCTTTAGCTATCTCTATAATCTCTGTGATCATTAAATCCGTGTATTCTACTTCTTTCGTTTTAATGTGAGGATCCCCTATTGCTAAACAGGTAACTCTGACTTCGGTCATTTTGTAAAATGACCGTGAGTTCTCATCTCGAACTTTTTCTTTTTGATTTCGAAAATCATTATATTTAAAGTATCATTAAATACAAAATGGATCGTACTGAATTGAGCTATTTCCACGACGGACTGAGACGTGTTCGAACTCCAGAAGTTTACGAACTGAAACTTAGTTTAATGAGAGATAAGATATTGAACTGTTTCCCGATTTATTTTTCAGACTTTATTAACGAAGATATATTCCAAGAGGTAGTTGAAGATCTTCTGGCGTATGGGATGACTATCAATTATGAGTTTGAATTAGCTGATATACGAGGAGGAATAGTCGTGGTAGATATTGAGTGGTTTTACCAAATGGGAGGAAAGAAGAAAATAGAATTACTTCGACAGGATACTTCTAAGTATCTATTCGTTTGTCTTCAAGGAATTCCTTTGTGGTGTATTCCGTCCATTCATAATGCAAATGAAACTTTATTCCCCGTTCGAATCGCGTACTATTCTTTCTGTCTTGATGTTAATATTCAACCTGATACTTTCTTTGAAATACAAGTACCTATTTCACAAATTAGACCTTATGTTGTGAAATTAAGAGAATATGTTAAATTGTTAAATAAGATATTTGGTCTTGATATTCGACGATTTGAAATTGAAGTTAAAGACTTCTTCAGTGTTATACCAGATCTTTATTGTAAACTTAGACCTCAAGTATTTTATATGTCCGTACGTGATTTATATGCTCGGATTGATGAGACTCAGGATACTGAAGATACTGAAGTTGGTACACATGTAGATATTCCGTGTGAGCTCAATGTACCTCTCGTACTGGGACTAAGATCCAAGACTAAAAGGCATCTTAGTTCAAAGAGCGAAAGCGATATCGACGTCGAACCCAATCTGAGCTCAAAGAGCTCAAAGATTGAAAGACATCTTAGTTCAAAGAGTGATCCTGGGGTTGGAATAATTAATCCCAAACTCGGAAACAAGTACAATATGGACGTATTCCCTACAATAACTCCGTTTGAATCGTCGTGGACAATTGATGAGGATGTACTAGCAATTACATTGTTAAATATTTAATATCTGCAGCATACGGAGGGTAAATTATACTATCTCCGTCGTAAGATATTAAAGAATTATATCCTTGAAAAAACATAATAACTGTCGTCAGAGAAGGTAGGATTAGATTAGGGAAATTATCAAATCCTGTCCAAATTTCATTAACGTTCATAGATACATCACGGTGTAATTTTTCCCAGTCTTCAAATATTCCTTTAATAAAATTGCATGAAATTTCTTCAGTCTCGGAATCTATAAACGATTCCGTCTTATCCAGATAAAATACCATTTTCCATCCAATAGTTAAGAGCTTTATCTGTTCCATGTTATGTAAATGAGAATGCATGTAATCCCATAAATATTGATTGGTTCGTTGAGTTAGTAAAGCAATAAATTCCTTAACTCTCTCATCCTTCACGTAATAAAAATTGCCCGGATCAATTTCTGCTTGGTCAGGGATAGGTAATTCCCTTTTAAAATTGACACCTCTAACACCCGATCCGTAAATTGGAAAATTTGCAACCTTCGGATACTGATCTTTTCTTTCTACGTATCCGATTGATATTAATTCGTTGTTAATTAATATACATGCAACTGTATTCTCTACCTTTAAATCTTGGGGACGACCAAAAAATGTTATTTCATCTTTAGAAATAAATCTTTTTCTCTCTCGACTCCGTTCTATTGGTATTAATTTAAAATTAGAATCCACAAATGTACCTACCTCTATTTCATCCTCTCCCCACTCTAGTATTCTAATTACTTCAACATGCCCGTGTTTATCTTTTGCTAATGCAACTCGTCCCTCCATTTAAAAAATGTACTGAAAATAAATTTTAGTTCATCAATCTTCTGATTGATGAAAATTATATCTCGTATTCATCTTCATCTCCTTCATTTACTTGTTCATACTCATCAGGTAATAGAATTTTACCTCGTTTACTTTCTTCATATGTAGTTCGAAGAACTTTAGACTTACGAGCTAAAGCTGTCAGAATCTTAGTTTCACTTTCACTCGATTTACCATACACAAACATAACCATTGAATCGCTCTTACCACCGTATCTGTTAGCTCTACCGGCTGCTTGGAATGCAGTTTTAACGGAATATCGAGGAGTTACCCAAACATACCTCCTTCTCCCTCCTTGTTTATCATGAAGAGATAAAGATTGACCTCCTACTTTAATTTGTGCAATTATTAATCGGTATCTATCGTTCGTTTGATATTTATCAATCATATCCCAACGTTTTTGTTTAGGAGTAGCTCCGACTAATATCAATGGAGCATATTCTTTTAATTCTTCCGCTAATGTATTAATATTACCAATGTTATATTGAAGAATTAAACCCTTGTTATATCTATTTTTGTCTAAAACGCGTTTTACATCCCGAACTATAGCATTTACCTTAGCACGTTCAATAGCTTCTAATGCTATTGTAATAGCTCCTAATTTACTTTGTCCTTCATCTTGTTTTCCTCGGTAATCAATCTCGTAATGTTCTACACCTTCATCATCCACTATAATTTTAAACTTAGTAGCTGTAGCCAGAGCATTAATAGCTGAAATATAATTACGTTTATCTGCTCCGTATAAATCAAAATATTTATTAACAACAATATGTTGGAACTCAGTATCCTCTTCTTTAGTCATTGAACTTGTAATCGCTGGTGCGATAATTTTACTATACAATTCATAAGCTAGTAAAACGGATGTTTCTGTATCAATATATATTGCTGGATATTCATTAAGTAATTCAGCTGTAGTTTCTGGATCTATCTTAGATGCCATTATTGCAATTTCGTTAATTCCTGTAAATTGTTTCTCTTTAGTTATAGGATTTCTTCGGAATAATTTTTCCTCGGTTAAAATACCCATAGTTCGAAGTACATTCAGAACTTCCTCGTGTTTTTCAAAGTGTGTCGCGGTTAATAGAATTATACGACTTTCTCGGTCTTTTCGATCCGGGAAAGTCTGTTTATCATATACTGTATTGATTAATGTGGATGTTAAGGTTGTCACAGCTGCAGTTCTTAACGAATCACCAGTAATTTCATGGGCTTCATCAACTACTAAGAATAGTTTCTTAGTAATAATTTCTCTAAATATATCTGTTGCTAAATATTTAGTATCTTTCCTATTCTTACCTTGAACTCTAACTAAATAAGGATGTTTTAATGGACTATCACCAACACCTCTCAGAGTATCATAAGAAATAAATTGACCATTAATTCCATGAAGTTCGAATACTTCTTTCCAAGTATGTTCTGCGGCAACAGGTCCGAATACTAACATAGCATTAAACTTAAATCTTTGGCAAATATATCCAGCTATCCAAGATTTACCTGTTCCTGGTTCGCTTATACTAATTGCAATAGGAGATTTAGCATAGACAGCTTTCAATTCTTCGACATGCTCAGGTTGAGATTTCATAAGTTCGATTTGTTTTAAAGGTGGGACATATTCCATAACTAAAGGTTGTATATCTAATTTACCTCTAGGTGTTACTTCAACACGAGTTCGTTCTCGGGTCGTACGTCTTCCGGAACTTGCAGCGACTCTATTTTCGTTTTCCTCAGGTTGTTCTTCGTCGTGTTCCTTAGCGTGTTCCTGTGATCGTTCAGCTCTTTCTCTACTAGCTTTCATTGCTAAATTTTCCCTTTTGGGACGGGTGGGTGTAACTATGGTTTTTTCAGGATCGATTTCTTTTTCTTCTGTAGTTTGTTGAATTCGTTGATATCGATCGTTTCGACCTAGACTTGGTCGAGTTCTAGATGGTCTCGAGATTTGTCTCCCTGAACTCATTTTAACTATTTTAAGAAGCGAAATATTTTAATTGATAAAAATAAATAATAATCCACCACTACATGGAAGATTTAATTCAGCTTGAAGATTTAATTCCAGAACACCCTTATAATAACGATCCTAATATCCAGCAAAAAATAACCGCAAAATGGGAATTTAAGGAATTGGCATCTAGTGCAACTGAACAACCCCCTAAAAAGGGAGATTATTACAAGCATCAGAAACTGGTCCAACGTTTTATGCTTCAATATGCTCGTCTTATGATTTTACATGAAACTGGAACAGGTAAATCTTTTTTGATCGGTGCAATAGGAGAAGCTTTTCGAAAACAGTACGAGAAGACGCACCGAGGTATTAAACGAGTATTAATTGTAGTAACTGGTGAAACACAAGAAATTGATATGAAAAATATGTTGATTTGTAGATCTACTAATGAATATTATTTAACTCAGAATATTCTTCTGGCTCAGAATGCTAAGTCTATGCGTACTAATGCAACTAGGTCTCTAAATCGACACTATACTATTACTCGTTATGAGAAATTGGCCAAAGCTTTATCTAATAAGACTGATGAACAGATTCGAGAAGAATACAGTGATTATCTTATTATTCTTGACGAAGTTCACAATCTTCGAATTAATCATACAATTGATCCACATGAACATGTGAACAATGAAGGTAAATGGGATAAGCTTTTAACATATAAAAATATTTGGAGATTAACTCATTTACCTGATCGTTCTAAGGTTATGGGATTAACAGCTTCATTGATAATTGATGATGTTAATGAAGCAGGTCCTATTCTTAACTTAGTTTTACCATTCGAGCAACAGTTTCCTGTGGGATATGATTTTACTGATTCGGAAGTGACTATTGATGATGTAGAAGAATATACTCGTGGACACATTTCTTATGTTAGATCTCTTGATACTGGAGCAATTGAAATTAAAGCTGGTGACTTATTCGACGAGGAATACGAATCTAAGGATGAAAACGGTAATGTTCATATATACAAATCACAAGTTATGGCAGTTGGACTTGAAATGTCCGATAAACAAGCAGAATCTTACTCCGATGCATTCTTGATGGCAGAACAAACAAATAAAATTGGCAAGGGTTTACGTAGAGAAGCTCGTCATGCTTCTAAAGGTATTTATCCAGACGGAAGTTATGGTAATGCAATCAAGGATAAACAAACCGGAGCTATAGTTAACGATAAAGGTTTTAATAAATATATTATACCAGATGGGAAATGGTTTCGAGCAACTCCTGAATTTCTACATGTTCTTGAAGATATAGATTTATTGGCGGAACATAACGTTAAGGCATGGTACACAATTGAACATATTATTAATAAGACTGACGGAATTGTTGTTATATTTGATGAATACGTAACTGGTTCTGGGTTAATTTATTTAGCTCTTGCATTAGAAGCACAAGGCTTTACTCGATTCGCTGAAGGTGCTTCAATCTTCGAGAATAAGGGAGGAATAGCTCCTTATTGTTCTAAAAGAGCAGATGAAGAACGTAAAATTCGAGCCGGATTTCCAGCTTCATCAAAGAGGACGGAGATACCTCCCCGATATGCAACTATCATTACTCAAACAACGGGCCCGGAAACTACAAATATTTTAGATACAATTAGCAGTTATGAAAACAGATACGGAGAATATATTAAAGTTCTTTTAATTTCAGGTAAGGCAACTGAAGGTATTAGTGTTAACAACGGAAGAGCTTTCGTTCAATACGGAGGAGTTTGGAATCCTGCTAAAGAATATCAAGCTCGTAGTCGAGTATTTCGATCTACATCTCATGTTGATTTAATTGACGACGAAGTTAAAAGGTTAATTCAAGACGGTGTTGATCCTGAAATAGCACGATCAACAGCAACACTCGATGTAACTGTGTATAAACTTGCAACACTTTTCAGCGAAGAACAAGAAGAAGAATTTGGAGCTATAAATTCTGTAGATATTATGATGTACCAATATTCTGAAGCTAAGAATCGAAGCGCCAAGAAATTGATGCGAATGTTGAAACAAGTTGCGATTGACTGTCAAATTCATCATTCTCGTAATATTCGTAAAACTATTGATAAAGGAGGTTTAGATACAGATGGAAGCCCCGAATGTGACTTCACAACTTGTGAATATCAATGTTACGATACCGCTCCCAAAGAAATAGATTATTCAACTTATGATATTAATTATTCCCACGAAGCGATCGATAAAATTAAAGAACGTATTAAAGATTTTTTCCGTTTCAATGGTATGGGAACTCTAGAAACCATACATGAAATTTTAGATGTGGAAGGAGATGATCATGATCTAAGAATTAAGTACATCTTATTAGCTTTATCTCATATGATTGTAAACCGGGAGCCAATTTTAGATCGTTATGGATACCGAACGTATATTAAAGAAGATGACGGATTGTATTATTTATCTCGAAATTATCCTCTTCATACTAATATATATCAAAATCAAACTGCAGCATTCTATGGTAAGACATTAATAGCAGAAAAGACTACTAAATTTACGGAGACTTTCGAGGAGATTGAGAAGGAAGAAGCTCACGGATTGGTTAAGAAATTATTAGAGATAGATCAAAACGATGCAGAATATCTAGCTAAGATAAGAACTGAATTAGTTAATACACCCATCGGAACTCATTCTAGTATTCTAGAAGATTCTGTTAATCGTCATATCAAAGGATCTGGTCCTAAGAAATATGTTGATACTATATTCCGATTATTCTCTAACGTATTATTTGAAATTCCTGAACCTGTCGGGAAGATTAGAGAAACGGCTCGAGAATTAGCAGAGAATCGTCCCAGTGCAGCTAAAGATGTCAAAGGGAAAGGGAAGAAACGACCTCCTGCTAAACCTAAGGTTGAACCTGCTCGTCCTACTGGACGTCGAACCGGAGGACGAACAGTTGATGATGTAGATGAGGTAGGTGAAACTATTTACTTTCATACAATTAACACGCATATACCTGGTGATACTAAATTTAATTTAATGCCTAATATTCTCAATGTTATTGGTACACTAAGAATATTTAAATCTAGTGAACAAAGTGGATGGAGAAATATGTTGGATTATGAAACCGAAGTGTATCGTGAAATAGTCATTGCTAAAATTTTCGAAGATATTAGACATTATGAAGATCATGATATCTACGGAATTATTCCCGGAGATTACATCTTTAGAATTCGTAATAAATTACAACAAGAAACTAAGAAACAAATAAGGAAAGAAGAAGGCAAAACAACAGACGACGGTCGTAATGAATACACTGGACATATGTGTTATACATATAATTCTGATGAAATTGTAGATCTTATGTGGAATTTCGGTCAAATAGGCGCTTATACTGGACGTCAAGCTCGATTTAAACCAACACGGGATGACGCTATTAAGACACTAAAGAAAACATTTAATACTCAAGTTAATGAATGGGATACCGAGAAGTTAGAATTCTACCATCGATATCTTGTTTCCAAATTAAATACTAAGAAAAATGATCTGTGTAATACATTCCAACAAGGCCTCGTTAAAGCTGGATTGATTTGGTATCCATACATCGATTTAGAAATGGTATAAATTCTTACGGGTGTTTCACGTTCATCTAAAAGATGAATGGGGTTGTGTTTGATTTAAAATGACTTAAATCCTTAAGGGAGTGAACCATTCATCTAAAAGATGAATGGGTTGGTGTCGGTATCTTGATTTAAAAATGATACTCACACCCTTAAGGTTGTGAAACACTCATCTAAAAGATGAATGATTTGTGGGATTCGTTATTACTTCGATCTTCAAATCCAAACAAGGATAAGACAATCAACTTCTATTCAGCCAGAGCTGAAAATGAAATAAGAATCGTTAAAAAGGTAATCGGGGTACCAACTTTTGCAGATTATGAACTAGAAGGTCGCGCTTGTTGGTTCGGAGACCATATATTTGACCGAATATTAATCGAAGATACGTACGACGGGTTCTTCGAAATTGTTACTGTTTCAATTGTATTTCTACCTGCAGAACTTAAGCTTTTAACTCCTGAAGTTATTTCTAAAGTTTGTTTAGGTTGGACGGAACGAAATCTATTGACTCTTCAAGGTGGTTCTTACAGTCAAATTATAGCCACAGCTTTTGCTTTAAAATCGTACGCTCAAGGAAGAGTAAGTGTACATAATTTATCTAATGTTGTACATTCTGTTCAACAAAAATTAGACACTGATCTACTTGGGGATAGAAGTTTGTATCGCCAAATTGAAGAGTATTTACGTACACGGGGGTCTTCCGATTTAGCTGATACTCACGTTGATCAAACTGAAACAGATCAAGGGGAAGAACGTACACGACTTCGAAGCCCTCGAACTCCTAGGAGCCCTCGAAGTCCAAGTGTTTCCCGTTCAGAGTCTCCTGTATCACCTCCGGTAATTAGTAGAAGAGTTGAAGTAACGAGACAAAATAATGTAAAGCGACAATTGAATGGTCCCCGATCTCCTCAAATTCCTGTTTCTTCCATTGAACCATTTAAGATAAGTGAAAACGAGAGCGGAGGTATATCTAACAACGGTATTAAAGTTATTGTTGGTAAGAAATAATGTTTTAACGATTCTGTATCGTTAAAGTGTTCTTCGTGATGTGTTATTTGGGGGTGTATCAAATAAATACATACTAAGAATTGGTAAAGTACTTAAAATGTAAAAATTATTTAGGTGTCCATCT
>C687J35021_10000949_pt1 | contig 22333 bp, 22 predicted proteins | sample RifCSPhighO2_12_FD_35021 | JGI IMG/M metagenome (IMG submission 35021) | reverse complement strand
TCCGCTTCTGTCCACGCATCAGTGCAAGTTTCTACCGCACCAGAAGCATCTATCCCTAAAGGAAACGAACCAGCAGAACAGTTAGAACCATTGACAAATAAAGCTGAAGCAGTGCCTACATTGATTGAAGAGGTGGCAATGCCAAACCATCCCAATCCATCTCTATACTCTAATATATTTCCACCCAAACCAGAGAAAATAGAATTTGTTGTGGTTGAAACTGTAAGTATGGAATTTGAACCTCCCACTTTGACGACGGGTTGTGAAAGTGAAAGTGGAGAAGTTGCGGTTAAAGTTGTCGTTGCCACCGAATCTACCTTTCCTGATGTTCCAGCAAATAAAAGTCCTTGTCCCAGAGATGATAAGAATAAATTACTAGAAAAAGTAGTTGAAGCGTTAGAAAATAATCCTCCAAAAAATCCGATGACTGATGTAGTGGAGTTGCCCCAAGATTGAGAGGTGAAGTCTGAACCGCCAGAGCCAGAACCGCAAGTACCTATTGTCCACACAAGTGGTGAAACTGAACCTACTTTAAGACAATTACCTATATTGCCAGCATTAGTTGAACCAAAGTTTGTTCCACCTTGAGGCCCAGTAAATATAAATTGAGCGGAAGCTATACTACCATAAGAGAGCAAAACCCCTATTAAAATATAAAGTGTTTTTTTTATCATGTTCTAAAATAAGTTATTTGAACATTGGTACTGTCTTGTAAGGTAAAAAGAAAAGTGACTGTTTTCTGATCTCCACCGACTGTGTAGTGAGTGCCTTTAGCCAAATCCTGACCATTGTAAGTTACCCATAAAGCCTGACCATTGCCGGCAATCTTATAAACGGTAGTTACTGTAGTTGTCGCTGAAGATGTAGCGGTTACTTCATGTTGTACGTTACCTATACCGCCACCTCCTCCTGATCCTCCACCTCGCTCACGCTGATTAAACGCTCTTTGCATATTAGCGAACATTTCTTTGAGACCGATGATGACGGACATTTCCACGATGTTTTCCTTGGTGTTTAGTTTGTTTGCTATCTCGTCTACGGTGTCGGGAGAACCGTCTTTGCCGTTTATTCCATCCTTACCGTCCACTCCATTCTTGCCGTCCTTGCCTTTCACTCCATCTTTACCATTCTTACCCGCAGGGCCAACCACTGTGTCACCCTTTGGACCCGGCACAAAAGAGTCAGCACCCTTATCTCCCTTCTTAATATTCCTCAACTCATTCTCTCGCACTTTATCTATTTCTTTAGAAACAATCTTATTAGCACCTTGTTTGAAATCATTTACTTCCTGTGCTACAACCCTATCCACAACATCCAATATCTCACCCTTAGCACTATCAAGCCACGCCATAACCTCTTCTTTCATCTTAGCGAAAAGATACTGACGAACGTCAATAGGTTCTTCCTTTTTTAATTTAACTTTGCCTAAACGTATACTTTGTTGCAGTTGAGATTTAAACATGATAGTATATATTATAACATGAAAGACGTAATTATCCCATTGATTATTGTGTGGCTAATCATTTTTTCGGTATGGATGGACTGGAACCCAAAGCAGCCATCAAAGCATTAAAAAATGGATACTCCTCTTTTGGATTATCAAATGCATAATAAACATTGCCTATTGTAATTGGTGTTATTAAATTCTGAGCAACATTTCCTGGGGTAGATTTATTACCTTGAAAATCTTTACCGTTCCATATATCTAATAAAGCTCTAACAATAGGTGACCCCTTACCTTCAAAATAGCCCTCTGCTATATCTTTAGCGGTTAATTGACCATATTTGCCAGCTAAAAGATTGGTATACACTCCCTTATTATTTTTCATCCAAAGTCCCCATTTACCATTGTGTGTAGTCGGTATAAGAGTGCGAGCAACCAAGTTCGGTATTCCTGCACCAGATAAAGCAGTTGGATACCAAGTATTACCTATTTTAATCTTACCAAAATTAGTCCCACGAGGATCTAACTCTGTGCTACCCGGATTAATAGTTTCAGATAATGCCATAGTTGCTGCAGAAGCTCCCGTCATTCTTAATAAAGAAAGTGCTGCTTGTTGTTTTGTAAAAGCATCTACTTTACTAGACAAAAGATGAGAAGTTAAAACATCAAATTTAGATTTAGCAAATTTAACAGAAAAAACAAAAGCATTAACATTTTCACCAGTAAGTACTCCAGTATCACCTCTGCCAGTAAACGCGTTTACAGAATTACCTAAACTCTGTGCCACTTCTCTGTCTTTCAAATTTTGACCATTTTTCTCCCATTGTTTTATCTTCATATCAGCAATATCCGCACGCAAACGAAGTGCCGCTCCATTGTAAGCACTGTTTGAAGCCTTAAAAAATCTCCCCACAATTGGTAATTTTTCTCCGATGGTTGTTGGTATAGCTTCTTCTGTAGCTATTTCAATAGCCAATTTCATCCGCTCATAATTACCATTCAAAGCATTGGGTCTTGAATAAATATCACCCTTAATGCCTATAACCGGATCACCTCCTTTTAAAGCTATACCGATATCTCCAAACGATTTCTTAAAAACGTTAAACCACATACCCGATGTTTTATAATCAAATAAAGCAAATATTCCTTGGTTGAGAAAGAAAGAGTTATCCAAAGAAGCCACAATAGATTTAGTTACATTAGCAGCAAAAATGGGAAACTTTTTAGGATCTTTAATTGCATTAATTATATCTTGAGTTAATGTAGTTTTGCCCCCTTTTAAATCCAGAACATATTCTTGCATTAAAACTAATTTAACCCCATACTCTGTCCTTATTTTTTTATCACTTATAGATTCTTTTTTAACATCATAACCCGGTTTATCCACCACTTTTTTGGCCTCAATCTTAGCCTCAGTTAAATCTTTAGACATCTCCATTATCTGTTTAGCTTCTGCATAAGTAACATCTGTTCCCAATTTCTGAGAAGCCAAATCCTCAAGAAACATTGCTTCTTCTTTAGAATCTAGCACTTTTTCCATTTTTTCAATGCGAGAAATCATGTCCCGTCTAACTGGCTCTTTAAGACCAGCAACTGTCTTAGCCCACGTCACCAGTCCTTGCTTTTGGTTTTTCAATAGGAGTTTTGATTCAAATAAAGCATTAACACTACGAGCATCTTCCAGTCCAACAATCTCACTGAAAAAAGTTCGTCTTTCATTAGAAGTCATGTCGGCTAACTTTTCAGGAATAATCCGCCCTTCTTTTAAAGACCTGACGAAACGTTCCACCTGTTCTTTTGGTAAGCAAATTTGCATGATATTAATAATTACATTTTATTTCTTCTAAAAATTCTTCCCAAGTTTGCTTTTTAACTTTTGGAATCTTATCTTTAATCTCTTTAACAACTTGTGCTTTTTGTTCCACAACTTTCTTATTTGTCTTTTTTTCTACTGCAACCTCTCTCGCTTTCTGTATATCACGCATAATTTTAACAGGTGAATATGGATCAGCCGAGTCAAGAGCCTTCAAAGCTTGTCCAGCAAGTGTTGGAAGTTGACTATTCTTAAGTTGTCGCATTAATTCCACATCACCTTCTTTGATAGCTCTAATTTCTAATGCTGTATATACGGACTCCGGCAATACTCCACCAGAGGAAGGCTCCTTACCTAAAGCAATATCCAAAGCCTGTTGTCTATTTGTTTCAATTAAATCTGTGGCAAGTTTAGCCTGTTCTGCCATATTCATTCTACTATGAGTAGGAATCTCACCTGTATCTACCGCTTCAATAAGTTTCTTTTCAACTGCTGATTCAAGTAATTTTTTGGCACGAGTGTTGACAGCTTCTTCGCCCGTTATTTCAATTTTTGATTCAACAACTGGATTAACTCTTAACTCTGAAGTTGGAGTCTTTTTAACTTCAGCTTTAAACTGTTCAAAAATAGATTTGGGTTGAATAATTGGTTCATATCTTAATTCACTTTTTACTTTAGAAGATTTTTCACCAATGTTTATTACTGGCAATGTTTCTTTGGATTTAGCTCCCATTTGAATAACTGGTAATTCCCCCTCTGCAAGATATGGTTCATAACCTTGAGATTGTCTATAAGCAGCATACCTAGTCCCTGGTGTATTTATCATTACTTGGTGTGCCTCTTCTTGTGCCTTTACTATTATCTTTTTTGCTTCCTCTGGGGTCACAACTTTCCCCTTAGAAGTACGTTTCTCAATCTCTCTCATTAATTTACCACCAATAAGAATTTGAGCAGCTAAACTACCAACCTCTTGGACTGATTGTTTAAATATGTCTTTACTCTCTTTTGAAACTACTTTTTCAGGTATCCAATCAATAGCTTTCCCTGATGACCACGCTCCAGCAAAACCCGCCGCTGTAAAAGGAATATTAATAGTATCAGCAACTTGCTTTAACCCAGGTGTATTTTCAGCTAGATGAAACAAACCAGTTATAGGAGAGAATGCTGCTTCAGCTAATCCTGAAATAAGTTTAGCTGTACCTGCTACTTTGTTGGCAACACCTGGGGTTTTGACAATATCGTATAATCCTTCCCCAGCTTTCTTTTCCCCCGCCATTAAAGATTCAGTAAATATACTCGGAGCTTTTTGAAGGGTTTGCCAAGGACTGCGAAGTGCTCCCAAAAAAGTAGGTATTGTTTCAGCACTTTTTTGAGCATAATCTTTAACTCCTGTAATAGTACGACTCAATAAACTTGGTTGATTTATTTTTTCTCTATCTTTTAAAAACTGTGCGTACAGACCGCCTGTTGGTGTGGCAACTTGTTCATCTTGAAATTGCTCATATAAAGACATTTTATTCTGTTATTTTACCCATAACCCATGCTTGAAAATCCCTATCTGATTTAAATTTTTCTAAATCATCTGCGGATGCTCCATTATTCAAAAGCCAATTAGTACCCTTGGTATAATCAACAGAAGATATAGACCCTTCAGAACCACTTGTACCTGATGTTAAACCAAGTTTAGCTCTTGAGAGTGGGTTAACAAGATAAGCAAATCTGTTATCAAACTCTGTTGGAGATAGTTGAGAGGCAGAACGAAGACGAGCATAAAGATTGGGATCAGTGTACCCGTCTGTTCCGACTGCTTTTGTTAATTGTGATTTTGCATCAGTTATAGCTGCTGTATCTTGTTCATCAGATGTTGGTTTATTTGCCTTAGCTTGATCAAAAACAAATTTATTATACTGAGCCGTAAGAGCTTGTTCTATTAGGTTATATGGGAGATTAACTCGTGCTGCCAAATCTTCTAATTGCTTCTTGCTCTCTGCGTCCATTTTCGCTGGATTAATTCCTTGAAGATTGTCTAATATAGACACAAGTGCCGACTTCGCATCATCCTGTAGCGTATTAGCCTTATTAAACAAATCTTCCTCTTGTTGATCTAACCTATCCTGTATCTTTGTCTGTAATTCAAAATCATCTGCAAGAAAACCAAGACCAAGTTCCGCAACCTTGCCGGTATACTGTCTTGCCTCCTGTTCTAAACCAAGAGAAAGCAATAAATTCTTCTCTTGCAACATAAACTCTTGATTCTTAAATGAAGCTTTTCTATCTATCTCAGAAGCACGACCCCCGGCAAATCCAAGTGTTTGTCCTTCATATTCTCTAAACTTATCTTGTTCAGTTTGAAGTTTAAATCTTTCAGCTTGGGAACGAATGTCCACAAGTTTCTTAGAAAGTTCTTGTTCTTTTTCACCCGGAGTTAAAGAGGACATCAAACGACTTCTAAGTTCTTGAGTAGATTTATAATACTCCGACAAATCATTTTCATATTTCTTTCGATTCTCCTCTGCTTTTGCAGTCCAATAATCCATAGAACGATAATCTTTACTCTCTAATGCTGCTCTCGCCTTAGCTGCTGCTGCTGTAAGTTCATCTTGTGTTTGCTGTAAATTAGAAAGTCCTGTTCGCTCACTTGTAGTCATGCCACCACCTTGTACGGTTCTATTAATGTCGTTGACCATTGCAGACGATGCCGGTGAAGATGACACATTACGAAGAGCTTGTAATAATTGTGTATTCTGTTCGGCACTACCTGTATAACCTGTAATCCCTTTGTCAGCAGCTAATTTCTCACGAGAAACATAGTCACTACCCTGTCCAATAGACTTCAAATAATCCACAATAGAGGGTCCCATATAACCTGATTCAATATTCTGTAAGGATTGGGTATTTTGATTAACAATATTTCCACCAGTGGAGGAGGAGAGGACAGAAACGGGAGCAAGTTGATTAAAATAATTTACATTTGGATTAACATAAGTTGGTGGTGCTGTTAAACCGAGTGACTGGTTTGAAACTTGTGTAGTAGGAACAAGCCCCACACTAGAAAAACTACCTCCGGTGTAACCTGAACCTGCGGCTATTGCGTTGAGTTGTTCTTGAGTTAATATAGCCATTTTAGTATCTATTATTTAATCTTGGTAATGAACCGTAATTTCTGGATTTCTTTAATGCCTCACTCGGATAATTGCCCTCATACTTTCTTTTCATATCCTGATAATTACCTTGCTGTATTTTCATATCGTCATAATCTTTCAACTCCTGTGCCGCCAACTCCGATGCTTTACAAGCGATAAGCTCAATCTCATCTGTATCGCCCAAGAGTAAATCAGTCGTAGTTGTGGACTCTTCAATATAAGCCAAAGCCGTGGTCTGCCAACCGTACTTGGAGTAATAAACCGTGTTATAAATATCTCCAATTCGTGCAATAATATCATCTACTCTCCAATCAGTATCAGCCGCTAAAGACGTGGACTTAGTAACCGTTAGACGAAGGTAATCCACCGTTGCCCAAGCTACAGTACCAGCAGAAGCTGTAGCACCATTCAAATCAAAACGTAAAAGATTCCAACCATCATAAAAAGTTACTCCTTCGTTATTAGTTGTCACTGTTCGTGAAACATAATTAGAACTGTCGTTACCAATGCGCAAAATAAAGTTAGTCACCGTGTCTCCTTCTACATCAGAATAATCCGGGATAAAGACCCAAACAAAAACTGAGCCCTTATCTTGATAATCAGATAAATCTATCTGCGTCATTGTACTATTCTCCAACACCCCAGTTGCTGCTCCTGCTGCCATATCAAAATTAAGAGACCCCCCTCCTGTTATATAGTTATCATTGTCTAGGGTTAAATTAGAAGCATCCGCAGAAGCTGCCCATGTACCATTAGCTGTAACAGATTCACAAGTATGTAATGTTTTACTTGAACTGCCACTAACCCCATCAATTCGAAGTAACTTAGAAAAATTCTCATCCCGCACAGCTATCTTATACTGCACACCCGCTTTTCGTCTATCAAACTCAGCTTCATCTACAAGTGACCATCGTTCAAAAGTTGGACGATTCACTTGCTTACGAAGGTCAATAATCTTCTCACCTTTCAAATCAGCCGGTGCTCCATAGTCATACTGATTAGCATACATATTAGGCGACAATTGCGCTGAACGCTTCGCAGACCGAAGATCAATATCGGAAAGCACAGCACGAACAGCACGATTAGAAACAACTTGTCGATCTTGAACTTGTCCAAACTTGCCATGGCTCATACCATTAACAATCGCATAAAATTCTGTTTGGGTTATAGAAGGAGTTGCCATTATAGTTTATTAACTTCGGTTAAATAACTTTCTAATTCTACTTTTCTTTGTTCTTTCTTTATTATTTCGTTATCTATTTGAACTATTTCTCTTTCTAAATCTTGTTTACGAAACTTTATCCTTGAAGTTGTTGGTAATTCTAGAACATACATTATTTCATCTACCGGTGTTCCTATTGGTGAATATTGTTTAATGATTGGTTTTGCCATATATTTATGATTGATTTATTTTAGTTTTAATCTTTAATATCGGAATTAACTCATCTATCTGCATATCAAACCCTCTTAATTCTATTTTCAATTGAATAAATTCACCATGACCTATTGCTGTAAATGGTACTTTTTGATTACCTACTGTCGTTGAACTAATCGCTGTTTCTGTTTTCCAATTATCAAATCTAACCATAGCAGTATCAGTAGATGAAGTAGGAGCGGCCTCGGCTATAGTTACTGTAAGAGAAGTAGAACCATCTGGTGTTCCTGATAAAACGGAAATAGCAAAAGAACATCCCGCGTTATCTCCTACAAGTATTTCTACTTCATCTCCAACAACCACTCCTGTTGGTACTTTACATGTAAATGATGTAGTATTAACCCAAGTTATTGGTGCATTAATGCCCCCTTCTTCAAAATTATTACTTGCCTGGTCTGTTGTAGCTGTATAATAAGGGTCTACAACTCTCCATTTAACTACAATACGATTATTAGAATTAACAAATCGTTTAAACTTAAGAATAAGAGCTTCCCACATAACTTCTATCTCATCTATAGAAATATAAGGAATAATAAAATATCCTCTATTTCTACCACTGTTACTTGTTTGAATTATATTTCGTTCTTGAAGGTATATTCCATTAGTATTTGTACTCATTAATGTACCACCGGTATAAACAGCGGCCGCAACTACTATCTCATTAGTTTCTGTTGATTTCATTATAGCTCCAGCGGCTTGTAATGGTGATGTTCCATAATTTATATCTGTTCCATTTGAAGCATGTTCTCCAATTCCCATATAATGATATAGATTCTTATTATCAATATTTAGAATCCATACTCCAGCTCTTAATCGTCTTGTTCCACGATAAGTAGCTGTAGCTGAAAAGCCTTGAAGCGTTGGAGCGTTTAGATTAATATAAACGATATGTCCATCTACATAACAACCATAATTTCTAATATTTGAAGAATTAAACGGAATTCTAAGTTCAGGGCATGGAAACTTAGTAAATTCTTTGAATCCTCCCCCTGTATACATAAATATATGACCAGTATCAGTAATATAAAAAGGAATATCATCTACTATAAAACCAGAGAGTGGAGTACTGCCAAACAATTCATATTCATTATTCTGACTTGGAGAAAAACCATCCCATTCAACAATTTTACCCTTACCCCCTGAATTATGTTTAAATCCTATCCAAAAACGATTAGAAGTCGCATATATATTTTGAATAGTATATTCAGTTCCAAAAGACAACCTACTACTAGTAAACACATCATCTTTATCTATTGTATGAATAACTGGTACTCCTGATATTTTATCTGCGATGGCTACAAGTCTTTGTACTTTAGCCATATGATGATATACAGTATTTTGTAAAACAATACCTCCTGAAGCTACCGTTGAACCCCAATCAATATCCCAGGCGTTAGCTCCACCAGATTTATTAAGAATAGCTATATCAGTTGGAACACTAACTAATAGGCGTTGTTCACCATTAGCACTTTCATGAATTACAGCATCATGTGGTCCATTAGGTGAATTAGCAGTACCATCAGCGGCCCACGTACCTGAATTAATTGAAGAACTTCCATTACTTAAAATATCTCCTGAAGTTCCATCAGCACTTGTATCTACTACTAATCCAAACCATTGGTCTGTTGTTGTTGCGTCACTCCGAATAAACTTCTGTACTAATCCCAATCCTGATGCAAATCTTCTTAGTTTATCAGATAAAGCAACTCGTCCTGGGTACTTTTCCAAATCAATATTAAAAGTTTGCCACAGATTTCCTGCATAATTTCCTGGAAATATTCCCTTCCATTTTTTATCTTTTCCTGGTATCATGTTGGATAACTTTGATAAAGTGATAATAGATTCCACCGGTCAGCAACACTGTCATATATAAATTCTATATAATCAACATAAGCGGCTCTTGTAGCTAGAGTAGGCAAAGAACGAGCACTTGCTAATGGGTAGGCTAATCCAGAACTTAAATTATAAAGTAAACTGATTTCAGATGCTGATAACGCTCTACTCCAGACACTGATTTCATCCATAATTCCGTCAAAGAAGTTTGAAATACCTTCATTACTTCCTACACGAAACGCTCCTGTTCCGTTAAAAATGGTAGCAGGAACAGTGCCTGTTAGATTAGCACTAACTTCGGCTCCATTCACATAAAACTTAACAGTAGTTCCATCTTTTGTTACAACAACGTGATACCAAGTAGTTGTAACAGCTGTATGGTCTACACTTACTGAACCATCGTTAGTAGTGCCATCAGAAGAAGTAGTAAGACTAATACTAGTCGCATTCATTTGAAATCTGAATGATTCTTGACCCCCTCCATCTGTTCTTTTGAAGATTAGAGCTGTTCCTGTAAAAGTCTCAAATCTAACCCATAAAGAGAACGTAAGAGCACTTGAAAAGTCAAGACCTGATTGAGAAGCATCTGCTATACTAAAGAAATTACTTGAACCAGTTTCTAAATCAGCTCCATTGTTTATTTTCCCCGTAGCATAAGCTGTTGTATTATTATTTACTAATGTATTAGACCCGTGAGAATCAGCCGCATTACCTGAACTTTCATCCATTTTCCAATAAGAAACCAATCCTGTTGTATCAACAACCACAGAACTTGCTCTAAACTTACTTCCCCATGTAACAACTCTGCCTCCAGTACTATCTTGCTTAATCTTATAAATAATTCGTTTACCATTTACAGGATTGATGGGATTAGCCATCGTAAAACTCTGTGTTGGAGTTAAAGTAAAGATATTTCCAATAAAAGCATCTGTTATAACAGTAGCTCGGTCAACTAAAGAAATAACTTTTGTTATTTTATTATCAATCGTAGTAGTATTATTAAGCCATCTTTCAAGTGATTTTTGAGTGATGTGGTCTAATGGCCAAGACATTATTGATTTATCTTGCTCTTCATTCATTTATTCTGCTTTTTGTTTCTTAGGAATAATTTCTGCTCTAACTGCTCCACTTTGTGCTGATGTAATATAGAATACAGCACGAACATATCTAAGCGGTGTAGGAACATTTACTATTTTACAAGCCCTATTTACTAATGTTAAGTCTTCTGTTGTTGTACAACTTTGTGTTGTAGATGCGAACTTCCAAGTATATGCAGTTATTGGTGTTACATCAAACGTTTGTGATGTTGTAGCATTTGTGTTACTAAATAATGTATCTGAATACCATTCACAACCTGTTGGATTAGTTCTACAATTAACACCCTGGTCACCTGTTGCATATTCAAATTTCCAACCTAGAATTGATGTTGTTGAAGAGGCTGTAAATTGGATAAGCATAACTGCACTATCAGGCAAAATAGTGTTTCCATTGTTTGTTTGATTTGAACCATTTACCTCATAACTATCATATATCACCGTTGTAGTAGCTGTCCCAAGTGTCATAAATGACGGCGTGGTTGTTGATACTGAATTCTTCGCTGATTGGCCTAGTAATAATGGATTAGCACGAACTATAGCAACAAATCCGAAGAGAAGTGCTACGATAAATATTAATCCGAGTATCCACCCTAAACCTATTTTTTTCATTAATTTCATAGTTTTGATTAATTTATAATTTTAATTCTTTCCTAATCCCCGAGCCCTATGACCTAGGACACGGAGTTAGGATTGAATTTTATTGTCCTGATGTCCAACAATGTATACTAACTTGTCCTGATATATTCCCGTAATATGTTGAGGAAGATATGGCAGAGTTAGCATCACCAACTGAAAGAACAATAGAACTTCCACCTGGAAGCAAGAATGGCCATCCACTAGCAATTCCGAAAACTTGGTCTGTTGAAGTTGCTGTTGTAGATGAAGCGATTAAATTTGTTGCCAAAACTGTTGCACTCGTTGAAGTACCAACTGAATATGTGTAAGACGGTGCAAAAGCTGTTATATCACTATAAACAGCTAAAGAATTACCATCACAAATTAAAGCTGTTCCATTGTTTGTAAGAGCCGCTCTAACTGAAGTTGTTGTCGCAACTGTGAAATCGTCCCACAAAACAAATCCATCTGGTGAATTCGCCCAAGTAGATGTTGCTGTAATCGTTGATGTCGTTCCTCTAATTTCACCAGCGACTGGTGAAGTAGAATCTGCACTCAATCCATTTGGAAATCTTGTTCCTGTTGAACCGAAACTTAAACCGTCGCCACCGAGAACTAGAAACAGAATGATTGCTATTAACGCAACCAATCCGCTCCATTCTTTAATTTTATTTATCATAGAGTTTTGATTACGTTACATTAATAACTATACTGTTCCTTGACTTGACACCACCGCTGTCCATGTACCAGGGAAATGTGCTTCTGCGAATTTTGCTCGCATAACATAAGTATCATTATCTGTGTACTTTGGTTCTAGCATTGAAGTCTCGAGTCCTGAAAGAACTTTTCTTGAAATCTGGTGATTTCGTCCAAGTAATGTGAAAGTTGTATTTGCATTAGATGCACTGTTGTAAGTGGATCCTAGGAAAATAGAACTCTTAAGCATTACCTGTCCATAATCTGTCTCAAAAATGTTCAATTGATTTTCACCTGAAAACGGAACTAGAGGTGAACCTAGTGTTTCTCTTGCTGTCTTGAAAAGTATAAATGGGCAAACTAGCGCCTCAAATTGATGAGAACCCGCATCACCATCTTGTGCTTTTTGATTAGCAAGAGATTGTGTATCTACCCAAAGATTATCTGCATTAAGAGCACCTGTCTCCAAATTGTCTACTGTAACTCCATTAAGAGTTGTGTGAGAATCTGAAGCTAGGGCATCACCATCACCAGTAGTGTTTATACTACCTGCAACAGCATCGCCATAAGTGTTAATAATTGCTTGATGATCTTGTGTAACACGAGCGCGGTCACCAACTTGCTGACCGATTGCATCTCGTTTACCTTTCTGTGAAGTTTTAAAAGCTTCCCAAGAAACAGGGATTTGCTTTGTATACTTCGTTACTCGCTTCGTCTTTGTGTTTCCAATTCTTGTAGAGGTAGAAACAATTTCCTCTTGTTCGCCTGTTTCAACGAACTCACCAACGTTTGAATCTTCGTCGTAAATGAACGCCATTGAATCAATAGAGTCTGTTTTGAAGAAGAACACGTCTTGTGCTGACAAATAGCCAGGCACTGAGGTTCTTGTAAATTCTTCATACATTACTTTATCGATTGCTGTCTGACAATCATCTGGAGAAAGTGTTGATGTGTGTCCACCGGAATATGACATCGTGTTTTATGATTAAACTAATAATATTAAGTAATGTCTGATCGTGCTATACCTCTTGGATCTGTTACACATTGAAGTTTTGCCTGTGGCGCATTATACCAACGAGCTTGAAAAGCTGCTGTATCTCCTGCTGCAGGATCCCATGTGTAAGTCGAAGAAGTGAGATCAAACATATAGATATCGAACAAGAGACCTATCGCCTCTGATTCTGTATCAACTGTCGTCGAATCTTTTGCAGAACCTTCAATTCTAGTAATCATTGGAAAAGGAACGTCGGCAACTGTCTTGTGAGCTATCACAGTTCCAGCTGAATCAACTTCCATATCTTTTCCAAGTATTCCAATAAATTGCTCTGTTACTACAGTTGTGTCTGCGTCAACCGCAACCACAATAGTATTTACAGATGCAACTCCTGAAGTATATGTTCCTGCAAACTTCACTGGTTCTCCAACGTAACCTCTAGTCGCAGAAGCTGCTACCCTAAAAGGTTGTCTGGAAGTCATACCAATGGTTTTAAAATCAAATTTAGCCATATAATTATTTTTTTAATTAATCTGTTATGTCCACCCTAGCTCCTGCACGAGGATCGACTACACATTGAAGTGCTCTCCTCGCAACATTATACCAACGAGCTTGAAATCCTCCTGTATCAGCTGCCCCCGGTTTCCATGTATAGACTGATGAAATCAAATCAAATACATAAATATCAAAAAGCAAACCAATAGCTTCGGATTCCGTATCTGCTGTACCAGCAGTAGTAACTGCCGCCTCCATTCTGGTAATCATTGGAAAAGGTACATCTACCACCGTTCTCTGGGCGGTAATTGTGCCAGTAGATGGTGGTTCCATATCCTTGGCCAAAATTCCTACAAATTCATCCGTTCCAATTACAGGTAAATCATCAGTCAATACAACAATTGTATTAACATCTGAAACACCGCTTGTAAGAGTTGGGACTACTATCATTGGTTCACCAGTGTAACCACGAGTTGCTGAAGCAGCCACTCGAAAAGGTTCTTTCGCTGATTGTCCAATGACTTTTACATCTCCTCTAGCCATTTTTGTTATAGGTTAACATTCCACACATAGCGTGTGTTCATGGTTTCTAATAAATAGAAAAAGTATTATATTATGAATTTTTTAGATTCATAATGCTACGCAATCCAAGTTTTAGGTTGTCCGGGTCCAGCGTTTACATTCTTGAACATAGTCTTGCCACTTTTAAGTTTTTGAGAATAAATCCCATTACCTTCAAATTTAAATTCTTTAAGTGGAGAATTGTCAGGAAGTTTAGGTTCTATTCCTTTTTCACCATCAAAATGAGTTGTCGCAGTGTCTGAACGCTTACCATCACTTGCCTTGAGGGCGCGCACTACTTCTGCTGTTTTAGCTCTTTGAATTGCTAATTTTTCATTAGCTTCTTTAAGAGCCACAACTTCAGGAGAGTCGTCTTCAGCTTTAGCTGAAGCCAGTGCATTTTTAACAATTTCATTAACCTTTTCCTCAGTGAGAGGTTCGGTTTCATCTTTGTTATCTTGGCGTTTGGCAATGCTTTTATTTTTAACAATAAGAGCTTCTGCCGCGTCAGCACGGGCTTTCTCTGCAAGGGCGAGGGCTTCGTTCGCTTCTGCGATAGCTTTATAATCTTTTTCTTCTGTCGAAGAACTTTTGGCTGCTTCCGCCTCGGCTTCAGCTTTCGCTTTAGCCTCCGCTTCTACTGCCTCTTGTGCTTTTTTTTCTTCATCATTCATAATGAGACGGATTGACCCCCGCTAGGTTTATTAATTTATAAAGTGTCTCCACTTACGGATTACTCCCCGCTGGAGAAGTTTCTCTAAGAGAAGCTTGGCTAGAGAACGGGTCGATTCGTTCCCTAACTAAGCCACCCTTTTGAGTTACTTAGTTAAATCTTCTAACTTCTTGTCAACAACTTGTGTAAGATACCCCTGTATCTGTGCTACCCGAATATCTGTTTCCGAACTACCTCTCTCCATAAGAGCCTTGGCTGCACTCCATTGAAGTTCGGTTTTTAATATCTGCCAAAGTGTAGATTCCTTGAAATTAGCAGCTTGAATTTTAAGTCTAGCTACAACTTCAGAATCCATTTCCTTTCCTTTGAAAGTCCATTTCCCCTCTTTTACCTTAAAAATATCGTCTGGAGAAATAGTGTGAAATATGTCTTTTACAAGGAACTTAATAAACCACCGTTGCAAATACTTACGCATGGTTATTCTTTATTAAACTTTGAACCCTTTCGTGCCTTTCGAACTTTCTCCTCCTTTTCTGCACGAGCCTTACCCACAACCTCAATAGCTTTGTGCAAATTAGCAGGATTGTCTACTTCAACATTGTCTCCACCAATATTAAAGATAAATTTAACATCAGGTTCTTTTCTTGGAGCTTTTGTTTTGAAATCCCAAAACGAACCAGTCTTTATCTTCACACCATCCTTAGTAATAAAACCTGCCAACTTGTCATAGTGTGCTAACACAAGTTCTGGATCAGCCTCTAAACCGAGACCACCACTTAATTCCCCGGCTCTAGTTACTGTCCCAGAGACAACTCGTTCAAGTTTGTCAAAATTTTCTATTTGAAACCCATTTATAATTTGAAATTTTTCCATATTTATTTTTACTTATTAATAATATTCGACCTTAATTATACCACAATCCACTAAGAACTACCAATGGAGTTCAGAATTGGAGCCATTTGTTTCTGCATTACTTGATTGCCGAAGGAACTATTAGACTGTTCCATTGGATTTTGTTGTATTTGAGAAGCTTTAAGTACGAACCTGTCACCCTTACCTTTAAAATAGGAATACATAAGTTCTTGAAGTAGTTCCTCCTTATTAACCAGTGGATCTTGACTAAGCATTGTATAAAGATTAGTAAGCATCCCTTGCATAACCTCATCACTTTGAGCAAAAACATCCTTATAATCAGCTCTACAAAAATACTTCAATTTGGCTATAAATTCAGGATTGCCTCTCATTATTGCCACCCCTTGCTCCTCTCCCTGTTTATACAAATCAAGATTGGCCTCTCGTTTCTCTTGTGGAGTCATTTTTTTGCCTATCAACCCTTCATCAAACATAAGTTTTTTAGACATTCTTTTGCCCCCCACTTCTTTATTATTTAAAACAAAATTCCTATATTTCAATTTCGTTTCATCTCCCACAATATCATCTATTTGTGGTGTGGATAAGTTGTTAATAGCAATGTCCGCCATAAGTAACCCGTACTTAGCCACAGATGAAGCTAAGCCTTTGGCCACACCGCCAATAATTTTTTTAGAGTTATTTTGTGCTTGAGCTACTGAATATGCTTTTTGAGAAGCTTGTGGTAATTGTCCTGAAACCGTATCACTCACAGAATTTTCTGACATGGAATCGTCTGTCAAATTAAGTGATGCCATAATATTACCAAGTTGAGACTGGGGCATTAGTGGAGTTACTTTTGTATTCATATCCTTAAACGCCACCACTGAATTAGGATAAATAATATCTGAATCAATTTTATCACTTCCTGAAACCGCTATCGGCATTTCTGCATCAAGAATTGCTCTATTTGCCATGATTTCAGTTGAAGCATCGTAAAGAGCATTATCCCACCTCATGGTATTCATCATAGACTTGTAAAAAATGAAGTGGCTTCCGATAGGATAAAAACCAAACTGTTGAACATTATATCTTGGTGCACCAAAATTATCCCGATGCTTCATTGGATTCTTGTCCACATCACTATTACCCATATAAATACCAGCAAGAAAGCAAACTTCTGTATCATCTCTACGATACATTGGAGTATACTCTTCCACTAATCCCTCATGGTCACTATCTTTAATGTCGTAAAAAAGTCCATCATCTTCGTTATACACAGTATTAAAACCAGCTTGCACACTGCCCCAATTCTCATGTTCACCATATTTTGCTTTGGCTTCTTCATAACTAATCCATCTACGTTTACCTAAATGTTTATGTTTCAGTAAATTTCGTTCAAAAGGATTAGACATTAAAATTTGATCTGCCGTATAAATCGGAGCCTTAAAACCAGAAAGAACCTCATCTAGTATTTCTTTCTTAGTTAATTTTCCGTCTTCTTCCTTGATTTTTATTGTCTGCATTACTTCCTGATATTCTGCCCCTAAATAAACAATCGGGTCTGACTCCATCGCAAACACAAGTGAAAGAAAATTTTCCCGGTAGTTACTATTTTCATCCTGTGCCATCCATTCCACCAAGTCCGTCATAAATTCAGAAACTTCTCTGTCTACTTCACTATCATCATTTTGAGCCTGAAAGGAAGGTAACATATAACTCGCGGTAAGATTGGCATGCATAGCAATCCCTTTATTCCTTGCCTTAGACCTTGTGCCTCGCCACTTCCACGCTTCATTAGGATCTTCATAAGACTCGTCCACAAAAGCGTTGAACATCTTTCGTCCACGATTCATATCGTCAATAACAGAATTATTATTTAACTCTGTCCAAGTTTTTGTAAGTATTTGATGACCAGTGTTATAATCTTTTTTTACTTGAGATGTGAAACTACGCACACCTTCTGATGGAGTATAGTGAGAAAGCGAAGAATCTTTTTCTATAGTGCCTATCATTTTTGTAATTTATTATAATTTTCAACATTACCCCAATTCTCTTCAATCATTTTTACATTTCTTTCTTCCTTCATTTTGTGAACCTTCTCCATTTTATCTATCATTCTACTTGGAACTTTTCTAATAGCACGCCCAATACTATTAATTCCTCGGTAAGTTTTCGTTGCAAGTAACATCGCTAAATTTTTTGCTGCTGCTCCATTCATTGTAGTTTAAGTTAATTGATATGGATTAATTATACCATACTATCCATTATCAAGCGATAACTTCTCGTCAAAATTAAGACCACCCATCGAATCCATCTCCGCAATCTTCTCATTTTCGCTTAAAATATTCTTTTCTTTTGCCCAATAAAACACTGCCTTTTGCAACGATTTGGCCATAGCCATTTCACCCTCACCTAGCTGTATTTCTGATTCCTCAACTACCAATGTCTTAATAGTTATAAGATTGGCGACCACAGATGTCGCATATTCCACTGTATAATACACAGCATCCGCAGGATCAATGACATCCTTTCCTATAGCAATACCTCCTGAATTAGTTTGTATCTGCTCATAAGGCGCAAATAAGGCGTGTTTAAGAATATGTCCATCTGGCAATTTGTCCGCAATCTCTTTGAGACAAAGCCCTCCCCCTTTAACATGCCCGGAACGAAGTGCTGCTCGACACGCTCCCACCACATCTTCCACTTTTAACTTTAAAGGTAAAGACTCCGCGTCTGTTGGCGAACCTACCCGAATAGTACCCCCAGAAGAAGCAAGAGAAGCGATACGTCGTTCAAGTAATAATTTAAACTGATGTTCCTTTGTTTCAACAACTTGCCCTTTAAGTGTCTTTATTCTCTCCTGTAACTCTTTCGATTTCTCTCCCAAACCACCTAAAGCTACCGCATCTTCCGAAACCTCAACATCATAAACAATCAATTTGGCCAACCTCCCAAGTTCAGTCCCACTCACCGTTTCCAGTCTTTGTCCTTTATTTTTATCCACAATTTTAGCTCCCATAAATATCGCCATATCCTCTAACTGTTCCGTTCGAAGAGACGGCACCTTCACTGGCCATAATTGCAACCCCCCTTTAAACGATAGTGCCATTTGTGTTAAAACTAAGGTAGAAAAATCCGGGGCAATAAAAATAAGTTTAGAAGTATTGGTATAAACCTTTTCCACAAGATATCTAACCACTTCTGGATTATCTAATTTATGATTAGTAATAAACACTGGACAATCCTCCACCTCCATTTTAAAAGCTTCCTTATTGGTAATAAAAGCCTTATCTGCAATCTTTGCTTTAAAACGTAATCCCTCAATTCTTTCTGTTTCCACTTCTCCTTTGTAACCCTCCACCACGTCAATAAATCCATCTATCCCAACATCCCACGCCAATTTCGCTATTGTTTTTGATAAATCATTTGACTGTCCTAAAGAAATAGCTGAAATCTTTTCTAATTCTTTTAAATCCTTAATCGGCTTAGCTAATGCTTTTATTTGTTCTTTAACAATATCAGCCTCCTTCAATATCTCCCGACGCAAAGCAAACCTCCCCACTCCTGCATTTGCTTTTTTATTTGAAAAACCTTCCATTTTCGGTGCTAATTTCGGGTACTGGTCTTTAAATAGAGCGCTACCAACGATTGTAGTGGCACTAGTTCCATCCCCAACTTTACGATTAGTTCTCATGGTCGCCTCTTTAAAATATTCCGCAACAAGACGCACAAATGGATCCTTAGGAATAATCACTTCCGCAGTATAAAAACCATCATCAACATTCCTCGGCCCTCGATTATAAGTTCGATACATGAGTGTAGTCCCTGCTTCCGGTCCAAAAGTATCTGCAACCGGCTCAGCGATTGCTTCCACCCCCGCCCTCAATGCTTCTAAAACTTTTTTACCCCGCAATGTTTGTGTTGTCTTTGACATTTTTTATTTAAAGTTACTTTTATATTTATTATATTAGCACAGCTTATAAGTATGTGCAAATTAGTAACGCTTGAATCCTGCTGATTTGGGTCGATGAATGTAAACAGTATTAACATTTGGCCTTTTAAGTGAGGTGATTCCATAACGTATCGCATCCATAGTGTGATCAAACCCCTGCTCTGGCACATTGAGTATCTTGCCATCCTTATCCGTTCTCCAAAGATAATTTCGATATTCCTTAATTATATTTAAAGAATTTTTAGTGATACTAATTCGTTCATCTTGAACAATTTGTATACCATTGGCTACACTGTCTTTGCCTTTTTCCGCCCCAATAATATTTATTCCATAAGATGCTATCTCCGCTATTGACTTCGGTTCGGCGCTGTCAGCAATAGTAAGCACCTGTGGATAATTAAGAAGAGTATCCGCAATTTGTTTATTAGATAATTCTTTCTGAAAAGCTATTTCGTCCAATATAAAACCTTGATTATATCGATAAATTGCAACAACGGCTGTGGCATCGTTCGAATACCCGAAGTCAATACCATACCTTTCTAATCGCGCTTCATGAGGGATTTCTGGGATAATAACCCAATCCTTATAAATCTTACCTTCTACCTCTCCCAGCTCTCCAAGACCATACACTGTCCACCAACCCTTACGCCCTTTACGCTGTTCTATGGATTCCACTATCCGTTGATCCAGAGCTTCATTATCCTTATAGGTAAGAGTGAGTTCTTGCCAATCCGTCCTGTTCTTTTTAACCTCCGTGTAATACCAAAATTCACTTGTTGGGTTCCAATCAAGTATCACAAACTGCTTCGTTCGCACCTCGAGTTGTTCAAACGCATCAAAAGTCACATTGTTCGCCTCGTTGATGAATAAGCGATCACGTCTGGCACCTCGAAGCTTATCACCATTGTCACTTGAGAAAAACTCTAGTTTAGACTTATTTTCAAATGTGTAGATGCTATCAGTTGCATTCCAATTATCTTGTTTAAAATATCCTTGCGCAGTCATAATGTTTACAAAATCCCGGATTGCTCCTCGTTTAAGATGCGGGACAGATTCCGAAACAATTGAAGTAAGTGTGGGCGTGGTGTCCTTCTGCGCTAACATTATAAGAAACATAATAACTGAAACAGTCTTTGAAGCAGATGTTCCTCCCGGCACACCAAGTATACGAGTAGGAAAAATTTCACCGACAGGTTTCATTGCCTTTAACACTTTTTTCGTCGCTGTAGTTTTAAAGAAAGCCATTATTCTAATATTTTAACATCTTCTTTGGCTATTTGAGTAGGCTGTGTAAGCTCGTCATCCCAATCCATTATTGGTTTAGGAATAAAAATAATTGGCGCATCGTTGGTTCGCTTCTTAAGTTTATTGTAATGCTCGATACCTTTCATCTTAGTTGAGAAGTCTGCATGTTGGTTGATTAGGAATAAATGTTGTTTATCGACATTCTGGTCGTTGAAGCCATCTTCCTCTAAAAGTTGATTAACTCGCTGAATAATGTTGTCTTGAGTTAGAAGTTCTTTTACTTGTTTTTTTACAAAATCTGGCGTTTGATGAGGTTCTAGATCATTTTTGTAGACTTTCATAAAACATTCAAAAGGTCTACCTGCAAGTTTAAGGTCACGAGCAAATAGTTGGCAGAACTTTTCCTGCTCATTGGAGATTTGAACTGTAACTTTGACGGGGACTTTTTTAACGACTTCAATATTGAAGGACATAGATGTTTAATATTATACCATAAGTGTGTTGAATGGTGCAAAATATTGGGTAACACGAGTTTACTGATATGTCAAACAAGAGGCTAGGAAGTTGCTGGCGAAAAATTAGGTATATATATTATTTAACATACCCCACCCCACGTTCACCCTCCCCCACCCCTTTTAACTATATCTAACTATATCTAAACATTATTAAAAAAGACTATAAAAATATACCAGTGTCGCACAATATATGTTGTGTACACCCTGTTATATACATTATATCCATATCCCTAGCCATTGTTTACATAACTATAAACAAGTGTTGCTATTTGTTAGCCATATTTTAACTATTGTTTGATCAACTGTAAGAGAAACGCCGGACAAGTTTAATAATGTGTAACATACATAGAATGGAACACTATTTTTATAAAAATGACTAACAAAGACCTTTTAACAGGTAACGGGCATATTCAAAAAAACAACCAAAAAATAATATCTATATTCCTAGCCATTTTGACCACACTATCAACGGCTTTTGACCTATATTGCATATAACTCTTATATTTTTACTCTAAAACAATAAAAAAACATAAAATATATATATTTATATATATTAGACGTAACAGTATAATATAGTGTTGATAGTGTATATATTTCTATATAATAAGCCATTATTGACTTCTCCCCGTTTTTATGGTATTTTACTTGTCCACAGTTTTATGTCCGGAACACTTTTTTTAGCTTGACTTCTCTTTAACATACATATAAACTGTATTATATTAGTATCTAACAATAATAATATGCTTATAACAAATCATAAAAAAGATTGGTATATGTGTACCGGCAAGATCAATAACAAAAGAGTGTCCGGCTATGGCACAACAGCGATAGAAGCATTTAACAGCACTATGAAAGATTATCTGGTAATAATAAATTTATATAAATAACTATGAATTGGAAACAATTTTATATTTCTTTTGATCGCTTGAAAAAACAAGCTCAAAAGATAAACAAAAAGCATAAAAAAGTG
>C687J35021_10000948_pt1 | contig 22358 bp, 31 predicted proteins | sample RifCSPhighO2_12_FD_35021 | JGI IMG/M metagenome (IMG submission 35021) | reverse complement strand
ATCGGATACCCCCCGCCGTACCCTCCGCCACCGCCAGGCACGCCAGCGGGCGGACCGCCGCCAGCCTGCGGGACGCTCGTCGGCGGCGTGAACGGCACACCATCAACGATCCAGTCGGAGGGGTTGAACCCGATGCCGCCGGGCGTCGCCGTGGACCACGTCACCATCTGCGACATGAAGGCGGCCATCGCGTTGAGCGATTTCGGCATCGCGTCTTCGGCGAAGCGGAGTTGTTCGGTGGTCAAACGCGTCACGGCATTCGCGTGGCTGTCGACCGCCGTCGCCGCGCTGTCATGGCTGGCCGTCATGGCATCCACGACACCCTGTGAGGACCGCAAGATCTCCGAGAAGTCGGTGAGGATGGCGCTCCCCTCGGTGTAACGCGTCAACGCGCGATCCTGCGCCTGCCGCAACGAGATCGCGCCAGCCTCGACATCCGCCTGTGTGATCGCAAGCTTGAACAGTAATTGCGTGTAGAACTCGGTCGCCGTCCCGAGTGGGTCGAGGGCAATCGCCACCTGCAGGAGCGCCTTCGCCCCCTCGAAGGCTGTCGTCGTGAGATTTAAGATCGCCTCAGCGCCGCGCAGAATCCCAATCCACAAGAAATTGAGGGCCTGCACAGACGCTTGCGCCGCCTCGACGAGAAACCCAAGCGCCGAGATCAACCCCGTCATCATTTGGGCCGCCGTTGGCAGCGCGTCAGTCAGCGTCGCTTGAAATCGCGCCACCGCCCCCTGGAATCCTTCTGATCCCATCATCTGGTTGATCGTCGACAGCCCGGACTTCACTAACTCGAAGAGCGGCTCGAAGGCCTCTGCCATCGCGAGTTGCGCGCCCTCGACGAACGTGGACGTGAGGCCCTTCCACGTATTCGCCTGCTTCGCCATCGCGCCCTCGTTCTTCCCCAACTCCTCCGTGAAGAACGCGAACGCCTTCGAGGCCCCGCCGCTGCTCTCGGCCAGTGCGCGCATCTGCTCAACGGCTTGCGGTGAGATGACGCCCAATTCCATCAACCGGCGCGTGGCCTCTCCCACCGGTTGCCCGCCCTGGAGCGCCGCATAGAGCCGGCCGGTCCATCGCGCGAGTTCGTCAATTGGCGCGGCCGTCGCCGCGGCGGTATCCCCGAGGAGCTGGAGCGTCTCCATGGTGTTCAGCGCGTCGCCGCCGAACACTTGAAGGATGCGACTCGCCTCGATAATCGGGCCGGTCTCGAACGGGGTGCGCTTCGCGAACTCGAATAGCGATTTCACGTGCGCTTCCGCGCGCGCGCTGCTCCCCATCAGCGTCTCGAACTGGAGCGTTGAGGTCTCCAGCTCGGCGTTCATCCCGAACGCGGCCCGCGTGGCAAACTCCACGGTGGCGCGCAATCCGCGCAGCGCCACATCGGCCACGATGAATCCGGCGAAGGCCGCCGCCGCCCGAGACACGAACGTCCCGAGCGACGACAGCGCGGTCGACGCGCCGGTCGCCTCGTGGGCAATTGACCGCTCCGCATCCGCCACGTTCCGCAGCGTGCGTACGCCGCCGTGGTCGTCAACGAGTACGTCGAGTTTGAGTGTGCGGGCCATGATCGGGGTCTGGTTGTCCCTGCCGAATCACGTCAAGCCGCGTCATCAGCGCGACCCGTTCATCCGCGGACCATCCATCCGTCAGCGCCTCAAGGAGATAGGCCCCTAATCCCAGGTCCGCGGCCACGCGCCGATTGAGCGCCTGCCAGATCGTGAGCGCCTCACGATTCTCGGGAAATAGCCGGTCTGTCTGTTGCCGGAGCTCGCAGGCCTCGCAATCGAAGCGCGCGGCGCCGCTAGCGAGCTCCTCCGTGTCCGCCCGCTGACAACACCGGGCTGTCTGACCACGTATCCGATACCACCGGCAGAATACGCGCAGGTTCTCGAAAGCTGGCTTCGTCGACGACCTCGGCGCCGAAGACCGCCATCACGATCTGCGTCTTGAGCCGGTCATCGAGTGCNGCAATCGTCGCGGGAATACAGANGAGCTCGNGGTCGTCCGCGCCCACGATCCCGCGCCATCGCACAATCGCTTCGACGAGCATCGCGTCCGTCGCNGCTTCCGCGCCGTGGTCTTTGTACCGCCACGTCATCTGGCGATTGAGTGGGTCCGGCACCCGCTCCTGAAAGCTCTGTGCGATCGCTTTCGCGCGAGTCTTTGTCACCACCCGACACCGCACCACGACGTCATCGAGCACGGCGTTGGTCGCGGGATCGCGGAGCACGACATCGAATTCGTCGCCGGCGGCCGACTGGCCATCTCCCCGGATCGCCCTGATTTTGATCGCCATCGTCCTCTCTCTACGTGAAGGGGTTCGCGCTCCGCTCGCCCGTGGTCATCAGGAAGAGTGGGGCCGTGATCCCGGTCATCCCCGTGGGCGCCGTCGTGGTCGAGAGCGCCTTGAACGTCACGGATGGTATCACCTGCCCGGCCCCGCCGGCTTCGCCTGGATCGTACGCCTGCACGTACAGATTGGGAAACTGGAAGAGCAGCGCGTAGGTCGTGGCGAGCGTGCCGATCGCCGGTCCTGTGATGGTGATGTCTGCCTTGTAATGCGTGGCCGCCTTGTGCCCGGCGAAGAAGTCGTCAGAGGCCGCATCAAGCCGGCCGCATTCGAGGCCGAGCGTCACGGCCGGGAAGCCGTCTTCCTCCGGCTCGATGATCGTCGTTTGCCCGCCGACGAATCGGACGTCCATCGGCTGCGCGAACGTCAAGGTCAGCTTCGAGACCGCCAAGGCGTCCGAGCTGCCAAGCGCCCCGCCGCTCTGGCTGTTCACGCGTACGACCGTATCATCGAGATACGCGCGCAACCCCTGCGTGGGATAGGTCAACGCGGCGACCTGTGTCGCGGTGTTGATTGTGCTGGTCAGCTTCACGGTGTCGCCGATGAAGGCGAACTCGGCCTTCAGTCGGCCCATCTCTTCGGTCGCAATCGTGAACCCGGTCACCTTCAGGCCGGGCACCTCCTGCACCATCGCCGCCGTGTGCGTGAGGTCCTGTACGAGCGTGGCGTACAGCCCGGTCTTGTTCGTGGCTGGCTGGAACGTCCCGGTATACGCCGTCGACCCGCCGAGCGCGTTTGGGGTCGTATCCCCCGTGCCGAAGGCCAGCGCCCACAACGGATTCAAGAACGTATCCATGAAGTGGAGATACAGCGGAATCGAGGCGCTCACCGCCTCACTGTTCGCCACCTGCACGGACCCGATGAAATTCTGTCCTGCGGAATCGTCCTCCGAGTACTGCTCCTTCGGCGCTAGGGCGATCAGGTCCGTGACGTAGATCCCGTCGCCCGTGCCGACCGCTGTCGCGTCAGCCGTGCCCGTCCCCCACGATCCGCTCGTGGCGATATTGAGCCCGACGCTGACTTGCCGTGCATCCAAGGCCATGCTGTCCTCCCGTCACACCGTCGAGAAATCGTAATCGACCGCGAAGGTCAATCCTGCCACGATGAGCCCGCCGTCGCCCGTCAATTCCGGCGCTGACCGGCCGGCCACGGTGGCGTGGTAATGATTACTCCGGCCATCGGCGATCACGAGCCGTTCGAGCGTCGTGAGTGTTGTTTCGAGCGTCTCGATGGCGGTCTGGCCGTCCTGTCCCGACCGCCGCGCCAGCCAGACCGTGAGCCGGTCCACCCGGAACTCGAGATCGCTGGTCCCGACGCGGCTCTCGTTCAGCCCGGCATCCTCAAGATAATAGCTCGCGTCCACAACCGCGTTCGGCTCACGCGCGTGAGAAAACGGCACCTGCGTGGCCGAGAGCGACAGCGTCGCCCCCTCACACACCGCTTGGAACCGGTCGAGAATCGCTGGAAAGGTCGTGGTCGCCATGTGTCACCGGAATCTGCGACAGTCCTTCTGCCGTCGCGCGCATTCCCTGCTGATATCTCGTGAAGTGCAACGACGTCTTGACTTCCGTGATGCAGTGCCCGCATTGCACCGTCGGGTCAAGCCAGATACACCAGCCGGCTGCGGCCGCGCGTTGGCAGAAGGGGACGTCCTCTGACACCATCGGCCACCCGTTCCCGTCGTTCTGGTACTCGAACCACGGACGCGCCCCGATGTCGCGGAACACCTGCGTCGGGATCACGGTGCAGCCCATCCCCACCACGTCCTGCGCGCGCAGGCTGCCGTCGAACGGCCCGTCGTCGTGCTGGTAGAGTGTCACGCCAGAGCGCTGCTTCTGCCCAGCACGGAGCGCGATCGGATGATACGGCGGTCCCTTCTGCACGTAAAGCCCGCTGACGATCCCGTGCCGGTCGTGATGCCGGAGCATGCGAGACAGCACATCGGTCGGAAACACCATGTCGGCATCCAGGAACAGCACGTGCGAGAAGCCAGACGCGAGCGCATCCACGACCGCCGCGTCGCGTAAGCAACTCACGAGCGGCGACCGAAAGTACCACGCATGGGCAATCTCACTGAACCCGTTCGCCTCGCACGCCATCCGCACACGGTTCGACCAGCCCAACTCCATAAACGACTGCGCCGTCTCGCGGAGCACGATGGGGAGATTGTGGCAGATCGCCACGAGGCAGCGTCGGTCAGCCACGAAGCATCCGCACCCGCGCGGGGTGCGCCTCCGTCTCTTCCTCGACTGGACGTATCGCGCCAGACAGATCAAGATCCATCGGCACGCGGATTTGCGTGTACAGCTCCTTGGCCATGTCCAGATACATCGCGGCTTTCGCCCGCCACGGTTCTGGCTCCGCCGTCCCTTCCGCGAGCCCGTTGAGGATGTAGAACAGCGCAAGGAGCACGGCGACTTCCTTCAGTCCGTCTGGCGCACGAATCGGCAGGAGTTGACTGGCGGCCGTACCGGCCGTCAGTGCCGCCGAGATGGAGAGCTCCACCCAGAAGTACTCTTCCCCCACGCCGTTCAGATCTCGCCGGCTCCATGTGCTCGGCTGTGTCCATGTGATGCGCCCTGACTTCCCGAGCGTCGCCGTGCTCACGGCTGTTCCGTCTGTCGCGCTGAGGCTCGTCCAGCCAGACCCGCCCTGCCAATACTTCGCCGTCAGCGTGCTCGCCGCGGCGTTCACTGAGTCGAGCATCTCGACATAGACCCCGTCGAAGGCGTACCGCGCGCCGACATACACCCGATCCGTCCCGAACGTCGTGAACACGGCCGCGAGATTGACGTCTTCCGCGGTGTCGTTGGTCGCCTCGTTCGTCGCGTCGCTGTACGCGCTCCCGGTGTAGCCCCAGACCTTGTCGGCCGCCCATCGGTCAATCACGCGATCGGCCACGCCCACGATCTCGGCGTGATCTCGCTGGAGCCAGATTCGCACGAGATTCTTGGCCCGCGCGCGCGGGCTTGCCCACGTGACGGCCCCCCACGGCGATCCCGCGGCCGTCGCCTGCGGCTCAATCTCACCGATGTCGCCATCGCTGACAAGGGTTAAGGCGGCCCAGCTCATTGGATGGTCACCACGATCGACGTGTCGTCCACGTCAGCCACCCAGCGGGTGATGCGACCCAGCCACCGATGGGGGTCTCGTGTCGGGTTCGGGGGAATCGTCACCATTTCGAGCACATAGGCGCGGTCGAGCGTGTCAGCCGCCTCCACCGTGCGGATGCGGAGGAAGGAGCCGCCGCACAGCGGGCACATCGCCGCGCTGCCCGCGCGCGGGCGGTCGGCCTGCAGCAATCCACGGCACGCCTCCGTGCGACACCACCGCGCGAAGAGCTGCTGCCAGACCGGATCGAGATCGGGCCGATCAATGAGATCGCGCAGATCGGCCACCCTGAGCGGCCTGAAGGCAGAGGCCGCCCGCCCCGCCTTGTCGCCAGCCGCTAAGCCGCGTTCCAAGCCGTAGATCGGTTTCCAACAATCTAGACACACCACGATGGAGCCGGCCGCGTGGCCCTCGAAGTGCGGGTCGGTCGCGAGTGAGGCGCGAAGACTCTTCCTCACGCGGGGACCGCCTCTGGCCACGCGATCCGACCACTCGCGCGATATTCTCGCCACTGCGGGAGCGGGTAGCACTCTCCGCATGTCTCGCTCTGTGGGGCGCTGTCGTAATGGAACGCAAAGACCCCCGTGTCGACGCACGGTTGGACGCCGGCTAACGCGGCCCGCTCGCAGAAGTACACGTCCTCGGTCTGTGAGGAGACTTCCGGCCCCCGCGGGCCGTCTGTCCGAGCGTCCTTCGTCGTCGAGAAGAACCGCATGAGACGCCCACCATTGAAGCAGCCGCGACAGCCCACACCCTGACAACACGTGCAGGTCTGCTCGCTCCGCTCCACCACGCCGGCGTCGACCATCGACCGGAACACGTCGAGATGGATCAACGTGCAGCCCATCCCATGCGCGAAGCAGTCAACCAGGTCCCCGTGCTGAAATTCCGCCAACGTCCCCCCGTGCTTCGCCGGCAGGATGAGCGGGTAGGGAGGCGTACTCTTGCTGTAGTACAGGCCAGACACCATCGGCCGATTGCGCGCGACGAGCTGCTGGAGCGCGGACTGGCTGAGGAGACAATCGTCGTCCACGAAGAATACATGCGAACACCGCACGCCTTTCGCGGGATCGTGAAACGCAAGCGCCTCCGCCACGATCACGTTCCTTGCCTGCCCCACTTCGAGCCCGATCACATGCTGGTAATTCAGCGGTGTATTCATGGGCGCCTTCAGCCCGAGCATGCACACGTGCCAGCGCATCGAGATCATGCCCAACGTGGGCACACCGACCGTAATCGTCCACGCATTCGCCCGCTCGAATTCGTGCACGCCGACCGTCGAGGGCTTCATCACCCGGCCACGCTCGGCGAGGAGGCCTGTGTGTACCGCACGCTGACCGTCACGTCGGCGTTCGCCACGTCCGTGGTCGCCTCGTTCCAGTGGAAGCCGAGCACTTGCCCGTCCGTGAGCGTCTTCGCCGCCGAGACGACAGTGAGGTGTGAGGGGACCAAGGCCGTGATCGCCACCCCTCCATTGGTCGCCACGTCGGTGTTGTTGGGTCCAGCAACCACCGTCGTGCCCGATCCGGCGGTTCCAAGGTTGATCAGCGAGAACGTCGTAAACGCCGTCGCGCTCGTCGCGATGTTCGCCTGAAACGTCGCGGACCCCGATTCCACCACCACGGTGCCCTTCGCCACGAATACCGGGAACGTCGCGTCGGCTGTTACCTGGAAATTGCTGACTGCAGTCTGCTGATTCGCTTCGGGTGCTGACATGCCTGCCATGACGTCTTCTCCTTCTAGGCGATCCGGCGCAACCAGCCGCCAGGATGCATGGTCAATATCTGTCGCTCGCAGAGCCGGTCCCGAACGAACGCGGGATGGGTGGCCACGAATCGGTCGACCGCCGCGCCCGGCCCGCCATCCCGTTCGCTTCCGGCCACTGGCCGACCCGCAATATTGGTGTCCTCGACCACGAGATAGCTCCCGACCGTGACGAGCGGCGCGTAGGCGTCCAATTCGGCCGAGACGTGCTCGGCACTATGGTCGGAATCGAGCGAGACAAGTACCGGCCCGCGCGCCTGTTCGACCGCAGTCCGCATCTCCTGTAAGACAGGCGGAGCCACCGACGATCCCAGGATGCGAGTGATGTTGGGATGGTGGCTGAACGTGGGCTCGCGGCGCTGAAGGTCGACCGTGATCACGCGCCCGCCAGACATGCCGGCCATCGCCAGCATATCCGCGAACCGCAGCGCCGACCCTCCCCAGGCTGTTCCGGTTTCCAGAATCAGCGATGGCCGAACCGTCATGATGAGTTCGTGATACATCTGGCAATCGAACGCGCANTTCATNTCNGGCAGGCCGCGATAGCGTTGCATGCTCCAGGTCGTCGGCGTCTCGTACCAGAGCCGATGAAACGCCACTGAGGCCGGCTGGAGCTGCGCGTCGTCAATGCGCCGCGTCACCTCTTCTGGCGTCAACGTACGCGTCACGACCGCAGTGTCGATCATGCCGGTTGACACAACTCTCGCCGAAACGGCTCAATCGCGTACTCGGGCGTCACCTGGAGCGGCCGGTCGTACCCGCAGACCACGAGTTGCTGCGCGAGTGTTGGTGTCAATTCCTTCTCAAGTTCTCTCAGGTAGACGTCGTTCTGCTCTCGACCGATGGCCACCTGGGCGAGATGCTGTGCTTCAGTGTCCCAATCCACCCAGCACGAGAACCCCTCTTCCTGCGCGCGCTGGTAGAACCAGAAATCCTCCGAGACGGAGAAGTCGGCCGGCTCACCCTGGTTCGGATTCCGTTGATAACGGAACCAGTCCTCGCCAATCGCCTCCACAACACGCCGCTGAATCAGCAGCGCGCCCGCACCGCCGCGGTCAATCTCGAAGCAGCCGCGGCCGTAATGCACCGTCTTGTATCGCCCAACCGGCGCCAGCGGATGCCGGATGTAGGCGTTCGCATGGAACGGTGGGCGCTTCACGTGATACCTGGCGGTAATGACCGGCTTCCCGTGCTCGGCGAGCCGCTCAAACAACGTGGGGTCGAACACGTGATCGGCGTCCAGAAACAACAACGCGTCGAAGTCCTTCGAGAGCATGTAGCGGACGATCTGATTTCGCGCCACATCTGTCGGGAAACTCTCCGACAATTTCATCTCATAGTAGGTGAGCCCGCATGGGCCCTCGCGAATGCGCGAGGCGAGCTGCTCGTACGCCTTCCAGAACTCGACCGGCACCACCTTCACGGGGAATCCCGAGACGATGACGCCAACCAAGAGCTTCATGCTGGCACCGCCTCTTTACGCGGACGGCCTGGGCCGCGCTTCGCTGGCGTGGCCGCCTCGTCGCCCGACTCGTGCTCGGCGAGGACGGACTCCGAAAACGCCTCAGGAAGCTGGTAACCCGGGTACTTCCCCTGCATCATCCGTCCGGCCATCTCCGGACCAATCGTGGCAATGAGTTGCCGCAGCTGCGCGAGTTCGTCGACGCGTTCAGCCCGTAGGTCGGCGAGATAGACGGCCGCATGCCACGGGTCGCGTGTCACCGGGTGCTGTTGGTAGCTCTGCCAATCAGCCAGCGGGCGAAATCCCTGCTCGGCGAGATCCTCTTTGCCCACCGCAATCAGGTCTTCTCGGCCGGCGAGCGTCACGTACTGGAACCCCCGCGCGGTCCACTTCGCGTGGTCGCGCACTGGCAGCCCACCCGTGAGATCCCACATTGGAAATCCCGCCTCGTCGGTGGAGACGTACGCCGCCGCATCCTGCGGTGCCACGACATGCGGGCGACGATAGATCGCGTGGATGTCCAACAGCATCGCCCCAGACTGCCCCACCGCGACTGGCCACTGCGGATCGAACGGCACGAGCTTCAATGGCATAGATCCTCCAGCGCGGGGGCATGCGTGCCTGACGCACGCCCCCGCCTGTGACGCTTACTGGTTGGTCGTGTTCGAGTAGAAGTAGACGCCGGCGCCGCCGCGGCCGTTGGTCGTCGCGCCGCCGCGATACTCGACCTCGCCCCAGACGCCGACCCCGACCACCTCGACTGCGCGCAGCGAGATGTCGGTTTCGACTTCCACAGACATCGGGAACCCGCCGCCCCCGCCAGACGGGTTCTTGTTGACCACGCCCACGGCATCTGGGTGCATGATCGCTCCGGCGTACACCGTGGACGAGGAGACGGTGGCCGTCCCGACAGAGGTCGTCCGGAAGATGTTCGCGCCGTAGAGCATTCCGAAGCCGGCCTGCCCGCGTCCGATGATCGCCGCGCCCGCCGCGCCGATCGTTGAGGCGTCGTCGAACACCGCTACAAGCGGCTTGACCTGCGTCGGGTGTAGGACCGCGATGCGCGGCGAATCCGGGATGTTGTTCTGATCGAGCGTGGACGTGGCGTCAATGAACAGCGTCGATGTGACTGCCCCCGTGTTGGTCCCAGTCGAGCTGTTGAACGCCGAGAACAAGGCCGTGACGTCCTGATCCTGGCGCTTCACCAACGCTCGCGCGAACATCGTGCCGATGGTGGCCGCCCGAGCAGACGCCGCCGCCAGCACGCCAGGACGCGGCGCGCCGACGAAGTCCTCCTGGGTCGCGCCCATCGTGAGGCTCGTGATTGTCGCCTTGACCGCATGCTCGGACACCGTCGCAGACGCCGACCCGGTCGAGTCCAGCGCCGAGTTGGTGGTGTAGTCGGTCCCCTCGGCAATCGCTGCGGCCGAGATGTTGTCGAGAATCGGAAAGACATGCTTCAGTGTGGGCTGGCCGGAGATGTCGGCCACCGTCGTGAATCCCACGACGCCGGGATTCGCTTCGTAGCCCAATACGGCCGCCCCGATCGCCTCGGTGCGGATCGCTTCGACCAGTGTCGTTGTCGTGGTTTCGTCGGCCATCGTGGCGCTCCTGTGTGAGCGTCACGCGCGGCGGAGCGCCTACTTGCCTGACGGCTGCAGCCGGGCGAAGCCGGGGCCGCTCTGCACCTGCCCAGGGACGGGCGAGGCCTTGAGCGTCGCGATGGCTTCCCGGTCGCCGCTTTGGGCTTTCGCCACCAGCGCCGATCGCGTGAGCGTTCCGTGGTCAGTTGATGTGCCGGCCCCAGGGCTGCCGCTCCCGGCCTTGCCCCCATTCCGCAGGATGTGCTGCTTCGTGGGCCAGGTGTCAATTAACCGCGCCATCGCCTCCGCGAACGGTGCGGGTGTCCCATCAGCCGCGAGGATGGGGTCGCCCTTCAGATCGCGCACCACCACGCTCCCGTGGCGCTGCCCGTCTCCAGGGGTGTACTGCACGTGCTGCCGAAATCCAGCCAGCGCAAAATCTGGCGTCAAGATCGTGCGCGCCTGCGGCCCCCCGAACAGCTCGGGTGCGCCATGAAACGCCATCTCGACCGCCTGGTCCGCATATCGCTGGGCCGCCTCGGACGCCTTGGCCTCCGCCTTGGCGATTTTGTCGGTGAGTTTCCCTTCGAGCGCGCGCCAGTCGCCCTCGGCCTTCAGCTTGGCCTCGTCCGCCTCTGCCGCCTTGGCCTTCAGCGCCTCCAACTCGTCGCGCTCCTGCGCGCTCAGTCCGGCTGAGCCCTTGGCTTTATCGCGCGCCTTGATCGCCTTCTCCAGCTCGCCCTCAAGGTATGACGTCCGCTCCCCAAGCTTTTCCAGCTCAGACAGCGCCTCGGCGTCCCCATCGGCGGCTTTCTTGATTAGGTCTTTCAGGCTCATAATTGCTCGCGTATCCATGAATCTAACACAGATTGGGCAAATTCTTCATCCGAATTATCGAAGTCGAAGAATGCCCGCACCACCCGCCGCTTGCCGGCCCCACTCACGTTGTGCCAGTAGGCTTTGTCGGCCGCCCCGACTGAGCGCGATCGCTGAATCAGGGTCCGGCCTGACGCCCGCATGCTCCCGCCAGAACTGAAGCTGATCGCCACTTCGTTTCGGCGCGGCGACACGATCATGTCGTTCAGCATCCGGCCAGAGACGGTCAAATCCGCGCGCGCGTGGCCGAGCGCCTCACGCTTCGCCGACGCGTACCTAGGCGACAGCGGCCGAAACGGACGACCCGCACTGTCAATCCCGCGCTGCGTCCGGGCGCGAATCCGGCTGACGAGCCCCGCGCCAATTTCGCGCATGACCTTCGCGTTGACGAGTTCCACCGTGTCGAGGGCCTTCCCTGTCGCCCTCAGCGTTAGCCGGCTAGCCATCTCGCGAGAGCCCTAAATCCTTCGCGTCGAGGCTCCCAATCCACTGCCATTTATGCCGGCAATTATACCCCCCTGCAGTCAGGAGCGTGTTAGGAAGCTGCCCGTTACTGATCTCGTCGAGTTGTTTGCGGGTCTGCACCTGGCCGAGCCAATCCCGGCAGAACGGCCGCGTTTCCGTATCAAGCGGCCCAACATACACGAAGCGATCCTCCGGCTGCGCTGGATGCCCGAGCTGATCCACCTGCCGAGAGAACGTCGAGACGGCCGTATCGTGCAGCGTGCGGGCCTGCCGGCGCGTCACCTCGACCACTTCGGCAAGTTCATCCGAGAGCGCCTCGACCCGACGCAGCCCGAGCACGCCATCGACGGTTGATTTCCACAGTGCATCGGCTGTGCCGTCTCCGAGTTGGAGAAGATCCGCAAGGCGGATGTCTTTAAGCGCCGCAAGCACGTCGATATCGATCGGCGTCTTCCGCGTCGCCGACGCGATAATCCCACGCCCTCTGAGCACGACAGCCGCGAGATCGTCCAGTGGCGCATCCGTCGCTGCACGAATCAGATCCGCGTATCCCGCCTCCTTCACCGCTGCATGTAATTGCGCCCGCAGCGAGAGTGCCCGCCCAAGCGCTGCCCGCGTCGCCACGAGTCGCCCCGACTTTGTCTGCAACTCAGCGAGCAACGCCCGCGTACGCCGATTGAGTCCAGACAGTACGGGTTCCAGTTGTCGCGCGAAGTCCGCCGTGAGCGTCTCGACGAGGCGCGCTTCTTTGCGAGCCTGCCGCTCGAGCCTCGCGAGCAGCGTGCGCCCAGCGAGCCGATCGGCCTCACTCATCGTCCACCAGCGACCGCAACAGGTCTGACAGCTTCGCCACCTCCGCTCGCGCCGCGTCGCGGTCCCTGCGGAGCGTCGCGCCAGCCTCAGCCGTGAGCATCAGCCGCGTCTGGGTGCCCGCCTCGCCCTCTCCGGCGCGCACCTGCCAGAGTGGCGTCTGGCTGGCCACCCGCATCGGATGGGCCACGATCGACCAGGAGGCCGACCCAACGACCCCAGCAACACCCCACACTGGAAACAGCGGCGCAATTGGGCCACGCTGGACCGAGAGACGAACCGTCGCCGCCCACTCGATAGCAGCGAGCCGTGCCGGCCGGATCGGAAGTCGCAGCCGCAGGAAGAACTGAATCGCCGCGCCACGCCGCTTCGAGGTCGGCTCGACGGGCGGTTCTGGCACCGCCACGCCAGGAGAGAGTCCAAGAAGGATGAATTCCGGAATCGCGCCAGGCGTGCCGACGCCGAGCGTGATGATCTGCGAGGCCATTTACGACGCTCGCGTGATACTCGTGGGGGTCGTCGCGTTGTCGAGCGTGAGCGTGAAGAGTGCCGTGCTTCCGTCTGTTTTTCGGACCGTCACGGTCGTGCTTGAGACGCTGCGCTCGAGCATAAACTGCGTGAGCATGTAGAGCGCCTGACGCATAGTCGGGCGCGTGCCGTCGGCTGGAATCGAATCGGCGAGCTCGCGTTCGATGTTGATCGCGCCCACGATGCGGCCGACCACCGAATCTCCCCCGACCGTCCCGGCCGTCAGGACAATCTGCACGTTCGTTCCGGCCGCGTACCCGTTCGCAGAGGTTGCCGCGATCCGGACATTGTGCAGGCCAGCCCGACCGTCGAAGTCGGCTGTCAACGTCAACCCGGCCGTGAGTTCCGTGGTCCCGTTGTCAATATATGCCGCGACCGTCGGCGTGCCCGCGAGCGTGGTCGGGACGCCGTTCACCGTCGTCTCGAATTTCAGATCGTGCGTCTCACCAAGCGTGATATCCATCACATCCTCACGCGGCCGGACGCGGGAGGTCCTTCGCGCGCCTGCCGTTCTCGCGACCGACCGGCTGCGGCAGTTCCCCGAGGCCAGACGCCACCAACCACGCGCGGATCTCGACCACGCGATCGACCGCCGTCATGTCGACTTGGATCTTGCTGTCTGGCCCGAAGAGTTGCCAGAGCCACTCGCGCGTCGGCCGACTCAGTTGCTCCATATCGTCTCCTAGTCCGGCGTCCCGGTGACGCTGCCTGGGCCGAGGTGCCCGTCCTGCGCGAACTTCTCCAGCAGCCATTGCTGGAGCGTCTTGCCCTGCGGGCGAAAGGTGCCGTCGTTGATGAATTTCAGGCCGGCGCGGATCGCCACCTCGACGGACGGATCATCGTCGTTCGGGCCGTACCGGATCGCGCGACGCTCCCCGGTGTTCGAGCGCACCATCGCCTTGAGCGAGGGCGCCTCGCGGTCGAGAGCGAGCGAGACGATCTCCCAGGTCGTGATGGACGGGAACGTCGCCGGGGTCGCCAGGGTCAATCGTTGTGCCATCAGCCTAGATCCACGCGGGCACCCAATATGCGGTCCCGCCGATGTTGAGTTCGATCCACGAATTCTGTGCGGCAGTGGTCGGCCCGCTCCCGCCGATGGTGCCAAATGTTGGCGCCGCCCCCCCGCCGAGCGCGATCGATCGGTAGTTGAGGAGCGCCGCCGATCCCGCTTCGTCAATCGCGTACATTTTCACGGTGCCGACATCATCGTTGGCGTAGAGCCCGGCGGTGTTGCTCGCCAGCGAGGATGGCGCGGTGCCGTCCGAAAAGAACAGCCCGAGCGTGCCCGTCGAGGGCTCCAGCGCCCCCGCCCCGATGCTAAGGTTGCCGGCCGCCGAGACGCGCAGCCGCTCGGTCGCCGACGTGGCCCCTATCGCGGCGGTTTGGATCTGGGCATACCCGCCGTGCGCGGTCGAGGTGGTGTCCTCGGCCGCCAGTATCCGGATAGTTCCGCTCGGCCGGGCCGAGTTGAACGACGCCGCGCTGACATCGTCCGCCGCCTCCGCGCCGTACGCGACCAAGCCGCCCAGCACGTCCCCGGACTTCGCGCGCAGCGGCGAGGCCTGTGTCCCCCGCCCCTTCCGCAGTAGCAGCGAACTGCCCGATGTCCCGGTATACCACTTGTCGAGGTGGACGTTTTCGGTGTTGATGTCGGTCGAGACGTGGAAGACGCCGACCGGTGCTGTAATCCCCACACCGAGGCGGTTCGTGTTGTCGTCGAAGTACAGGCTGGCGTTGTCTTGCGAGACGAGCCCGCCCGCGCCCGCGAACAGTACCGATCCTTGCGTCAGGCCCGAGAGCGTGAGGCTGCCGGCGATGCCGACATTGCCAGTGGTATGGTCGAATGTGACCCTGGTCCCAGGTGTCCCAGAATAATCATAGAAATTCAAATTCCCGGCGGTGCTGGTGATCGCCCATTTGGGGACTCCGATGTTCCGAAGAGTCAATTGAGCGGCCGACGCGCCCGAGAGTGTCAGACTCTCGAACGTCGGCGCCGCCGCCGTGTGGATGTCCTGGGGGAGCGAGAGCACCACCGTCCCGCCCGCGCCGTTGTCCGTCAGCACGACCTGATTCGCCGTGCCCGTCAAGACGCGCTCCTCGGTGAGCACGCCGTTGGCGGTCAACACGACGTACTGGGCGGTGCGCGGGCCGGCCTGGATGATGTCCATGCGTCCTACCTGACGACAATCCCGCTCGGCCGGCCCGGGACCCGCTCCCACACTTCGGAGGGGTCCGAGTTCGCCGACCGCAGCGGCCCGGCCACCGCCCGCACCACGAACCGGTACGAGCCGAAGGCCACCGGCTGCACGTTGAGATCCACCACGACCTCCGTGCCCGTGAGCGGCGGGTCGCCGCCGAGCAGCGTGGCAATAACCACACCGTCGCTCACCCGCACGACGTCAATCTCGTGCTGGTCGTCCCGGTCGTGGTCGGGACAGAAGAACGCGATCTGCGAGGGGTTCTTCGGCGGCCCCTGCGCTGACAACGACACCGCACTGAGTAGGACCATCACACCCATCCACGCCTGACGCATTCCGCCTCCTTAGAGCACCCGCAACACGGGCGTAATCGCAATTTCGTCCCCCGCCACCCGGATCACTGGCGGATCGCCCTCCGGCGTGCGGATGTCGTCCCGCAGCAACACCGCCCCGTCCGGGCCGGTCACGTAATACCCGTAGACCGTGCCGAGCGCGCCCGAGAACGTGAAGACGATCTCGCGGTGCAGCGCGCGCTTCCCCTCCACTGTCCACGCCGTCAGCGGCACCGCGCGATAGCCGGCGCCAGACGCCTCGATGGTCTGGCTGGGATGGACCGAGAGATGCAGCGTGAGCCCGAGCGTGGTGAGCGCCCGCAGCTGCACGATGGGATTTACGGTCAGTGCCATCTTGCCTCCTACGCCGCTTCCGCCCCAGCGACTTGAATTCCACGCGCTTGCAGTCGTTGCACGGCCTGCTGCCGCAGATCGTTGGCGTTGGAGGCGAGCCCATCCCCGGCTTTCGCGCTATCAATCTCGCGCGTGATCGCCCCCATCGTCTCTGGCGCCAGATCGGGCAGTAGGACGAATACCGCACGCTTGCGGATTTCCTTTGTCGCCGTCTCCCCGAGTTGGAGCGCAATCGCCGAGGCCCAATTAGCCAATTCCGCCTCGAGATCTGGCATCGTGAACTCGGTGGGGTAGCGCACTTCAACCTTCGCCCGATCAAACGCCGCTTGGCCTTGTCCGCCAGGCGTCTGCCAATCGTAGTACCGACGCGCGATCGCGAGCTCGAAGTCGTGGAGGAGTTCAGCGAGACTCCGCAATGTCTGGTCGAGATCCTGCCGCTGGAGACGCACGGCTTCTGCTGACTCCGCTTCGAGGCTCTCGCGCTGGAACCGCAAGTGAGCCATCCGGTAGATCTCGGCAATCAAGTATTGCTGATTCGCGCGGATCGCGGCGGCTGTTTCCATATTGGCCGTCTTGAAGTCCGCGGTGCCCTTGATGATCGTGACCGTGCTTGTGCCCACCCCCTCCGCGAGCGACCGGCGCACGAGCTCAATGTCGTCGGCTGTCGCCTCCGTTGGCACCTGCACCACGAACAGCGAGAACGCCTGATCGCGAAGGACGACGTCTTCCTCCGACGCGCGGTTGTAGAGCGCCTGGATCACCGAGGGTGTAATCAACGCCTTGCCGATAAACGGATGCTGCCGTGACGGCTTCGGACGCAAGATCTCGACTGGCACCACCCCTAATTTATGCACCCCTCGAGCGCTGAGGCTACCGCTGTCGTCGAATCGAGCCCATTGCTGACGATCCCATAAGAGCCAGCCGGTCTTCTCCGGATCGTCCACCTCATCTAACCCGCGCGCGGGCGTCGCCTCGGTCACCTTCACAGCGGCCAGGCCTCGACGGTCGACGCGCCAATCGAGAATCGAGGTTGGCGGCAAGACGACGAGGAAGGGCCGTTCGGGGTCTTCCGCCTGCGACGGACCAGTCGGCGCCGTCGGCGCTTTGTCGACGAGCACGCCCGCATGGCCGGCCGCGAGCGCCTGTCCGAGCGCGCCTTGCAGGAAGGACAGAATCGGCGTCCCGCGCCCGTCTACGTCCATCCACCAGTCCTTCAGCGCGCTGTCGGACGTCTCGCGCTCCACATCAGTGGTCAGGTGCCGCAGGTAGATGTCGATTAAGGTCTCGGCGTAGTTGTGATACCGCGCGTGATGTTTCCGTTTGGCGTAGTCGTCGCCTGTCTCGCGCGGGAACGCCCAGAGATGGGCGCCAGTGAGAAATCCGCCCGTGCCGTCGTACGCGTCCAAGCCGACCTGCCAGAGATCGCGGTAGAGGTCATACGTGGGATGCGTGTGTTGCAGCAAGCGCTTCCGCTCTCCGCTCTGATTGGACGCCACCACGAGACCGTCAATGAGCCCCATTGATCTCCGCCTCCCGTGCTTTTCGTTTTGCCTCGCGCCATGCCTGCACAGTGCGCGACCCCTCGGTCTGGCTGGCGCGTGGCATGATCATCTGCACCAACGCGACCGGCCGCTGCGCCGGCCACTCGTAGTCCAGCCAGTACCCGAGCGCGTCAGACCAATGCGTGACCGTCTCGCCGGATTTCTTCAGCAGTTCGTCGGTACCGCTCTTCTTCTGCGTGCGCTGGAGCGAGAGGACGAGCGGGCGGGTCGCGCACGACTTCGCCGGCGGAGTCTTCCGGATCCAGCACCGTGTCTGCCCGAGCGCGTTCTTGAACAGCCGATTCACGGAGTTGATCCGCCGCTGGACGGGAGGGTTGCTCGTCGGCACCTTCAGCGTCACGGGGCCGGCTGTCTGGAGCACGTCGCGAATCATATCGTAGTTCGACCGCAGGCTCTTCACGTGCCGATCTTTCCCGCTGGAGTCGCCGTAGACAATGAATCCAGCCTTCCACGTGGGGTACTTTTCGATCACGGCGGCCGTCGCTTGGTCGACTGTGCTCCCGTAGATCGTGACGCCGTCGAGAATGTGTGGCTCGATCCCGTGCGGGCCGGTCCGATGTTGGCCGATGACGACCACCATCGGATCGACGTTAAAGTCAAAGGCCAGGCGGAGCGGGTCGTTGGGCTCCACTGGCCGCACATCGGACGTCCAGTGGAGATCTGCGTCGAACGTGGGATAGGCTAGCGCGCCCGTGAGATTCGCGACGCCACCCTCAATATACGCCGCGATTTCGTTGTCGGTCGCGTTAGCCAGCACTTCGCGCAGGTAGGCCGGATTCCGCCGCAGCAGCTCGCTATTCTGCCGCGTGGACATCTGGTAGACGTGGCAATGCTCAGCCCGATCGGGGCCGAACATCTCCGCGAGCCAGCCGAGGTCCTCGTTGGTCCCTGCCGCCACCTTCTGGCGCAGCTTCGCGGCGACATGCCGCACGCGCGCGACGGTATTTCTCCACGCCTGGTACGGGATCGCCCCAGGCTCGTCGACCACCGCAAAGGCCATGTTCGGGCCAGCGATGCTCTCGGGATTCTCGCCCGACACGAAGTGGATGGGGCCGCCGCCCGCCCACCGCAGCACGTGATCGGTCTGGTGGTAATGAAAGTCGCCAGGGCGAAGGAACCACGGCTCGCCGCCGCCGGTCGTGGGATCGACCGTGTCGCTGTCAGGCTCCTCGAGCATCGGCAGAATGGTGTCGCGGATATGCGCGTAGTCTGGGACCGTCCAAATGCCAGGAAGCGGCGCGTTGATGGCCGAGAGCTTCAGCGCCTTCGCCGTCACCGTCATCGTCTTGCCGGACCCCCACCCGCCGCGGAAGAGCAGATTCGCGTCGGGCGTGTCGTCGTCGAAGAACGCCTCTTGCGGCGTCTCGGGAATCGGCGCCCACCGGATCACGAGATCACGGCTGGCCATCAGGGTGGTAGCGTCCGCCGAAGATCACGCGCGTCTGGATGGGCCCGCCATCCGGCCCTTCGAGGCTGTGGCGTTCAGGGAGTTTTTGCCAGACGTACGGCGCGATGATCGCGATCGCTTTCAGTCGCACGAGGGGATCTTTCCCGCGCCGGGCCAGCCGGTCAAGCTCGCGCGCGTAGGCTTCGCCTTCTTCCCCGCCGAGACTGCAGAACCAGTCTTTCTTCGTCTGCGGCTTCGGAAGTTTCCGCCGGCCGTGCGGATTCCCCGACTGCCCTTTTGCCCACGGCATTGCTGGTACAGGCTGAGTGTAGCACGCTCAAGGCGCGTGGAACAGGAGCGATCGCGTGAGGGTGCCCGCCTGAATCGTGACGACGGCGGTCCCGCCCTCGAGAAGGAATTCTGCGTACCCCCGCCCCCCGCGTCCCGCGTTAGGCGTGGCGATGCGGAATGTGCCGCGGGTGGCCGTCCACGCCAGCGGCTCTCCCACGAGCGCGAAGCCGTGGTGATCGAGGACGGTTGCGGCAATAGCCGCCATCCCGATGATGTGCCCAGACTCGTCGACTTCTGTGATCATCGGAATCGGGAGACGGTCGAAGTCTGATCCGGTCGCGTGTGTTGAGACCACGAGCGCGAACGGGGGGCCCGGCGTGACTCGAGGCGCGGGTGTTGGCGTGGTCGCCTCGACCGTCTGCGCGGATGGCGACGTCGGGCCGCGGCTCGTGCAAGACGCCCCCAAGAACGCGCACGCCGCCACCGTCAGTGTAATTCTCATGCGGCCCTCATCTCTCACAAACTATACGTCCCTGCCCTGCCCGGCCGCGCCAAGCCGCGCCGCGCCCGGCCGAGCCGCGCCTTGCCTGCCGCGCCCTGCCACGCCGCGCCGCGCCGTGCCGTGTTTACGGCGTCTGCGCGTGGGCCTTCGCCGCCCGAATCGCGTCTTCCATCTTACGCACCCGGCGATCGAGTGACACTTGATAGAGATACACCGCCTCGACCAGCATGAGCGCGCCTTCGTGCGCCAGCCTCGCGTTCGGGTCCAGCTCCCCCCAGCGCACATTGCGCAAGGTCTGCACGCCGCGACGTAGCTGCACATCCGCCCGCCGCTTATCGATCCGCGCCAGACTGAGATGCTCCGCAGCGAGAGCGAGTCGATAGCCGGTCAACCGCACATGGTGGGCATCGTTCAACGCTCGGACGTGCTCAACGGACACTTTAGGCATGACGAACCTCCGGGAACTGACGCACTTGCAATTGGAGCGGCAGATCCTTCAGTCCGTCAGCTTTGCCGACACGACCGAACGATCCGAGCTGTTTCACAAAGATCGACGCGCCCGACACACGGCCTGCCTCCACGACCTGCTCACCCCATGCGATCTCAAAAGGACGAGCACTAGAGCCGCTTTCTCCTCCGACGATCACCCAATCGAGCGTCTGGTAGGCGATGCCTGTCGGATCGACGATGTGATCGTTCCTGAACATCTTCAACCACGGAAGGAAATTCACGGGCCCCAACGCAGGCTCGTAGCTGGCGAAGCGGACGACCGCTGGAATCGTCAACAAGAACGGAATGCGCTTCTCCGCGTACTCCTGATCCTCCGTGGTCGTCCCAACCCAGACGTTGAGCGGCGGTTCAATCCCATCGAGCCAGCGCAGAATCCATTGCACGATATCGCCTTCACCGAACGCCATCGCCTGCTTCAGACACCGTTCGAAATTCTCAGGTCGCTTCGTAAGCAGTAACCAATCGAGCGCCGGCGTCGCGCGAATCAAACGCAACAGCCGAAGCCGCGGTGCGATGAGATCGGGCCGATCCTCGAGCCAATCCGACATCGACGCGCAGAACACACGGCGTCGTTCGCCGGCCTTCTGGGCGGCCACGTTCCAGCGCAGCGGCTCGTTCCAATGCTTGTCGCCGAAGAACCGCCGATCGGCCTGCGTACCCCAGACTTTCAAACCCAACCGATGCGAGAACGTCTCGGCATAGCAGTGCTCGCAGCCTGGCGACACACGAACGCAGCCCCACCAGGGGTTGAACGTGTGGTGCGTCCAGCCGATCGATGTTTCTTTGCCCATCTACAGTCCTTCGTAGACCCGCTTTTCGAGCTTCTTAACTCGCTCGACGACTGACTGCATGAACACGCGGAGATTCGCGACGTCCCGCCTGGTCGCGCGCAGATTCCGCAGCGTCGTATCCTGCGGGTTCCGCTTCTTCTTAGCCTTCATTCTCGCCATCTCACACTCCTCTCCACCGGCGTACATTCTGGTTCAGATGCGAACCAGGATGCCACTTCGGCCTGACACACTGCGATCCTGCATTCACGGATTTACACCGACCAGCGAACCGACGAATGCCCGCCTCAATCGCATCAGCGCGGAGGAGTCGCGAGCCGGCCCCTGTCACGACACCACAGATGTCGGCCACCGTATAGGTGTGGTCGGCGCCCGCACTCAACGCGGCCGATAATTCCTCGTAGCCGAACAATCGGCCCGGCACGGCATCCTTCATGAGGTCGATCAGGACTTGGCTATTGCTCCGGCCGTCAGCGCGCGTGATCTGGAACCTCATCGCGGCACCACCTTGCCCGCGAACCGTCCGTACCCGATGGTCCGCCCGTCTCCGATGCCTTCCACGATCCCGGCCAGCTCAACGATGCGCGCCAAGTCGTCAAAATTCAAACCCGCGTCTTCAATGAACAGGCCGCTGACCACGATCGACCACGGCATGAATTTCGGACGCACGCGCATAATGCGCTTTTGCCCGACGCTCACCGAGAGTCGCGAATGGAATCGCGCGTCCGCGAACACGAGATCCACGTCTTTGGGCCCGTCGTAGATCAGCGGCACGTCCAACGCGCCGAAACTAACGGCACGCTCGACCATCTTGCCCATCTTGGAGATCCGCCCGGTGTTGATCAAACACTTACGTACTTTGGACGTCGGTTGCGTAATGACGGGGTGGCCATCGCGCTCGGCGGTATAGAGCCCGCCGTACCACTCCATCCGCTCGATGCTCTGGAGGTCGTCGTCGGTCTTCTTGCGCTTCGAGGTCAGCGCTTTGATTTGGCGATTCAATTCAAATTCCGGGTCCACCATCCGCGGATTATGCATCAACAGCGGACTCGCGCCGGTGAGGGTAATTGTGATGTCCATCGCTTACACTCCTTGACGTTTTGGCCTTCGCGGTGTCGTGGTGGGCGCGATGGGGCAGAATTGCCCCTGGCCCTCGTGACTCGCGTGCCCGTCGCCTATGCTATTAGCCCCTGCCGAGCCCAGCCAAGCCCGGCCTAGCCCTGCCGAGCCGCGCCGTGCCGAGCCGCGCCGTCGAATCATTTAAGCCGCCGACTCGCTCGCCCCCGTCCACGGCCAGCCGTAGGTGCGCACCGCCCCGCAGTCCAGACACCGGCAGAGCGCGCGACCACCCAGACCCACGCCCGAGATGTCCTCGTGTGGCGTGTGGACCAGCCGGCGTGAGAGTGTCCGCATATCACCGTCGCCGATCTGGCACGCGCGCAGCGCCCGCACCGCCGCATCGTACGCCCCCGTGTGCGGCCC
>C687J35021_10000947_pt1 | contig 22393 bp, 27 predicted proteins | sample RifCSPhighO2_12_FD_35021 | JGI IMG/M metagenome (IMG submission 35021) | reverse complement strand
TCACAAACTCGCGGTGGCCGCGGGATAGGTCGTCCAGGACGATGGGATTGTNCCCCGCCTTGTGAAGCGCCTTACAGGCATGGGAGCCTACGTACCCTGCCCCGCCGACGACGATGATCGGCTTCACTCTTTTTCCGCCCGCATGGCGCGTAGCCCTTCCGCTGGGTTACGCAACGATATGCCTAATTTCTCTAGCGTGATTGTGTCGTAGGTGGTATCTATGGGCCTGGGAGCCAAGCCTTTGAACTCTGAGGAATGAACCGGGGTAATTCGTGCCGGGTCCAAGTCGAATGCCTTGGCTACTTCTACCGCGAACTTGAATAAACTCATTTTCTCTTTTGGGGCGATATTCAGACATTCTTTTTGGTTTTTCAACATTTCGACGGATCTCCAAATAGCTTCCGCGCAATCCTTGGCGTAGGTAGGCTGGGAAATAATGTCGTCGGCAACCTTTACATCCATACCCATGTTCAGGTCGGCCAGTAATCGAGTGACAAAATTATCGCGCTTATCCGGCTGCGGCCATCCGTAGAGCAGAATCGGGCGGATGGTTGTTGTATCAACCATAAACTGGTTAACCAGCATCTGCTCCGTAGCCAGCTTGGTTGCCCCGTATTGATTGATTGGGTGACACGCAGAATATTCGCCGTATGGCGGATTGAAACCATTGTAGATCGCGTTGGAAGAAATGTAGACCAGCCTGGCGCCCCAATACCGGCAAGCGCGGAGAATGTTTTCCGTGCCCTCCAGGTTCAACCGCCACGCCTGGCAACGATTTTCTTGGGCAAAGTCAACACGGCCTTCCCCCGCGCAATGGATTACCACGTCCGGCTTGGCCTCGTCGAAGGCGGCGTAGGTATCGTCTTTGGAAAGGATGTCGAACCGCTTGGAATAGGCTTCAATTCCTTGCGGAATGGTTTTTAGGAGGTAGGATCCTAAAAGGCCGCTAGCGCCGGTGATTAGGGTTTTCATACTAGGGCAGCCATTTTCTCAGTCCACCATTCGCAAAGCACATCGGCGGATTTTTCGAACATCTTGTATTCCATCTTGTAGTCTCTAGGACCGAGATTCGGAATAGTGGATACCGCATGGCGCAAACATCCTTTTTTACATGCGATTGCAGTTTCTAATAAACCACGTTTGTGCCAGAACTCGAACTCTGGTTTTGAATTGCAGCGAAGGCATTTTTGTAATCCGTACGATTTTGCTTTCGCCAATATTTTTAGCGCAGCCATAGGATCGGCGGCCTTGGTTAAATCGATACGCATGCTAGATGCTTTTTTCATCTTCAATGGTAGGCTAAATGCCAGTAACGCCACTCTGGCGGTAACACGTAGCGGAATAGGCCGCGCTTAGCCATGAATCGCCCGATCCACCCCTCCAATAATCCATAATACTCCTGAAATGGCCCGCCGTCGATAAACGTACCGTCCCAAGGAATAAACTCCATGCCAAGAAATTTTTTCCGGTCAATCAAAAACATTTGTTGACTCATGATGGTTTCGCGCCTGCCTGGGCCTCCTTCGTTTGGGCAGACGACGAAAACGTCTGGATTGTTTTCCAGAATTTCGATACCCATGTCAATCCATGACGGGCCGTCAGCCGGGGTGTCTTTGATGAAACAGTCGCCATCGGCAAAAGCGATATAGTCGGTAGTCGCTTGTTTCAACACGGACAGATGGTTGACCAAGTGATGCGCGAAGAAGTGCGGGGCGCCCCATCCGTGGGTTAATTCGCTGAGAACTGGATCGGGATACTGGATTCCAAATCCGTTTAGCAGCGGGGCATAATCATTTTCGTGGATGTGGATCGGGTTGAACCCTTCCGGGCAAACCAAACTCTCGGCGCACCGTTGGAATACGAAATACTTAGCGTCGAACGGATAGCGATGGGAATCAGCATGCTCTCGCGCTCGCTCTAATACGCGGTCCTGGTCTTTTGGGCAGCAGAATGTACTGTAGGATACTGTTTTCACGCATACCTCGTTTGCCCGACCAGCGGCAGCAGGATTTCCGGGATATTCAGGTGCGTTGTTTTCCACGTCCATTGCGGGCCGGCGAGAAACGTTTCCAGGTTGTCGGCAAACGGCTTTTCCAGAAAGTGGTCCGGCGTCCGGCGAAGGTATGGCGGAACCTCGTCCCATAGTTCGGCGTTTTGCTCCACGCGCTTTTTCCAGTTGTCGCGAAAACAATTGGTTATGTCCCAAATGAGGCCATGTTCCGGCGAGATGATGGTTTTTACCGCATCGTGCTGGTGGGTGGTATGGCCACGCTCAGGGCATTTGGTGGCCTTGCCGCGCTGGAAAACCCGGTGTACCTGGTGGGGAGCCCAGCGGACGCGGGAAAAGTTCTGCTCTACCTGGATGCGGTACACCACGGCGTCGGTAATTCCATTTTCGCAGATGTGCCGGACGAGTTTCGGGTCCCATACCTCATCCGCCTCGAAATGCAGAATGGTTTCATTGGCGCATTCCGTATGCCGGGCATGCGCTTTGCATAGCGTGCTTTCGGCCCTCGTACCCCATTCACCGTTGATAACCCGAACCCCAAGCGCATTGATGATTTCGCGGGTGCCGTCGGTTGACTGCATGTCCACGGCGACAACCTCGGACACGTACGGCGCCACGGCCTGCACGGCTTCAAAAATGGGGTATCCGCCGTCTATGGCGTTGTGGAAAAAAGTGAAACCGCTATATTTCATGGCTTTTTCAGATCGCAAGGGTCGATGTTTTTTACCCCTGTTTCTATGATTCCGGCAATCGCGTTCAAGTCATTATGCGCAACGTCAAACGAGGTATCGGTCGTATCGTGTCCTCTCAGAATCTTTCTTGTTTCGAAAAAACCCTGCATCCTGCCAAGATGGAGAAGGAGATTGTGTAAATCAACAGGAATTTTAATCATTTGAAAGTCCTCCTATTAAAGCAATTATAAACGTGCAAACGAGCCCTGCCGGAAGAGCGACCAAAGGATGTGTTGCGTTGCCGATAATAGTGCTTGCCGTTGTTCCTAAAACAACAGAAATGCATAGCCACAGAAACGAAACATTCTGCATCTTTTCTTTTAAAAAACTAACGAACTTATTCAATTTTGGTTGTTCCTTTTTAATAGCCGTTGGGCGTCCGTTAGGTTCGTGATTTTGAAATCGCCTTCCAGCGCGTTCAGCAATCGGCGTTTCACCTGGTCCATGCGGGTGTTTATTTGGCAAGCCTGGAGAACGTTCAGGCCGGACAAATCAAAGTCGCATTGTGCGTCACCCTTGGCGTCAAGGAACACGATGATGATCGGTTTGCTCAATCTAGCGTCCCTGCGTCGAGAACGAGCCTTGGATTTTTGGGCGGAATGCCGCGCTCTAGGAGTTCTAATTCCGCTTCGGGAATAGCCTCGCAGACGGGTTCGGTATAGCCCATGGATTCTTTGAACCAGCATACGTAAGACATGTCTTTCTTCTGCCCGATGACGATGGCCGTATGTCCAGAGAAAAACACGGCGGCTTGGTGACCGGGAGCGATGATTTTTGTTTCGAGCTTTTCCTTGACGCGAACTTTGTCCAGGTAGTGAAGCATGTTTATCCCTCGATTAAATCCATGTGAAAAAAGGCATGCCGTTTGAGAACATCGGGTAGTTGTTCCTTGTCGAAATCGACCGGCATCCAGTGGGTTGGAAAGCAAACCGGGTGAACGTCAGCCTGGGCGTTTACCAGCCAGCGGGTTTCAAACCAGTCTGGCCTAAACTCCGGGCGATGTCCGGAAACTTGTAGTTTGTAAATTATGTATCTGGTTGGCTGGGCGTAGCCCCCGTGGTACACAACCCATCGGCCCGCTTTGGAATCAAGCGTCCTTTCGCCCTCGCCGCCAACCATGCGGAACAGGCGGATAGGGTGCGACCCGTCCCGGCATATCTTGGAAAAGCTGCGCCAAAAATGGGCGAATGGAACGCGGAATGCCTTGGCGTCGGTTTCCGTAGATTGCCAAATCATCTCCTCAATCATGCCTGGCGGGCTGATTTCATCGGCGTCGAAACGCCAACAGAAATCATAGCCCTCGGCATACGGCCAGATGGCGTTGATATGGTCTGACTCGTTCGCCCATTCGCCTTCTATCCATTGGATGCGCGCGCGGCCTTGTAGTGGCGGGCGCAGCACTTCGCCCAGTAGGTCGTCATGGCTGTCGGGGCAGGGGATGTCCGCTTGGAACCCTTGGGACGGGGTTCGGGTGTAGAGAATGACGATATGATCCGCTTGGTCGATGATGGATTCAATGGCGGCGCGGAGGTAGGGGCGGCCAGTGTGGAGGATACAGAAGGCGATGGTGCGCATTATGCCAACATTCCTGCAACCGCTTTATCCACCTCTGCCTTGAAATTCTGCCGGCGCGTCACCAAATCGTAGTTGTGGGCGATAGCCTCGTCCCGCAGCATCTTGTTGCTCACCGACGTTTTGCCGGGCTGGAAATGGTTCAAAGCGTCCTGGAACACAATGTACGGAGATGGGTCGGCGCAGTATTCGGTCAGGATCGGCAGGCAGTAGGACGCGAAGATCATGAACCGTTGCGGGGTGATGACGGGCATTTCTCCCTGGTGGAGGTTTACCCCCCACCGCGCGCCGAGAAGCGCCTGGTGACGCTCGTTGCCCCAACCGTTCGGCCCCCAAAAGGTATTCCCGTTTATCACTCGCAAAAACTCGTACTTCTGCCCGCGCATGCCGGTCAGGTAGGAGATATGCACGGCTTCCCATAGCTTTTCCCGGCCGTCATAGTCCTTTGCGCCGAAGTCGGGGTGGCCCCCAAGGAACACGTAGCGGAAGCGGCGAAATTGCTGAGGGTTGAACCGGCGCATAAGCTCATAGGCGTACTTGTCTGAGAGCCAGATTTCATCAGCCCACATCCATTCACCCATGATGTTGTACTTCTCGCCGCGCCATTCGGGGAAATGAAGTTCGCCGTCTTTCCACTCGGGCCATTCGATTTGCCAGAGAATAATTTTGCACTTGCGGGCTTTTGCTTCCGCGCTGGAAAATGACGAGTCGGCGGCACCGTCCTTAAACGTACATACGTAAACATTTTCGGATTGGTAATCAACCTCGTTTAAAAGGCACCGCTTGTATCCCCACAAATCCACCATGTGATACAAATCGGTGTAACTCTCGCGGATTTTCCCGCCGTCGCCAAGCATGTCGATGAAAATGATTTCACCCACGGCCGGTCTCACCCTCGCCCATTTCGCGGCTGATTTTTTCCTTCACCGCATCCAGCGCAAAACTGGAAAACGCCCGCTTGGTCACGAACAAGTAACGCTTAATATCGTCGGCATCTTTCTCGCTGGCGAGAGTCGGCGGCATGCGGATAATTTTTCTTTGAGCTTTCATACCAAGATTTGAACATAACGATATATACATCTTCAACTATTGAAGCCAAAAATATTTTAGCAACTTTCCACACCCTTCCACATCGGCGGGTTTTTTCCCTTGTTCGGTAATCTCTATGTGTCCAGCGCCCCGACATGGGCAGGAGGGACATGAAAACCGTTGAAGTCAGGTGCTTGCAGGAGCGCAAGACGAAACGCGACAGGGTGGTCAAGTGTGGCCGGTTTCTGCTTTCCTTGGACGAGTACACGATTAACGTGCCCTGTCCGAATTGCGGTTCCCGGTACACTATCGCCAAAGGAGAAAACGGGGAGACTCAAATCTGCCCGCTTCCCTCGCGTAAGCCTCTGATTTCTAAAGAACAAGGAATAAATCATGGCAGCTAAAATGCCCATCATCCTCCATCCCGGCGGCGTCCATACAGGCGACCAGGGGTTTTATGCCCGCGTCCCCGTCGAGGCCGACGCTCCGGTCGTCAAGCCCCGTGACCCGCCTGTCGGCTCATTCATCCGATTCTGCGCCCTTCCAGGCATGACCAATGCCGATGGAAGCTTGCGGTTCGGGTATCTCAACATGCTCAAGCAGGGGCAGACCGACACCCGGGCGAACAAGGAACGGCTCATTCTATTCGACTGCCCGGACGGCGCCTGATGGATCTGGGAGACTGGCTGCGAAAGGAAGGGTTTCCTTTCCAGCCCGCTCCTGGCGAGCCGTCATACCGCGTTTTGGAATGGGTCAAGCCTAACGGCGAAAGGATTGTTTATGGCCAAGAGCAAAGTCAACTCGATGGCGAGCCGAATCATGGACGCGAAGCAACCGCAGACGATGTCGATGGAGAAAACCGACTATCCAAAGACGGCGGAAGTCCGCCAGGCGGATAACGGCGGGTTCATCGTCAAGACCAGCGGGGGCAAAGTCTCGCCCTATCCCGGCGAGGAAAAGGTTTACGCCGACCTTGAAGGTGTAGAAGAATGCTTGGGCAAGCACTTCGGTAAAAAGGGCAGTAAGTCCGAGGAGTATTGATTGGCAAAGGACGCTTTCGCGCTCGTACTAGATCGCGAACTGTTCTCCTCCTGGACGCTGCGTAACGCGCCCGAGCGAACCCGCGAGCGGCGTAACTGGGGCATGTACGATGCCACGGAGTTCCGCCAATGGGACGACGTTTCCCTCCGTATCATGATCCAAGAGGGGCGCCCTCCGCACTCGTTCAACTTCATCAAACGCGACGTGGACACTCTCGCCGGCGCGTCGCTCGCCGACCCGTACGACATCCATTATGAGACAGAGATAGGCGAGAAGAACGACATATCCATTCTCTTCAATGAGCTTTACTTAGAAGACCGAGACATGGGGCATTTCATGTTCCAGTATCTCCAGAGTTTGCGCGCCGGCTTTGTATACCGCGGATGGTTGGAGATGTACAAAGACTACAGCCGCGTCCCGCAAGGCCGTGTAGGGCTTCGGTACCTTCCACCCGATCAGGTGGTCACCGACCCTGACTGGACCACCAACGATGTGAAGGACAACAAGGCGTTGTATATCCCGCGGTGGATGAGTCCGCAGCAAATCAAGGACAAGTACAAAACGAAATCGGATATATTGGACTCCTATATCGAAATTTTCAAATTGCGCAGCGGGTCCGGAGACCGGGACGAGATAGACAAACTTTTCGACCGAAGCGCCGAGTTTTGGGACGAGCAGAACAACCTTTTCCTCGTTTGGGACAAAATGGAAATGGTCAAGGAGACCAAGACCAAACTATGGGATTTTGAATCCGGCACATGGGTACCAGATACCGACGGCGACCATGGCGAGATGCTGGAGATGGCCCGCTTTGCCGGGCGGCATATCGAGCCGATCGAAACAGATGTTTTGACGTGCAAGGTATATAGCCAATGCCCAGCGCTGGTAATGGAACTACAGGACGGAAATCATCCGTTGCAACTCGACCGGTACCCGCTTTTTTGCTTTTCTTCCGACTGCATCAACGGCCGCCCTAACACTCCGGTAGACCAACTCAAGGACTGGCAGGAAGCGTTCAACAAGCGTGAGAGCATCAAAACGCACATCCTGCAAACCCTGTCTACCAACTTCTTAATGGTAGAGTCGGACACTTTCGATACGCCGGAAAAAGCGCACGATCTGATAAAGCACCGAAACCGCCCAGGCGGCGGGGCCGTTGTTGAGCCTGGGGCAAACAAGGAAGGCAAGGTAAAAAACCTAGATCGTCCTGCCGCGCCGACCGAGTTCATGAACGACCTGGACCGGCTTCTCTCCATCCGCCCCATGCTGACGCCCGCAGTGCCGGCCATATCCGGTATCGGTGAAGAGGGAGAATCAGGCATCCTTTTTCAGTCGAAAGTAGCCCAAGCGCAAATAGGGATGCAAATCCCCGCCAAAATGCTTTTAGCGTTTTGGCATCAGGTCGGTGATGCCTACTTCATGGCAGCCCAGCAGACGTATGTCTACCCGATGGTTTTCCGGTCTTCGCGTACAAACCAAATCTGGTACCTCAATTACGAAGGCGGGCTGGATATGAAATCCATCTCCCGTATGCGGGTCACCGTCACGCAGTCGCCTTCCTCGGAAACGTACCGGCGCCTGCTTTTGCAAACCTATATGGCTCTGTCTCAGTCCCTTCCTAGCCCACTTTCCAAACAAGCGCTTTCCCGATTGGTCATTCAAACTTTGCCGAACGTGCCGGATGAGGAAAAGGCTGAACTGGCAAAAATTACCCAGATGGAAGAGGAGTATCAGAAAAAGGTAGTCATGTTGCAAACTTTGCAGATTGACATGCAGATATCCGCACTTACCATGCAGGCTCAGGCTGCCCAAGCGATGCCGCAGGGCATGCCGGGCCAACCTGGCCCTATGGCTCCAGGCCCTGCCAGTCCCGCTCCTGTCGATACGCAGGCCCTTATGGCGCAGATTATGGGTAATAGCCATGTCCGTGGGTCTGAGATGACGCAGACCGCCTAGACCGCTATCCGTTTGTTTTTTCGCGTATTTCGGTAATCTCTCATAAAACGGGTCAGGCTACGTACTGCCCCTGGAGGAAACGATGGCAGAAGTATCCAAGGACGCCCAGGCGCAGACTCCAATCGCTGCCAAGCCTGTGCTGACCGACGAGTTATTCGCCGAATTGTCCAAAGACCCCCCGAAACTGCATGACCAGCCGCCGGAAATCAAGGCTGCGGTGCGCGCCCGTCTTTCCGCCGAACCGGGAGACCCCGGCGAAGCGAAGGCCGATCCTCCCGTAGCGGAGACGTCGGCAGAAGCGAAAGTTGAGGCCGCCAAGCTTCCGACACCGGAAGAGATTGATGCAAAGCGCCTCGAACTCAAGAACCTGTCTGATGACGCCAACCGCATTGAGCAGAAAATAAAAGCTGCCAAAGATCGGAAGGCGCGCGCCGAGCAGGAACGCGAGGAGTGGAAGAAAGCCAACCCGGAGAAAAAGCCAGAGGACTATTTGGACGAGTCGCACCAAAGCGATACCGCTAAACGCATACGGTCCATGGAAGAAGAGCTTGCGTTTTTGCGCGCGCGGGACAAGGACAGGGAACAGGAAGAAATCGAAACGCTCACCCGGTCGCATCAAACGACCAAAGAGCAGACGGTTTATACTGAACTCGAAACCTTGCAAGCCGATCCGCGCTTTGCCGCAATCAAAACTTCCAAGTCTGTTGCCAAGCTGAACGCCGAATACGCGGGATGGCTCGACAACCTGGTTTCACTCTCCGGATTGAAAGAGGCCGACTTGGACGCCGAGGAGCGCAAGAACGCTGCGAACGCCCTGCGCAACCGCGCCATGGATCGTTACCAGAATGACAGCGCTTTCAAAGAGTCCGTCAAGGTCGCGCCTCCGGAGGAATTGGACAAGCTGAACCTCATTCTCACCGCCGTGCATCGCGCGGGGGCGGGAGGGAGCGTCAAGGCGCATCTATTCGACATCCTGGACAACGCCGGAGTATTGGGCGAAGCAATGCAGAGAGGGCAGAGAGACGCTGCCCGCGAAGCTGCAAACAGCACCGCCGCTGCGATGATAAACAGAAACAAAGAAATTCAAACCCTAAGCCCAGACGACGGTACAAGCCGGCCGGTCTCCCCGAACAGCGAACTGACGCCGCAAGCCGCGGCAGCCCTCATGCAAGGCATCCGTGCCAAGCAGGACAGGCGCGAGAACCTGACGGCGGAAGACAAAAAGACCATTAAACGGGTCGCGGAATATTCGGCTTCCTTACGCGGCGGCTGAGGCAGAAAGAAAGAAAAAAATGTCGTACAGAATAGACAACGGCGATGCGCTTCTCCAGGAAACCTGGGATGCGATGCTTCGCGACGAATCCCAAGAACAGGACATCTACACCGGCTTGACCGGCACCTACTCGGAAGACGAGCGCGGCCAGGGCCAGATGGCCGATGGCATCATACAGCGCGTCACGCTGAAGCCGGGGGCCACCGAGCATACCATGGGGCTGCTGCTCGACCTGACGGGCGCTGGCGTCATCGGCGCGGGCAAGACCTTGCGCGGCAGCCTGGAGTCCGCCGACACCCGATTCTTCACCGCCTATGCCAACGATGTTCGGCATGGCGTGGAGAACGAGCTTTTCGGGCTCTATGCGCATCGGAATATCCCGTACCGCATCCTGGAAAAGACCATGAACAAGAGCAACGGGCTCTTGGCAAAGTGGCGCAAAGCCCGGCGCGGCCGGTATATCCGCCAGTCTGCGCACCAGGGTTATTCCGACAACCTGGTGGAAACGCCCACCTCCCGCACTCTGCGGTGGAACAGGCATATCCTGGTCAAGAACGTGGCGCAGGCTACCCAGCCGGTATACGACTCCACCCTCGCCACGTACGAGAGCGAGATCGTGACCGCCCTTTCTTCCGCGGGCGTCTCCACGGCCGCCAGCCTCGACGCTGGTTTCTTCACGGTCCTCAACTACTACATAACCAACTTGTGGAAGATTGAGCCGATGGACAACGGCAAGTACATCGTGACCATCCCTGCCCGGCAGGCGGTGTACCTCAAGGATCTGTCGGACACTTCCAGTCTGTCCCGTATCCAGGCGGGTACGTTCTCGGAGAAGATCGCTGGCCTCACCTTCCAGCAAGTGCTTGGCGAGATCGGAAATCTGATCCTGGTGGTGGATGACCGCGCGCCTATCTTGGCGTGGAACACGTCCAGCAACGTCCTGACCGCGGCCTATCGCGATGTTGGTTCGACCGACGACAGGGACGATTACAGCAACGACGGCACTACCCGTGTGTTCGACGCCATCATCGTCCACGGAAAGGCTTCGATAACCGAAGCCGTGGCGATGGCCCCCCGCTACGACACCCAGCTTGAAGATATCGGCAGGGTGGAAGAAGTGGGCATGTCGGAGACCGTAGGGTTCCAGGTGACCGAGTACGACGCCGATACGGCGACGGATTCCACCAGGATCGGCCAGAACTGCGGTATTGCTTACGCGTATTCTGGAAGCATTACGCCCTGACGGTTGTATCGATAACCCCGTAAGCCGGGGAGGAGATATTCTCCCCGGCTTTTTTTTGAAAAGGAGATTTTATGAGCGGCAACCAGCAAACCATCGAACGCCTTGCCAGCATACTCCACCGTCCGCAGGGCGGGGACAACATGCCGGCCATTCTGTGCAAGCGGTTCGTGCCGCACAAGCGAACGTACCGGCTTTGGGATGCGTCCTGGGAAGGACTCAAGCCGAAGCGCAAGGGCGGTAAAATCCTGTGGGAAATAAACAACGATTTCAACATGCCAATCGAAATGGACGGCCTATGCCTGATACCGGACACCCCGAACAACCGCAAACGGCTGGAGAAAATCAGCAAGCCTGTCACAGTCACCCTGGACAAGGACCCGGTGACCGGCATTGCGTACATCCCGCCCAAAGAAGTGACGCACCAGCCGCTTTATCAGCGGGCCGATACGTCCATGATGGAGCGCGGCCTGATTGACCGGTTGCTCGATGCTATGGAAGAGCGCAAGAGCGAGCGTAATACCGAAGGCTCGGCGCCGATTGGCTACGACGAAGGCCAGAACCTTACGGGACAGGAAGAGGACGAAGAGGGTCTTTTGGACGAAACCGGAGAGCCTTTGGTTGCCATGGCGCCCCCGTTGCCGGTCGCCAAACCCAAGGCCCGTGGCCGTCCACGCAAGCCTGACCCCCTATTGAGCCCGCTGAGGGGCGGGAATGACCGCCGCTGAACTTATCACCCTCATTGCCGGTGATGTAGGGGCCGCATGGTCTAGGGCTCAAATATTGGATGCCCTGAACAGGGCGCAGAATGAGCTTCTGGGCACGGACAACGATATTTCCAGGGTCAAGCCCGACCCGTTTCTTACCACGGCTGACGAAACGTATAGCTACACCGCTACGGCCGGGTTTTTCGATTCCAGCGCAGGGACCAAAGGGTCGGCGGTCGGCGACGTGCGTTGTGTGCGGAAAATCTACAGCTTTTCTTCCACGCTGGACACGTTCGGGTTCCACACGCTGGACCCTGGATCGGCCAAGCCGTACCAGGTGATTTACGGGGCTTCGGTAGATAACGTGGGTTCGCCTATATCGGTTATCCAGTCCAAGAAGGCAAGCGACAGCGATTGCGTCATCAAGTGGTGGGAAGGGAATAACCCCGGGGTGACGACCATTGTATGGCGGGGAGAGGTTTACTTGTGGCCTACCCAGCTCACGGCGGAAACGGTGAGCCTGACCATGCCGGACGACTTCTGCGACACGCTACTTTTGTATGCCGTGGTGCGTCGGCTGGAGCGGCGGGAATATGGGCGTGAGGACGCCAGCCGCATTCTGTATGAAAAAGAGTATCGGCGGTTCAAAACCAAATATTCCGCCACTCCTTCGCAAGATGGTCCGCTAAAAGCCTCTCCGCTTCGGTGCTGACATGCAGGGACGGCTTCGGAACCGTACGCGGCAGGAATCCCAGTACCACCCGACTTTCAAGCAGGAGAGTTTCGGGGGCGGAGAGAATTCCGACCTAACCCCGTCGAAAATCAGCGCCGACCAGGTGGCGCTTTTGGAAAATTTCATTGCGTTTCCTGGGTATCTGGAGACGCGCAGCGGGACGAAGCGATTTTCTGATACGGTGTTTCCCGGCAGCGGGACGTTCCATTCGTTTCGGCAGCACCCGACGAATAAGAAGTTTGTGCTGCACCGAGGGACGCAGCTTTGGTATGCCGATGTCGCTATGGCGGCGTGGCCGGAACTTAAATACACCGGAAGTCCGACTGCCGCTGGAACGTCGGGAACGTTTACGATAGGAAATTTGACTGGTTCGTGGTCGATGACTTCAGCGAGCGCTATAAATCTTAATACAAGCAACTCCAACGCAGGAGTTTTGTATTTCGACATTTCCGTTTCCGGCACGGCGATAACCATTTCGGTTTACAAAGACGTGGCTAAACTTAATAAAGTGGCCGAAGGAGTGAGTGCATTAAATCCGCCGTTAACCATGTATCTCTCGCAGCAGAATAATTCCGGGCTTGGAATAAACGTCAACGCGCCGAACGTTTCATCCAACGGAACCGGCTCGTTCACAGGATCGACCGAACAAGGGCTGGGATTTGACTGCGATTCAAATTTAAAAGTAATCAATAACGACATGATTCTTTTCCCGGCCAGTGCGTCCGGCCGATTTGTGACCTACGTGGACTTGACTGGGAACCAGATTTTCAGCCTTGGAGGAGCAGGAGGGTATGGCGCAGGATCAATGCTCAATGTGGCTTCAAAGTCGGCCAGCACTCCTTACGGATATCGCTATCTATATACCCGCTCCAGAATTGTAAATGCTTCCACCGGAGTGCCTGATGTCTCTCTGAATCGCTTGACAGGCAGGCTCGATTTCGAAGGACCTTCTTCTGATTCGGCAATAGGAAGTTCGTTTAGTGAGCAATGGAAGGCGAACGCGATATCCATAGCGAACCCGAATACCGTTTTTTTAACACTATCAACGGACCAGTACGCTACTGCTATTGGCGGTGGATACAGCCAATATACGCATCTTTCTCTTTATAGGACGCTGGATATTGGGACGAACGGCATTGATCCTGTGACCGGTCTTGGAAACAATGAGGAGGTCTATATCTGGGTTGCAGATATAGACTGTACAGCTACATCGTACAGCGACACAACGACCGACAATGGCGAAATGTCTAGCAGCATATTATACCCTGGCCTTGATTCCAGGATTTCGAATTTCAAATTAAAGACCCGCTTCTGGACAGAGTTTGATTTTGGTGAAGTGGCTGAAGTAACCAACACTTTCATATTCTTGGGCAAGCGCGGAGATACGCGCGTTTTATACGGACAGATATACGGCGACTACAAAACCGCCATAGGGTTCCACCGAAAAGACGTTCAGTTTTTCAAACTCGACGACGGCCTGCAAATCCTCGCTCAGTCGCCGGACATCCTTTCCATCATCTGCGCAAACAAGACTTATACGTCGGCCTACGGGAATACGCTGGCAACGAAGCAACCGAACTCCGTCCAGGCCATTCAGCATATCACCATTGCCGACGCCAACGTAGGCGTTGCTGATTATGGGTCTTTTGTCGAAACGCAAAACGGGATTTTCATGGCGGTATGCTCGGACCGCACCATTCGCCAATGGAACCGCTTCACATGGAGCTCCGACCTTTCCGACAAGTCGATAAATAAAATCGTCCAACTGATGATTACCGGGTCGTTCGGCGCCTATACCACGGGCGCCTATTACCTATGGTACCGGACGGCCAGCGGGGACACGTACAACACCAAGTGCATCCGGTTCGGCATGGGCGGAAACTCCGGCCACGGATGGAGCCGCGTTACGGGCAGCGCATGGGTCTACCCGCCTTTGTACATGGGTGCCGCGCTCATGCTGGACAGTAGCGGCGTTCAAAAACTCATTGTGCTGGATTCGCCCGGCGCGGCGTTTTACTGGGTACCGCCATTTCTCGGGTACGCCCAGGCGCTTTCCGCCAGCTTTTTGACGGACAAAATAACCACGGCGGGAGTCGCCGGGACGGCCATCGCGCCAAAGGTTCGGATTCGGGAAATCATGGGGCAGTCGGAAAGCCATTCCTGCTACCACGAGGAAAGTCATTTGTATTTACGAAACTGGAAAGGAGCGTCAACCAACGACCTTTCCGCGCTGTCGGTGACAACCCGAATCTACGCCGATGGTAACCTGGCTACGGCGGTTGATGCCATCGCCGTTACTCCGCCGGCCGACATCCAGATATTCAAGCAGGCGAAGGGAAATTTTCTCCAACTGGAATTCGAACTCAATGGGGCTGGATACCAGGTTACTGGGATTGAAACGCATTACCAAGTACAAGACAAGCGGCAAATAGGCAGCGGACCGGCGGATACTACCGAGGCGACGTATCAGACCAGTCTCGGCGGAGGATCTACATTAAAACATTGGCTCACCAGAATTGCCAACTTGATGAACCGGGCTACGGGAACGGATTACACGCTAAGCGGAACGGCGCCGACGAACACCACGGGGCCGGACGGTAAAAGCTACGGGCTTTCATTCGTCGCTGCCGCGCGCTATTTGCAGGCGGATACAACATCCTACTCCGATTTCGCCATCGCCTTTTGGATTCGCAACGCAACATTTCCAGCGGCGGCGGCCAAACTAGTTCTCACGTTGGACGGGACAGACGATTTAACAGTTACTTGGACCAACGCGACTACGTTATCCATTTCCGGCCAAACCATTACTACGGCCAGCGTGGCGACGACGACATGGCGGCATTACGCATTGGTTCGGTCAGGATCTACCATCACCGTGTATGAAAATGGGGTATCGCTAGGAACGGTTACCCTGGCAACGGCGCGCGGAGGTACGCAAATTATCATCAGCGGGACGGCGGAAACTGGGGCCATGGAGATTTACGACCTTCGGGTGTACAACGCTACGCTTTCCGCCGGGGCGATAGATTACCTATACGACGACACGAACGATAACTCGGGAACGAAGGTTTTGCCTCTCGCATGATTTCCGTTGTCGTTCCGCAGTTTCATGCAACCACAGAAGCCGAACGGGTTATTCAGTTCGGGATGAACATATTGACGAAAGGATTTGGAAACCTACAGACCGAAATCGCGCAACAGATTGAAGACTTGATCAATGTTTTACCGTCTATAAACCAAGCCGTTATTATTTCACCTGCGACTTCAACGCGGAATATCATCCAACCGTCGGCAGCGGCGGTTATTCCGCTTACGATTCGCGGGGCGGCAAGCCAAAGTGCAAACCTTTTGGTCCTGGAGGATTCGGCAGGCACCGACCTCACTTACTTCACATCAGCCGGTAACTTGGTTATCACCCCCCTGACCGCCTCCCTTCCCGTCTTCACCAACGGCAGCAAGCAGTTGGTGAGCAACGCCATGACGGGCACGGGAAGCGTGGTGATGTCTGCCAGCCCTACGGGTACGGGGACGTGGGCGCTTCCTGCGGTCACGGTGGCAACGTCGCTGACGGCCACGTATTTGCCTGCCCTTGCCGCCGAATACGCTGACGGGGCTACAACCAGCTTTACGGACCTTTTCACCGGCACAAATGCTTATTGGGATTACACCGGGGCGAGCGTCACCGGGGGCCAGCTGCGGCCATCGGCAGCCAACACGCAGATTGTTGTTGAATCCACATGGACACAAGCAAAACCAACAGGATCGAATTTCATTACGGCGATTGCGAATATCAATTACCAGCTTGACAACGGGTATACTATTTATGGCGGTCTGAATGTGCTGGCAGATGCGGGCGCGAACCATTTAGCCGGGTATGGATACAAGGCGGGGCAGGTCGGTTTTGGAATTGCGGATACTTCTTTTGGCGATATCTATTTTGAAAATCTAGGCGAGGTTTCCGGCACGGGAGAGGTGAAGGTCGAGGTAACAACAACGGAAATAAAGACCTACCTCGATGGGGTGTTGAAGCACACAAGGACGATGGCGCTTCCGTTGGCTACCATCAGCTTCGCGCTTCGTGTGTCAACGCAAACGGGCGGGCTAAACCCGTTCATGTATGCCAATGATTTTGTTTTGTACGGCGCAGGCTACCCCGACACCCGAGCCAGCAACCGCATTGCCTACCTCACGGCGGCGGGCCTGGTGCAAAGATCCACGCTCGACCATGCCTGGTTCCCGTCGAGCATGGGGACAGCAAACCACCTACTTGGCATCAACTCCGGTGGGACGGCCTACGAGGCCAAAGCGCTGGTTGTTTCTTCGGCGGGTGTGGTTTCGGCCGGGACGTGGCAGGGGACAACCGTTGCGCAGGGGTACGGCGGAACGGGGTTCTCAACTTATACGCTTGGGGACATTATCTATTCATCAGCCACGAACGTATTGTCCAAACTCGCGGGGAATACAACCGCAACGCTGAATATCCTCACGCAGACCGGGAATGGAGCTATATCGGCAGCCCCGGCATGGTCAACGCTTGCGGCCCTGGGCGGGGTGTCCGGCTCCGGCGTAGACAACCAAGTCGCCACATGGTCCGGCGCGTCCACGCAGGACGGGAGCGCCAACCTCACCTTCGACGGCTCGACCCTTGCGGTGACGGGCGCTCTCACTGTTTCGACGACAGCCATTATCACCGGGGCATTGACGGCGCAGTCCACCCTCGCCGTGACCGGCAACTTTGCTGTAAATACCAGCAAGTTCACCGTCAACGCATCGACCGGCAACACGGTTATCAACGCCCCCAACGGCACCGGGAATACAAGCCTCACCATTCACGCCCTCCACGATGGGACTGGCCCGAATAGCGGCGAGGCGTTTTCTGTCATAAACGACGATACAGCCCTTGAGGTTGTGAGCATCATGGGCAACGGAGCGGCTACCTTTCTTAACGCATCCGTTGAACAGCTTTTTGTAAACAGCACTATCCCCACATCCCCAGGAATATACGACACCAGCACCTGGAACAATGGGGCTGTAAATCACGAGGCGTGGGTTGCTTCGATAACAAATACGGCCTCTGGCGGATCTTCCAATCTGATTCGGATGACGGTCAGCGAGGTGGATGCGTTCCGGGTCAGCAAAATCGGCGATGGCTATTTCAGCGGAGACATTGAAGCTGTAGACATTTCAGGATCGGTCTTCACCGCGTCTCGCCTTGCTGTTGCGCAGGGAACAATAACTACCGACGTAAAAAACATATCGGCAACCGTCACCTGGAACAATGCTGCGGTGGATTTCATCGCATGGGATTTGCAGGCGGTCAGTTCGGCCAGCGGGGCCGCATCCAAACTGGTTCGACTGAGGACTGGGGTAATAGAGACCTTTTCTATCGGAAAACTTGGCGTCATTAATAGTTACGACCTGGTCGGGTTTGGCAGCAGATTTTTGTACGCTAATGCTGCTGGCGATATTGTGCCTGGCGGCCTCACATCAACCTACATCACTGGCACCGGCACAGACAACCAGATAGCCACCTGGTCCGGCACGTCCACGCAGGACGGGAGCGCCAACCTCACCTTCGACGGCTCGACCCTTGCGGTGACGGGGGCTCTCACCGTTTCGACGACAGCTATTATCACCGGGGCATTGACGGCGCAGTCCACCCTTGGCGTTACCGGCACCAGCCAATTCACCGGGGACATCACCCTGGTTACCGGCTGCGATTTTATTCTCGGGACTACGGGGGCGGGTCATAAATGGGCGACGGGGGCCACGCAATTACAGGCATGGTGGGGGGCTACACCAGTAGACCAGCCCGCGCATATTGCTGACCCCACGGGCGGTGCTATCGTGGACGCTGAGGCGCGCACCGCGATAAATGCTATTCTTGCTCAATTGGCTGAAACAGGGCTGCAAGCCGCAGCATAGAAAGGAATCACATGGACCTTAAAATAATCCTACCCAAACCCTTCGAGGACGCCACAGGAGCGACCCGGACCAAGGTGGAGCATACATACACATACCACGGCGAAGGCGAGGAAAGGCCGCACTTCAACGGTGGGGCACTGTCGGTCACCCTCACCCACCGGGCCATGAAAGCCCTGGACACCAAGCGGGCAGCATCAGTCATAGCGGGGCGGGAAGCGCTGGCTCATTTCGCATGCCTGGAATTGTGCGACAAAGCCGTGAGCGCGAAGGAAAGCGAGTTGCAGAAGGCTGAGGCGGAAACTGCCATACTTGAAGCCAAATCAAAAACCGCCGAGGAAGACGAATGAAAAAGCAACCAATGATACCACCGACCAAAAACGCCCCGCCGCCCAAGGCCCAGTCGGCGCAACAGCAAGTGACCGCTGACCAGGTGTATTTGCAAATCACCGACCTGGCCGGAATGCTGCGCACCAGCATCAACCAACGGGATCAAATCATCCAGCAGCAGCAGGCGCGGATTGCCGAGATTGAATCGCAGTTGCCGAAGGCACCCGATGCCTGAGGATTTCGCCAGCCGCTCCGAGCTAAATGGGTTTGGCTCCCGGCTCATGGAAACGGAAAAAGATGTTGCCGTAATCCAGGAAGGGGGGCGCATGAGTGAGCGAGACCGGACGCAGATATGGGAAAAAATCGGAACGCTTTATTCCCGTGATGCCGAGCTTGAAAGATTAATCAACAAAGTATCGGTGAAGGTGGCCGGCATTTCCGCCTTGGCCGTGATTGCCAATGCGGTCATTGTGGCGTTCATCGTCAAGGGATTGGGGCACTAAATGGAAAATGAATCACCCGCGCCACGGCGCAAAAACAGGAGGAAGAAGATGAATTACGCAATGGTGGCAAAAAAGGGCGGGACCACGGGCGGTCTCGGGGCTCTGGGCGTGCTGGTGGAGTACATCGCCGGCAAATACCTGGGCTGGGACGCCCCGGGCGGGATACTCACGGGCGGCATCGTAGCCGGCCTGACCATGCTGGGAAACTGGTGGAAGCACAGGTGATTCGGGATTTCCGAATCGCTGAAACTTAGGCCGCGGGCTAAATTTAGCTCCCGGCCGCAACCGTTCTAATTTCCTGGGAGGTGGGCAATGACGCAATGGGGAACCGGGATTGCCTTGGGGGCCTTCGGGGCGGCCCTACTGTACGCAGCGGCATCCATGTGGCCCGACAGGCGCCACCTTGACCAAACAGTCTACCTGACCGCCTGGGCGGGCCTGGTGGCGCTCCTGGCGGGCGTGGTGCTGGTGGCGACCGGGTGAAGCAAAAAATAATCGGCGTTTATCCGTGCGGGTATGACCAAATACAGCTTGTTTTGCGCGAAGGGCTGGGAGGGGAGTTTTTCTCCTGCCCGGAAAAGGGTAGTATCCCGAGAATAAAAGTTGGCGCTCAATCCAGCGCAGGCCAATGGGGCGCCGTTTTGGCCATACTCACGCATGAGGTTTTCGAGTTCGCGATGTTCCGGGCCGATCGGCGGTTTAATCCAGACAACCGCGTCCACCCACTGAACCATGCTGATTATCTTTTCGTGATGGACCACCAGCAATTTGCCGATGTCGCCAGCAAGGTAGCGGAGTTTTTTGTAGACGCAATTCCTGATTTAGCAAAGGCTTACGCCGCATGGCATAAAAAAAGAAAGTGTAAGTAGCAGACGGACTGGAACGCATTCCAGGTGCCGAAGGCGGTGGAAATCCGCCAGGGTCGCCGCGTCCCTCGACCAGGACAGGTAGCGCGGACGGGAAAGGCCGAGACCGGCTTTTCTGCTTTTTTTCCCGTTGCCAAATCTGGCGGGCTGGGTTAAATTGGGGAAATGCGACCGATTTGGTTTCCATCCTCCAATGGATACGCTCTCACGCTTGCCTGCCGAGTCGGTCGCTCTTCTTTGCTTGGCTTCGTGATGGGCGTATCCATTGGGGCGATGATTGGCTAAATCCCCCGCCTTTCAATTTTACGCGGCCGAATGGCTCTCCGATGAATACGTAACGGTGATGACGCCGGCACAAGAGGGATTTTACATTCGCGCCATCGCTTTTTGTTGGCGCGAAGGATCAATTCCTGCTGATTTCCAAACCTTAAAACCATTGCTCTCAAAAGGGAAAAAAGCCCCAAGCGAATCCGACCTTAAGGCCGTTTCAAAACGCTTTGTTTTACACCCAGAAAACCCATCGAGATTAATCCACGAAAGATTGGCGCGTGAGCGGCAAAAACAAGCCGCTTGGTCAAAGAAATCTTCCGAAGGTGGAAAAAAGGGGTCGCAAGTACGTAAAAACAAAAGACTTATGAAGATGAAGGGTGGTTCAACCACCGTATCAAGGGTGGTTGAACCAAAGGTCAACTCTTCTTCTTCATCTTCTTCTTCTTCTTCTTCTTCGATCCAAAGAGAAGAAAAAGATAGGAAAGAGGACCAAGAAAAGACTAAGACTCCGAAAACCAAAGACGCCGCGCAAGCGCGGGAGCAAGCTGAGGTAGAAATGGCAAAAGCAAATCCGCTCTGGGATTCCCTCGTTTCGGTATTCGACCTGAAACCGACGACCCGGGGCGAGCAGAAGGAACTGGGGAAAATCGTTTGGGCCTACCGGGAGAAAGGATGCGCCCCGGAGGAAATCCAGGTCCGGGCGGACAGGTACCGGCGCCTATGGCCTGGCATTGATTGCAACCCGCGGGCGGTTTTGAAGCACTGGGACAAATTTGAAAAGGAGGATTCTCATGTCAATGGAGCCAATCGAAGAATCAATGAAAAAAATACTCGGGAATTTACAGAGCGTCTTGCCATCTGATGAATACGAAAAAAACAGGCTGGAACGAGAATCGAAAAAATCAGCTTGGGAGGTAAAAACAAAGGCCGAGGAGGAAAATAAGCGCCGGGCCAACCTATGGGAATCATCCGGCATTCCTCATCGTCATACTATCGCGTATCGCGACATGCCTAACGCTGGCCCGTGGGCACAGGAATTGGAAAAAATAAATAAAAAGCAGGGTGAAGGTTTTTTATGCGTTTTGATGGGGAGACGCGGGACAGGGAAAACACAGATGTCTGTATGCAGTATTCATAACGCTTGCGAAAATTTGCGACCGTCGATGTACATAAAGGCCCAGGATCTTTTTATTTCTTTGCGCCAGGCGTTCCGAAAGGATGGAGATTCTGAATCGGAAATAATCCGACGATTTACTGGCCCTAGTTTTTTGGTTATCGATGCGATGGAAGAGCGCGGGGAAACACCTTTTGAAAATCGTTTGCTTAACCATATCATCGACAAGCGGTATGATAATTGTGACGATACGCTGCTAATAACCAACCAAACACCGGAGGCATTCGAGGATTCGGCGGGGCCGTCGATTATTTCCCGCATCCACGAGACTGGCGGAAAAATCGTATGCGACTGGGACTCATTTCGAAAAAAGGTTTAATTTTCCTACGCTGTTTACCGGCAAAAGCTGCCGAAATGGCGAAATTGGAGGGAAGTAAAATGAAATCTGCAATTATAAAACCCGGAGCGAATATCATATGCGGGGTGGCCCCCGGATGGATTTTTGCCGGCCACGTAACGGAAGTGTCGGAGGACTCGTATATCCTTTCGCCGGCTCTATGGCTCGAAAATGTCTCCCATCCATGGCCGGAAGCGGCCAAGGACCGGAAAAAAATCAAAACATCCTCGGCAATCGACAAACATGAGGCGTTTTTCCACGCGACATTATGGGCCTCATATGCTACCGAGGCTGTAGTTGGCAAGGCCGCGATCGATGCTATCGAGGGGGTAAAATGACGCCAGCCCAAATCGTCAATGCCGCCATATCCGCTGACGTCCCTGTCATCCTGTGGGGGCCGCCCGGCACGGGGAAAACCTCTTGGCTCCGCGCCCTGGCGGCGGAAAGCGGGGCCGATGTGGAGACCCTGATAGGGTCTACCCTGGATGCAGTGGACGTGTGTGGCATGCCCGTCCCTCACCATGGCCGCGTAGCCATGGCCCCGCCAGCATGGGCAGAGCGTATCCACGAGGCGATCCGAGGCGGGCGGCCGGCGTGGCTCTACCTAGACGAGCTGTCCTGCGCCCCCCCATCAGTACAGGCGGCACTCCTGCGTGTCGTCCATGAGCGGCTGGTAGGAGATATCGATTTGACGGGATGCC
>C687J35021_10000946_pt1 | contig 22407 bp, 25 predicted proteins | sample RifCSPhighO2_12_FD_35021 | JGI IMG/M metagenome (IMG submission 35021) | reverse complement strand
CCTTCATGCGTGATCCGCAACCCCGTGTTGGCTGAGATTGTACCGGTTGTGCCCCCCGTCGCCGAGTTCGTCACGTCGATGCCGAAGTTACTGGTCAAGGTTCCTGTACCTGTCACCTCATTATCGACCAGCAACCCCGCCTGAAGTCCCGTGTTGTTTGCCGCACCACTAGAAGTCGTAGAGAGAGACGCTCCGCGAATTGTCCGCAAACCGCTGACGCCATAGGTGGCGGTGTTGGTGGTGCTGAGCGTCGTCATGTTCCCATTCGTCACGGCGTCCGCAACCGTCAACACGCCGTCCGTGACCCCGAACGTCCCGCTGCTGAGCGTCACCACGGGGTCGGTGCCAGAGAGATTGAACGTCCAGACGTTGGAGGCATTGCCGCCAGCTCCCCACGTCACCGCCTCCACTTCGGTGGCATCCATCGACACGGTAATATTCGCCGTCTCCGCGCCACCACCCGACACATCAATGTACGTTCCCGCCGTCAAGTCCGCGACGTAGGCGTTGGTGGTGTCCGTGCCGAGCGCGACGGCATCCGCCGCAATCAACCCATCCGTCCCCAAGTCGGTTGTGACCTGGGTAATGTCGATGGTGTCGGTCGCGGCAGTGCCGGTAATGGTAAGGAAGCTGGTCTCAGTAATCGTGAGGGTGTCGGTGGAGGAGTCCGCGACAGGATTAGTACCGGCAGGGACGGCGATGGTCTCGAAGGAATTGCCGCCACTTCCTGCTTGCCACTCAAATTGTCCTGTGGAAGATTCAAATGTGAGCGATTCTTCATCCGCTGGAGTATCCAGGCTATTCAAATGAGCCGACGTTAAACTCGCCCCCAAGACTCCGATGGTTGGTTGGGTGCCTTCTGACGCCACCACACAGCCGGACATCGTGAAGTTACAGGAGAGGTCTTGGAGGTAATTCCCTGTCGTATCGGTCGTCAACGCAACGCTGTTGGGTTGAATCGTCGTGACCCCGGCATTGGTCGCGGTGACATCGCCGATCAGTTCGGAGAGTTGGGTATCGATGGTGAAATCAATGGTGTCACTCGCCGCTGTGCCCGTAATCACAATCCCAGAGGCGGTGAAGATGGCGGTGTCGGTCGAAGAATCAGCCACTATATCAGTACCTGAGGGGGTATCCCAGGTGACAAAGGAGTTCAACGTTCCTCCTGTATCATCATCCGAACAAATCACATTCCCCACAGCATCGGTGGTCAAGGCTCCGTCGTTGGCATAGCTGGTACAGATAGTACCCGTGAGCGTCACCGACACGCCCGTAATCGTTCCTGCGTTCGAGGTATCCACGATTAAATCCAACTTCTTGGTCACAGGGTTGAAGTCAAACGTCGTGGCGGCGTAGAGGGGGGAGGCAAAGAGAAGACTACCAGCGATGGCAAGGCGTAAGCGCCACATGATAGAACTCGGTCAATCCTCAAATGCGTTCGACTTTGGAATCACCGCGTTAATTCCACGGCGCAAGATTTGGTAGATTAGTATCCACTTGGCGACATTCACACCAAGTCTCGTTGTTCCCACTTTCCGCTGAAGGGCTTGTTGTTGAGTAAATTGCTGTCGTCCTAATTGCGACACCGCCGCCTGCTCTTGAGATTCAATTCCTCCCGCAGTCTTCGTAAACAACTCTTTGGCATCATCCACCGCTTGCTGGCTAACCTGTTTCACCTGGGTAGTCTGTAACTCCCGATTGAGGTTGGCGGCAAGTCGTTCCTTCTGGATGCCTGTTAATCGTTGTGCCATGCCTCTCAACTCGTTCGTCAACGGGACTTCAAGCCGCGTTTCGAGTTCGGTGATAAACTTGGCATTGCCAGGATCACGGCCCCTCGCAACACGGATAAGACGACCAATGCCAGTGGCCGTCTCGGTTTCTGTCTGAAGAAATGGGCGGAAATCTCGGAAGGCTTGATTGCGGATGGGAGCCCATTGCGCCCAAAAGGCCGAGGCTTTCTCTAGCCCTTGGATGCCGTTTTGCTCTAACACTTCGAGAAGCGCATCAGAGGTGTCATCAATAATTTTCTCCTCAAACGTATAGACCCGCTTGCTCGCTTTCGCTGGCGTCTTAATCCCCTGACGCATTTTCCCAATGCGCTGAAGGATATTCTTGACGGTCACGACTTGTCCACGCGACAATCCCTCAATACCAGAAGGCCCCGTTTTCGTCAAGACCATCGCCAGGTCTTCACTCAATCCGAGCCGTTTTAAGGCGAGTCCAAACATCTCTGGGTCAGCGGCAAATCTCTTATGGAGTGCCGTAATGAGTTGGGCAAATGGCACTTCGACATCTTCCAATCCCTTCACAGCATCATCGACCAATGCCCGATATTGCTCTGAGGTTCTTTTTGCCACTCCAGGGAATGCCTCTCGGACTTTTAGAACACTCTGCTCGGCAACCTCCTGCATGGAACGATGCACAGCTTCTTGTTCGGCTGTGAGAGCGGCCAGTTGTTGCTTTGTCCCTGTGGCAACCCCTTGGAGTGCCGCTGCTGATTGCTCGCGTGCGGTTTTCAATGCCGCGTCGCGCTGGAGGGTGGCTTGCTGTGTCTGCTGTCGGAATCCACTGACCAATCTGTCCTTTTGAATCTGAAAGAGCCGATGTTGTCTTCCCAACGCACCCGTCACCAACCCGCGCTGTCCAAAGAGAGCGCCGAGTCCCTTTCCCGCAAGACTCATCCCTGTCCCGATCACTAGCGTCCCTGCGACACTCGCAGCGCCTGCTCCTAAGACTTCTTTTGCCGACTGGCTAAAGCCATCCACAGTTAAGGGTTCCCCCGTATCTTTGCGAGCCTTCCCGATGCTACGAGCCAGCATAGTACCAACCCCTGCCCCAGCCGCAACACCAAGTAATCCAGCCCGACTTCCCAAAAACCCACCTGCAATCGGGAGTGCAGTTTCAAGTACTGGTTGGGGAATTCGTGCGACTTGGGCAGGAATGTCCAATGGGTTCCGATGGTCAAATCCACCCACAGACGCTTGGATGAGAGTTCTCGCCGCTGTCAACGGAGCTTGGAGGATAAGATTCCTGATGGAATCGGGAAGTTGCGAAGTCTGCGAAAATCCGCTTGAACCGACTGCTGACCTCGCCTCGGATTCTGTAGGAGGATGTGAACCCTCTAGCACATACCGTTTTCCATCAATGTCCACTTCAAACTGTGGCATTAGGGGAGTTGGCGAATGACACGGAACCCTTTTGTTGCCGCAGGCCGTTGGAGAATGCTTCCACTAGGAGCGGCGGGTGTTGACAAGACTTGCTCAATGAGTTGTTGTAGGGCAGCTTCTTCCTCTGGGAGTAACTCTATGCGGTCGACAAACTCTTCGACGAGCGTGCGTCCAGCTTTCGGGTTATCGAACCCATGCAAGATATCCTCCGTCAGAATCCCGCGATTATTCGCCACAAGGAGACGGAAGGAGTTGGCAATCGACTGGGAGAGTTTCTGTTCCGCAAATTCTGCGGTGTCGAGTCGGTCGGGGAGCGTGTCCTCCAACATCTCCACTACACCCTTAATGACTCGATTCTGTCCTGTGATGATATTGTTGAGTCCCAACGCAGTCTCTTTGCGTTGCCCCTCAAAGGCTTCAATGGGAGCTGTCCCTGGAGCGCGGAAGCGAGAAGAAACCCATCCAGCCAATCCTGCTCCCACACCACCTTCACCTCCTTGAGCTTGAAGTTTAGATTTGAATTGGGCAGTTAAGTTGGAAAACAACCCCATGGTCCGACGAAATCCCTCTTGGGTTTCGCGCCGTCGAGTCGCAAGGTCTGTTTCCTGCTTGGTGCGGACTTCGCGTGCTGATTTCGCTTCGGGCGTTTCTCCTAACTTCAAATTCACAGCTCCCGTCGCGGGATCAACATCAAGTCCTGTGAGTCCAAACCCACTTGTCGAAGTCTGTCCAGCCACTGTCGATCCCATTCCTGTGGGTGAAGGGGCTCCATCAATTCCCAACGCCTTCAAAATGGCTTGAGGGTCTTGCTTGGCCTGACGTTCCTTGAGCGTCGCACTCGCTTCAGCTTCTCGGAGTTGCGCTTGTTGCACTGGCCGCGTCAATGACGGCAAGAACCTCATCCGCGATTGTCCTGTCGGCGTCGCCCCAAACCCCGTCGGCAATCCTCCAGTCGGCAGTTGTCCGGTGTTCACCTGCGATTGCAGGTTGCGAATGTAGTCGGGGATGAGCCGTTGGGCGGCTTGGGGCGTGCCAGAAAACTGCTGTCCACCAGGTAACGCGAGGTTTTGGATATTGCCAGTGGGAGCCACAGTTTGTTGAGGAACCCTTGCTAACTGTCCAGAGAGAACAGCCGCAAGTAATAAATCTTTGACCTTATCAATATCACCCCCAAGAGCATTCGCAAACTGCCCAAACCCTGTTGGTGGCGCAGGAGACGGTTGGGGGACGATGTAGGGCATTTACCGTCCCTCCACGAGCATCTTCACCCACATTCGGTCCCAAATCGGTTTGACTAGTGGTTTTAACATTGGCATTCGACGCAACCAAGACGCCCAAGTGGTTGAGTACCGACGATATAACCGCAGGAAAAACGAATCATGCGTCCAGACGTAGAGACGGGTTAAGAAGGTTCTGAAATCATTCACTCCGTAAATGGTTTCCGCCACATGGCACATCGCCGCAAGCCCAGCATACGTTCCGGCGGCTCCAATGCCCTTCCCAGCCAAATCCCAAAATGGACTTGGACTGCCAGCCGTCCCAGGAATAATCCCAAAATTCCCTGAATTCTGCACCAACGCATTGTAGAGAGAGTTGGTGGGATCACTNACCCCNGTATTCAACCCAATCTGNCCNGGCTGTTGGACGTTGGGAAAGGCGAGTTGGAACAACATGGCNAGTTCTGACATACTCTGCTGCCGTTGTTGCTGTTGGAGTTGAATATCTTGGGTCGCAAACCCTTGGGCGAGTTCATTCCGCGCACGGTCTTCTCGGAGTTCCCGCTGGCCTCCGTAGAGTGTGCCTCCCACATTAGCTGATTGTCGAACACCCCGTTCAGACTGTTCAAAGGCGCGTTGTCTGATCGCGTCTTGCGCCGCTTGCTGTTGGACGTTGAGACTGTTTGGAGATGCAAGTCCTTGGGAGACCTGATTCGACAACATCCCAATCTGGGGGAACTGCTGTTCAATGAGGGCGCGATATTGCGGCCCCATAAGAGCAGCCAAATCATACTGTTGCTGTGCCACAACAGGGCCGTACTGACCTTGAAGCTGTACGTTCTGAGCCGCGAGTTGGGGATTATAGGTGAGCTGGGCTTGCGCGGCCTCCCCAGCGGTGGCTTGGTAGTTGGGAGGATTTGGGGCGGGGATGACGGTCGGGGGGGTAGGGTCTGAACCTCCCCCAGTCTCATTCGTGAGTAACCATTTCCAACTATACCGTCGCATCCACCATCCCCCCTTTCATCTGGTTGAGAAACCACTCCACTTGCCCACGACTATACGGCCCATGAATCTTCTGCCCTGTTTTATTCCGTCGAATAAAGTAACACCAGTTCGCGGTGGGCATCCACGTCGCATAGTAGGCCATGAAATACCGACAGGCGCTGACAACATCACACCCAGGAGAGACTTCAATCTGCTCGACCCACGCCCACCGGCCTTCGGGGTCGAGGTTTCCAGCCTCATTTACTAAACGGCATTCCATCGCGGCAAGAATTTGTCCATTGACACGAAAGACAGAGAGCATCACGACACCTGGCAGGCTTTCATCGTGACGAAACTTGGCACATTATCTCCATTGGCACTCGTGCCGGTAATGGCTCCTGACCCGCTACTTCCTGTCGCAGGATCAGTCGTGGCCCCATAGAGCGTATTGGGCACACTTGCATAGACAATCACACCCCCAAACGTGCTCGTTCCTTGGACCGGTGTCCAAGAACTCGAAGTGGTTGCGGGAACGGAATGGGTATGACTCGACCCGACATAAGTTCCGACAGAATGAGAATGGGTATTCGAGCCTGACAGCGACCCTTGCGTCGCGTTAATACGCACGAAGAGCTGACTGTAGGTCGTAGACACATCACTTGTCCACGCAGGGCAATTTCCGGTCACCATGAAAAAGACGGCTCCCGCAGGCAAGATATTTCCTTGGGTAATGGAGAAGGCCAGATCAGCCGTCGTAATCGTGCCATCGAGAATGTCATTGGAGGTCACGCCCCCGACGGCGATTTTGGCGGTGGTAATCGCGTTATCTGCGATACAGTCGGTATCCAACCCATCCTGAAGTCCCTCAAACAGGACGTCCTCATTTCCCATGACCTGGGTGGGGCTGATGACTGTCCCCGCCACATAAGTGGACGTGCGGGAGGGACAGGCGGCATACACACTCTCTGCGAATAACAAGATTCCGACGAACAGAAGTCTCACCAACATNCCACTCTCCCAATGAGATAGCCTGCGACAATGCCGAGGCCGACACACGCCGTCCAGAGGATTTGTTCCAGCTGAGTGAGAGTGGTGGGGAGCATCAATCACACACTCCATCAGCGTCAATGGAACACGTTAAGACTCCATTGAGGGCATTACACTCAGTAAACCCTGCATCGTCAGTATCTCGAAACATCAAACACCCACCCGTCGCGCCATCTAAGGTCATTTGTCCTATCCCAGCCGCAGAATCCACAACGACTTGTCCTGTCACCGTTACAGTCGATGAGGAATCCAATAAGACAAATGTGCCTGTTTGGTTTGGGAACGTAATAATGTTGTCGGCTGTCGGCTCAACCAACCCAAGAGAGGTTTCAAAGGCGTCAGCTGTCCCGCCCTCCATCACAATAATCCCACTGGTTGTGCCATTGGCAGCATAAATCCCATAATTCTCTGAGGCGGCGGTTGAAGGCACAGTAAATTGAAGCGTATAAGCATTAGTTAGTGTTCCAGCACTACGGGAAGGAGCAACGAGATTTACATTGGTCGCTGTCGTCACAGTTCCAGTTCCTAATTTCGTAAGCCCTTCAATATAGAGACCGTCGACCGTTGTCCCATTCGCGTCTCCATCCCATCGTTGCTTGCTATCAATTACCCTCATAGTGTCAAACGTACCAGAATCATTAGAAAGACCAATGGTTTGCCGTGCGTGCCACCCAAACATACTCCACTTAGGAACAGATTCTGCACCAGAACCATCTTCTGCTAAATTAATCGAATGCGGAGTCGGTACCCCTGGACCATCATCAAGGGCTTCGACAGAAATAATCTGATGCGAGTCAAATCCTATTGAGACAGCGACATCTGCCGTATCGCCGTTGATGGCCGGAAAGTAGGTATATCCGAAGTCGATGATAGAGTTATCACCCGTGCTAGCTGAAGAGGAGTACGTTGAATCGGCTTCATAGTGCTCTGCGATATTGGATGTCGGATCAGCAGAAGTAATCGTAAGGTTGCTATTAAACGCAGCGTGAATAATGTTATTGGTGCTCCCAGTAGCAGAGACATCAGTTTCGGCAGTAAATCCTGAATTTGTAATTGCCGTAGAAGAAGTCGTATTAATGTCTAATAATTGGCTATGAGCGGCAAGAGTAATGTCAATATCGTCGGCAGTAAGTCTTGTCTCATCACTGACAGTCTCCCAAATGATATCTCCAATCGTATTCGTCCCAGTCCCAGAGAGATTGATGATGAATTCGCTATTGAGCGACTGTCCAGTGATCAAATCGACTTCATCATCGGCACCAGTTCCTTGTACTTGAGTCAGAGCATTGAAATGGCTACTTGTAGTTAGTGATTCCACAATATTCTCAGTATCAGCTGTTGTTCCAGCCGATCCGTCAGCGACGAATCGACTAGTCACTCCGTTTAATATAACCTCGTCGAACCCTTCTGTTCCAGATGGTTCTGATTTTAACTCTACCTCTATCCCATTGACTTGGGCTGTTCCCCAGTTTCCTCTGACATCTGATATAGTTAAAATATGAGGGAAGGTTCCAGAGAAGTAGTTGTTGTAGTTATCTGGAGAAAAATCTTTGTCAATTCCCGCATCTGGCCCAATCGCCGCATGAGCATCGAACCGAACATCCCCATCGTCCACCCACAAAGCAAGGGCAGGATTGGTGAACGTAATATTTGATCCCGTCGGTTCATTATTAATATACACCGTCGCCGCATCCGTCACCGTCTCGGTCGCTCCCCCAGACACCCCATTGATCGTGGGTGCGAGAAACTGATTTTGGCGTTGATTCGCTACCGTACTCCCAGAACTCGCAAAGGTCAGCGTTTGTGACGAGGAACGAAACTGCACCACTTCCCCACTCACCGTGGTATCCGCCGGGTCGATTTCGAGGGTCGCGGATGGGGTAATCACGTCCTCCCCAATCCCCACCGAATTGCTGTCTTCGTTGTAGATAAACGCCAATTCTCCTCGACACGTCCCATTATCGTTGTATTGCACTTGCTGATTATCTCCCCCAGGACAGGTGCTGAGCGTCTCGACATTTACGCATGTCCAATCCTTCGCGGCAGGGAAACTCGTATTGATGCACAGATGGTCAATGCTGCTGAAAGTGGCATAGACCAAATCGCCTTTGGTGCCTTTGCGAACGTCTTGGGGGTCGATGTCCAAGTTCTCCAGGGTATATCTTCCGTTAGTCAACTCGTACACTTCCGAGAGATAGTTGTTCAATTCGACCAACTGATTACGGTCGGTGAGATCAGTGAGAGTTGGGGGACGGCGGGTTCGCATGGCCGACGCCACACTCCCAAATAACAGCATCCCTAACATGACAACAAGGATTCTCCTCATGACTTACAGTATATCTCCAGCCCAATAGATCGAACTCCACCCGTAGAGATGCACCGGCTGATTGATGTCATCCTCCGAAAACTTCATCCTCAGATAGCGTCCTCCGGCTTCTTGCTTGACCTGACGGAACACATCCCCTTGCGACCCCCAGAGACTGACGCCCCAAATCGCACTCCCCCAAATAGAGTCGGTTTCATCCGAGGAGAGGGAGACAATCCCTGAGGCAATGTTTGCGGAGAAATCGGTGGCGTAGGCCACGAGGAGTCCGGTGTTCGTACTCGCTTCGGCCCAAAAATAGAGCTCTCCAAAGTGTTTGAGTCGGTACGGTTCACCCATGTCGTACCATTTCGTCGTGTAGAAGAAGTCAATGGCTCCTGTTTCGAGAACGGAGGTCGAGTCAGGGGTCGTCCCAAAGACATCGGTGACGACAATGCCGGTCGACGTGTTGGTGAAGACGGTGGAGGTTGACCCTTCCCCTGTCCCTGAGACAATTTGAACAGGAGCCCCCGTAAGGTTGCCCACCGCGAACGTGGCCCCAGAGGTATAGATGATTTGGAGTCCCGTGGCGGTGTCGATGGAATAATTGGTTCCCACGCTGACGACATTGCGCTGCGCCCCAACGACATCGCTGTTTAAATCCTCATCATTCAACTGGTAGGTAAAGGATTCATTCGTGCCAAAATAGACTTGATCGCGGCTGTTGTTATCCAACACATGGGCTATCGCATTGGCCTTGATATTCGTGTGCTTCGTCCATTCCCCAATCTGGTATTGGAGATCGAGGCAGAGATTATTGATGGCAACTGCTCCGTTTGTCGCACAGAGGTAGTAATCGGTGTTGGAGTCCGCGCTAACGGCATACTGGAGTCTGGCAGCACTGAGCCCTGCCATCGTTTGGGTGATGTACTGGGAAATGTCTCTGGGGGCAATCCCATCGAAGAAGTAGATTTTCTTATCCTTGTCCAGAAAGATGAGCCCATTTTGGGCGTTCGTGAGGGTGATGGACTGGACAGAATTCTTGGCAATCGACCCGATATCATCCGTGACCTTGGAGACATTGAAGGTATCCGCGCCCGCCACGAAACTGACCCGATAGATCGAGTCCGTAAGGAAAACGTAGAGATTGTCATAGAGTTCCGCCATGGCGTTGATCTCTTGTCCACCCAAGGCTCCAATATCGACGTAATCTTCATCCGACCAGGTAGAGGTAATTCCGACGTTCGACCAGCGGAATCGTGTGGCGCGTTGGATGCCGTTTTCCACCGTGTTCCCAAAGATGAGGAAGTTCTTGAAGAAGGCGACGGTTTTGGCTTGGGTGGGGACGCTAGCACTGGAGAGTCCTGTGAAGTTGACAGTGGTGAGGGTCGTGCCGTCATACCTGAGTGGAGTAACATTGGTGTCGTTGGTAAAAATAATCTCATCCAAGGCAGTGGTAAAAACAAACTGATTGTTTTCTGGAGAGACGACGGTACCGGAGACGACACTTCCTGAGACTTGTGTCCAGACGGTGCCGTTGAGGTAGTAGAATCGACTCCCACAGGTCGACACGATCCGTTCGGTGCCGGAAGAGAATTGGGTGTAGTAGAGTCCTGTAATCGCGCAGTTGGCTTCATTAGCCACATCCAAATTCTGCCCGATAAGGTCATACCCAAACCGCTTGGTGAGGTCTTTGGAGATGGAGAGGGTGGCATTCTGAAGGTCTTGGGCGCGACCATCTTGGACTTGGGTCGGAGCCGAGGTATCATCCAACCCCAGAAATGTTTGGAGGCCGCTGGGCGGATAACTGCGGGGTTCCTCTGCCCACGCCACCCCTGCGACCAGGAGGCTAAGAAGCCACACATGCCTAATACCCAACGGCATAGCTGGGGAAGTTGTTGTTGACAGAATCCGAGTAGCGTCTGATGACGGAGGAAATGACTTGGCGTGGTTGGAGGACGGGAACGTAATCGACATTCCGTTCATCCTGTTGGCGCATTTGCACGAGTCCTTGCTGAAAGATGGCGCGGTGGGCAAGCGATAACTGTTCGTTCTGTTTATACTCCCACGCTTTCGAAAGGGCTCCTTCTCGTAAGACCCACGTCCATTGAGAGTCGAGTTGGGGAATGTCCGTATCATGGATGAGATAGCGATACCGTTCATAGTATTCCAAGTACATCGTGACGGCAGAAGAAGGAATGGGGAAGAGGGAAATCCGCTTAAACCTCGGAGCTAAATTATCAGGTTCCATCTCTGAGAGGACGGTAGCTCCTGTCGTACGGTAGCAGGTAATCGTCCCCGTGGTACTCGCAGACTTAGAAATCGCCATCAGTCCTGCCGCATCCCAGGTGGTTGAACTTGTCACGCTGGTCGTGCCGTTGAGTGTTAGTGTCTCCGCGATAATTTCTCCACTGGAATTCCTCCCAACAATCCTCACTGTGAACGCGGAGGTGTCTGCTGTGGAAGAGGAACTCACATACACCGTATCGTCTGCCGCGAGATTGGTGGAAAACCCCGTCTCTTCCCAGAGGCGATAATACCGTGGAGTGCCTGACCCACGATTTTCGGGGTCTGGGACGACGTTATAGAATTGATTATCGGGGACGTAGAAGAGGCGGGTGGGAGTGGAAATCTGTCGTAGAACCGCAATGCGGTCGATTTCAGAGTCGAGGTTGTAGTCTTCTTGTGAGGCGACCGTATCGAATGTTTGTTTACGGCGGAGAAAAGTAAAAGGGTGAAAAAGGTGTACTTCTAATCCCGTCGTGTTAATGAAAGACGTGAGAAGGCTAGAGATTTGGGTGTCTCGCACCGTCGAGGCAATGTCATCACGAATATTTTTCAATGTTACGAGGGGCATGTCTCGGCCTCAATCACTTTGATCCCACAATAGGCCATGAGTCCCAGAGAGGAAATCATCCACAGATGAAAAGGGAAATTAAAGAGGGCATTAAACAGGATCGCTAACAACATCCCGGTACACACGCGGGCTTCTGGATTCTCACGCAGTTTCCATGCCGATTTTCCAATATCCCAGAGCAGATATCCAAACGCCGCTAGTCCGATCATGCCTTGCTCGACCAAAATCTGTAGATACTCATTGTGGACGTGCCGCCAATGCCACAAGGGATGGTGGGAATCGTTGGTCTGGTCAATCACTTTGGCGTATTCAAACACATGGCCAATCCCTAACCCCGTAATAAACTGTAGGGAGGCCATCTGCCAATACAATCCCCAACGCGCCATACGACTCTTGAGGCTTGACAGCGTACCCCCGTCATGGGTGAACACGAGAATCGAGCCTAAGACACACAGGATCACTAACCCCACACACACCTTCCGATTGCGGTGCCATGCTTCCCAAAGCCCAACGGCTCCAAGGGAAAGATACCCAGCCTCAGATTTTGTGAGGAATACCAGGAACAACACAACACCAATCAAGACGTATTTGAGCTTCCCCGTCATCCAGAGGTAAATGGGCAAAAGCATGGCAAGATACGCGGCAAAATGATTATAGTTGCCAATCGTCCCAACGAGGGCATCCCGGCCAATGTTGGTGGAAATGGGTTTGAAGAATTGATCCAAATTCGCCACCTGAATCAGTCCGTAGGCTAAAGAGATTATCCCGACATATCCCACCCATCGAAACAGCTTCGGCACAAATGCTGTTGTCCAGGTCTGCATCGCTGCCCACACAAAGCACACCCCAGAGATAAGATGGAGGAGTGGCATTAAAAGCGACACGGGGTAGGCTTTCGCTTGCGCCGCGAGGCTATACCAGAGCCACAGCGTACTCCCCCCGATCACGGCAATCCATACCCCCAAGGCACGATTCACTGGCCGTTGGGTAGGAGAGAAAAACGACAGCCCTACTAACACGGGCAGCCAAATCTCCACCCATCGGGCGTGGCCGTGCCATAAATCCAATCCTTTGTAGAGGAAGTTGGAAAACGGGAGGCCTGCCAGAAAGACCATCCAGCAGACCTCCCGCGCCCCAATCACTTACTGCCCGTCCGCTGGGTACACGAACACCGTAATGTAACTGTAGTCATTCCCGTCCCCAGCTTCCAAGGCAATCCCTATCGCACGATTGTCCGCACCTGCCGTGTGATCGCCACAGAGCCCCGAGTCCACGTCACTATTGGACACCAGGTCTCCAGAAGTCACCGCGTCAGAGGCATCCATGCACCGCACTTCCGTAATCCCTAACACCACGATGTCACAGGCCGATTGGTCTGGACAGGTATTCAACATCACGCCTGCCGTCGCGGGGTCAGAATCGGTCGCTGACTGGGTGACATAGGGTCGGCCACTCGTCGTCACATCCGCATCCCCTGTATCCCACACGACAATTTCCCCTGACGCAATCGTCCCGCCAGAGTCGTTGAACACCGTAACCGTCCACGGGGACTGCGCGTTATTCCTCGGATCGACGACCTGGGGAATTCCGTCAGCCCACACAACACCACTCCCTGCCAAGAGGAGGGCGAATGCAAAGAAAAGTTTACGCATTGTCATCTCCTCTCAGGAAGTAATGCCCGTGACCACAGCCTGCGTCCGACGACTCCCCGTCGTCAGATTGCCGAACAAGTACATCAACGAGACCAAGGACAACTGATCGACCGACTCGCGGAACTTCGAAGTCACCATATTGCCCTTGCGAAGCACCTGCAACCACAGGCTGTCGGTGTCCACGAAGTACGTTCGTCCCGCGTCGATGTTGTCATCCCAAAGCACTGGGAGCGTGCGGAAGTTCAAGTGCTGAAAGCCCGCATCGGCCAGTTCCTCGTTGTAGTAGCGGATATTCCCCGCTTGGGAGATGTAGTACAATCCCCAGACGGCGGAGGTCGTAAACGAGACTCGTGGCCCTCGGGAGCCAAACGACGCCCCACGAACCGCCAAATCCCAGGCCGTAATCCCGTTATTGCTGGTGTTAAACGCCCCCGCAATCGCTGCGGAGTAGTTCTGCCAATCTGCCGATGATCCGGCAATTCCACCGACCGTGGTGGTGTTGGTGGCTGCGATGATGGTTTCAATTGAGTCCCAGGAGGGAGCTGTGCCGCTTCCGTCGATCAACTCATCGCCTAAGACCTCGGTCATCGACACCGTGCCTTCGAGCTTCTTCTCTTCAAGCAACCCGATCAACGCCGACTCGCCTTGGTTCTCGGCATCTTCGAGCAACGAAATCACCACCGAGCCGCTGATGGTGCGCAGCGGCCACTCCGATCTGGTGATGATGTCAGGGTCGGGAGTTGGAATCGTCGTCAGCGCATTACGAGCCGCAAACGAGGAGTTCGTTTGGTACAAGAGTGGATGCGTGAAGGTACGTCCGCCGTTGACAACTTTAATGTTGCCTGCTTGACGCACCATCCAGACGAAGGAGTTATTCGTCGAGATGCCATCGAAAATCTCATCCCCCCAGTTCGGGGCGGTTCTCGTGGCTGCCGCATTCCAGCTCGTCACACTTTGAGCTGTGTTCTGTGGCATTGAACCCTTTCGTTACGGTGCCTTGGTGGCTCCGGCCGCGTTGAGAATATCCGCCAAACTCCCGCCTTTACGGGCAGCTTGACGCACATTCTCACGCCAATCCCCAGGCTTCCCCGGTAATCCCGCACCTGCGGGAATACTGGTCGTTGGGCCGGTGGCGTTGGCCGCAGCTTTAGAGCCGACCGATGATTGCTTCGATTTCAACGCTTGGTTTTCCTGTTCCAAACGGTCGTACAGCGCCAGCTTCCTCGCGTTCTCCAGGTCGTACCCTTGGCTCACAAACCCCGCAATCGCTTTTTCTTCGGGAGAATCGGGCTTGATGTCAGGATTCTCCTTGCGGAAATGGCTGATTTTGATGGCGGCGAGTTCTCTTCGCCCCGCATCGACTACTTGCATGAGCGATTGGCTCTGCTGGTCAGCTACCCGTCTCGCCTCATACTCAAAGAGGCGCTTCTGCTCTTGATAGAACAGGGCTGTTTGCGGGTCAGGGTGGTTTACCTTGCCTTCCCACGGATCAGCCTGCGGAGTCCCTGAAGGCGGTTGCACCCGCTCCAAGGCCATCCGTGCCATCGCTTCGGCTCGCTGGGCGCGCTCCTCAGCCGCCGCTCGTTGCTGGCGCAACTCCTCCCACCGCTCGGCAGGAGGCATGTGGAACTCCTTCACAGGCTCAGGGGAGGTTGTTGGCGGAGTTCCCTGCTCCGAACCCTGGGACTGCTCAGGTGACACGTCCGGTGACGAACCGGCTGCGTCTGGTGTGGGGGATGAGTCCACTCCTGCATCCTGTGGTTCTTCTGGCATCGAGAACTCCTACGTTGACAGGAGCGACTCTGTCTGCGCTCTACCGGTGACGAGGCGGCGGTGCGTCATGATCGACTCAACAGAAAGAGGCCAGTCAGGGAGTTGGCCCCAACTGGCCTCGTAACGATTCTGTTGTGCGGTAGGGATCAGCTACCGCGAAAACTAATACCCTTTTCTACGCTTCTTCGGTTTCTTCTTGGACATCGATGGGTTTGTACGAGTGGGTTTCCCACTCCATGCAGTCTCACTCATGCGGGGGTTTTGGGGCATTAGGAATACGTCAAGGACGCCCTGTTGTCGCAAATCTGGTCAAACGCATCATTCCCCCCAGCCCACTGAATCGTCGACACGCGGTCAGAGGTATCATAGGTCAATCGCGTCACTTGCCATCGGGCTGCTGAAGTTGCTACCCCAGAATCCGCCGTACAGATATACTCGACTTTCTCAGCCCCATCAGACCCGCCAGCGACATAAAACAGTCTTGATTGACGTCCCTGGTCTCGGCTGTAGACTGGCTGTTCACCAGGGAAATTACCCGCTTGGGATTGGAGGGTAAACGAAGCAAGGAGGATGCCGCAGAATGCCCCACTGAGCCACATCCACACACGGGACATCAATAGTTGCTCCCAAACGTCCGGCTGCGCGACTTGCGTGTGGCTTGGACAAGAGCTTGTTCCATCTCATCTAACTTCTTGACAATCCGATTGGAGGACTCTGGGGCTTTGGGCTTTGGAGGTTCCTTCATAATCTGGTGCTGTCGGGATTTGAACTGCTTATCCATGACACTCCCTAAATCATCGGGCAAGCCACCTACACTCCGACGCAAGCCGCGAATGGCACTCAGGAGGGCATCGTTGGCCTGCTGTTGGGGGGCGGCGACTTCCTCCCGCATGAGGTGCTGTATGGCCTCACGGTCATCTTGTTTGCCCTGGTGCATCCCCATCATCATGCGCTCAAAGGCTTGAATCAACCCGTCTTGCTGCTGTTGAATGGCCTGGAGAATGGGGCCGACCCGATCCTCGCGTTGGAGTTGCAAGAGCTGATCCATAACCTCCTGGTATTGCTTCGCCAGGCTTTCTAAGAGGGGTTCCAGTCTGGGCGGATCAGGTTGTTCGAGGACTAAGCGCATTAGCCCAGCCACCCTGCCTGTTTATACTCATCCAGCTCAGGATCATCAGGTAACTCGATCTCAGACGTGGAAAGCGATTCTTCGGGGTCGCGCATCGCGGCTGCTCCTCGCGTACGGAGGCGTCGAGTGCGTTGTCGGGCGCGAAACTCCGCCTCATACTGGACGGCCGAGGCATGTTGGGAGACTACCATCCCGATAGTCGCATCCGACATCTCTTTGTTGGTGTTTCCCCCAGTCCGTGGAGCGGGAGGATAGGTTTCCCGTATCGTCGAGTCGGCATACTGTTCCCAGTCGTTCATGGCATGACCTTTTCACGCCGTCGGCCATCAGAGGACATGACATTCGCATCCCGTGTCGGGACGGCCCACCGGTTGCCTTTGGGGGGTTTGGGGTGGTGGGACTCACGGTGTTGGGACTTCGCCATCGCCTTGCCCCACCACTTGTTGACTTTATTGAGATCAGGCATCACCGCTCCCGTGAGGGTTTCCAGCCAGTCTTTCTCAAGGTGCCGTATACGTAGGCTCGCGCTCGCTTAGAAGTCGTCGAGCCAAACTTCCGTCGTGCTTCACGTTTGAGATTACGCTCCAGCGCTTTCGGCATCAGCGCCGCTTGCCGCCACCGTTCATATTGCCCCCGCTCACGTTGCTCTTGGGCGTGGGGACTTTCCCGACGACCTTCCATGCGCTCGGTCGCGTCCGCGTCTGATACGCATAGGGCGCTTCCTTGGCTGGTTGCCGCTTGTTCTCTGCCACCACCCCGTAGTCCTCTGTGTGAGGCATTGCTTACCCTCCATTCATCCGTTTCAACAATCCCTCCATCCCGCCACGAGGTGGGACGGCCTGTTTCAATTCAGACATAAGATACACTTTATCCAGTTGGGCGCGAGCGACTTCAATCAGTCCATAGGCGAGAATTTTATTCCCCGCAGGCAGTTGGAAATCAATCTGTCCGTTGGGATGGAGTGTCACCGATAAGGTTACGCTCTTGCCTTCGGGCATCCCAGGGACTTGGGGTTTCTGGGTTTCAAACTCTTTTGCCACTTTATCCGACATGACGTGCCATCTCCTGTTTCATCCATGCTGGCATGGGTCGTGCCCGAAAGTTTCCTCGTGGGCCTCGCTTCTTAATACTCGCCCCCTCCGTGCCTCCAATTCCTTTGTCAGGATTGACTACTTCCGCTTCCCGCATCCCGTGTGAACGAAGATAGCGGAACTTCTCGCCTTTGGAGTCAAAGCGCCGTCCCATGTTCTGGTCGTCATACCCGCCTGTGGGACAGTAGACATCGGGCAAAATAGTCTTGCCGAGGTGGGAGGTATCGATGTCTTTCATGAAGAAGAAAGATTTGCTCATGAAGGAATGAATCCTTGACCTTTTTCTCCCGCTGCCGAAGAAATGATGTCCGCTCGATTCGGAGCCATCGCCACCCCATTGCCGTTCGTAGGTTGGGGTTTGCCGGTATAGCCTTGCAGGACTTGCTGGAGTCTGGGGTCAGTCACGGGAACCACTACCTTCTCAAGACGGGAGAGTCCATATTCGACGAAAAACTTGGTGTACTCCCGAATGATGGCTTCGGCTGAGAGGCGCTTGCCTTCCAACGCCAATCCTTGTGTCACGGTGGGTTCCATGAGGACGCGGACAAAGGACTCAAACTGCGCTCGGACGATCTCCAGATTGGGCTTCTGAATACTCCCCAACTCTAAGGCAAAGGTAAAGCGGGTGGATTTGAGCCGCTTCGCTCGCTCCTCATCAATCGGGGGATACCAGGAGGTCGTCTCCATCCCTGTTTCAGGGTTGGGAATCCCTGACTGTTGTAAGAGGTCGATTTCTGTTAGATCCTGGAACTGGGATTTTGCTCTCCAATACTTCGTCACGACCCGGTTGAAGAAATCTCCCACGACATTAGCTTCATCGGTGCGCCGAGTCTGCGATCCTCCCTGACCAATTTGGGCTTCGGTGGCCGTCTGGGCTGTAGTTAGGCCCGTCAACTGCGCACGGGTCAATCCCGTGATGAGAATAATGTAGTCCACACAGTAGTCCAGAAACCTGACAATCTCCGCGTTGAGTTGGTCCATGCTGACCACGGCAATCGCCGAATGGACATCTTCCTGATCGTCAATTTTGACAACCGCACCAATGGCAGGACTCAACAAGGCATTCATCCCGTCCTTTGATACCCGTGAATTCACCACCACTTTGGCGACGAATTTATCCAACTGTTCCAGCACGGTCGCAAAGGAGGAGTTGATGCGATCCAAGAGGGGACGACAGACCGAGAGGGCGGAAATTGGCCACAGCCGATGGCCATGCTTGTTGGGAGCTAACCATTCATATTGCCACCCCCCCACATCGTAGACGTTATGCTCATGCATGAGGGCTTTGGTGAGCGATTGGGTCTTGGCAAAGGTCAGCGTGGTAATGCCCGTAGGAGAGTCAGGATTCTTGTAGTGGACTTCCCAGACTTCAGCGGTTTGGAACTCTTCGATGAAGCTGTCGGGAATCCGCGCCTCTTCAATCGGATCGCCGGTTAAATCAAATTTGGCTTTGCTGTAGCGCCGGTCGCGCTTAATCTCCCCAATCGTGCGTCGGAAACATTGTCCAAGCCACAAGGCATCCGTGAGGTCGCGGGCGCGAGGGTCAATCGCCATGTCAAAGGGCGAGACCCATTGGAGATAAGGCGTCTCAGACCGAATGGTCATATCTTCTTGGACTTTTTCGGGGTCAGGCTCCTCGTCCTTCGGTTGCACTACCCCCATCGCTTCCATCGCGTTCTGGACTTGCTGCTTGATCCGCTCGCGGAAGGTCTTTCGGGTCTCGGATTTGGTGGGGAGAATATCAGGCCCAAACTCCGTCGCATAGCCGATTTTCACAAATCCGGCCCCTGGGACGACGCCATCAAACACAGCGAGTTGTCCGGTCTCCTTAAAGCGCAGGTCGGGGTCTCGAATGTCCCGATTCAAGAGTTCACTCACATAGAACGCATCATCAGCGGCTTGGTCATTACGGCTATCGGGGATGGCATTGACTCGCGGACGCTGATAGAACAGGGTGGGAAGGATCGTTCTCACAATCGGGTAGACGAGGTTGAGGGGAGCTGATGACAACCCTTCGAGGTCGTCTCGCGCCCCCTCTTCGAAGGCGTCGATATTCTGTCCCGCTCCAGACGTCTTCGGAGCCGAGCCAGGCTGTTGCTGTTGGTAGGTGCCAAACTCGCGGTCACGAAATTCCGCACCGAGTTCGACCTCCGCCCGCCACCGACGGAGTTCATCAGGAGTAATGGGTAACATTAGATCTTTTTGAAGCTCGCTTTCTTTCCTCGACTCGTGTGAAACGTCTCTTGGGAAATCATCCCTTTAGGCTGCTTCACCTTCCACGCAATCGTCTCCCGTTTGGGGATTTTGGGCATGGATTCCCGCAGAGCATCAGCCATTTGCCGTCTCGGCAGGTACTTGGGCAGCTTTCACCTGGTCAGCCAAGGCCAGAATCTGGAGCCGCAACGCCTCATTCTCCTTCAAGAGCGCAGAGAGCGTCGTCATCAGCCCGTCATACCCTCCTGTCGCTTGACGGAGTTTCATCCGCCCAATGATGAGGGTGGTCAGATCGCGCCCCTCAAACTTCAAGAGGCGAATGAGTTCCGGCCAAGTCTCGTCATCGACCACCACAGTCGAGGGCAAATTATTCAGCACCTCATTTACGTAAACCTGGGTCAACGCCATCAGGATTTGACCGGACCATGGACAATGATGCTCTCGGCCTGGGCGCGCTTGGCGGCCTCTCGATGGGCTGCCCGACGCGCCAATTCTCGTGCCCGGTCTTTCTCCGCTTGCGACTGTGCTTTCTCCGCCATCGTACCTCCTAACTGAAACTTAACTCAGGCACTCTCGTCCTCGTCCACCGAGGACGACGTGCCATCACATGGATTTCTTCCTTTTGCTGTTCCCGCTCAAACCAGGCCGCTGAGGTAAAGGGAATCTCGGTCGGGGTCGGATGGAGTTCCCCTGGTTGTTTGAGTTGCAGATGATAGGCCAGAGAATCGACCAAATCGTCCTTGGCACTATGAGGGAATTGGATCATTTGGTAGGCAAGTTTACTCCAATCGCCTGTGAGGGTTTCGACACTCGTTCCTGGAAACCGAATGGCTCCACGTTCATGCCACGGTTGTAAGCCTTGAATCCTTTGTTCTTTATTTCCTTGGGTAATCCCAGAGAATTCCACAATCGAAAAGGGTTTCCAATTCGGGTTAGGGCGGAGTTCGGTCAATCGGTTCTCCAGCGCGGATTTAAACATCCGTTGGAAGGCGTTGGTTTCCAACCCGACTTTGCGAAACGTCCAATAGGCGTGAAGCGAAAAGAGTTCTTCAATCTGTTGGTCGGGGGTGAGACGTCCTGCCACGGCATCCAAGAGAAACATCGTATGCTCATGATCCGTGCCGACCACGGTAATCGCGGCGTCATCCCCATGATCGGAAGTCGGGGGAGGAATCGCGTCGAGTACGGCGGTGATATAGAGCGTCTGCACCCAGGTCTTAAACGCCTCGGTCTTGGCAGGGTTATAGAAGCGAAAGTCGGAGAGCTGAAAGGTCGCCGTCTCATCGTCGGTGGGAGCATTCTGATACAGTACCGAATACTTATAACTCCCTTGAATCCGTCGCTGCTCCGCAAGGAACTCCTTGGTCAGCGTGCCGTTCTCAGAAAATGGGTAGCTCCCATTCTCTTCCGCTGCGCGAATCAACGTCGCAATGGGTGCTCCCTGTTTCTGTTCCTCTAAGAGCCGTCCATAGAGATCGCCAAAGTGCCAGCGTGTCCCGACCACCAAGACCTCGCCCCCTGGTTTGAGCAGGGAACGCGAGGCCCGATAGCATTCAATGACCTTGTCCAGTTGCTCTTTGGTCGTGACGTTCTCAGCGGAGACGATGTCATCCAGAATAATCAGGTCATAGTGCGCGCCGACCTTGCCGGTTTCAATCCCTGCGGTATCCACTGAGGGTTCGGCATGGGCCGTTGAGCGTGACGAGACGACAATCGCCGCTTGGTTCCAGACCCCCTTCTTGGGATCGGATTCCCAGGGGCCATATACTTCTCGGAACTTGGAGGTCGCATTGAGTCCGAGGATGTGATTCTTGATGTCATTGAGAAATCCCTCGGCTTTGGCGTTAGAGTGGGAATAGATCAAAATTCTCAGATCGTCTTGTCGGACTAACCTCCAGAGCGAATAGCCAATCGTACACAGCGAGGATTTGAAACTATAGCGCGGCATGAGAATGAGCTTCGTCTTGGTCTGGTCATGCTGAAGAAATTCACAGAGTTGGTGATGGGGAGGAATGAGGTCATGGAAACCCAAGACCTCTTGGCAGAACAGGAATAAATTCCGCCCATAGGTGGTAAAGGTCTGCACCTGCTGTGTCTGCTTAGCGGTCAACATCGTCAGCAGATTCCTCAATGCTCTCCCAATTTTGGTGGGCGCGTAGAGTGGGGGTCAAAGAATAAGTCTCATAGTGGTTGGCGGTGGGGTGGGTACTCCCCGACATTTATTCACCAGACATCTGTTCTACCATTCCCTACCACCTCCCAAGCACACAATGTCCTATAATATCCAATTAGTTAAATAGGAGTTTGTCTGTAAGTCTAGCTGCGCTAGTGTGTTGTGTCGGAGTAGTAGACGCCTGTTCCATTCCCTAGTACTACAGTAGTACTACAGGTAGTAGTTAGTTATTGCCCAGTGCCTTGCTGACTTCTTTACGGATGGCGTCCTTTTGTACTTCTTCGAGATGGGTGACTTCCTGCTTTTCCTTCCATTCCCCAGAGAGTTGAGCTAAGACTTTCAACCCTTCCCGGTGATCGCCCATCTTTTGGGTGTCCTTGCACGTCTTGATGTTCCATTCCATCTCAGCTTTAAGCCTATCTAATCCCCAATGTTCACTAATCGCTTCCATCACGTTACTATTTGTTACAGTCTCATGCGCTCTTACCCTAGCGGCCTGCCGACTCCCACAGCCTGGGTGACTCTGCATATAGGCCTCAGTACCATTGCCAAACGCAGGATCGGCAGGATCGGTGTAATGCTTAATAAATGCTTCCTGGGTAGGCTTGAGGCGGTGCCGAGGAACCTTTCGGGAAGGGAGAGACGGCGGAAGCGTTTGCGGGGAGGAAACAACGTCCTGAGCCATGTAACCTCACACGGTGACGCGCTCAGGATGCCTGAGGCAGGATGAAGCGGTACTTAGAATATAGTAGATAATCGGGCAACTTGTCAAACAAAATCTTTGCAGTCTGCCGTCCCTGA
>C687J35021_10000940_pt1 | contig 22434 bp, 26 predicted proteins | sample RifCSPhighO2_12_FD_35021 | JGI IMG/M metagenome (IMG submission 35021) | reverse complement strand
CCCGCCGATCCAGTCGGGCTTCGACGGCTCGCGCGTGCCGACGCCGATGCACCCGAGCGTCTCCTTCGGCTCGTTCAGCGCGTGCATGAAAATGCCGGTGAAGCCGGGCACCTCCAGGAGCAGCGGCAGCTTCCCGTCCGGCCGCGGCGACCAGATGAAGCGCTGCGGCTTCTCGAGGACCACGCGGTACCGCCGGGCGGGGATCGCCGTCTCCCCGTAGACCTTATCCTCGTTCGCCGGCGTCGAGGGGTCGGGATCGCGGCGAACGCGGTCCTCCAGCGTGTCGCACTGTCGAAGCTCGTCCACGTACAGGGTGCCGATCGTGCTCTTGGCCGTGAACCATCGCCGCGCGATGCGGAGCCTCACTTCCCCACCGCCATCGCGAGCAGCTTGACGACGGCCGGCGCGCCGAGCAGGAACGCGAGCACCAGGAGGCCGCCCGTGATGAGGAAGCGCCAGCGCTCCAGCGTCCCGATCCGCCGCGAGTGGTCCTTGAGCCGGTCGGTCGCGTCCGTGCGCATCGCGGCGAGGCTGGCGCGCGTCTCCGTACGGAAGTCCGCGAAGGCCTCGGCAAGCGCGTCCATCTTGGCCTTCACCTCGCCGAGCTCGCGCGCACCGTCCATCACCCGGTCACCCAGCCGCGCCGCCGTGCCCAAGGGCGAACGTAGCGATGGTGGAGCCGCACAGCCCACGTGACCTCGCCCGGCTGAAGAACGTCGAAGCGGCCGGAGCCGGGATCGCCCTGCGTTGGGGAGAGCGGCCGGAACTTCTCGCTGTTCCACAGCCGCTCCAGCGCGTCGTCCTCGGCGTAGTGCCCGCGCGCGAAGCCGGTGAAGGACTCATACGTCTTCGTCGGCGCAATCCCCGGCACGACCGACGCGCCGAAGCCGATCTCGCGCCACCATTCCTCAAGCCGGAAGTCGGCCCAGACAAAGAACACGGCGGGCGCGGCGCCGATGGTCGAGAACGCCCACCATGGCCCCGTGATCCACGGTGGGAGATCGATGACGAGCGGCCAGAGCCGCGCGTCCCACCAGACGACCATCCCGGCCGATAGGCCGCCACTCAGGAGGAGTTGGAGCGTGCGGCCGTAGATCAGCCACCGACGCTCCCAGGGGTAAGCGTCCTGACGGAAGATCGCGCGGAGGCGCCGGAGAATCCAGGTCATAGAGCCTCCGTGATCTGCACCCAGGGCCGCTCCCGATAGGTCTCCGGCCCCACATGAATGTGGCGCCCCCACTGCTTCCCGGCGATGACGAGCTCCGCCCGGATCACGTACCCCTGGCCGACAGGCCCGTCATACACGTCAATGCTGACCGCGAACGGCATGGCCGTCGGTAGCACGATCCCGGGCCACTGGTAGACCTCCACGGCGCTACCCTGGCCCCACCCCTCCCGCTGATCAGTCGGCTTCAGAGCGAGCCGATCCGGGACGCCGTCGACCCCATCTGCCGGCAGCATCGTGTGCGTAGTCAGCTCCTGCACGTACCTCCCCGCAAACGCGGCGGCGTAACCCGCCTGCACCCGCGCGGTCGCAGCGGCGAGGTTCTCAAGGACTTGATCGACCTTCGCTCTCAGTGCGGCATCCATGGCTACGACGTCGTCAGCGGGTAGGTCCGCCCGGTGCCGCCGTTGTAGAGGTAGTTGATCTCACCCGTCTTCGGGATGCGTTTCCACACGGCGACCTCGTCGAGGCGGCCGTCATGGAAGCCACTATCCGCGTGGCCGCCCAGAGTAAACGCCCCGGCCGAATCATGCGACCCACCGGAGTACGCCGTGCTCGCCGTCGTGCCGTTATTGACATTGATGTTGACCGTGTTTGCCGTAGCGTCGTGCCACATGGCGACGAAGTACCAGGTCGCCGTCGCGAGCGTGAGCCCCGACTGGACGGTGCCGCTGACGGACGCGCCGTCGCCGACCCGGAAGAGGAAATCCGCCCCCTGGAGTCGCAGCGTGTACTCGAACCCGTACGCCTGATTGGTCACGCTCGCCTTGTGGATGAGGTCTCTGGCCGTCGTGACGTCGAGGTAGGCCCAGAGCGCGATGAAGAAGCTCACCTCGGCGCCCATGCTCAGCGCCGCGGTATCCGCCCGCGTGAGCGTCTCGGTATTCGCCGCCGTAAACTGCGCGGCGTTCCCCTGCTTTCCCGCCGCCTGCGTGACGGTGTTGTTGTCCGTCAGGTCCAGACCACCCGTGTGCGAGTCGACGCGCGTCCCGCTCGCTTCCTCGAGCTTCCAGTATCCCTGGAGGTCGTCGTGCTCGCCGGAAGGATCAAACCCCTCCCCCGCGAACACCGTGAACGGCCACGTCGGGAACGCGCCGCGCTGATCGCGGAGCGCCGCGCCGAACCGACGGGCGACCTCGAAACGACGAACTTCGCGCCGCATCGCGCCGAGGTCGGCGCGCTCGGCCATACGTCTGACCCGGTCTCGACCAGGCGGTCCGTAGGCCGCCGCGCCAAGAACGACCTCGCGTTCGAGGTGCTGGTCTCGAATCGGACCGCCGCGCAGAACAATCACGCCTTGTGGTCCTTGGACAGCGCGCCGAGCCAGTTGGTGCCGTCGTAGACGCCCGACCACACGTCGATCGCGTTCGCGGCCGTCGAGAGGAGGGGCTCCGTGCCACCAGGAAAGTGGAAGTTTGTGGGCCACGTGATGACGCGGCTTCCCGTCCCGTCCTGTTTGAGGATGAGGATCAGCGTCATGCCAGCGACCGCGTTCGAGGGCGTCACCAGCGTGCCGGTCGCGTTCACGATCCGCTTTTGGACGTTGCCGTCCAGCATACTCGGGGTCCAGGCGAGCGAGCCGGTCCCTGCGTCGTACATGTTGGAGTGGGCTTCCCGGAAGTCGTTCTGCCCGGGCGCGAACGAGTAGGCTTCGTTGCCCTCCACCAGCATCGCGCCGTCGGCGTAGGCCGCGATTGCCACGCCGGACTCCAGGCGGATCTGGACCTCGAGCTTCGTGGCTGCGGCGTCCAGGGTGCGCGTGACCGAGATCCACTCCCAACCCGCGCCCCCGGTGTGGTAGGCGCTGTCCGTCGTCCCCACGCCGTCGTCGAGGCGAAGCCGGAGGCGGGTGGCCGCGGCCGCGTTGAGCCAGCAACCGACCGTGACCGTACGCGCCTTGAAGTAGGCGTCAAAGACGTTCTGGGTCAGAATCGCGTTGTTCGTGCCGTCGGTATTGGGCTTCGCGGAGTACGTCCCGCGTTTGATCGTGGTCCCTTCCCGCGCGATCGTGGCGCCCGTCCCGGTCAGAGTCCAGGCGTTCGGGGCCGCCGAAGCGCCGGCCGACCAGAACTCCATCCCGCCGTTCTGGAGGAGGTTGTAGGGCGTGCGATCCTTCCGGGCCACCCGAGTGTTCAGGTTGGCGAAGCCGTTCCGGGCGGTGACGACCTCGGCGAGGTAGTCCTCGACCTGGCCGCCGGAGGGCGAGGGCATCGATGTCGCGTTGTAGGCGGTGGACGCGGCCGTGGAGGTGATGATGGCCGTATCGACGGCGGAGATCGCGTCGGGCACGGTCGTTTCGGTAATCGTCACTGTCGTCGTGCCGCCGGCGTGGGAGGAGGAGGCCACCGTCCCGTAGTTCGGGCCGGGCGTCATCTTCACGCGCCGCTTGGCGTGGAAGATCGCCGTTCGGTCGCCGCCCGTGATCGTGAAGATGGTCGTGCTCGTCTTGGCCGTGGTGCCCGTGATGTTCTGCCACTCCGACGGGCTGAGCGTGGTCGCGGCCTTGAGGGTCCCGTCCTCGTTCAGCGCGGCGTCGAGACGGGCGTCGAGTGTGGCCGCCGACCCTCGGGCGTCCTTCAGCTCCTTGAAGATCCCGACGAACTCCTCGAGGAGTTTCCAGACCGTCCCGTCGTAGATCTTCCACACCGGCGTGGCCGCCGAGGTATCGAGCCAGAGCTGGTGCGTCTCCGGACTCGTCGGCGCCGAGGTCCCGGAATGGATGGTGTTGATAGCCGACTGATTTGTCCGCGCCTTGGACGGGAAGTTGGCGAACGTCTCGCCCGTGTTCGGCGGGTAGGTGCTCAGGTAGCCCTGTGCCATCGGATCCCCTTACGCCGGCCGCACCGGCCAGGCGTCCTCGTTCCAATCGTTGTCGATCAGCAGATGCACCTCGAACGCGCGGTCTACTTCGACCCGCGTCACCACAGTCGGCATGGGATGCTCGGCCATGTACCGAATCCCGAGGGCGTAGAGGATCTCCCGCGGCATGATGAGCGGTGTCGGGTCCGACTCCCGGAGCACCGCCCGCGCGAAGATCAGGGCGTCAAGAGCCCGGTTCACTCGGTTTGGGTCCGGGACGTCGCGGGCACCGGTGAGCGCCTGGATCGCCTGCTCGACGAGCTGCTCGGCCCGCGCGATCGTCTCAGTAGCCATGGATGTCCAGGTCCACGGTCGCCGCGATCAGGGCGTCGGCCTTGTCGCGCACGGCGATGTCGAACTGCGTCGCCGTGATGGCGTCGATGATGATCGCCTTGTTCACGAGCCCCCCCTTGAGGATGGGTGTCACGTACGGCGCCACCACGTAGGTCGCCGCCGGAGTGAGCGAGGCATAGGTGACCGTCGTGACCGCCGCCGGGACCGAGTAGTTTCGGACCTGCTGCGTGACGTCCTGCACGTCGATCGTCAGCCGGAAGACGGTCGACTTGACCCAGGCCGTGTCCGACTGCGGGGTCGCGGTCACGCGCACCTTCATGTAGCGGAACGCGTAACTCGCTCCTTGCTGGTAGGTGAGCCACGCGCCCCAGACGACGTTGTCGTCGGAGAGCTGGATCTCGATCGTGATCGCCGCGTCGGCCGTGAGAAGGCTGAACCAGTCGGTACCGTAGGTATCGAACCACCGGGCCGGGTAGGAGTCGTACCATCCGGCCGCGTCCAGCGCCGACACGGCGAGCGTCAGGAGGACGGCCGCCTGGCCAATCTTGCCCTGGTCGATCACCGGGGTCGTGTACTGGCGGGCCCCGATCGTTCTGAACCAGAACCCCGAGAGCGCGGCCGTGTCGAACCACCGCGTCGACAGGACGTCGAACCACGTGCCGTTCAGATCAAGCAGCGTATTCGGATACTCCGACAGCGTCAGCAGCCCGACCCGCGTGCCCGGGAACACGAGCGCCACCTCGTCGCGGTCGATAACGAAGTTGCGGAGTACGTCATTGTTCGCGGTCCCGAGGACGATGGTCGATTCTGGCCCGTAGGTCTTCACCCCCGCGTCGTCCTTGCGGAACGCCTTGATCCGATAGGTGTGGGTGTCGTCAAGCACGTTGGGGACGATGTAGCTGACCCCGGCCCAGTCCGGCGTGATCACGATACCGGCGTCCCACGTCGACCCCTCGCGGATCTCGTAGGCGATCGCGCCCGACCCGGTGCCGGCGGTCCCCCCTACCGCCAGAGCCTTCCACGTCAGGGCCACGTGCTGGTCGAGCTGCGCTGCCGTGAAGTTTTCTGGAGCGGTCAAGGCGGGCAGGGACGCCAAGGCGAACCCGGACCGCGAGAAAACATCCGTCGCTGGCGCCCCGCCTTGCGTGACCGTCCCGAGCGTCAGCACCATGCGGCCGTTCGGCCCGAACACCGGGCGCGTGTCGAACACCTGCATCAGGGCGCTCGACAGTCCGCGGAGCCCGGCGCTCAGATTCGGGACGTCCGGGTGCGTGACCGTCACGATGTCGCCGACCTCCAGGTGGTGCGCCGAGCGGTACTGGACATCGACCTGGAGCAGGCCGCCCGGCTCGGCGAAGCGCCGGAACGTCCGCGTAGCCAGGCTGTCCAGGAGCGAGATGGCATCGCGCGCCGTCCGCACGCCCTGGCAGGTGAGCCGGAGCGTGGGCTTGCGCCCGTACTTGCCGATCGAGCTGTCCGGGTCGGTCGAAGCCCCCGACCGGTACTGTTCTCGCCGCGCGTAGGCGTTCGGCAGGACCGGGTCGGTGTCCCAGTCGTAGTCAACGTCGATCGCGTTGACGATCCCGCGGTCGCCGGCCTGCCAGGCGATCTGCATGATGTTGGCCGTCGTCAGCGTGGCCACAGAGTCCGAGGCCAAGGCGGCCAGGAGCAGCTGCTTGACCGAGAGCTTGCCGTCCTCGGTGATGAACGGCACGCACCCGAGGGGCGCGAAGCACTGGGTCTGGACCCACGCAAGGGCGTCCGCCGGCGAGGAGATCGAAAACTCGAACAGCACATTCGGCTGCACCGTCGCCTTGAGCGCAACGATCCCGGCGACGTCCACCAGCGTGGAGGGCATCCCCACGCCATTCGCCTCCGCGAGCGTGTCGTAGGTGCCGTTGGCCCCCGTCCCGGTGGACTGAAGCACCCGGAGCGCCAGCAGAAACGGATGCTCGGGCCCGAGGATCACTTTGCTGTTCTCGCTCGCCCCGAGGAACACCGAGGTGTCGGCGACGCGCTGGACATCCGTCGCCGTGACCACCCAGGTGACCCGATCGGCGGCCAGCGAGCGCTCCAGGACCTCGAACGTGCCGAGCTTCAGGAAGTCCGCCTCAGCGACGTCGCCGTAGCCGGCGGAGAGCTTCACGAGCGTCCGGGGCCGGATCTGCTCCCCGTTGTGGAGCACCGACCCGGCGGCCCACGCTTGCGCCGTCGTCCCGTCGACGCCGCGCGTGATCCCGAGGAACCGCTGGCCGGGCTTGTCGAGCGAGGTGTACCGGATCCGCTCGCGGACGTTCGCGGTGGACACGAGCTCGATCGTGCCCTGGTCGGGGTAGCCGGCCACCGAGGCGTCCGCGTCGATCGCGGTCACCGTCCCCGTCGTGATCGCCGACTTCAACCCCTTCTGCGGGTTGCCGCAGTACGCCGTGATCAGGCCGCCCTTGTCGAGGAGCCGCAGCGTGAAGGTCCCGATCGTGGACGTCCCATTGCGGAGGTCGAGCGTCTGGGTGTTGCCGTCGAGGCCGGCCAGGTAGGGGTAGGGATTCTTCGTCGCGCTCAGAATCGTCCCGGTCGAGAAGTCGCGCGAGAAGGCGTCCCCCTCGCGGCTCGTGAACCGCACGAGGTAGCGCGGCGCCGTCTGGAGCTTCGCCTGCGCGGTCTGGTAGGCGCTCGAGCGGGTCTTCGCCATCTACTGCCCCTGCCGGAACATGAGATCGAAAAAGTAGAGCGCGCGGGCCGGATACGGCCGGATGCCGGGCCCGAACGGGGCATTCAGGAGCTCGGCCTTGGAAAAGAACGAGTTCCACTGGCCGTACTCCCAGAGGCCCGTGGCGGTGGCCAGCCGATCGAGGGTGATCGCCGTCTGCTTGCCGAGCTTCGCCCACGTGTCCCACCAGGTGAAGAGGTCGTCCGCCTCGGCCTTCGTCAGCTTGCCGGTGAGGAGGCGGAGCTGGTACTCGGTGCGCGGCGTGAGCTGCTCGCGCGTGCCGTCGTCGGCGACATTCGCCCCGGCGATCACCGTGGGCACCGGAAGGACCGCCGCGAGCGGCTCCGTGAAGTCGAACGTCGAGGCGCTCCAACTGAACCGCGTGTAGAAGGCCCCCGTGAGCGTCATCAGAAGGCCTGCGCCTGGCGAAGCGTCAGGAAGGTGATCTGCCGATCGCGCGCGATCTCGAGGAGTCGCGCGAGGAAGCTCTCCGCGAGCTGGTCGTCCTCGAAGAACGGGCGGAGCGCCTCGGCGCGGAGCGTCAGGATCTCCCGGCCCGCGATATCGCCCGCTCGCGTATCGACGACGGAGCCGGGCAGCCCGGTCCGGCGCAACGTCCCGTCGGCGAGCAGGGTCTCGAACCCGATCGGCACCCGCGCCTCGACGCTGAGGAGCTGGTCAAGGCGCCCCTGGACCTGCGCGACGAGCGGGGCCTCGGGCGGGGTCGTGGCGAGGAACTGCTGGAGCTCGCGCACCCCGGCAACGCTGAGGCGGGCCGCCAGTTCCCGCTGAGCCGACTGGGCCAGCGGATGATCCCCGATGGGCAGCCCGAGGAATTGCTGGAGCCCCGGCAGGTCGATCAGGGCCAGCACTTCGCCGACGAGATCGCTGAGCTTGCCGAGGATCGCCTCGCGGACGCCGACATTGAGATCATCGCGCGAGCTCTGCGCCACCCCGGCCTGCACGTTCACGTAGAACTTCGAGATGTCGCCGCGCACGAAGCGCGCGAAGAACTCCTTGGACGTCGGCGGGCTCGCGTTTGCATAGAGCCCCAGATAGTTCCAGTGGGTCGGGTAGCCGTGATCGGGATCGGGGCGCCACCCCACGTCGAACGCGAGCGAGCTGGTCCCGCCGACGGCGCCGGTCTGCCAGCTCCGCAGGGTCGCGTAGAGCGTGTCGAGGCTCGTCGCCGCGTTGATCTCGTTGATGAAGCCGTGCGTCGTCGCGGCATGGCGGGCGACTTCCTTCGCCTCTCGATCCGCGCTCGTCGCGCGCCCGCCCTTGCCGAACGCCGCCGCGCCGCCGCCGATGATGCCGCCCGCGATCGCGCCGATGGCGGTGCCGATGACGGGGATGGCGGAGCCGATGATCGCGCCCGAGAGCGCGCCGCTCGCGGCGCTCATGAGGATGTTCTCGGCCGTCGGCGGGCCCTGGAGGGCCGAGTAGACCGTCAACCCGAGGCCGATCGCGCCGCCGACGACGCTGAGCGCCTGGCGCACGGTCGCGCCGCCCAGGCCGGTCACGAGGTTGCCGGACGCGTCGTAGGTGCTCTGCATGATCGTGCTCGCGAGGACGTCCGCGGCGAGGCCGCCAGAGATCGGGACCACAACGCCCGAGGTCTGGATGAGCACGGCCTGTCCGTTCGGCAGCAGCGCNGTGATCGGCACNGGCACGNTCCCGAAGGNGCCNANGCCGCCCGGGTCGGAGAGCACCCGGCCCGGGCCGGAGAGCACCCGGAGGCCCTGCTGCTGGATCGCGGCGGCTTGCGCGGCGCTCGCGCCGCTCATGGTGATCGCCTGAGCCGTGCCGCCGGCGGCGGTGATGAACGGCGCCCCACCACCGCCCCCGGCCACGCCAGCGAAGATGGGGACGGCGCCACCAGCCTCGGCCGCGCTACCCGAGAAAGTGAGGAGAGACGCCACCCCGACGGCGCCGCCGAAGCCCCCGCGGAGCTGACGGAAGATCGGCGCGATGGCGAGCTTGGACAGCTCGTCGATGATCGTCCGCACCATCGCCTGGCCGAACTGCCGGCTGATCTCGGGCAGTTTCTTGAAATCGCCGGTGACGACCGAGAAAAAGCTGTCCGAGAAGGCGCGGTGCATGTTTGCCGCGGTGCCGCGCGCGGTGTCCTGCATGCGGAGGCCGATCGCGCCGAACTCATCCTCGACGTCCTGGAACCCCTTCGCGAGCCCGGCGGCGGCCTCGGTGGTCTCGGCGCGGACGCGCGCAAGATTCGCCAGGCTCACGTCGGCCTCAAGCGCCACCAGGCCGCGGCGCTCGGAGGTGAGGTTGGGCTCGCTGAGCCCCCAGGCGCGCTGCGCCTCGATGCGCTGGAACGTCAGCGCGTCCCGCTGATCGCGGCTAAGGCCCTCCTGGCCTTCAAGGAGGCGGGCGCGGGCAAGGCCGATCTCGAACGGCTCACGGCGCCGCCGCTCGGCGTCTTCCCTAAACCGTCGCGCGTCCTCGGCAGAGAGCGGCCCGCCGGCGCCAACCGCCTCTGCGAAGGGTGCCTCTTCTCTGGCCTGCGCGCCATGCCGGAGCACAAGATCCAACTCGAACTCGCGGCGCTGGAACGCGCGAATGCGTTCCACGTCATCCGCAGACAGCGGCCCGCCGGCGCCCACGTCGGCCGCGAAGGGGGCCTCCCCCGACGCCTGCGCGCCGAACCTAGCACGGTCCAGGATGTCTCGATCCATCAGCCGCCCAAGGCGGCCCGGAATGGCTTCGAGCCTTCGTGCTTTGCTCTCAAGGCCGCGCTCGCGGAGCAGCTCGATCTGGGGCTGAAGTTCCAGCCGGCGCTGCTGCACGGCGCGCTCGACGGGATCGTCGATGAAGGGGATCTCGAAGGCCCCCGCGCGAATCTGTCCGACGAGATCGGCCGCCTGGCGACCCCGCTGCTGATCCAACGCGCGTCCGGCTTCAAATGCCGCTCCGAAGGTCGCGCCTTCCTCGGCGGCCTCGCGCGCCCGGCGGGCCCTGCGGAGATTGGCGAGGGCCTCGTCGGTGGCCTCACGGGATGGGCCGAAACTTTCGCCCGCCAGCCCCAGAGCCGCCTCGCCCCGCGGACTGACTGTCGGGCGGCCTCCGAACGCCTGCCAGTACGCATCCCACGCCTCTTCGCCCCGGCGCAGATCCCTGGCGGTCCGCTCGAGCTCGTCATTGAGCCGGCTGATCTCGCCCTCGATCTTCCCGACATTCATTGACGTGAGGGCGCGATTGAATTGTTCGAGCTCCTCCCGGTTCTTTCTCCAGGCCTGAAGGAGCTGGCCGCCAATGACGCCGGCGATGCCCGCCGCGGCGAGCCCGAGGGCAGTCAAGCCGCTCCCAAGCATCAGGGCGCCCGTGGTGACGCCCGCGATGCGCTGCGACGTCGTGGAGAGCGCGGGCGAGAGTTCCATCATTAGGGGAATGGCGAGCGCCCGGACGCCCCGCGTCGTCCGCGCCATCGAGGTGTCCATCCGCACGAGCCCGCGCTCGGTCTTGTCGGAGAGGTCAATGACGGTCCGGCCGAACTGGTCGAGGACCCCGCGGGCGCGGTCCTCAGCATCCAACACCACAGACACGCCCATCTTCCCCATCAGTTCAACTCCGGGTGGAACCCGTCGCGATCCAGGAGCGCGTCCGTCAGCAACACGCGCCAGGACCAGACGAACTCGGAGATGAACCACTGCGTCCAGACGACATGCGGCGGCGTATAGGCGCGCTTGGCGGTGAGCCGGAGCGCATGGCGAATGTTGGGGGCCGGGAGCGCCATGGCGATCCGCGCCGGCATCATCACGGCCTCGGCCTCCAGGCGTGCCGGCACGAGGAGGGGCCCATCAGCCGTCGGCGCCTCCCGCCCAGGCTCGTCGGCCCAGCCGATCGCGCGGAGATAGGCCGTGACGAGCTCGTCGCGCGCATCGCCGAGACGATGGACAAGCTCAAGGGTCAGCCGAGGCTGAACCACGACGCGCGTCAAGAGCCCGTCGATCCACGCCTCGAGCCCGGCCTGAAGCCCGGCCTTCCCCTGCGCCGTCTCCCGGTCGAAGCACTCGGTGAGCGGCACCGTGTTAGGGAACCCGGCGAAGAAGACACCGGTCAGGACGTCGGCGGCCAGAACGGATCGCGCCGTGTCACCGAGCGTGATCGGCAGATGAAACCTAGGGAGCATCGCCGGGCGTCTCGGCCGCAGCGTCGGGCGTCGCCTCCACGGCCGCGGCCGGCTTCCGAAGCCGAGAGAACACCAGGATTTCCAGTGCGGCCACCGCAGCGTCGTCGCCGAGGCGCCGGGCCTGGTCCACCGTCAGGGCCGGCTCCAGGCTCGCCTTGGCGACGATGCGGAAGTCCAGGTCCCGGAGCGCCTGCCGGCGCCCCTCAAGTTCGTCTGGCCCGATCGATTCCAGCCACGCCCGCTCGCGAGCCTGGAACTCGTCCGCCGGCCAGTCCTCGGCCTCGGTGGGCAGCGGCGGCAGGAGCCCGAAGTATTCGGTCCGACCCAGACGCCGGACTCGAATCTTCCGCACCCCGAGCTCCTTGCTCAGGCCCGGCAGCTCGACCATCGTCTCGGTGGCGCGGATGAGTTCCTCGATCGTGAGGATCTCCGGCTCGGCCATGGGATAGCCCCCCTAATCGAACGAGATCGTGAGCTCGTCTGCGCCGACGCTCGCCGACAACAGACACGCGAGCTGGTAAGCCAGCAGGCCGTTGCGCTGGACCTGGTTGATCTCCAGGATCTGCACCTTCGGCGCGCTGAACTTGATCCGGTTGTACTGGACCGTCCCAACCTGCCAGCTCACCGCCACGCGCGTCGCGTCGTCGCGCTTGCTGTGGAAGTTATAGACGGCCGCGGTCACCGCCTCCGGGTCGAGCGTCATGGTGATGCGGCGATCGGCGATCATGACGGCCCCGAACGCCTGCGCGTCGCTCGCACTGGGCAGGTACACGAGGCTGTTGCCGAGATCCACCTCGATCGCCGAGACGCGAAGCGTCGTCACCCCGTCGAACGTCACGACGCCGCTCTTGAAGACCGGCGGGATCACCGTGGGCAGCGTCGCGGTGATCAACGCGACATCGGTCGGGACACCGTACAGGCCGCTCAGCCCGACCGAGAAGACGGCCGGCGCGCCCGCGCGGCAGCTGATCCGGCCCGTGCCGAACGCGCCGAGGATCTTGCCCTGCGTCGCGTTCTCCACGTACATCGCGGCCGCGACCGATTCGAACGTGGCGCTCAGCGGGGCGTAGTCCCAGTTCTCCGCGCCGCCGGTGAATTCGCCCGTCGCGGAGAGCCCCATCGCGCGCAGGAGCGCATCGACTTCGGGCTTGACCGAGGCCGAGTACGCGACGCCGGCCCCGCGGAGCTTCGCCTCGCCGCGAATCGACGCCTGACGGCCCCCCGCGATGTCCGGGAGCTGGGCCATGAGCCCCGTGAGGCGGTTGTCCGGGTGCTGCTCCTGGACGCTCGCGTAGGCGACGTTCTCCATCGGCACGATGTCGGCGGCGGCCAAAGTTGGGTCGGTGTTATACGTCGTCTCGATTTTTACGGCGACGCTTGCCCTTCTCGCTCGTGCGACCGTCGGCTGCGCCATTGTGGATTCCTCTCCTTACTCGTCGATGATGTTCGGACCGACCGCGCGCGACGGCGTCAGCAGATCCGGCGGATAGAGCCCGGTCGCCTCGCCATCGAGGCGGACGCGGACCTTGCCGTCCTCAATCCCGAGGACCTCGGTCACCCACCCCTCGGGCACGTGCACACGGTCACCGGGCTTATACATGCGCATCCTCCGCCTACTCGACATGTCCCCACGTTTTCCGGCGAATGATCGTGCTGACGGTCGTCTGGTTGGGACCATAGCGAGCTGCGATTTCCGATTGCGAGAGGTGTCCAGCTAACCGCCGGATGCTAGCGGAGCGAACCCGGCCGAGATCTGAAACCTCGTACAGGTCCTCGAAGCCAGCAAGGGCGACCGGAAGCCACGTCTCGCTCATACCACGTCCATCTCTTCGTCTATTTCCACGGTGAAGATCTGCGCGACCGCGCCGATCGCCGCGCCGAGCTGGTCGAACTCGCCATCGTCGACGACGTCCGGCTCGCCGAACGTGTCGAGCTGCCGCGCCACGCCGTCGAGCGTCCCGTTCTTCAGGAGCGTCTTCACGACGTCATCCCAGAGGCGCTGAATCCAGCGCGAGCGCGGGTCCACGTCGTCGCCGCGCACGTAGCCGACGACGCTGACGCGGAAGCGGTGCAGGTAGAACGCCTTGTTCGCCGAGCCCGACGCCGTGACCTCCAGCGTCGAGCCCGACGCCTCCAGGACGATCAGGTGCGGGAACTGGTTCACCTGCTGGACGTCTTTCCAGGCCCGCTCGACGACGGGATCATTCGGGTAGGTGCCGCCCCACGGGCGCGCGCCGGTCATGGCCTGGAGCTTCGTGACGATCTTGGCGAGCGCCTGCTCGCGGACCGATTCGGCCACGTCAGGACGCCTCCCCGATCGGGATGCGACCGCGGACCCGCTGCTCAAAGGCCCGCTCCAGCTCCAACGTCATGATCCGGTCGATGTCCGGCAGGCTCTCGTCCACGGCCGTGACGAGCCACCGGCGCGGCTGGATGCCGGGATGCTGCACGAGCCCGGTCGTGATCCAGCGGCCGCCGATCTGAAACCGCAGCAGGCGGCCGCCTCGGAATCGCCGCGTGAGCGCTCCGCGGCGGTTGCGACGGAGCGCGCGAGGGCCGATCCCGTGCGGCCTGGCGCCGCCCTCGAAGATTGCCCCCTTGAAGTCCATGGCGCCGACGCGGCCCGCCGGCAGTCGGGCCCCTCGCGCCTCGATCACTTCACGAAGGGACCCGCGCAACCCCCCTGACCGGACGCCGACGAGCCGGCCGCTGAGGTTGGCGACGGCGCGTGTCCTGATCGTGCGAAGCATGAGGGGCAGTGCCCTCCGCCACGCCTCATCGATCGCCGTGGCGTCAAGCGTCCCGCGGACTCGCAGCCGCGCGCGGAGCTGCATCAGGCCACCAACAACTCGCGGTAGGCCCCGAGCAGCCAGAGGGCGCGCCGCGGAAGGACGGTATCGAAAAGGGTGACCGAGCCCGACGGCATCGAGACCGTCGAAACTTCGGCGAGCTGTTTCTGCTGGTCCCGCCAGAGCTTCTGGACGACCAGGAAGGCGGCCTCCTGGAGGTCGTCCGGGATGGTCGCGAGGCCCCCGGTGAAGTTCAGGAGCACGTTGTAGGGCTGGCTGGATGACGCCTTCCACCCGCCGGCGCGGAAGAAGTGATCGCGCTGGCCCGTCGGCAGCTCCGGAGACCCCGAACCCACGATCACATCGAAGTCCGCGGGATCGCCATCCGACTCCTGCTTCCACACGGTCTGCGTCGTGCCGTCGACCTTGATCGTGATGGCTTGCGCGATGCTGATCGGCCTGGCGCGGGGGCGAAGGATCGGACTGTCCGGACCGCGAAGCCGGAGGTTGGTGTACGCCGCCTCTTTTAGAGGTCGATTGCAGTACTGCTCGATCAGATCCGCGGCGCGGTCGATGACCTTCTCGAGCTTCGCGTCATCGGTCGCGCCGCTGATGTTGAGATAGGTCTTCGCGTCGGCGAGAGACACGAGCGCGTTGGCCTGGACGGCCATCCGGTCACTTGTCCTCGCCCTTCCGGCGGGCCTTGTTGGGCGCCGCCAAACGGGCCTTGTCGTCCGACCGCGCGTTGTGTTCCGTCTCGGCGTCGTCCTTGCGCTCGCCGTCAACGGTCAGGCCGAGACGCTCGACCTCGGCCGCCGGGATCTCGCTGCCCTGGCCGGCGAGGAGGAATGCCGCCCGCGGATCGCCCTCCTCGACGACGGTGGTGCGATCCGCGGTGAGATAGAGCCGCCGGTCGGCGACCAGGACCGCCGGGAGGGTCGCGCCCTTGAGGTTGCGCACCTCCAGCGCCATCAGCTCGGCCTGGCCGCGGTCACTCCGGCTTCGGTGTAGTTGCCTACCCACAGGATGCCGGCCGCGATGGAGAACACCGCTGAGGCGTTCGTCGCGTGCGGCAACGAGTTCCGCGTGATAATGCCCGAGCTCCCGGCCACCGCGAGATCGATGTACTTGCCTGTCGGCGCCGTCCCGTCCTCTTCCCGATCCATGACGCAGTCCGACATCTGGAAGCCTGTGGCGTGGACGGTCGCGGCGCGGATGCCATCGATGCTCATGTTGTGGAGCAGGCACCGCTTGAGCTGGACGTTGGTGACCGGGTCGCCGGCGCCGCTGACCACGAGGTCGAGCAGCCGCTGGGACCAGGCGAACTCGCAATCCTCGAAGATGACATCGCCGACCGTGAGCGGGTCGGCACCGGTCGATTCGAGCTTGACCGCGAAGGCGCCGCCCTCGAACTTGCACCCGTAGAACCGCAACCGGCGGATGTTGCCCTTCACCAGGAGCCCGCCCCCCGTGCCCGCACCCTCCAGGCCGAGATTGATCAGCGTGATGTTGCCCCGCCGGGCCGCGGTCCCGTCGACGGTCAGCGCGACCCCGTTGCCGCCGGGCGCGACGCTGACCGAGCCGCGGCCGCCGATGCCCGCGAGGGTCAGGTTGGACTTCGTGATGGTGAGGGCCTCCGCGAAGTCGGCGTTCTGCTTGCCCTCGACGTAGATGGCGTCCGAGGCGGCCGCGGCGGTGATCGCCGTCTGGATCACCTCGTCGTTCCGTACCTCGCGGGTCTTCCCGAACGGATTCACGGAGCGAGGCACGCCTTCCTGAATGACAACGCCGCCCTGGATGACTGTCATGGCTGGCTCCTCAGATGGTCGATGATGGCGTACCTCGCCTCGCTGCCGACGCGCGGCATTAGCCGGACCTCGCGCAGATGCCGGAGTCGCCCTGGGCGATGTGCAGACGCTGGTGGTCGGCGTTGGATAGCACTTCGAGGTTCTCGGGCTGGTTCTCGGTCTTGTCGCCGTTGATGTGGTGCACGTGCTCGTCGGCCGTCAGCTCGCGGCCGAGCACGCACTCCATGACCAGGCGGTGTTCGAGCTTGTACTTTCGGATGCCGACCTTCACCTGCACATACCCGCTGGACAGCAGCGTCCGTGTGCCGGTGACCAGCTCGATCCCGCGCTGCGCGCGATGCTTACAGGTGCGGGAGCAGTACCGGCCCTCGCCGTTGCGATCCCGATTGACCTGAATCTCGAAATGTCCGCCACAGGAGATGCATACCTTCGGAACGCGAGCGCGGGTCCGGCCAGGACTGCATCGATAGCAACGCGCCCGCTTGCCGAAAGGCTGCCCGCACGTCACGCAATGCGTCATATGCCGGTGCAGGTGGCGAACGCCGTCGGCCGATACGTGACGAACGCGACCCGCAATCCCGCGCGGATCGTCCGCTTGCCCTTCAGGAAGTCGTCGTTCACGTAGCCCACCATGATCTCGACGCCGCGCCGCTCGAAGAGCTGGCAGAAGTTGGCGAAGTCCCCGACGAGACCCGTGTTCTCCGCGATCGCATCGGACTGCACGACCCGGAGGCCCCAGATGCGCTCGGGGCCAACCTCGGACGGACTGCCCCAGATGTAAATCCCGTCCGCCGTGCGGAGGAGCCGGATGTCCTGCCAGTCGTTCGGGTGCACGATGAAGGCGCTCGGGAAGGCGCGGCCGGTGACCCGCACCTTGACCATCGCCTTGTAGACCGCGTCGGGCACCGGATCCGAGCCCTTCGCCTGCGTCTGAATCCCCACGACGTTCAGGATGCCGCGGAGGTTCGGCGCCGTGCCGCTGCCGTTGAGCACCTGGTTGTCGAGGCGCTGGCGCACGCCGAACTCCAGGCGCTGGTTGAGATAGGACTCGACGCCGGCGACGTCCTCGAGCTGCTCGTCGGTCACCGGGATGGAGTCTCCGATGCTGCGCACGGTCGAGCTCTGCTCGGTCAGCACGAAGGTCGACTCCGCGTACGCCGCGGCCTCGGCCCGCTCGGCCGCCGCGTGCGTGCGCGTCGTCTCCTCCATGTAGACGACGGAGGCCTGGCCCGTCTGGCCGCCCGGGATGATGTCGAGGATCTGGATCGGGCGCGTGACCGCCTCGATCACGAGGCCGGGGATGCGCGTCGTCTCCGCTGCCCAGCCGGCCGTGGTCTGGAAGAGCGTTTTCAGCTCGGCGAGCCCGTAGCCCTCCTCGATGCATGCGGAGGGGGCCCTGTGCTCGCGGTACGCCTTGAAGGCCTCGGAGCCGACGACGACGGCGCCGAGCCGCTTCAGCGCGCTCGGCGCATCACCGCCGCCCGGGAGAGGCAGCGTCAGTCGCGGCTGCTTGCGGGCGCGCTCGGCCTCGTCCGCCGCGGCCCTGGTCTTCTGGCCGAGCTCGTCCAGCTCGCGGAGGTCGTCGTAGGCCCTGCCGAGATCCTCGGCCTCCTTGTTCCATGCGCGGACCTTGGTGACGGCGCCGGCCGAGTCCGTCGCTCCGGTGATCTCCAGGACGCGCGGCGACGTGAAGTCGAGATTCTCGCCGGCGGCGGCGAAGACGTCGCCGATCTTCTTCTGGACGGCGACGAGCTTTTCCTGAGCGTCTCGGACGGCCTTGCTGGGCTGGTACGCCATGGTCGTCGTTCCTCCCCCGCAGTGCGGGCTTCGATTGTTCCTGCGCGCCGGGGAGGCCGAGAAAAGAAACGGGCCACCCGGCGGCGTTGACCAGACGCCCGGGTGGCCCGTCGAAAAGGCCTGGGTCGTGCTCCGAGACGAAACGCTACACCGCTGCCTGGATATCTGTCAAGGCATTTTTGTAGGCGTTATTCCAGCGGCAGTTCGGACAGACCCAAATCCATCGGGGGGGCCGCACGACGTCATCCCGGAGGCTCGCGTCCTTGAAGATCGCGACGAATCGCAGCGGCAGGCAGGCCTCCCCGATGTAATACGAGCATCGGTGGCAGCGGATTTCGCGGCCCGTCGGGACGATGGTGTCCGCGATCCCGGTCCCGCTCAGGCGCGAATCCGCTGGAGCGCGGCGCGCGTCTTCTCAAAGCGCGCAAGCTCCGCCAGCGCCTCGGTGCGCATCGGCTCGGCCCCTTCGTCGCGGCTCTTGACGGTCACCGTCCTGGTGCCGATGCCGGCGCCGAGCAAGACCGGCGAGACCTCGTGGACCTTGAGCTTCTTCAGGACGCGGAAGACGCCCCGCTGCCGGAGATCCTCCGTGACCTCGCCGCGCTCGAGCACGTCGAAGCCATAGCTGTACTCCTGCAGCACCCCCATCGCCTTCACGGTCTTGAACGTCTCGTTCCCGTGCTCCGTGTCCATGAAAAAGTGCCCGACGAACCGGGCATCGTTGTCCGTCGTCTTCAGGATGCCCTTGCCGACCGGCAGCGCACCGAACCACGACTCGTGCCCATAGGCCGAGATCCTGACTTCCGCGCCATCCTCGAAGGCGCCCGGCAACGTCCAGTCGCCGTCGTGGTCTTTGACGTTGAAGGTCGCGATCACGGCCTCGATCTCCCCCTTGTCCGCGTCTTTGATCTGGATACCGGACAGGGCCTTGCGCAGCATCTTGTCGTTCATGATGCGACCCCCCTCGCGCCCCCAGCGGCGCCGATTGGATGCGCTGATCTCCTTTGAGCGTCGCTCCCGGAATGCCGGGTCTGCCCAGCGGGCGCCTGGCGCCCGGCCTCCTGCGAGCGCGCCTGGACGATGGACCGCCCTGCCTTTTCGCACGGCGTCGTGGAAGCGCCTTGCCACAGCCAGCACGTCTCTGTCTTGCGGACCTGCGCCCAGAAACGGGCACTCATGGCTCGGTCTCCTCGGAGCCTCCGGGGGGCGGGGCAGCCGGCTGACCCGGCATCTCCCCCGGCTTCAGGAGCATGACGTTCATCGGCTGCGCGTAGATCTCGTCCGTCGCGTCCTCGACCGGATAGCCCAGCTCGCGCTTGGCCTGCGAGCGCTTGATCATGCCGGCGAGGTAATCGGCGCGGACGCGCGCGTGCTTCTCATTCGTGTCTTCCATGAGCGCCGGCACGGCGCTCAGGTCGAATCGCAGGCGGGCGCGCTCGGGGCGGGACTCGAAGCCGTCGGCCAGGAGCTGACGCGCGACCTGCGCAGCGATGGACTCCTGCATCGGGATGATCGCGTCGGTCCACGCCATGCGGCGCATCTCGCGCATCGTGACGCCAACCTTGGTCGTTTGCAGTCCGGTGCCGAACCCCACGACGGCGGCCGGAATGCCGAGCGCCGCACAGACACGCTCCTCGGCGACATCGCGGAGCGGCGAGACGTCGAAGCCCTGGAGGTTGTACTGGAGCAACTGCACGTCGGTCGGCTGGCCGAGCGCGAGCGGTTCGCCGCGCTTGTCGCCCGTGAAGTTCTCCATGAGATAGCGCTTCGTCGCCTCAAGGTCCTCCTTCGACGCGACGCCGCGTTCCTTTGGCGAGATCACGATGCCGAGAATCCCGAGGTTTTTCAGAATCACGGACGTGAAGTTTGCCGCCTGGTCGTCCGTGAAGATCTCGCGCACCAGCGCACCGAGTGGCGCGAGGCCGAGCCGGTGATTCCGGGGGTCGAGTCCGTGCCGCAGATGCACGACGTCGTCGACCGCGACGGGGAGCCGGCGCCCGGCCGGCGTGTAGTCATAGCCGCCGATGAACACCGATCCGTCCTGCGGCCATCGTGGCGCCATCATCGTGCTCGGGACCCACCAGAGCTGCACGACCTCGCCCGCCGCGTTGCGGATCTTCAGCCAGTACGCGTTGCCGCCAAACGCGAACTCGAACACGGTCGCCATCCAGAGCTCGCGCCCACCGTAGAAGGGATTCGGCGCCGCCAGCAGATCGGTCAGCGGATGCTCGCGGACCGGACTCCACTCGTCCTTGCGCAGGCGCTCGACAAGGGGCGGGGCCTGCGGAAAGTTCCTCGCGATCCAATTGAGCGGCGGGGCAACCACCGAGGAGCCGAGGCCGTCGCCGACCTCCCTGGCGTAGTTCAGCTTCGTTCCGGGCAGGAGCACCGCCAGCGGTTGGCTCGCGTGAATCGGCGTGAACGTGTCGGCCTTCACGCCTGCGGCGCGGCCATGACCGTTCCCCGGCATGAACCACCGGACGAGATCGCGCAGAGCACTCATACGGGCCTCCACCCGCCGCCGGCGCCGGGCTGGACCACCGCCCGCGCCAGCGCGGTCACCAGCGCCGCAATCCCGTCGATGCGCCCCGTGCTCGTCGCTTTCGACGGTTTGATGTTTCCGCCCGGGTCCGTCTCCACCACCACATTCGCCGCGTGCAGGGCCAGGACCGGGTGGCCGCCGTGCCGGAGCTGGCGCTTGGCCAGCAGCGCCTCGAGCGCCTTGCTCGGCGCGTTGAGCGAACCGAACCCCTGCCGGATCGGGACACACGTGATTCCCTCGTCCATGAGGTCCTGGACGACGCCGAACGCGTTCCACGGATCATAGGCAACCTCGGTGATAGCAAACCCCTCGCGCGCGGGCAGCCCGAGGATCTCGGCCTTGATGAAGCCGTAATCGACCGCCTCGCCGTCGGTCAGCGCCAGGAACCCCTCGCGAGCCCAGACGTCGTACGGTGCGCGATCACGCTTGACGCGCTCGGCGAGGTTCTCCCGCGGCAGCCAGAACCGCGCCAGCACGTCGTACGTGCCGTCGTCATCCTCGAACACCCCGAGCAACGCCGTCAGGTCGCGCGTCGACGAGAGATCGAGTCCGAGGATGCCCCGCCGCCCACGCAGCGGCTGGAGCGGCGTCCCGCACGCCCGCCAGGCGTCCGCGGGCAGCCACCGGATCAGGCTCTCGGTCCAGATGTTCAGCCGCAGCCGCTTGAAGGCGTTCTGGGCCGCCGGCTTCTCCTGGGCCTCCAGGGCCAGCCTGCGCATGTCGTCCGGCTTCGGCGTGAGCGGATAGTTCGGATTGGCCTTCACCCACACCCGTTCGTCGGTCCACTGGTCGCACATCGCGCAGGTGTCGTCCGGCGCGGCCCGCCCCTTCGCGCGGCAAGTCCCGCAGACGTCCAGCGTCGCGATATAGCCGAACGTTGTGTCGTCGAGGATATCCCCCTCGAGCACCTTCACGACGTAATCGTGCTGCTCCCAGCAGATCGAGGCGTCATCGACACCGGCGGTGGTGATGACGAACGTGATCGGCTGGCGGCGCGAGCCGCTCGATTGCTCAAGCACGTCCCAGATCTCCCGGTTCTTGTGGCGATGGAGCTCGTCGACGATCTTGCCGTGCGGGTTGATGCCGTCGAGACCGTCGGAGTCCCGCCCGAGCGGCTCGAACTTCGAGGCCGTCTCCAGGCTGTGCAGGTTCGCCGCGCGAACCTGGATTCGTCGGCGGAGCCCCGGGCTCTTCAGCACCATCCGCTTCGCCTCGTCCCAAACGATCTTCGCCTGCTCTTTCTTCGTCGCCGCGGCGTAGACCTCAGCGCCGGCCTCGCCGTCGAAGAAGGCCAGGAGCAGCCCGACGCCAGCAGCGATCGTGCTCTTCCCGAATTTCTTCGCCACCTCGACGTACGCGGTTCTGAAGCGGCGCGCCCCGTCGGCGCGCACCCAGCCGAAGAGCGATCCGATCATGAAGACCTCCGCGGGTGTGAGTTCGATCGGCTGCCGGGCCCATTCGCCCTTGCTGTGCCGGAGGCACAAGAAGAATTCGATAGCGTCGCCCGCCAGGTCGACGCGCCACGCCAGGCCCCGCCCGGGGCCCTCGACAAGATCGCGCAGGTGGCGCTGGCAGGCGAGGACGACGAGGCGCCCGGCGATGATCTCGCTGCCGACGACGGCGCGCGCGTAGGCGGTGACGGGATCATTCGCCCTGGCCGCGGCGCCGGCCCCGCCGCGCGAGGAAATCGTCGATCTCGATGGCGTTGCCGGCCCGGGCCGTCGCCGCCGGTACGCCGCCGTGGCTACCGACACGGCCCGCCCCCGCGCCGAGGTCGATCTCGAGGCCCTTCCGGTCGGCGGGGGTCATCCCGAACGACGCGGCGAGCTGGCGCAGCCCATCGAGCGCCCCCTTCGCGATGCTGATCTCCGGCCGCGGCTGCTTGCCGTTTGAACGTGTCTCGGCCAGCAGGAGAGTGCCGCCCTTCGCCTGGCGCAGACTGAGACAGGCTTGTCGGTAGAGCGCCGCCCGCTCGCAGAGCGCGGCAAACATGAGGCGGTCGGCCGTGGTGAGAAGCCCGAGCCGGATGAACGTCGGCGCCTCGGCATTCCAGATCGCGCGCGCCAGCGGATCGCCGCGCAGCCAATCTGGGCACGCCGCCTCGCTTGCCGGCGGCCTCGGCTCCCGGGTGTTGCGCGCGCGGTGGCTCGCGCCGCCGTCGAGCTTGTCGAGCGCCGAGGGCTTCGGTCTCCGTCCGCGCCTCACTCACGCATCGCCGCGCAGCCAGGGGCCTCCGAACATTTCGCGGAGACGCGAGGGCGGC
>C687J35021_10000937_pt1 | contig 22464 bp, 19 predicted proteins | sample RifCSPhighO2_12_FD_35021 | JGI IMG/M metagenome (IMG submission 35021) | reverse complement strand
CCGGACAGCTGGTACCTGGAGACGGCCAAGAAGGTCTACCTGCCGGCTATCTACCGCGAAGCGGCCGCCGAATTGATCGCAGAAGGCAAGTTCGCAGCCAGCGATTTCCCGCCAGCCGATGACGACGGCTTCCGCGCACCGCTGACCGACACCATCGACGGCGTGCCTTACGACGGTCGCAAACCCAATGCCTACCTCGAGCAGTTCGAGATCGGCTTGAAAGGCGACACGCAGCTCTAATCAGGCACTCCCGGGGCCGGTACGCCGGCCCCCTCCTAACAAAGAGGACAGGACGATGAGCAACCCGAGCGTCGCCACCCCGATAACCGCAACACTCAAGTCGGCGCGCAGCAATGCGCTCCTCAAGCGCTGGGCCCCGGCATTGATCCTGCCCATGCTGGGCATCATCGGTTTTCTGCTGTGCTGGCANCTGCTGGCCAACAATATCCAGACCAGCCTCGGCCAGTTCCCCGGCCCGGTACAGGTCTCCGAACAGTTTTCCGGCCTGGTCGGCGCGCACCTCAAGGAGCGTGAAAAGGCCCGGGTCTTCTACGAACGCCAGGATACGCGCAACGCCGCCCTGCTGGCGAAAAACCCCGACGCAGAGATCAAGGTGCGTCCCTATACCGGCAAGCCGACCTTTATTCAGCAGATCTTCACCAGCCTCTACACCGTGATGGCTGGCTTTGCCATCGCCTCGCTGATCGCCATTCCCCTGGGTATCGTCTGCGGCCTGAGCAAGAGCATCTACACCGCCATCAACCCGCTGATCCAGGTGTTCAAGCCGGTGTCGCCGCTGGCCTGGCTGCCGCTGGTAACCATGCTGGTCAGCGCCCTGTACGTCAGCGACGACCCGCTGTTCGCCAAGTCCTTTCTCACCTCGGCGATCACCGTGGCGCTGTGCTGCCTGTGGCCAACGGTGATCAACACCACGGTGGGCGTGGCCGGCATCGACCAGGACCTGAACAACGTCAGCAAGGTGCTCAGCCTGTCGCCCATGTCCCATGTGCGGCGCATCGTGCTGCCCGCCGCCGTGCCGATGATCTTCACCGGTCTGCGCCTGTCCCTGGGGACCGGCTGGATGGTGTTGATCGCCGCCGAGATGCTGGCGCAGAACCCGGGCCTGGGTAAGTTCATCTGGGACGAGTTCCAGAACGGCAGCTCCAACTCCCTCGGCCGGATCATGGTGGCGGTAATCGTCATCGGTCTGATCGGCTTCGCCCTAGACCGCCTTATGCTCCTGCTGCAACGTCAGTTCAGCTGGGACAAGAATGCCGTACTGCGCTAATCAGGAGACTTCCCATGAGCCACTCACACCTCGAACTGACCGGCGTTGGCATCGACTTCCCCACCGACAAGGGCCTGTACCGCGCGCTGCAGAACGTCAACCTGCGTATCGACAAGGGTGAATTCGTCTCCCTGATCGGCCACTCCGGCTGCGGCAAATCCACCGTGCTGAACATCGTCGCCGGACTGTACAAGGCCACCACCGGCGGGGTCATCCTCGACGGCCGTGAGGTCGACGAGCCGGGCCCCGAGCGCGCCGTGGTGTTCCAGAACCACAGCCTGCTGCCCTGGCTGAGNTGCTACCAGAACGTCGAACTGGCGGTGCGCCAGGTGTTCCAGGGCAAGAAATCCCGCGGTGAAATGCGCGAGTGGATCGAGCACAACCTGGAACTGGTGCATATGAGCCACGCCACCCACAAGCGCCCCAGCGAGATCTCCGGTGGGATGAAACAGCGTATCGGCATCGCCCGCGCCCTGGCCATGCAACCCAAGGTGTTGCTGATGGACGAACCCTTCGGCGCGCTGGACGCCCTGACCCGCGCCCATCTGCAGGACTCGCTGATGGAGATCCACGCCGAACTGGGCAACACGGTGATCATGATCACCCACGACGTTGACGAAGCGGTGCTGCTGTCCGATCGCATCGTGATGATGAGCAACGGCCCGGCAGCCACCGTTGGCGATATCCTCAAGGTCGAGCTGGCGCGTCCCCGCGAGCGCCTGGCCCTGGCCAATGACCCGCAGTACCACGCCTACCGGGCAGCGGTGATGGAGTTTCTCTACCAACGCCAGCAACGCCCGGCAGCTTGAGCGGTGCGGCCAGAGGCCCGTGGCATGGATTGCAGCGGGCCTCTGGCCGCAAACCAGCGACGGCCATAGGTCGATAACTTCAGATAAACGAGGCCTGCCCCCAGCGGTCTGGAATACTGCCGATTCGATTGAACTTAATGTGCTGACGGCCACCGAACCCAAGCCATTCACAGACGTTCAAAGTTATTAAGGATCAGTCGTGCTTGATCTCACCACCTGGAACCTCTCGGTTCCCACCGACCCTGCCCCCACTACCATCGAAACCCCGCGCCTGAACAACGGTTATGACAGCCAGTACTTGCGCCACAACGACGACGGCAGTGTCACCTTCTGGGTCCCGGTAGACGGCTCGCATACCGCCGACGCCCGCTACCCACGCAGCGAGCTGCGCGAAACTCAGGCCGACGGCTCGCTAAGCAACTGGTACTACTACAGTGCCGACAACCACCTGAGCGCGGTGTTGTCGGTCAATCAGGTACCGAGCCAGAACAAGGTCGTCATCGGCCAGATCCACAGCAAGGACGAACCCGGCAGCAACAATGATCCGCTGGCCAAACTGCAGTATCACTACCTGCACGGCGTCGGTCGGCTGGAACTGCTGCTGCGCAAACGCCCAGGCGATGCNGAGGTACAGAACGTCCTNCTGGCCGAGAANATCCAGTTGGACGAGCGGTTCAGCTACAGACTGCGNGTCACCTCGAGCGGCATGCTGGGCGTCAACGTCGAGAGCAGCGAAGGCGACAGGGGCGCGCTTTATCAGCAATTGAGCGCCTACTGGAGCAACGAACAGCTGTACTTCAAGGCCGGGGCCTATATTCAGGACAATTACGGCCCGCCCAATGAGGGCGGCCGGGTGACCTTCTATCATGTGAACACCCAGCACCGCTGAGGACGGGCGAACCGCCATGACGGGTGGCGCATTATTCAGCGGGCCGAGCGCACAAAGTCGATCAAAGCCCACGTACAATTGCGCCGCCCTATCCCGCCCGCACGAGATCCGCCCATGGCCCGCCTCAAACTCGAGTTCCCCGAAGACCAGTTCTGCTACAGCACCCACCTGACGGTACGGGTGACCGATATCAACGCGGCCAACCACCTGAGCAACGACTCAATGATCTCGATGATTTCCGAGGCGCGGGCACGTTTTCTGTTCGAGTTCGGTATCGAGGAAACCCGCGAGGACGGTCTCGGCATCATTGTCACCGACCTGGCCACCACCTACCGCGCCGAAGCCCATGCCCGCGACCAGTTGCTGTTCGAGGTCGGAGTGATGGATTTCAACCGCTACGGCGGCGACATCAGCTTTCGTATCAGCCGCCCGGCCGACGGCACGCTGGTGGCCATGGCTAAATCCGGCTTCGTGTTCTTCAACTACCGCCTGGGCAAGGTGGTAGAGATGCCCGTCGCCTTCAGCGACAAGTTCGCCAAGGTCAACTGGCTGGACTAGCGCNCGTATCGAGGGGGATACGCTGGTTNGGCATCAATATGCCGAGTCGACAAATGGCCCTGAATCCTGCGCTCAGGCGTATTTTTTGCTTTATTCAAGGTCATACGTCGCTTAGCAGGCTATCGACATGACAGATTGCGATTCGCCTGCTACGCCTTAGGCATAACGCCAACGGGGGAACCGCCATGCCAACTACGCGCCGCCACGTCCGTCAGGCCGGGCTGGCGAGCAACCTGCTCGCCATCGCCCTGCTGACCCTGCCCATGCCGACCCAGGCCATNACCCAAGACGCTACCGNGACCGAGCGACGCTGTGCCTGCAACGCCCAGACCGCGAGNCCAGACGTTAAAACCCTGCTGCGTTAAACGCCGGCCATAACCACCCGCCTGGATCGCCAGGTACGCCCTACCCGCCCCATCTGAGTGCGCTCGCGAGCGACGCGCCTCTTTTTGCAGCGCATTCATGTCGCCTTATTGTGCGCAGCCCNGTTAAACCGTGGTGCCTNTGTGTTGGCTCAGCTTTTGCTTNGTCACGCATACAGGTAGCCAACGGTGGCTGCTCGACAAACGACAAAGACGTCGCATAGACCACGCCCCCAGGGCGACCGGTAGATGCGGCGTTTTTCGTTTTTAGCTCCAGTGTTCGGGGCGGGTGCAGACCCTGTGATCCAGGGTCTGCGCTTGTAACTTTCTCAACCCAGCTGTGGCTTCGGCCTCAGGGTGCCGCATCACAAGTACGGCACCTCCCCGGTGGGTTGCGGCCGCCGTGTCCACGACCACGGCGCGCCGTGCCCGCCGGGACCCTTTTTCTGCCGATGAGGTTTGCGATGAATACAAGTTTCTGGAAATCCGGCCACACACCGACGCTGTTTGCCGCCTTTCTCTATTTCGACCTGAGCTTTATGGTCTGGTACATACTCGGCCCACTGGCCGTACAGATCGCCACCGCCCTGGACCTCACCGCCCAGCAACGCGGCCTGATGGTGGCCACGCCGATCCTCGCCGGTGCCGTACTGCGCCTGTTGATGGGTTTTCTGGCCGACCGCCTGTCCCCAAAGACCGCCGGCCTGATCGGCCAGGTCATCGTCATCGTGGCGCTGTTCTGCGCCTGGCAGATTGGTGTCAAGAGCTACGAACAGGCCCTGCTGCTCGGCCTGTTTCTCGGTTTTGCCGGTGCCGCCTTCGCCGTGGCCCTGCCGCTGGCCTCGCAATGGTATCCGCCGCAGCATCAGGGCAAGGCCATGGGCATTGCCGGTGCGGGTAACTCCGGCACCGTGCTGGCGGCGCTGTTCGCCCCAGGCCTGGCCGCCCTGTTCGGCTGGCAGAACGTATTCGGCTGGGCGCTGATTCCGCTACTGACCACCCTGCTGATCTTCGCCTTTTTAGCCAAGAATTCACCCGAGCGACCCAAGCCGAAAGCCGCCGCCGATTACCTGAAAGCCCTGGGTGACCGCGACAGCTGGTGGTTCATGTTCTTCTACAGCGTCACCTTTGGCGGCTTTATCGGCCTGGCCAGTGCCCTGCCCGGCTACTTCAACGACCAGTACGGCTTGAATCCGGTGACCGCCGGTTACTACACCGCCGCCTGCGTCTGCGCCGGCAGCCTGATGCGCCCACTCGGCGGTGCCCTGGCCGACCGTATCGGCGGTATTCGCTCGCTGCTGATGATGTACACCCTGGCCTCCCTGAGCATTGCCGCCGTGGGTTTCAACCTGTCCAGCTCGGCCGCCGCCCTGGCCCTGTTCGTTACCGCCATGCTCGGCCTGGGTGCCGGTAACGGCGCGGTATTCCAGCTGGTGCCACAGCGCTTTCGCAAGGAAATCGGCGTGATGACCGGCCTGATCGGCATGGCCGGCGGCATCGGCGGCTTCCTCCTGGCCGCGGGCCTGGGCACCATCAAGCAGCAGACCGGCGATTACCAGATGGGCCTGTGGCTGTTCGCCAGCCTCGGCGTGCTGGCCTGGTTCGGCCTGTACAGCGTCAAGCGCCGCTGGCGCACCACCTGGGGTAGCGCTGCGGTCACCGCCGCCCGCGTGTAATTGCACAGACGTAGGGTGGATGACGCCTTTTTCGTCCACCATGGAGCCATGGTGGATCGGTAAAGCGCGATCCACCTTACACCCAACCTTTGGAGCGTTAAGGCAAAGGCGGGGCTGACTGGCAGCGCTTATTGCACTGGTCAGGAAAGGCGGGAGAAGTCGGCAGCGGCTCTCCTTTGCTGCCTCACCAGCCTCGCCTTTGCCTCAGCGCTTCCTCAGCAACAACCCCAGGAACATCAAAATGGCCCTGCAACTGACTTTCGGCGAAGCCAGCGCGATCGGCCCCAGAGCCGAGAACCAGGACGCCATCCGCGTGGTGACCCCGGCCCCGGCCCTGGCCGCCAGCAAGGGCTATCTGTTCGCCCTGGCCGATGGTGTCAGCCAGTGCGCCGACGGTGGCCTGGCCGCCCGCGCCACCTTGCAGGCCCTGGCCCTGGACTATTACTCCACCCCGGAAACCTGGGCCGTGACCCAGTCCCTGGATCGCCTGCTGGTGGCCCATAACCGCTGGCTGCAAGCCAATGGCAGCGGCCAGCCGTTGCTCACCACCCTCACTGCCCTGGTCCTGCGCGGCCGCCGCTTTACACTGGCGCATGTCGGCGATTGCCGCGCCTATCGCTGGCAGCAGGGCCTGCTCGAACGCATCAGCGAAGACCACGTGTGGGAACAGCCGGGCATGCAGCATGTGCTCAAGCGCGCCATGGGCCTGGATCAGCACCTGGTGGTGGACTACCTGGACGGCGAATTGCGCGAGGGCGAGTGCTTCGTGCTGGTCAGCGACGGGGTCTGGGCCACCCTGGGCGACAACGCCATCCAGCAGATCCTCCACGACGAACGGGATCTCGCGGCGGCCAGCCGCGCCCTGGTCAACGCCGCCCATCTGGCCGGCAGCCAGGATAATGCCAGCGCCCTGCTGCTTAGGGTCGAGGCCCTGCCGGAAAGCGATCTGGCCGATACCCTGGCGCAGCTGGAGCACTGGCCCCTGCCGCCGCGCCTGCGTGAGGGCCATGATTTCGAGGGCTGGCAGGTCGAACGGCTGCTCGCCGAGTCGCGTCAGTCGATGATTTACCGGGTGCGCGATGCCCAGGCGCGGCGCTGGCTGCTCAAGACCCTGCCGCCCAGCCGCGCCGATGAAGCCCAGGCCGGCCCCGCACTGCTGCTCGAGGAATGGTTTCTGCGCCGGGTCGCAGGGCGCTTCTTCGCCGATGTGCACCCGCTGCCGCAACGTCAGCACCTCTATTACGTGCAGCGCGAATACAGCGGCCAGACCCTGGCCGAACATCTGCGCCTGAATGGCCCGCTGGGCCTGCCGGAGTGGCTGGACATCGCCCCCCGGCTGATCAAGGCCCTGGGCATGCTGCACCGGCGCAATATCCTCCACCGCGATATCAAGCCNGAAAACCTGCTGTGGGGCGATGATGGCGANTTGCGCGTNCTGGATTTCGGCCTGGCCTACTGTCCGGGCCTGTCCCGCGACGAAGCCCATGAGCTGCCCGGCACCCCCAGCTATATCGCCCCCGAAGCCTTTGCCGGCACCGCGCCCACGGCTCAGCAGGATCTCTACAGTGCCGGCGTTACCCTCTATCACCTGCTGACCGGGCACTATCCCTATGGCGAGATCGAAGCCTTTCAGCATCCGCGCTTTGGCCAGCCGACCCCGGCCAGCCGCTATCGTCCGGACCTGCCAGGCTGGATCGACGAGAGCCTCAATCGCGCCCTGACCGCCGAGCCCAAGGCGCGCTATGAAACCGCCGAGGAATGGCTGCTGGCCCTGGAACAGGGCGAACGCAAATCCCTCAGCAGCAGGCCGCGGCCGCTGCTCGAACGCGAGCCCCTGCTGGTCTGGCGCAGTGTCGCGCTATTTTCCCTGACGCTGAACCTGGCACTGCTGTTTCTGTTGCTCTGACAAAGCGCACCAATACAGCGCAAGACGCCTTCAAGTAGTGCAGCAACCGCGCCGAACAGAACCTGCAAGTGGCTGAAAAGCCATGAAAAACGCCACATAGAGAAGTTGGCACAAGCCCTGCATTGGATTACGCAGAATTAATAAAGCGCAGCCTTCAACGTTGAGGGCTGTACTTCCCGAGAGAACGGGACTTGGACAAAGGCGTCCTCGCTAGGTGACTAGCGGGACGCCTTTTTTGTTTTCTGGCCTGCCATACCTGGTGGCCCCCTTAGAGCCGTCGCGGAGCAACGCTAAAAATGCTCCCGACAATTTTTCCGTGATTTTTGATTCAGGAGATGGCCGGCATGAAAAAACTCAAGCTGGTGATGATTGGCAACGGCATGGCCGGTGTCCGCACCCTCGAAGAGCTGATCAAGCTCGCCCCCGACCTCTACGACATTACGGTGTTCGGTGCCGAGCCGCACCCCAACTACAACCGCATCCTGCTCTCGCCGGTGCTGGCCGGCGAGCAGACCTTCGAGGAAATCGTGCTCAACGACCTCAACTGGTATGCGGACAACGGCATCAAGCTGCTGCTCGGGCGCAAGGTGGTGAAGATCGACCGCAAGGCTCGCCTGGTCGTGGCCGATGACGGTAGCGAGGCCGAGTACGATCGCCTGCTTATCGCCACCGGCTCCAACCCCTTTATCCTGCCGATCCCGGGCAAGGACCTGGCCGGGGTGATCGGCTATCGCGACATCGCCGACACTCAGATGATGATGGAAACCGCCAAGACCCATAAGCACGCGGTGGTTATCGGCGGCGGCCTGCTCGGCCTGGAAGCAGCCAACGGCCTCAAGCTGCGCGGCATGGACGTGACCGTGGTGCACCTGGGCGACTGGCTGCTGGAGCGTCAGCTCGACAGCACCGCCGGCCGCCTGCTGCAGCAATCCCTGGAAGACCGCGGGCTGAAGTTCCTCCTGCCCAAGCTCACCGCTGAACTGCTGGACAATGGCGAAGGCCGGGTCTGCGCGGTGAAATTCAAGGACGGCGACGTGATCCCCGCCGACCTGGTGGTGATGGCCGCCGGTATCCGCCCCAACAGCGATCTGGCGGAACAATCCGGGATCGCCTGCAACCGCGGCATCCTGGTCAACGACACCATGCAGACCTTCGACCCACGGGTTTACGCCATCGGCGAATGCGCCAGCCACCGCGGCATCGCCTACGGCCTGGTCGCGCCATTGTTTGAACAGGCCAAGGTCTGCGCCAACCACCTGGCCCAGCTCGGTTTCGCCCGCTACCAGGGCTCAGTGACCTCGACCAAACTCAAGGTCACCGGCATCGACCTGTTCTCCGCCGGCGAATTCATGGGNGCNGAAGGCACCGAGACCATCACCCTCTCCGACCCCATCGGCGGCGTGTACAAGAAGCTGGTGATCAAGGACGACGTGCTGGTCGGTGCCTGCCTGTATGGCGACACCGCCGACGGCGGCTGGTACTTCCGCCAGATCCGCGAGAACCACAACGTCAGCGAGATTCGCGATCACCTGATGTTCGGCGAAAACGCCATCGGCGACGCCGGCCACCAGGGCCAGAGCAGCACCGCCAATATGCCCGACGACATGGAGGTGTGCGGCTGTAACGGCATCTGCAAGGGCACCATCGTCAAGGCCATTCAGGAAAACGGCCTATTCAGTGTCGATGAGGTCAAGAAGCACACCAAAGCCGCCAGCTCCTGCGGCTCTTGCGCCGGTCTGGTCGAGCAGATCCTGATCAACACCGTGGGCGGCGCGGCGGACGTCAAGCCGAAGAGCGAAAAAGCCATCTGCGGCTGCAGCGATCTCAACCACGGGCAGATCCGCAAGGCCATCCGCGACGAGCACCTGACCAGCATTCCGGCGGCCATGGCCTTCCTCAACTGGAGCACGCCGAACGGCTGCGCCACCTGCCGCCCGGCGCTGAACTACTACCTGATTTCCACCTGGCCGGGCGAGGCCAAGGACGACCCACAGTCGCGCTTTATCAACGAACGCGCCCACGCCAATATCCAGAAAGACGGCACCTATTCGGTGATTCCGCGGATGTGGGGCGGCGTGACCAATGCCTCGGAGCTGCGCCGCATCGCCGACGTGGCCGACAAGTACAACGTGCCCATGGTCAAGGTCACCGGCGGTCAGCGTATCGACCTGCTGGGGATCAAGAAGGACGACCTGCCGGGCGTGTGGAAAGACCTCGACATGCCGTCCGGCCACGCCTACGGCAAATCCATCCGTACCGTGAAGACCTGCGTCGGCAGCGAGTTCTGCCGCTTCGGCACGCAGAACAGCACGCAAATGGGCATCGACCTGGAACACGCGCTGTTCAATATGTGGTCGCCGCACAAGGTCAAGCTGGCGGTCTCCGGTTGCCCGCGCAACTGCGCCGAATCCGGGATCAAGGACGTTGGCATCATCGGCGTCGACTCCGGCTGGGAGCTGTATATCGGCGGCAACGGCGGGATCAAGACGGAAGCCGGCGAGTTCTTCGTCAAGCTCAAGACGGCCGAAGAAGTCATGGAATACAGCCTGGCCTTCCTCCAGCTCTACCGCGAGGAAGCCTTCTACCTCGAGCGCACCGTGCATTACATGCAGCGCGTGGGCATGGAGCACATCAAGCAAGGCGTGCTGGAAGATGCCGAGCGGCGCAAGGCCCTGCATGAGCGCCTGCTGTTCTCCCTGTCGTTCGAGCAGGACCCGTGGAAGGAACAACTGGCCAAACCGCAGTTGAAGAAAGAATTCGACCGCATCGCACTGCAGCAACTGGAGGCGCACGNATGAACTGGCTGGATATCTGCGACCTGGAAGAAATCAACGTACTGGGCTCACGAATTGTCAGCGGTCCGAAAGGCGATATCGCGCTTTTCAGGACTTCCGCAGATGAAGTCTTCGCCCTCGACGACCGCTGCCCGCACAAGGGCGGCCCGCTGTCGCAAGGCATCATCTACGGCAAGCGCGTGGCCTGCCCGCTGCACAACTGGCAGATCGAACTGGAGTCCGGCGAAGCCGTGGCCCCGGANCAGGGNTGTGCCCACCGGCANCAGGCCAAGGTAGAGAACGGCCGGGTGCTGCTGGCCCTGAACAGCGCTACCGAATGTGCCTGATAGGTCATTGGTAGGCCGCGCCCATCGCGCCGTGGCCTACCCGATTACCGCAGAGAGATGACGCCCATGACCCATTCCCATCAGATCACCGCCTCCACCTGCTGCTATTGCGGCGTGGGTTGTGGCGTGCTGATCGAACACGATGACGAGAAGATCCTCGGCGTCCAGGGCGATCCCGCGCATCCGGCCAACTTCGGCAAGCTGTGCAGCAAGGGTTCGACCCTGCACCTGACCGGCGACCTCGACGCCCGCGCCCTGTACCCCGAACTGCGTCTGGGTAAAGGCCTGGCCCGTACCCGCACCGACTGGGATAGCGCCCTGGATCACGCCGCCAACGTCTTCGCCGAAACCATCCGCGAGCACGGCCCGGACAGCGTCGCCTTCTACATCTCCGGCCAGTTGCTGACCGAGGACTACTACGCCTTCAACAAGCTGGCGAGAGCGTTGGTGGGAACCAACAATATCGACAGCAACTCGCGCCTGTGCATGTCCTCGGCCGTGGTCGGCTACAAGCGCAGCCTGGGTGCCGATTCGCCGCCGTGCAACTACGAGGACATCGAGCAGAGCGACTGCCTGCTGATCGCAGGCTCCAATATGGCCTTCGCCCACCCGGTGCTGTTCCGCCGCCTGGAAGAAGCCAAGGCCAAGCGCCCGGACATGCAGATCATCGTCGTCGACCCACGGCGCACCGATACCTGTGACCTGGCCGACCTGCACCTGCCGATCATCCCGGGCAGCGACGTCGCCCTGTTTCACGGCATCCTGCATATCCTGATGTGGGAAGGCTGGATCGACCGCGCCTATATCGACGCCCACACCGAAGGTTTCGACGCCCTCAAGACTCTGGTGCGCGATTACAGCCCGCAGATGGTCAGCGAGCTGTGCGGCATCAGCCAGGACAGCCTGCAGCAATGCGCACGGATGATCGGCAGCGCACCGAGCTTCCTCTCGCTGTGGTGCATGGGCCTCAACCAGTCGAGCAGCGGCAGCGCCAAGAATAGCGCGCTGATCAACCTGCACCTGGCCACCGGGCAGATCGGCAAACCCGGTGCCGGCCCCTTTTCCCTCACCGGCCAACCGAATGCCATGGGCGGTCGCGAAACCGGCAGCCTGAGCAACCTGCTGCCCGGCCATCGTGAGGCTGGCAATGCCGAGCACCGCGCCAAAGTCGCCCGCTACTGGGGCGTCGACGCACTGCCGGCCAGCACCGGGCTGAGCGCCATCGAACTGTTCGAAGCGGTGCGCGTCGGCAAGGTCAAGGCCCTGTGGATCGCCTGCACCAACCCGGCGCAGTCCATGCCGGATCAGAACAAGGTGCATGAAGCCCTGGCCGCCTGCCCCTTCGTGGTAGTGCAGGAAGCCTTTTTCACCACCGAGACCTGCCACTACGCCGACCTGCTGCTGCCCGCCGCCAGCTGGGGCGAGAAGGAAGGCACGGTGACCAACTCCGAACGCCGCGTCAGTCATGTACGCAGCGCCGTGCCAGCGCCCAAAGAGGCGCGGCCGGATTGGGCGATCACCAGCGATTTCGCCCGTCGTTTAGAAAAACTGCTCCGCCCCGGCCTGCCCAGCCTTTTTGCCTTCGACCGCCCGCAAGAGCTGTTCGAGGAGTACAAACACCTGACCGCCCAGCGTGACCTCGACCTGTCGGGGCTCAGCTACGCGATTCTGGATAACCAAGGTCCCCAGCAATGGCCGTTCCCGGCCGGCGCAACCCAGGGTACGCCGCGCCTCTACGGCGACGCGCGCTACCCCACNGCCAATGGTCGTGCGCAGTTTCATGCCGACCCTTACCGTGCGCCCAAGGAAAAACGCGAGGCGCGCTTTACCCTGACCCTCAACACCGGCCGCCTGCGCGACCAGTGGCATGGTATGAGCCGCACCGGTACCGCCGCGCGCCTGTTCGGTCATGTCGAAGATGCCGTACTCAGCCTGCACCCGGACGAAATGCGCCGCCGCCGCCTGCAGAGCGGCGACCTGATCAAGGTCCGCAGCCGCCGCGGCAGCCTGATTCTGCCGGTGCAGGCCGACGACAGCATCCGTGCCGGCCAGGCCTACCTGCCGATGCACTGGGGCAACCGTTTTCTCAAGGGCCTGGGCACCAATGTGCTGACCCAGCCGGCGTTCGATCCGCTGTCCAAGCAGCCGGAACTCAAGCACGCCGGGGTCGAGGTGGAAAAGGTCGAGCTGCCCTGGACCTTCTTTGCCCTGGTCGAAGGCCAGGTGCAGACGCGCTTCGAGGCCCTGCGCCCGCTGTTCGAAGGCTTTGCCTACGCCAACCTCAACCTGACCGGGCGCGAGCGCCCTGCTCTGCTGATCCGCGCCGCCTGCGCCGTGGCTCCCGAGCCCGAGCTGCTGGCGCAGATCGACCAGCTGCTCGGCCTTCACGAAGGCCCGGTGCTGGCCTATGACGACCCGCGTAAAGCGGTCGGCAAGCGCGTGCGCATCGAGGACGGCCGTATCACCGCCATCCGCCTGGCCGGGGAAACCGCCGCCCGCGACTGGCTGAAAAGCCTGTGGAACGACGGCCAGGCCGATGCCGACCTGCGCCGCTGGTTGCTCGCGCCGCTGTCCACCCCACCGGGCGCGGCCAGCGGCAGGAAAGCCAGCAAGACCCTGTGCAATTGTCTGAACGTCAGCCAGGACGCGGTATGCGCCGGGATCGCCCGCGGCCTCGACCTCGACGGCCTCAAGCAGGAACTCAAGTGCGGCACCAGTTGCGGCTCCTGTGTCCCGGAAATCAAGCGGCTGCTGGCCACTGCGCCAATAGCGATCAATGCCTAGAGGAATCTGATATGAGCGCAAAAGTCTGGCTGGTAGGCGCAGGGCCCGGTGATCCGGAGTTGCTAACCCTGAAAGCGGTAAAAGCCCTCAATCGGGCCGATATCGTGATGATCGACGACCTGGTCAACCCGGCCGTGCTGGAGCATTGCCCGAATGCCCGGGTGGTACCGGTGGGCAAGCGCGGCGGTTGCCGCTCCACGCCCCAGGCCTTTATCCATCGCCTGATGCTGCGCTACGCCCGTCAGGGCAAGTGCGTGGTGCGCCTGAAAGGCGGCGATCCCTGCATCTTTGGCCGCGGCAGCGAAGAACTCGACTGGCTCAGCGCCCATGGCATCGAAGTGGAAATGGTCAACGGCATCACCGCAGGGTTGGCCGGTGCGACCCAGTGCGGCATTCCCCTGACTCTGCGCGGCGTGGCCCGCGGCGTGACCCTGGTCACCGCCCACACTCAGGACGACAGCACGCTGAACTGGGCCGCCCTGGCCCAGGGCGGCACCACTTTGGTGGTCTATATGGGCGTGGCGAAACTGGCAGAAATCCGCGAAAGCCTGCTGGCCGGTGGCATGCGCGCCGATATGCCGGTGGCGCTGATCGAGAACGCCTCCCTGCCACAGCAACGCGAATGCCGCAGCTCCCTGCACGCAATGCAACAGGACGCCCTGGACTTCCAGCTGAAAAGCCCCGCCATCCTGGTCATCGGCGAGGTCGCAAGCCAACAGCAACAGGCGGCCATTGCCATCAGTGCCTAACTGCTTCGCGCTCCTGCGGAGTTGTGACCTTGCCCACTGCCCCCGCAGTGGGCTTTTTTTCGCCTGAGAGAACGCGCCGCCAGAATGACTGAGCGATGGAAGCGTCCGAACAACGGATAAGCAACAGGCGTTGGCCGGAAAAAAGTCATAAAAAAACCCCGCCGAAGCGGGGTTTTCTACAGCGTCAGATCAATTACTGCTGGATCTGGGCTTCTACTTCAGCTTCTACGCGGCGGTTAACAGCGCGGCCGGAGTCGGTAGCGTTGTCGGCAACCGGACGGGCTTCGCCGTAGCCAGCAGCATTGACGCGCTGAGCTTCTACGCCGTACTGGTTGACCAGAACGTCACGAACGGCGTTGGCACGACGCTCGGACAGGCTCTGGTTGTAGGCATCGGAACCCTTGGAGTCAGTATGACCTTCAACCACGGTGGTGGTCTGTGGGTACTGCTTCATGAAATCAGCCAGGTTCTTGATATCGCCGTAGCTTTCTTCTTTGACGCTGGCTTTGTCGAAGTCGAACTTGACGTCCAGTTCCACACGAACCAGTTCCATCGGCTCTTCAGCAGCAACCGGCTCAGGCATCGGCTCAGGGGCAGCTTCAACAACCTCGGCAGGCTTGGTGCTGCCGCCGAAGTTCAGACCGACACCAACGCCTGCCTGCCACTCGGTGTTTTCGGTATCCAGGCTGTGCAGAACATCTACACCGGCTTTGGCGAAGAACATTTCGGTGAAGTAGTACTTGGCACCGGCACCGACCATCGCGAAGGTGGTTTTGTCGTCACCGCGAGTGAAGGTGTTGTCCAGGTCCTGATGGCCGAAACCGGCGGATACATAAGGACGCAGGCTCTGGGCAGCCGGAGTACCGAAGTGGTACAGGGCTTCGACAGTGCTCAGGTGACCGTCAAGCTGCTCACGGCCATGGGTGGAACCCGGCAGGGTGTCCTGGGAACGCATGCTGCGGTACACACCATGCGACAGGTTCAGAGAAACGTCATCAGTCAGGAAGTAACCGATGCCGCCGCCGAACAGGTTGCCGTTGGTAGCGTCACGATTGCTTTCGGTAAAAGTACGCTTACCGAAAACGTCCACTTCGACAGCGCCCTGACCCTGAGCAAGCGCGCTGAGCGAGGAAGAAGCCAGCAGCGAGCCAATNACAACGCCTAAAGTGTTTTTCAATTTCATTGTTAAATCCCTATCTTGGTGGTCAGCAAGTTGTCTGACAAACTCAAGACAACTCAATCGGCAATCCTAACAGAATTAACCACGTACTTCGACGNGNATAATTTAATTAAGTTTCAGGGCTGTCGGAAAACTTTTCACGCAGGCGGTCGAGGGCCCGTTTATAACGCATTTTCGTAGCGCTCAGGCCCATGTGCATGATGTCGGCGATTTCCTGGAACTCCAGCTCTGCGACAAAACGTAGCACCAGGATTTCCCGATCAATAGGATTGACATGCACCAACCAGCGATCCAGGCCATTGCGTTCTTCAACTTTCGGAGTTTTATCTTCCGAAGCTTCCTCGAGCGGATCCAGGCTCAGCGCATCAATAAGGCGACGTTTGCGCCGTTCCTTGCGATATTGGGTAATACATTCGTTATAGGTAATGCTGTACAGCCAGGTTTTAAACTTGGATTTACCTTCAAAGTTCTTCAAGCCATAAAGAACTTTAAGCATCACCTCTTGACAAACATCATCGGCGTCCCGCTCGCTGCCCAAATAGCGCGCGCACACATTGAACAGGGTGCGCTGATAACGGCGCATCAGTTCTTCGTAGGCACGGGTGATATGGAACAACTCGTCGTGGGCACGCGCCACCAGCTCTTCATCCGAGAGCTCGCGGGGGTCGTAACGCAGAGACACAGATTGGGCTTTATTCAAAACGAGTCGGGCCGACAGTCAGGACAAAAGCCGCCGCAGTCCGCACAAACGGGCGACTGGGTCGGCGGCATACAATAACAGGGATTGAGGCCTTAGCGGCTGCTTACGCGCTGCTCAAGCAAGGTGCGATTGGCCACGGAGACCAGTTCGCCTGCATCGGTCAACAGTGTGGTCTTGACCGTGCCAATTTCCTCAATCTGCCCTTCGACCTCACCAACCTGAACTTGTTGCCCAACCTCATACAACTCGCGTACATAAATGCCGGCCAGGATCTGACTGGCAATATCCCGGCTGCCCAGACCGAGCGCCAGCGCCACGGCCAGGCCGACGGAAATAAGCACGATGGCGATCACGTTGTTGAGCAGGTCGGTTTTGACTTCGAGCTGACCGATGGCCACCGAAATACTGATGATGATCACCAGCCCCTGGGCCACGCGCGACAGGCCATGGGCATACTCCAGCCCTACGCCCTCGGCCGCGCCGCGCACCAGGCCGCTGACCAGTTGCGCCAACAGCACACCAGCGAGCAGCACCAGGGCCGCACCGAACACCTTGGGCAAGTACAGGGCCAGGGTATCCAAAGTCGAAGAAACCCGCTCCAGGCCCAGAGACTCGGCAGCCGTAACCAGAAAGATCAACAGCACGAACCAGTAGACGATCTTGCCGATCAGGGTCGATACCGGCACCTGGATGCCAGCACGACTCAGCAGCTTGGTCAGGCCGGTGCCTGCCATCAGGCGATCCAGACCGATCTTGCCGAGCAGTTTGGACAGCAGGGTGTCGAGAAACTTGGCCACCACGAAACCCAGCAGTACCACCACCATGGCCCCGAACAGGCGTGGAATAAACGCGGCAATCGGAGTCCATACGCTGGCCATCGCATCAACCAGGACTTGAGTAAATTCCATGCTTAGTCAGCCTTATCAAGAGAGGGATCGGAAGGTTTTCGCCGGGACACGGGGGAGATATGCGCCGCGCCGCTATTGATCGCGATCATCAGTGCACCCAGGCAATGGCCCATCAGGGCAAACAGATCGCCCGCGCCCACTTGGCGATTGGCGGTCTTCAGAACGCGGTGCAGACAGGCATCGTCGTCGTGATTCGACGCGGATGACTTGAGCAGATCGCGCAGCGATTCTTCAAAAGGGTCGTGCATTGCACACCTCATAGGACGTGACGGCTAGACGAGCGGACGGCCTGGATAGTCACATCAGGCCAGACGCAACCGACGTAACAGCCACCATTGGCCAAGGGCCACAGCCACCATCAGCACGCAGATAATGGCAAAGCCATAGGGACTCTCCGCACCCGGAATACCGCCGACATTGATGCCCAGCAGCCCGGTAAGGAAGGTCAGGGGCAGGAACACGCCGGCGATGATGCCAAAACGGTACATGGTGCGATTCATGCGCTGATCCATGCGCCGATTCTCCGCCTCGAGAACCAGACTGACCCGCTCGCGGCTCAGTTCCAGCTCCTCCAGATAACGCGTCAGGCGGTTGTTCAGCTCGTTCCAGTAGTCAGTATCGTCGTCCAGAAACCAGGGCAGCCGATGGCGCGTCAGCTGCGCGTAGATATCGCGCTGCGGGGCAAGAAAGCGCCGCAGACTGGCAGCACGCCGGCGCATCTGCAGAAGGCGGGCGTGGTCGGGCACCAGGCGCTGCTCGGCATCGACCATCTCTTCCTGCTCATCGACCTGCTCGGACAACTCCGTCACCAGGTTCTCGATCTTGTCGGTCAGGTAGTGGGCCAGGCTCAGGATCACTTCCGAGGCGGATTTCGGCCCTTTGCCTGCGACCAGATCCGCGATCAGCGCCTCTGTCGCCCGCACAGGTCGCAAGCGCAGGGAAATCACCCGGTGCGCATCGGCAAAGATGCGCAGCGAGACCATATCCTCCGGCTCAGCCCCCGGATTGAGGTTGACCCCGCGCAGGAACAGCAGCAACTCATGCTCCGGCAACGGCAGCATCCGCGGCCGGGTGTTCTCTTCGAGCAACAGGTCGCAGGCAAACTCGCTCAACCCGCTGTCGCGGCGCAACCAGTCCTGGGTCTGTGGGTGACTGCGATCCCAGTGCACCCAGAGGCTTTCCTGCTCGGCCAGTTGCAGATCCTGCAGCTGGTGACGATCAACGGCCCGCGCCCCGCCCAGCCCATCGAGGACAAAGGCATGGACCAGGCCGCGGTCTTCACGCGGCATTGTGGCATCTAACAAATTCAGCTTACTCCGGCATCTGCAACGCGGACGGCGAGACGATCACGCCGTTGTTGTCGGCGTACAGGTATTCGCCCGGGCGGAACGTCACGCCGCCAAAGGTCACCGCCACGTTGAGGTCGCCGATGCCGCGCTTGTCGGTCTTCATCGGGTGACTGGCCAGGGCCTGGATGCCCAGTTCGGTCTGCGCCAGCACATCGACATCACGCACGCAGCCATACACCACGATCCCTTCCCAGCCATTCTTCGCAGCCTTTTCCGCCAGCATGTCGCCCAGCAGCGCACGGCGCATGGAAGCACCGCCATCGACCACCATAACCTTGCCCTTGCCCGGCTGCTCGACCTGCTCCTTGACCAGCGAGTTGTCCTCGAAGCACTTGATGGTGACGATCTCGCCGCCAAAGGAATCGCGACCGCCGAAGTTGCTGAACATAGGCTCGACCACCTGAACCAGTTCCGGGTAGGCGTCGCACAGATCGGGGGTGATGTAGTGCATGGCAAAACTCCTGTTATCTATAGATGTGACTTACAGCTCTATACCGACACGATCGGCCGCATAGGCCAGCGGCAGATGGACAAGGCCTGGGCATTGGGCATTCAAGGCGCGGCCACTGAGCAGTTCGAACTCGATCCCGTGCCGCGCACAGCGCAACACGCCGGCGGCCAATGTCGCGTTGTGCAAAGGTGCGCCCTGGTGTGGGCAGCGATTTTCCAGCAACAGGGTACGACCTTCGACCACCATCAGCAGCAAACTGCGCCCCTGCAGCGAAAAAACTCGGCGATAACCCTCCTCGAGGTTGAGCAAGTGCTCAAGAGCAACAAACATTGCACCTCCGCCGTCCGCACAGAGTGACCAGAAGCTGCGCAGAAGTCAGATAGTAGCCGCAAGGCTACTCGACTGAAACGAGTTTGTTCCCCTCAGGCTCGCCACTCTGCACCTGCGCGCTCTTGCGCAACCACTGCTCCACCAGTGGCCATACCTCGCGCTGGGCCTCCTTACTGACCAGCATTTCGACATGGCCGAAGTCGCTGTGGAAACCATGCTTCTTACCCAGACAGAGAAACTCGCTCACGGGCGAGCCAAATTGTTCGAGCAGCTTGCGGCAGGCCCATACCGGGTCCTGGCTATCGCCCACTGCCGCCACCGCCATGACCGGCACCCGCACCTCGGCAAGGCCAGCCCACCAGTCCCGCTCGGCATCGCCAAAGCGGCCGAACAAGCCGTGCCAGCGCAGGCTTTCGATGGCCAGACTGGCCGGCTCATCCTCGGGACCGCGCTTGAGCCTGGAGCCGGATATCACCGAGAAGCCCTTGAGCAGCAGACGACTGCCCCACTCCACCGGCGGCACCTTGAGCGGCCAGTAGACGCGGCTGATCTGACTGCCAAACAACGCCGCCGAAGCCATTTTCGACTCATCCAGGTACCCACCGCCCAGCGCTCCCGCCAGGGTGATACCGCCCAGGGAATGGCCCAGCCAATGGGCCCTCTGCGGGTTCTGTTCGTAAATAAAATCGGCAATTGCCGGCAGGTCATAGCGCACATAGTCGCTGACCTTGTTGTGCTTGTACTGGCGATTGCGCGGCGACAGGCCATGACCACGCATCTCGGCGATCCACACATCAAAACCCGCACGCGCCAACTGCGGGCCAAGGCCGATGCATTTGGGCGAATACCAGAAGCGCCGATTGGAAAAACTGCCGGGAATCAGGATCACCGGCACGCCGCGATCCTGCTGATGATCGGCACGGCCCAGGCGCGTCAGAGCCAGTTGAACACTGTTATCCGGGCTGTTGCCGGGCTTGAGGCGGTAGACATCCTCGCTCAGATCGCCACGAAACTCCGCGCTGATCAAGGCGACGGGGAAAAGCTCACTGCTGCTTTGCATCTTCTGCGCTCTGGTACAAAGAGTTGCTGGGAACAATCTTTCACGCTGCCCGACGGTGACCGCCACCAACGGCCGGCCACTAAAAATTAGCGGGAGCGATTTTTAACGTCGCTAGCGACGGACCGAAGGGTGGTCTCCAGGGATGGCAGACCACAAAAACGCCAGGAGCGTTTTTGCGCGCCAGCCCCGGAGGGGTAAAGCACATGGAGGTGCTGAACACAAAAAAGGGCAGGATAAACCCGCCCTTGTACCGCGATTTAACCGCGCGTTCAGACCGGCGCTTGAGCTTCCGCGAGGAAGAACCAGGTATCGAGCACCGAGTCCGGGTTCAGCGACACGCTTTCAATGCCCTGATCCATCAGCCAGCGCGCCAGATCCGGGTGGTCCGAAGGGCCCTGACCGCAGATGCCGATGTACTTGCCCGCCTTGTTACAGGCCTGGATGGCGTTGCTCAGCAGCTTCTTCACCGCCGGGTTACGCTCATCGAACAGGTGCGCGACGATGCCGGAGTCACGGTCCAGGCCCAGGGTCAGCTGGGTCAGGTCGTTGGAGCCGATGGAGAAACCGTCGAAGAACTCGAGGAACTCTTCAGCCAGAATTGCGTTGGACGGCAGCTCACACATCATGATGATTTTCAGACCATCCTGGCCGCGGGCGAGACCGTTGGCCGCCAGGAGATCGACCACCTGGCTGGCTTCACCCAGGGTACGCACGAACGGCACCATGATCTCGACGTTGGTCAGGCCCATCTCGTTGCGCACTTTCTTCAGCGCGCGGCATTCCAGCTCGAAGCAATCGCGGAAAGATTCGCTGATATAACGCGACGCGCCACGGAAGCCCAGCATCGGGTTTTCTTCTTCCGGCTCGTAGAGCTTGCCGCCGATCAGGTTGGCGTATTCGTTGGACTTGAAGTCCGACAGGCGCACGATGACCTTCTTCGGCCAGAACGCCGCAGCCAGGGTGCTGATGCCCTCGACCAGCTTCTCGACGTAGAAGCCGACCGGATCATCGTAGCCGGCGATGCGCTTCTCGACACTGTCCTTGATCTCCGGCGGCAGGCCGGCGAAGTTCAGCAGCGCCTTGGGGTGCACGCCGATCATACGGTTGATGATGAATTCCAGACGAGCCAGGCCCACGCCTTCGTTGGGCANCTGGGCGAAGTCGAAGGCNCGGTCCGGGTTGCCGACGTTCATCATGATCTTGAACGGCAGTTCGGGCATGGCATCGACCGAGTTCTTGCGGATATCGAAGCCNAGTTCGCCTTCGAAGATAAAGCCGGTGTCGCCCTCGGCGCAGGAAACCGTCACGCCCATGCCNTCTTTCAGCACATGGGTGGCGTTACCGCAACCGACCACTGCAGGAATCCCCAGCTCGCGGGCGATGATCGCCGCATGGCAGGTACGCCCGCCGCGGTTGGTGACGATGGCGCTGGCGCGCTTCATCACCGGTTCCCAGTCCGGGTCGGTCATATCGGAAACCAGCACATCGCCGGGCTGGACCTTGTCCATTTCCGAAACATCGTTGATCACCCGCACCTTGCCGGCACCAATCTTCTGACCAATAGCGCGACCTTCGACCAGCACGGTGCCGGTTTCCTTGAGCAGGTAGCGCTCCATCACATTAGCACTGGAGCGGCTCTTCACGGTTTCCGGACGAGCCTGGACGATATACAGCTTGCCGTCGTCGCCATCTTTGGCCCACTCGATGTCCATCGGACGGCCGTAGTGTTTCTCGATGATCATGGCCTGTTTGGCCAGTTCGCTGACTTCGGCATCGCTCAGGCAGAAACGCGCACGGTCGGCACGATCCACATCGACCACCTTGACCGATTTTCCGGCCTTGGCTTCGTCGCCGTAGATCATCTTGATCGCCTTGCTGCCCAGGTTGCGGCGCAGAATGGCCGGGCGACCGGCTTCCAGGGTCTGCTTGTGGACATAGAATTCGTCAGGGTTGACCGCACCCTGCACCACGGTTTCGCCGAGGCCGTAGGCACCGGTGATAAACACCACATCGCGAAAGCCCGACTCGGTGTCGAGAGTGAACATCACNCCGGCGGTGCCGGTTTCCGAACGCACCATGCGCTGCACACCGGCAGACAGGGCAACCAGTTTATGGTCGAAGCCCTGATGCACGCGGTAGGCAATGGCGCGGTCGTTGAACAGCGAGGCGAATACCTCTTTGGCCGCGCGGATCACATTTTCCACGCCGCGGATATTCAGGAAGGTTTCCTGCTGGCCGGCAAAGGAGGCGTCCGGCAGGTCTTCGGCGGTGGCCGAGGAGCGCACGGCAACCGCCATATTCTCGTTGCCGCCGGCCATTTCGGCGAAGGCGGTGCGGATCTGCG
>C687J35021_10000936_pt1 | contig 22483 bp, 46 predicted proteins | sample RifCSPhighO2_12_FD_35021 | JGI IMG/M metagenome (IMG submission 35021) | reverse complement strand
GTATATTTTGTGCAGTAGGGGTTGCTGACGGCACAGATGCTTATATTGCAACCAGTCCTGATGGCATTACATGGACTGAAAGGGCTAATCCTAAGAATGTTACCCTTTGGGGTATCACATGGAACGGCAGTATATTCTGTGCCGTAGGTTTTGCTGACGCCACAGATGCTTATATTTTAACATCACCTGACGGTATTACATGGACTGAAAGGGCTAATCCTAAGAATGTTACCCTTTACGGCATCACATGGAATGGCAGTATATTCTGTGCCGTAGGCGATGTTGACGGCACAGATGCTTATATTGCAACCAGTATGTTAAATTAAAAACAGGGATGGTGGTTTTGAAAAATATTTAAAAAAAATGCTTGACAAGTTTTAAATGCTATGATATGCTTCATCCCATGATTGGCATATCGGATTTAACAAACTATGAAATGAACAATTTAATAAACTTGAACCAGTGGGCGACCGATATGCCAATATCCCTTTGCCTGCTTTCGAGATATAATGCCCTATTGTAGACTTATGGCCTATGATAGGGCATTCTTATTTAAAGGAGACGCTTACTTATGAAAACAGAAAAGCATCACACAATATGGACAACAGAAAATGAATTAGGATTTATCAGGAATATGGGGATATATAGCGCAGTAACAATCAGACACAGGATACACAGAAAGGCACTACTGGAGGGATATTTACTGGGCATCTCAAAGAGAGACAACTGGGACAGGCTGAGCAAGCCTGAAATAGGAAAATGCGTTTTGAAAGAATTAGAAAAGGAGAATAAAAAATGCCAGAAAAAGAATTAGTGAAAGAGGGCAAATAACAATAAATGGAAGAAGACATTTTAATTGATATCATGGTCAAAGCCATGAAAAAAATTCCTGATATTGGGAATGGAGATTATTATATGAATTTCGGCGATTGTCCATACGAAGACTGTGATGGCGCTCTATGGCTTGCAGTGCCAAAGGAATCGTTGCCAAAGCTCGCGATAGTCCAATGTCCTGATTGCGGCAGGGATGTGTGGTATAAATTTTCACGGATTGACCCTAAAGCATGGACGGTGGCGGATTTTGAGGCGAAATTTGGGCGAAATCAAAAGAACATGCAATTAAGATTATGAATGAAATACGAATCCAAAAAATAGCTAATGGGGAATTAGAGGGAGGGCAATGAAATGATAGAACAAAATTACAAAGAATTAGCAAACGGAATATATCTATTACTGAAAAATGCAGAAGGCAAGACAGGTTTTGAAAAAAGCATTATAGCAGAGAATATCGGCAGGCTGCTCATTGATGCAAAGGAGCATGATATTATCAAGACACTCTTTGCCTTGAATAATAAATTCATTGAGGATTATCAGAAAGAACTTGGATTAAGACTCATAAGCAACACAAAAACATATCAGCAGATTGAAGATAACTTTGGCTGCTGAGATTAATTAACCTTGCTGTATGCAAGAAGGAGGGCTTATGTTCTGGTATTATTTAGGATTGATATTATTAGGTTTAAGTGTTTTGGCTATAATCACAATATTTTATTTTGTTGCAAGAAGCAGGGCGTATGATGCCCTTGATGATACCACAATAGATGAAATAAGCAAGGATAAGGATTATGAGGCTTGGCTGAAAAGGCAGGGGATAATATGAAGGAGTATAAATATATCGGCACAGCAAACATCTGGTATAGTTACAATCCGCCTAATCTGCCAGAGGAGTATGTTAAGTGCTGCAAGGCAGGGCATAAGCTAAGGTCAATACAGTTAGGAAATTGTTACCACAAGTATCAATGCGATATTTGTGAGATTGAGTGGAATGTGGATAGCAGTGATTGATTATTATTTCTAAGATGGTATAGAGTTGCGCATCAGAGCGCAAGGACTTCTCTGGTTGAGAGTGCCAGTCAGCCGTTCAATTCGGTGATTGGGGTCTGTCTGAAAGCTCTATACCATCTTGAAAATGATAAGACATAGGAATGGCTAAATGAGAAAATATATAATAATACTGGCTCTAATAGCTGATATATGTTGTCTTAGTGTTGCAATCTTTGAATATAATTTCTTAGCGGTTGCGGGTTGGTTACTTGCTTTTCTTCTTCAAATAAGTATATTAATTGGACGTGTGTTAAAAGAAGAGGACTAAATGAAAATCAAGGAGGGCTAAATGACTCATGTATCAGACGCAACTTTATATCTTATAGAAGGTTTTTGCATCTGGAAACAAAACAACTTTGATGCCGAAGATGATTCATGGGAGACATCTTGCGACACCAGATTTTTGTTAATTGAAGGAACACCTAAAGAGAATCTTTATAATTTTTGTCCTAAATGTGGCAAGTGTATTAAGGAGGGCTAAATGAATACTGGTAAAAAACTTAAAATTCCTATGGGATACAATAATAAACGAATTAAAGTAAATAGACTGTCTAATTATTGTTTACAACGATTTGTAGACAATGATTTGAATAGATATGAAAGAAGTGCTCTTAATAGATTATCCGATAAGTACTATTTCCTTGCTAAAGAACAAGCAAGAAGTATACTTTATAATAGGAGGGCTAAATGAATAATGATTTCACTATAAAAAACTTTTTAAAAGTCTTGCTGTGTGCAATACCTACCGCCATTCTTCTTTGGGCAGTGATAGTATTGCTTTTTATAACCTTTTAATGGAGGGCTAAATGAATCTTGAATTAAAATATTTGCTATATATCTTGGCAGGATTTTTCTTGCTTACAAACACAATCACAGGTCTGGCAGTGTCTTCTTGCGACATGAGAAAGCGGCTGGAGACCGAAAAAGAGCTTGCTATTAAGACAGAACAGCTTAACAGCATTAATGAACTAATGCAGGAAATTGATAAAATGAAGCCAAAAAAAAATAAATACAATCCTACTGCATATCATATAAGCAAAGCAATCTATCAATCATATCAGGAGTATCCTATCCTGAATGGATTTACTCATAATGAGATACTGAAATTAATCAAAAAAGAATCTAACTTTGACAAGAAGGCTATTAGTGAAAAGGGCGCAATCAGTATTATGCAGCTCATGCCTGCTACTGCAAAGAAAATGAAGGTAAAAGATATCTATCATCCCTTTGATAACACAAAAGGCGGCATGAAATATCTGGCTTATTTGTTAATGAAATACAAAAACAAAAGGCTTGCTCTGTATGCTTATTACACAGGCGAAACGAATCTAAATAGGCATTTGAAAAAAGATGATATACCAAATTATCTTATAAAATATACAGAGGGAATATTGTAAATAGGCAGTGGAAAGGAGAAAAAATAGTATGCCGTGTTGCGAAGATTGTCCATGTGCATCTTATTGTGATGGTAGCATGATAAACGAATGTATGAAGGACTGGAAAAATTCAAGTCATCAATTTAGAATATGGAGATGGGCTTACAGTAATAGTAAGTTGAACAGGTGGACTTGTGCTAAGAAAGTGAACTTTTAATATAAAGGCTGGCAGTGGCAGAAGCGGTTCATGTTCCTATAAGATTAATACAGGCAAATGGCCGAAAAGTAGACGCTGTGAAAGTGGGCGGTGCGTGGCGCACCGATAATTACTTCATAGTTCCCTGCGTCCCACTTGCTGAAGGGGAACATGCGGGTATCAAAGCCCGCCTGCCAGTTTAATTAATTAAGGAGGAGGGACTTATGACAATAACAGGGATAGCTTTAAGTGCAGAGGAAATAACAGAGCAGAAAGGATGTTTTAATTTTGAGGGTGAAGATAAAAAAGGAGCTTATGATTATACGCGACTAATGAACTCTCTTGCTGGAATAGAAATAACGCTTGAACCTTGCATCTATGATGATATCTATGACTATGTTAATAAAGATGCAGTAAGTTTTAATACTTACTGGCGCAAGGGATGGCTCAGGGACATCAAGGAAGGAGTTGACTGGTCAAAAGTGCCAGTTGATGCAAAGATAATAGTAACCGATGAACATGGTCAGAAATTAAAAAGGCATTTTGCAAAATTCATGGATGGAAAGGTTTATTTTTATAGTAATGGTGAAACATCATGGACATATAATGTTGGTTTAATGTTCTTTTGGTCTCCAGACCAAGTTGAACTGGTGGAGGAGAAATGAAATATCAAATAGTAATAAAATCACTTGTTGTGTTGCCAGAAGGAAAGCCTATCTTTGATGAAATGGCAACAGAGATTAGAATAGAAGACGAGGCGGGCGGGCCGTTTATTGTTATATCCCAAAGCGGCTTTAATGAAAAAGATACAGTGAGATTTGATAATGAAGAATGGCAGTATATTATTGAAGCCGTAGAGAAGCTATTGAAAGAAAGTAAAAAGGTGGAAAAATACCTTGAACTCAAAAAGGAGAAGGATTGAAATTATCACATAGCTGCCATGAGCGAAAGAAATTAACACCTGAAACCTTAATTAAGCGAGATGTCAAACGGTATCTCAGCATGACCGGCTGGTTTTGCTTTTCAGTTTTGCAGGGATTAGGAGCGCACAAAGGCATCCCTGATATTATCGCTTGCCGGAATGGACAGGTGTTATTCATTGAGTGTAAAACAGCTAAAGGCAGGCAAAGCCCTTATCAAGTAGAATTCCAGCATCGGCTCACAGAATCAGGGTGTAATTATTTGATAGTCAGGAGCATTGATGACATAATTGATTTTCAGAAGAAGACCGATGAATAAAAAAACACCCATAAAATCAATCAGAGCCTTCTGCATTTTATGCCAAGGCGACAATCAAAAAGCGCCGGCACTTTGCACGAGTCTGGATTGCTGTTTATATCCTTTCAGGCTCGGCAAGAACCCTGCAAGACAGGGCATTGGCGGGAAGGGTAGCAGAAAATCAAGTGGCGTGGAGATTATGCCTACTCAAGTAGGCAAAAAGAGGCAGGAAATAATGATTACAGGGAGCAAAAGGATAATAATTGAGGATATATAAACCAAAAGGAGGAGTAAAATGGAGAATCAAGAGTTAGTAAAGTATCAAACATTAACAGGGCAGGAAGTACAGCTAACGCCAGCTATCGTAAGGAAGTATCTTGTCAATGGCGAGGGCAAGGTAACGGATCAAGAAATTATGATGTTTATGGCGCTTTGTAAATATCAGAATCTTAATCCGTTTCTAAGGGAAGCCTATCTAATTAAGTATGGCAGCGAAAAAGCAACAATGGTAACAGGTAAGGAAACATTTTTAAAGAGGGCAGTTAAAAATCCACGATATAAAGGACACGAAACAGGAATCAGTGAAGATGGTAAAAAGGCATGGGCTAAAATATATATTGAAGGGTATCAGGTGCCGATTTCCATAGAGGTTGATTTTGATGAGTATGCAGGTAAAAAAGGGGATGGAAGCCTCAATAAAATGTGGAGAGAGAAGGGCAAAACAATGTTGAAGAAGGTGGCTCTTGTGCAAGCATTAAGAGAAGCCTTCCCTGAAGATTTTGGCGGCATGTATTCACCTGAAGAAATAAATCATATCCGGGAATTACCAGAAAATACTATCAATATGCCGGTTGATGATAAGCCCCCCATTACCCCTCCGCAATCTAAATCAGAAAAGAAGCCAGAAGCTCCGGAGGTCGGCACCGAGACAATAGTTACAGGAATTGAAAAGGTAACAATGAAGACAGGCTTAAAAGACGGCAAGGCATGGACAAAATATACAATCCATGCTGATAAGGAATACAGCACTTTCTCTGAGACCATTGCGACAGATGCTAAGAAGGCGGCAGAGGCGGGATTATCAGCAGCGATTGAATATAAGAATACCCCTTATGGCGATAAGGTATATGCAAATATTGTCAGCCTGAAAGTGATAGAGCCGGAGATTGAAAGGATTCCCGGAGAAGAAGGATAATCTATAATGCAGAAGTTTCAGAAGGGTGATTGGGTTCGCATAGCCAAAGACCTTGGCCCAAGTATGAGCCACTTTAAGGCAGACTGGGAGGCCATTGTGATTGGAAGCTACGCCGACCAATATGGCGGTAATAACCACGAAGGCTACACCTTATACATTAAAGGCCGTGGCGAGAGTTCATGGTATTACGAAAGACAACTGATGCTGATTGAACCTGCAAGGCTGGATAAACTAAAGCAATGGAGGGACGAAACAGAAGCCGAGTGTAAGGAAAAAAGCGACCTTGATTGGATTTTTGCGCATGGCGAAGAGGTTCTGGCATCGCCGCATGGCGCAAGCATTCAGGCACTTGCCAGTTGCTTTGGCCTGATGAACTTGTGGGGCTCGCATGGTGAAGCCTTCACCTACTACTGCAACGCACATGGAACGATGCAGTTGGCGGCTCCTTATCTCAGGGCTGGCGACAAAGCAGTATGGCTTATGTTCTGTGAGGAGTTAACGGCTGCCTGTAATTTAGAAGCATGGCGTAATGAGAGTTTAAAAAACAAAAATAACGGAGAATAATATGTATGTTGTTTATGCACAAATTTTTTGGCCTATTTGGATATTGTTTTCAAGTATAGGGCACTCATATATTGGGATGGTTGTTGGAATTTTTTCAGTATTCGCTCTTTGGTTTATAGCATGGCGTATAGAATTTAAAACATGGAGGGTTGGGGAATGAGTGGAAAAGAACCAACAAGGGTAAATATGAATAAAGAGATAAGAAAACTGGCAGATGTGGCTATTATTCTTAGGAATTACCTTACAGGCGAATTTGGCCTGAATGAGTTCCTTGATAATGAATTAGCATCAAGGCTGCTTGATGTCGGAATCAAAACGAAGCTGATTGATGCCGAAACAATGGTGATTATAGATAGCTAACGCCAAAATGACGCGCAAGCGTAGCGCGTCGCTGTCGATTTTTTGGTTATCCCGTTCATTCTAATTTCAACGGAGGATTCTATGGCACAGGGCGAATTTACAAAACAGGAAGCAGACGAGACAATGAAAGCAATTGACGAGCTGATTGAGGCAATCCCGAAAACAAAAAGAATGGGCTTTATCGGACACCTGAACGACATTTTGTTGTTCATCAGCGCGGCGAAAAAACACGCACCCGATGAGAAAAAAAAGGGATAACGCTGAGTTAAGCGGCGACCGAAGGGAGTCTGTTTTGAACGATTTGTTAGAATTTCCACCTATACTCGACGCATGTTGTGGGGATAGAGCATTCTGGTTTGATAAGGAAAACCCGAATGTGCTTTTTGCCGATTGTCGTGTAATGCCATCGAAAGTAGTTGGCAGTGGGAAAGACGCTCGCATAAGAAAATGCTTGCCGGATAAAGTTCATGATTTTCGCGCAATGGAATACCCTGACGAGACATTCCAGATTGTTGTGTTTGATCCACCGCATTTGTTCCTTGGCGAAAATAGTTATATGGCACAATGTTACGGACGGCTGGACCGCGAAACATGGCACGACGATTTGAGTCGTGGGTTCAGCGAGTGTTTCCGTGTCCTGAAAAGTGGTGGCGTTCTGATATTTAAATGGAACGAGTGCGACATACCACTATCGGAAATTCTGAGATGCACTCCAAATAAACCGCTCTTTGGTCATCCATCGGGCAAGGCGCAGAAAACGCATTGGTGTTTGTTTTGGAAATTCTAACACCAAGGATGAGCGGCATTGACCGCTCGACCCGTTGGTTATGTGAGAATCTAAATTTAAAGGGAGGAAGCATATATGTTTAAATCTCTTCTTTTTTTTCTTTGTAAGTCTACCGCAGGATGGGCTATAAGAGTTGACGGAAAAATATTAGCCTCTTGGGTGCATGCTGACAAATATGTTTTAGATTCAGCAGCAAGACTGAGTTTTGCAAGCCCTGAATATACAAAAGTTGAGGTGGTTCCAGTAAGGATTTTCAGTCTCTTGTAATAAGGAAATAGCTAAATAAATGTTTAAATTTATAAAAGAGACCCATAAATATTTTTGTGGTGATATTGAGTTGCCCAGCGTTACCTCCGTATTGCCGTATTCCTTCTTCGGCAATGACAGCGAATACAATAGAGACAGAGGCAGCAAAGTGCATGAAGCTATACATCTCTACAATATGAATGACCTCAATGAAAACTCTCTTGACCCTACACTTGCCAAATATCTTGAGGGCTATAAGAAGTTTCTAAAGGAGAATGGGAAGCTGAAAAATATTCTGATTGATATTAAGGCGGGTGTGCCTCAGCCAGCAAATGTTTTGCAATTGGCTGCATATTCTTTACTTATCAGGGAGGGGCAGACTGCCGATGGCGAGAAGGCTGAATTGACTTATGAGGAGCCCTTATTTCACAAAACACATATGTTCGCTGGCACGCCGGATATAGTCAATGTGAACTGGAGTGGAATTAATAAAGATGTCATTGTGCCGTTTGCTATGCACTGCCTTTATCTTGATATAGACGGCGGATATAAACTATCATTGGATTGCAGCAAGGATTACAGGCATAACAGGGATATATTTTTAAACTTTCTTACAGTGCATCAGTGGAAAAAAAATAATGGACTTTTAAAGGAGGAAAAATAAAATGGAAACAATCGTATCAGAAGCAATCAGTAAGGCGGTAACAATACCTGAACATGAAATAGAAAAACAATCAACTGCATTAATCACACAGGTTGAGCAATTAAAGATTGCAGGCAATGATGACAGGCTTTTAGCAGAGGACTTGGTTCAGGCCCTAAAAAAAATGGAGGATGCCCGATTTGCCGACCTTGATGATTCCAGAAAAAGGGCGTATGAGAATTATCAATATCACAAAAAGCGCCTTAGTGATGCAATTGACCCTCTAATAGAAGCGAGAAAGATTCTAAAAAGTAAGTGTATTATATGGGATGATGAACAGGAAAGACAAAGGCGTGAGGAGCAAAGACAGCGTGAAGCAGAGGCAAGGAAGCTGGCAGAAGCAGAAGCCCTTGAAATGGCAATATTAGCAGAAGAGGCTGGAGAGATTGCAGAAGCAGAGGCGATTATCAACGCTCCAATATCTACGCCGGCAACAATAATCATTCCAAAGTCTGCGCCGCCAGCATCAAGATTAACGGCAGGCAGGGAAAGCTGGTCTGCTGAAATGGTTGATTTGAAAATGCTTGTCAAGGCGGTAGCAGAGGGCAAACAACCCATAACTTTTCTTTTGCCGGATATGACAGTCTTAAATGGATTGGCAAGAAGTTTAAAAGGGGCAATGAACATTCCGGGTGTTGCAGCTAAAAGCAAAAAGGTTTGAGGAGGCTTTATAAAACAAAAAAGATTAAAAAGATTAAACAATCAAATATTTGCATTGGAAGAGAATAGTGTAATTGATGATGATGATTTACGCTACTTATAAGTGCTTGCAAAAGGCAAGAAATAGATGTTAAAAGGATAAAGGAGAAAAATATGATTACTTTCACAGCGAGTCTTAAAAATTCAGGCAAGTGTATCAAGTTAGATGGAGAATTAGCGGGAGAGGTTACATTCAGTGTGTCCGCTTCTGAAATAGCAGAGCTTATAAAACTTGTTACCTTTGCTGGTAAATCATTCAAGGTAATGATTGCTGAGGTTGAACCTTGAAGCTAAAACGAGAACCAATACAGCGCGTTGAGATTAAAATTATAGAATTTGACGGCAAGGATTATGTCAGCAGCAAGGGTTTTTCTGTGTATGATGTATCGGCAGAGGATGTTGAGGAGATGATAAGAGAGGCGGTTAAGAAGAAGGTGAAAGAATAAATGCAAATAAATCATCAATCAGTATTTGAAAAATGGCAGATAGAGGATAAGTCGGTGCAATTAATCTGCACGAGTCCGCCATATTTTTCACTTAGGAAATATCAAATTCCTGATGTGATTATTGGGGGAGACAAGGATTGTGAGCATGATTTTGAAATAAAAGATATGTGCTTAGGACATGAAAACAGACAAGGTAAGGGAAGTAATTCTTTAAATTCATTAACCGAAAGTCATATCGGAGTGCATGGGAAAAAGGTTGGAAAACAAGGTTTCTGTATCCATTGCCAAGCATGGCGGGGCCAATATGGTCTTGAACCTGATTACAAACTTTATCTGGAGCATACAATGCTTTGGCTTAAAGAGGCATGGCGGGTGTTAAGGGATGATGGGGTGCTGTTTTTGAACATTGCAGATAGTTATAATTCCAATTCTGGTGGATATTTTGACAAAAAACCTTATGGTGGAATGAAAAAAGAAAATCGCCCTAAAATGAAAAAAATACAAAGCAATTGTCCCTCTAAATCCAAACTCCTAATCCCCGAAAGATTAATGGTTATGATGGCGGATGAAGGCTGGATTATCAGAAATCATATTGTCTGGTTCAAGCCAAATGGGATGCCCGAAAGCTGCCAAGACCGTTTTTCTAAGAAATGGGAATCAATAATCTTTGCAGTTAAAAACCCTAAGTATTATTTTAATTTGGATGAGATAAGAGAGCCTCATGCACAGGTAAGTATTGAGAGATTAAGCAGAGCAGTTAATAATAATAACAAATGGGTTATGGGGGCAGATGGACAAACAAAACATGGATTGAGCCAACCAAGAGAAAATATAAAACAGATTGCAAGAGGGGTAGAGGATGAGGCCGAAATCAAAGAATATATTTCCAATACTCCCTTGCAATATAAAAAACGCATAGGAAGTATGCAATCAACCGAGTTTAAGGGGGGAGATTATATGGTTGGGAAATTAAACCCTAAAGGTAAAAACCCCGGCGATGTCTGGAGCATCCCGATCAAACCATCCCCTGAAAAACACTATGCTATGTGGCCCGAAAAACTTGTTGAGCGCATGATTTTATGTTCTACAAAAGCAGGGGATATTGTGCTTGATTGCTTTGCGGGTAGCGGAACCACTTTAAGGGTGGCAGAAAAATTGAACAGAACAGGCAAGGGGATTGATTTGGGCTATCAGGATATTCAAAAAAGAAGATTAACGGAGATACAAAAGGAATTATTGTAAAGGTGAAAACTGAGGCATATCAGTAATCAGGAAAGGAGAAAGCAAAATGAAAATCAGCAGCAAGATAAAAGACAAATTATATGATGCAATTTACGAAGAAATTATGCAGTTAAGGATTGAGCTTTATAAAAAGCGGCATGATGCTGAGTTTGATTTTAAGATTATGGTAGTTGTCGGTAAGATATGGGAAAAGCAGAAGGCCGCTTTGGGGCTCAAAGAAGATGGCTCTTTGCATGAAGCAAAGCCAAAAGTATCTAAATTAACAGATGAAGAATGGATTAAAACCCTGAAGGACAACAAAGCCTATGAGGGAATTGATATTGACAAGCTGCATGGCAGATTAATCGCATGGTGTGAATTAAAAGGGAAGCAGCCGACAAGGGCAAGGCTCTTAAACTGGTTGAACCGTGAGGAAAGACCCATGACAGGCAAGGCGCAGGCAAAACCAAAGTCCTCTGCTGGAATAGCAATGGAGGTATTAAAAAAAATGGAGGCGGCAAGTAATGCAAAAACAGGAGACAGTGCAGTTATTAACATATCTGGCACTTGCATATCCGATGCAAAAACCGTGGGAAAATGATTCCCGATTTGAGGAGATAGTTATAGTCTGGCACAATATTTTATATGTTTTCCCTTCTCACATTGCCAAACAAGCGGTAGACAATTATTTACATCAGGGTAAAGCCTTTTATCCAAGCCTTGCAGAGATTGTAAGCCTTGCAGATGAGGCATGGCGCCGAGAAGTGGAAAGCAACAGGACTGATAATATACAGGCCGAGAGGGATGCAGCTAAATTATTATTTCATGCGCCGCTTAACACCTTTGCTCAGGGCTATCCCCGGAAGTCTGTTGTGTTGATCAGAAAGGTTATTGATAGAGAGATTAAATTCATGTCAGAGGACTGGAAACAGGAGTTTAAGGCGATATATGGGGCAGACTGCAGCCCAGAAACAGGCTTTTTTGGAACGGAATAGCCCCTACATTACAAAAGGAAAAGGAGAAGGAAATGAAAAATGAGGAAGTAATTAAGAAGATTTTAGTTACAATCAAGGGATTATCACCACTACTAATGAATAAGCCGGACATGGCACGGTTTCAATCAACAGAAAAGCAAGTTAAAAAGGTGAAAGTGTATGATATTAAAATTGAATCAGAAACATCAGCATACAGGGACGGTAAAGGTTTTTTAGCAATTCCAGCAATTGCGCTGCACCGCTGCATGATTATGGGTTCATCCGGATATAAGGCAGGCAAAAAATCGCTAATGCCATATATTGCAGGTTCTTTGAATATAAGCCCAGAGATGATTTCATTAGGCGTAAAGGAGTTTGAGATTGATTTACGAACAGTTGTTATTCAGAGGCAGCGAGTTCTGAAGGCTCGGCCAAAGATAGTTGATTGGTCGGCTGAATTTGAGTTGCATTATGACTCAAGGGACATTGTTAATGCAGGGGTTTTGCATGATATACTTGATGAATGTGGTAGGCGAATCGGCATTTTGGATTACAGGCCGGCTTGTAAAGGCCCTTATGGAAAATTTGAAGTGGTAAAGTTTGAAGAAATGTGAACTTTGCGAGGCGCGGCAGGGTATTGGCAAGGCGTGGCAGGGTATTGGCAAGGCGTGGGTTTAAAAAAAACAAGGAGGTTGACATGAGGAAAAACTGAGGGGAGAGTTACCTCCCCAGCTCAAAATCAGTAAATAAAATGCCATAGTTCGCCTCTATGAAAAACCTCACAAAGGCAGGAGAATTAACATATTCCCGCCAGCCGGCACTGGTTTTATATTTTAGCTTTATCATTTTTATCACCCCCTTCTTGATATTTTTCTAATTGTTTTTTTAAAGATTTATTTTCTGCTATTAATCTATCTATGGATAGATTATCTATGCTTTTAGGTAATAGTTCTAAATTCTCAATTCTATTATCATCTCTTATTCCGTTTTTATGATGCACAACTTCCCATGATAATAAACAGCGTCCAATATGTTTTGCCATTATTAATCTATGTTCTCTAACATAATGACCACCACCATTGGTAGCCATAGAATAGTAAGAGTCATTGGGCGACAACTTAACCATAACATACCCCCTACTTTTTCTTTTTCCTCCTTTCCATCGTGGGTGATTTTCCATTGAACCAGAAGTAAATTTGTTATGACATTTACCACACATTCCTGAAAAACTTTTTATTTTTGTAGAATCAATTCTAACCCACCTGCCTTTTTCACAAATTGGGCAAACAACCCATTGCTTTATCCCCCTTTTCCTGCCCTTTACATCTATCACGGGGGCTTGATATCCGCTTTCATATTCTTCTTTAAGAATCATTTAGCTTTACCTTTCTCGGCTGGTCGAACCATGCGCTTTTGCATTTAGGGCATATTCTAACTTCCGCCTTGCGCGGGTTCCACTGATACCCACAGCGCAGGCAGGATAACTGTTTTTTAAGTTTTATTATTATCATTTTACCACCTCCTTCCTCCTTGCCTGCATTGCAGGCTAAAAAAAAGGTAAGGGATTAATCCCTTACCTTTTGTATCATCGGAGAATTTTACCTCTTTTATCTTTTTCGTCTTCCTTTCTCCTTCTGCCTTAGCAGGCGGTTAATTGTTAATAATTTACTCATTCTATTTATAGTGTTCAGTAAGTTTCTACTTCTATGTAATCACCAAACTTTGCTTTTATGTCGGTTTCGTCATAGCCCCAGCGCTCCATCAATTCTATTGCCTCACTTTTCTTTATTGTGGAATAGCCATTACATTCCCCTTGCCACATAGAAACACTCGCTCTCACATATCCGCCACTGGCGGTCCTGTATATTTTGTGAAAGCGAGTGTCGTTTTGTCGTCTGTTAGAAGCAATCTCAGTTGCCTTGCTGAGGTTGAACTTCCCTGTAATATTTCCTTCGTCATTGTATAAATAAATCATTTTCCTTGCCTCCTTCTGCCACCCCTGTCCGGGGCGGCGGTTAAATTGTTAATAATCTTTATGCCCCGCAATCGCCATCACAATATGTGTGGCATCTCGGGCACACAGGATTTTTAACTGCTGCTTTTTTAACGGAGTATTTTGCTTCCAATTCTTCCGCCGTCATGACCCTCTCATCATCTTCGGGCAAGAGAATTTTTGCTCCATTGTCTGTTATATATTCTCTTTTATTCATTTTGTCCTCCTTTGTTATATTGTTTATTTTGTTTCCTCATCCTTTATACTTATAATATACCTTATCTAAGTTTACTTGTCAAGTATTATTATATATTATTTTAATTGTATTTTTTAATACAAGCATAAAAATAATTTATAATTAATAAAAAAGTCCTTGACAAATGAAGGGAAATTTAGTATATGTTGCATATGTCCAAAAATGTGCAGGGTGTGTTCAGAAATGAACAATTAAGACATAATGAGCGCAGACTGCTCGAAGCGCTGCCAAAAAGCAAGGGCATCGGCGATGTGGCGGCTAAGCTCGGGATGCACAGAAACAGTGTTAAGCAAATTTTAAAGCGTCCTCGTGTGATATCAGCAATTGAGCAAGCCTTCAAGAAGGCTGGCGTTACAAACCTAAAAATAGCCCATGTTTTCAAGGATGGGCTGGAGGCCAACAAGGTCATATCGGCTAATGTAATTGCTAAAAACGGCGAGGGCATGGCCGACGCAAACAGTATGACAAAAGACTTTATTGAGGTTCCTGACCATCCCACGAGATTGAAGGCGGCGGTAGAGGTTAGCAAGCTTAAACGCTTTTACCCTGATAGTGATAATTTGAGCCTTAGCGGCGGCATTGGTAATGTCAAGATTGAGATTAAATTTGTAGAGGCAGAAGCGGAGATAGACATAACGCCAGAAGGACAAGATGTTATATGCGTGTAAAAATTGCGGCGCTGAATATGATTTGCAGGAGATTGATTTTGAAGCTCCTGTATTCTGTGAACTGTGCGGATGTCTTGAATTAATCTTTTTAAAAGAAGCGGCTTAAAGGTAGATTATTGCAAGTAGAGTTCATCAAAAAGCATCAAGGCTTGTTCAGTCCTAACCGATACAAGGTTTTGTATGGAGGGCGTGAGGGGCTGAAGTCTTGGAGCATTGCAAGAGCCCTGCTGATACGAGGCACGCAAGAGCAAGAGCCACTCCGTATTCTATGCGCAAGGGAACTGCAGAAGTCAATCAAGGATTCAGTCCACAAATTACTATCAGATCAAATATCACTTCTTAATCTATCCGATTTTTACACAGTCCAGCAAGCATCTATCAAAGGTCAGAACGGCACAGAGTTTTTCTTTGAGGGGCTGAAGCTCAACGCTAATCAGATTAAATCTTATGAGGGCATTGATAGGGTATGGGTTGAAGAGGCGCAGGCAGTGTCAAGGGCTTCATGGGATTATCTTATCCCCACAATTAGAAAAGAGGGCTCCGAAATATGGGTTTCATTCAACCCAGAACTATACGAGGACGAAACTTATCAGAGATTTGTTGTTAATCCCCCAGAAGGTGCGCTGGTAGTCAAGACATCATGGCGGGACAATCCGTGGTGCAATCCAGAACTTGAAAAGGATAGGCAGGCATTACGCAATAGGTCAGAGGACGATTATCTCAATATCTGGGAGGGTGAATGTAGGCAGGTAGTCCAAGGAGCGGTTTATGCTAAAGAGATGAGGGACGCACAAAACAACAACCATATAATATCCGTGCCTTATAACAACCAGCGACCTGTTAATACCTTCTGGGATTTAGGTTATTCCGATTATACTTCAATCTGGTTTGTGCAAAAAGAAGGTTTTGAATATCGGGTAATAGATTTTTATCAAGACAGGCTGCAATCAATCCAGCACTATGTTAATGCGCTGCAGTCAAAAGGTTATATTTACGACACAGATTATCTGCCGCACGATGCCAGAGCCAAACAAATAGGCACAGGCAAGAGCGTTGAGGAAACCATGCAGGGATTAGGACGCAAGGTTGAGATTGTGCCGATGTTGTCAATCAGTGATGGCATATTCGCCGCAAGGTCTGTATTCCCCACCTGCTACTTTGACAAGAATAAATGCGCCGATGGTTTACAAGCCCTAAGGCATTACAAATATGAGACGGACAATTCCAAAAATCCATTGCATGATGATGCAAGCCATGCAGCGGATGCTTTTCGGTATTTTGCTGTAGCCCCGCATGTGCAGTGGAATGTCAATGTAGAAAGTAAGGGGTGGGGAGAGCAGGGCAAGCTCCATCACGAATATAACCCTTATGAAGAAGCGAGGCTATGAACTTAGAACTCAGTGCAGACGAGATTAAAAAAAGAGAAATAACAGGGGAGAGTCAGGAGATTATGCTTGCGCTCAATAAGCAATTGCATGTCGCTGATACAGATACGCCGTTAGAAATCAGAAAGAAAATTAAGATATTAATGCTCGCAATGCAGAAATTCATTGATACATACAATATCATACGGATAGACCCGCCCGTTAAGCATACATTCACGGACGGAATGTATATCAGGCAATGGTTCGGGCCTGCTGGAACTCTTGTTGTCGGCAAGATACACACAAAGGCACATATATTGTTTGTATTAAGTGGGACATGTTCTATCACTACGGAGGAATCCAAGACAAAGATATACGCAGCTCCGGCGCTTGTAGAATTCAATGCAGGATTGCAGAAAGTGGTGTTTTGTCACACTGATACATTATTAGCTACAGTCCATGTTACAGACGGCAGAAAGACAGAGGCAGACTTGCCAGAGATTGAAAGAGAAGCTGTAACGATGAGCTATGCGGATGTTGGGAAAGAAGACCCTATTGTTGACGAATGGGATTTGCTTGATTTATACGAAAATAGGAGGATTGAATAAAATGACATGGGTATCAATAATTATAGGCATTGTTTCCGCTGTCCTCAGCACCTCTCTTTCCTATTATCAGAGTGAAGAAGCGGCAAAGGAAGCGGAAACATCCAGAAAGATGCAGGAAGCGGAGGCTAACCGGCAATACAAGCTTGCTAAGGAGAACGCAGAGCGGCAGAAAAAACAGATTGAGAAGCAGGAAGTGGAGACGCAGAGGGTAAAAGAGGAGACAGAGAGGACGCAGCAGCAGATGCAAATGAGGAATCTTAAGCGCAGACGGGCAGGAGAATTAACAGGGCAAAGCACGATATTAACATCTCCGTTAGGTGTTATCGGCGGCAGCGCAGGGGCGGCAAAGACGCTGTTAGGGGAATAAATGGAAAAAAACCAAGAAAAAATGACAAAGCGGCAGGAGTATGAAATATTAAGAGCGTCCCTTGAAGGCGAGCGGAGTTCATTTATTCCTCATTACAGGGATTTGAGCGATTATATATTACCAAGACGGCCTCAATTTGTATTGACCGATACTAACAGGGGTGACAGGCGCAATCTTAAAATTGTTGATTCTACTGCAACATTAGCGGCAAGGACTAACAGGTCCGGTATGATGAGCCACATAACAAGCCCTGCGAGGCCGTGGTTCAGGCTGACCACATCTGATCCTCAATTAGCTGAGATTTCCACTGTCAAGGAATGGCTACACACTGTTACAGACAGAATGACAACGGTTTTTTTGAGAAGTAATTTATACAATATTCTGCCTATTATTTATGGTGATTTGTCGACATTTGGCACAGCCGCAATGGGTGCTGAGGAGAGCTTAGACGGCGAGGTTATGAGATTTTACGCCTTTCCGTTAGGATCTTATTGCATAGCTGCTGATGATAAGCTGCAAATCAGGACGTTCATGCGGCAATTAAGGCTTACCGTCAGGCAGATTGCGGAAAAGTTCCCGTGGGAAAATCTATCTGAAACAGTCCAGAATCATTGGAATAGCAGACGATATGACGCCTGGATAGACGTTCGGCACGTCATCACTACCAATACGGATTATAAGCCAGACAAAATTGATTCAAAGCCGTTTTTAAGCGCCTATTACGAAACAGGGGCAATGGGGAATGACAGTAATTATATGAGAAACGGAGAAGATAAGCTGCTCAGGGAGAGCGGTTATTCATTCTTTCCTGTGCTGTGTCCGCGGTGGGAAGTTTCAGGCGAGGACGTCTATGGCACTGATTGCCCGGGCATGATTGCATTAGGAGACATTAAGGCCTTACAGCTCATGCAAAAAAGAAGGGCGCAGGCTATTGAAAAGATGATTAATCCACCAATGATAGGGCCGTCATTTCTTAGAAATCATAAAGTCAGTATATTGCCGGGTGATATCACCTATGTTGATGAGAGGGAAGGAATGAAGGGTTTCAGGCCTGCCCATGACGTTAATCTCAGACTGACTGATTTAGATTCAATAATAAGCGAAACGCAGCAAAGGATCAGCAGGGCATACTTTGAGGACTTATTTCTCATGCTTGCCAATACAGACAGGCGGCAAATTACGGCAAGGGAGATAGACGAAAGGCATGAAGAGAAATTACTGGCATTAGGGCCTGTGCTGGAGCAGCTTAATCAGGATTTACTTGACCCCCTTATTGATATTAGTTTTAAAGCTATGGATAATCAGAATTTACTTCCCGAAGCGCCGGAGGAACTGCAAGGCATTGCCTTAAAGGTTGAATATATTAGTTTAATGGCGCAGGCACAAAAGTTTGTTGGCGTATCAGGTATTGAGAAGTTCACAAGCTTTGTGGGCAATCTTACAGCTATAACACAGAATCCGGATATTTTAGATAAGGTTGATTTTGACCAGATGATTGACGTTTATGGGGATTTAATGAGCGTCAATCCGTCAATCGTGAGGCCGGACGATAAGGTTTCTGAAATGAGATTGCAAAGACAGAAGGCATTAGAGGCTAAAGCCAAACAAGAGGCCTTAGCGGGTATAGCCAAGACAGTTAAAGACTTTGCCGGAGCGGGAAAAGACATGGTGGGAGCGGCAGAAGGCGCTGGCGGCGGCGAAATGCCAATGCCTGATATAGCGGCAATGATGGGAGGTAATGCTTAATGTCAGACGATAAGATGATAATAGAAGAAACCCCCAGAGAACCCAGAGCTTACGTTAAGAATGCAGCAGACGAAAAGCAGGTCAAGGAAGCCGCTTTAAAGGCGAGATTTGACAATAAAGCCGAGATTGACGATATGATATTCATATTGTCAACACAACAAGGCAGGCGATTCCTCTGGCGCCTCCTCACATACTGTAAGGTGTTTGAAAGCATCTGGCATCCTTCTGCATTAATACATCATAATTCAGGCAAGCAGGACACAGGGCATTTTATAATGAGTGAAATAATTAATGCTGATGAAGAGGCGTTTATAAAAATGATGACTGAGAATAAAAGGAAATGAAAAAAAATAGATTTTGCCCAAATTTAAAATACTTCTTTAATATGTTAGATTTATATAGTCCATATAGATATATAGAGTATATAAGGATGCAAACAGGTTATAGGCATAGCATATATACAGGCATTTACTGTTTGCTATTTTTTACCTTACAGACAGAGGGTATTGCAGTAAGAAGGTTGTTACATGATTGAATGTGTATTGCAGATAAAAGAAACAACAAGTGATAAGCCACTTTGCAGGGACACTCAATGGGAGAATGAATATTGTTAGAGCCAACAACATTTTATATCCTCTTAGGAAAGAGGATTGTTAAGGAGAAAACAAACAATGAAGAAATAACATAAAAAAAAGAGCTTGTCAAGTGTGATAATAATGTCACACTTTTAAGTTAATAGAAACAAAGAGTTAGAAAAAAAATAATTTGTTAGTTAGTATATTCAGAATTTGGAATATGCGTTTTGCCAAAAATTCAATATAATCAAAGGAGGTTTTAATTATGCCAAAAGAAAAAGAAGAGGCTGCTGAACAGGAAAACACCGAATCAGTAGAATCTGAAGAAGTAAAAGAGAGTGAAGAAGTAGTTGAAGCGGAAGACGAAAAGCCCGAAGTTTCGGAGAAAACAGAAGTAAAGGCAGAGGAGAAAAAAGAGGCTGAGCCGATAGTCTATGACTTGAAGCTGCCAGAAGATTCTACTGTGCCGGACTTTATGGCGACTTTTGTAGTAGACAAGGTCTTGACTTCAGCGAAGGAAAGAGGATTGTCTAACGAGGCCGCACAAGAGGAAGTGAACAAAATAAGTAAGGGCTTTGCAGAAGAAAAGGTAAGGCAAACAGTGGAATGGACTAAAACCCTGAAAAAAGACCCTGACATAATCGGCAAGGATGGCAAACAATACAATGTAAATATTGAAACTGCCAAAAGAGCCATAGCCCATTACATTAAAGAAACAGGCAATGAGAAAATCAAGGCTTTCTTTAATGAAGATGGAACAGGCAGTCACCCAGAGATGGTGAAGTTTGTCTTATTCTGGGGACAAAGGCTTTCAGACGATAAATTTGTTCATTCCAAATCACAGACAGGTGGCGTCCAGAAACCGGACAAAGAGGTTTTTTATGGTAAATAAAAACTTAATTACAGGAGGTAGTATAAAATGGCAACATTAGGAGCAGGAGTTTTAACGTTAACCGATTGGGCTAAGGGGCTCGACCCAAATGGCAAAACAGCAAGGACAATCGGTCTTTTAAATATGTCAAATCCGATATTGAAAGACCTGCCTTTTAAGGAAGGCAACCTTGCTACAGGTGAAAGAATTGTGCAGGACACGAGCCTGCCGTCAGTATTCTGGAGGCTGATGAATAACGGCGTAGCTCCAAGCAAGGGCACAACAGCGCAGATGGACGAGCAGTGCGGAATGTTAGAAGCATGGTCAGAGGTTGATAAGGACCTTGCTGAATTGAATGGCGATATCAGGGCGTTCAGATTGTCTTACGCCCGCAAGTTTATTGAGGCGATGAATCAGGAAATGGCGCAGACCTTGTTTTATGGCAATTCAGGCACAGCGCCGGAGGAATTTACAGGTCTTTCTGTAAGGTATTCCTCAACAACCGCCGGTAATGGACAGAACGTGCTGTTAGGCGGCGGCGCAGGTTCAGACAACGCCTCTGTCTGGCTTATAGGATGGGGCGACCAGTCTGTTTACGGAATCTATCCTAAAGGGTCAGAGCAGGGGCTTATACATGATGATTTGGGTCTTGTAACTGTTGAGACCACAGCGGGTATAGCGGGCAACAGAATGAGGGCGTATCAGGATAGGTGGCAGTGGAAGTGCGGCATTGCTCTTGCCGATTGGAGATATGCCGTCAGGATTGCGAATATAGACATATCTGCTCTTATCGCTAAATCATCGGCTGCTGATTTGATTGAGCTTATGATTACGGCTATACACAGGATACCGAATCTTGAAGCCGTTAATCCTGTATTCTACATGAATAGAACATGCTTCCAGATGTTGGATATTCAGAGAAGGGATGACGCTATAGCCGGCGGCGGAATAAGATACGACCTTATAGACGGCAAGATAATCTACACATTCAGGGGCATTCCTATTAGGCCGACTGACGGATTAACAATAGCAGAGGGGTTAGTAGCATAAACCTAATTTTAAAAACAGGAGGTATAAAACAATGATATTAGATGCACAGAATTTGTTTTGCGATGCGCAGGCCGTAACAACCAGCGCTGTAGGGACCAACGTGATTGACCTGTCTGCTGACAGGGCGATTGGCAATGGCGAGCCGATGGCAGTTCTTTTTAGTGTTGATGTGGCTGCAGATCAGACGACAGGCGATGAGGATTACACCTTTGACGTGGAATATGCGACTAACGCTGCACAGACCACAGGCCGCCAGTTAATCGGCAGAAGGATATTTGAATCAGGAACTCCGACCGCCCCGGCGCAGGATGCAGACTTACTGGTAGCAGGATTTAAGTTTGCTATTCCGATACCGCCAACGGCATTATCGGAAAGCGAACAGTTTCTTGGCGTTCGTATCGTAACAGCCGGCACAACGCCGACCATAACCGTAACGGCGATGCTGATGCCGATGAGCATGATACAGACCAATGTAACTTTGCCTGACGCAATAACATTCAGCTAATTAATTAACCTTTAGGGACAGGTATAAAACAAAAGCCTGTCCCTGAAATATAAGGAGGATTACATGAAGGTAAGAGTAAAAAGCGGGAAGTGGGGTTATTTAAACCACGAAAGGAAGTATGGCGCCGGCATTAAAAACAGAAAATCGGGCGATGTGTTTGAAGTCTCTGACAAAGAATTTTCAAGCAAATGGATGGAAGAGATAAAGGCAGACGAACCCGATGAGGAAGAAAAAAGAAGGGTCGGTAGGCCAAGAAAGGAGTAATGAATATGTCCCCTAAACGTTTAATATCATGCGTTTCCAAGGTTAAGAAATCGGGCAGCAATGTCAATCCCTATGCTGTTTGCGTTAAGTCAACAGGACAGAAACCGCACAAGAAAAAGAGAGGTAGATAATGAGCACAGGCAGATTTGATTTTAATACTGATTACGAGGCTGTGGCAGCCAGTCAGTCAGACCAGATACTTGGAGCAGTAGGAGCCGTTGGCAATGTTTTGGAAAGGCTTATTATTTCCGTAGCGACTGCAGCAACAAGCACGGTAAGTATAAAAGACGGCGATGGGGCCGCCATTGTGATAACAGCAGCCAATACACCCATTGGCGTTTATACCG
>C687J35021_10000934_pt1 | contig 22499 bp, 31 predicted proteins | sample RifCSPhighO2_12_FD_35021 | JGI IMG/M metagenome (IMG submission 35021) | reverse complement strand
AGGTTTTGTAATGTTTGTAAAATTGAGTTAATAAAAGGAGAAACGTGGGGAAAGTATACTAATTTTTTATGCAAGCCACATAATAGAGAATACGTTTTAAAATACTATTACAAGCAGAGAGAGAAATATATATTATTGACAAGGGAACGTGATAAGAAAAACATCAATAATCCTAAAAGAAGGGCGCAGCGGGCAGCAAACTCGGTAAAGATGTATAAAAAATATCACGAAAGAATGCTCTCTATAGCTAGATTACATCATGCCGTTAAAACTGGTAAGGTGATCAAGCTTGCTTGCCATTGTGGTAATTTTTTAACTCAAGGACATCATCATAAAGGTTACGAAGGTGCAAATGCTTTAGATATTCTATGGTTATGCCAAAAACACCACTTAATGGCACACAATAAATATTTTGATATCGGGCCTAAAGAGGTCGAGAAATGAAGCATAAGAGACTATCAAATGTTGATTCAGTAAAACAGATAACTGTAATAGAAGTTAAATCTATTAAAGGAGTTGGAACGACTGAAGACCCAATATCGCAGATTACAGAGTATTTTTTACCAGATGGAGCAAGACTCGCACGGGTTGGGCTTAATGATAACTTTGAAGAAATACATGAATGGTCTACCCCCCAAACCAAAGGTGAAGGGAAAATGAAGAATACACGAGGATATTTTGGAATAGGGGTGTACCACCCTAAGACAAGTGAGAACATAGGTACACTATGGCGATCAGCACATTGTATGGGGGCAGATTTTATATTCACCATTGGTCATAGGTACAAGAAACAAGCCTCAGATACTATGGCAACACCACGACACGTACCATTGTGGGAATTTTTATCTTTTGAGGAGTTTGAAAGTCATATGCCTAAGGAAGCACAATTAGTGTTTGTGGAACAAGCCGAGAAAGCAAAACAACTAACAGAGTTTAACCACCCACAACAAGCGATTTATATGTTAGGTGCAGAAGATATGGGAATACCAGAGCAGTTTTTTAAAGGCCACACAGTTGTTGAGATTCCAACAAGCCATTGTTTAAATGTAGCAGTTGCAGGGTCAATCGTCTTATATGATCGCTTAAATAAACTTAAATGAACCAACCCTTACAGGAGAAAACAAAATGTGCAATAATTGGAAGCGGTAAAATCGGATGTGATCTTTTAGTTAAAATACAGCGATCTAAATACTTAGATTGTGTTTTAATGGCGGGACAACGAGAAGAAAGTGAAGGGCTTAAATTTGCAAAAGGAAAAGGTGTTAATACATCAGCCAAGAGTATACAGGCAGTGGAAGAAAGTAATGCTAACATTGTCTTCGATGCGACAACTGCTGTTAGTGCCAAAGAACACGCCAAATTCTTAAAAGACCGATTTGTAATAGATTTAACCCCCTCTAAAGTAGGTATGATGTGTTCTCCTACTATGAACTTAAAGGAAGCAATTAAAGCAAAGAACGTCAACCTAGTTTCTTGTGGCTTCCAGGTAGTCATGCCAATGATTACTAAACTAAAAGACCCCATTTATATAGAAGTTGTAACTACGGTTGCTAGTAAATCCGCAGGAATGGGAACACGGGAAAATATATCCGAGTACTTAGAAACTACCGCCAAAGCAATTACCAAATTTACAGGGGCAAAAGCTAAAGCAATTCTCGTCATTAACCCGATGGACATAAATATGCACAATACTGTTTATGCTATAGTCAAAGGTAGAACCGAACCTATTGTCCTTCAAAAGGAAATCATAGGTGCAGGAGACTATATCCCGAAGTTTAGTGGTAATTTAGATACCATAAATCAAAATGCCGTTAGAATCGCCGAGGAGTATGCTAAAAATATTCGATTCAACAACTAGGGATGGTCAACACTCGATTCGCCACCAATTCAAAAAAAGTCAAATCAGTCGCTATGCATCTCTTGCTGAAAAGGCCAAAATTCCAGTACTTGTTGTCGGACACGGAAACGGGCTCGGAGCATCGAGTTTACATCTTGGCATGGCTAGAGTCAGTGATAGAGAATTACTTAAAGCAGCGAAGAAAAACCTTAAAAAAACTAAACTGGCGGCCTTTGCCATTCCCGGATTCGCAACTCTCAAAGACATAGATATGGCAATTTCCGAGGGTGTAGATGTTTTTCAAATAGCTTCACATTGTACTGAGGCCACAGTCACCAAACAATACATCGAATATGCCAAAAAAAAAGATAAAGAAGTTTACGGGGTTTTAATGATGACACATATGACTGACCCAAATACTTTGGTAGACCAAGCACAACTGATGGAGGAATATGGTGCAAAAGGTGTATTCCTTATGGATTCAGCAGGAGCACTTTTAGAAGGTGGCGTAGAAGGTCGAGTGGGCCAGCTCGGATTATTTGATATTAAGACGGGTTTCCACCCCCACAACAACCTAGGTCTAGCAGTAGCCAACGGTATAGCCGCAGTTGAAGCAGGCGCAACCATGATAGATGGTACAACTAGAGGCTTAGGTGCAGGAGCAGGCAATTGTCCCTTAGAAGTATTAGTCCCCGTACTACATAAGATAGGCTATTCTACAGGGATAAATGAAGAAGCATTGTTTGAGTGTGCAGAATATATACGTTCCCAATTTCCACCACAAGAGATAACCCCACTTAGTATTACTTCTGGCCTTAATGGTGTATTTAGCGGTTTCAAACCCCACGTAGAAAAAGCTGCTAAGAAATACAAAGTAAGCGGGCATAGAATATTTAAGGAATTAGGTAAGCGTAAGATGGTGGCAGGGCAAGAAGATCAAGTAATTAAAGTGGCGAAGGAATTGAAGACACATCCTATGGAGGCACTTAGTTAAATGGCAATAATATATTGTGCAATTTGTAATAAATTCTTAGGTTATCTACAACATAAAAATGAGATTTCAACACATCAACATCATCGATTAATAAGAATATGGCATAGATTAAAAGAAGCAGTAAGAGAATTAATTAAATGAATATCAGCGATAAGATAATTAAATTCTTAGAAAAGAAAGGCGTTAAACATTGTATGCTGATTACAGGTGGTCATGTCATGTGGCTAAATGATGCTTTATTTAGAAGCAAGATTAAACCTATCTTTTGCCACCACGAACAGGCTGCCGGAATGGCAGCCGAAGCTTATGGACGAATAGCAGGATTGGGAGTAGTAATGGTAACAGCAGGGCCAGGGGTTGTGAACGTCTTGAATGGAATTGTTGGTGCCTTTGTCGACTCCAGTCCTGTAATTGTAATTTCTGGAGCAAACTATTCTGCCGAGGTTTCATACTTAAAGGAGCATAACATGAGACAAATTGGCTTACAAGGCGTAAACACCGAAGCCATAGTCACGCCAATAGTTAAAAAGTACTACCAAGTTGAAGATGGTAGTGAGATCAAAGAAGCATATGAGTTAGCAACAACAGACAGAAAGGGGCCGTGCTGGTTGGAATGTAGTTTGGACGTCCAATCAAAGAAAGTATGAAACCACTTAAAAATTGGTTATGGAAATATCCTAAAATTGATGGCAAATGTCCTGAGGGCTGTGATGTTAAGGTTATTGCCCAATCTGCTTGTGATAGATTAGCAAAGTGTCAGCATGGATTTTGGCAAATTAACTGTATGCCTATAAGAATTACCCACCAATGTATGTCTTCTACCTGTAATTGCATAGCAACAGGCCAAATTTATTCTAAAGAATTATATTGTTATGAGTGTGGCAATAGGGATAATTGGCATAGTTCCATGTGTTCGAGGTTTCCAAAATGACCTACTCACGCCCCTTACTTATAATCGGCAACGGCGCAAGAGGCTTAGACTGGACTAAGTTCGGTATCCCTATTATCACCACACGCTTAGGGATAGACCTAATCGAATCAGACCTATTGACGATAGGTAAACTATCATGTTAACCTTAAGTAAATTGTTCTTTAAAATCTAGGGTAGCCTAATAAAGACTCGCTATGCACGGGTAAGGCACGCTTGAAGCTTCGTGAGAAGTAGTTTGGGAGACGTAATAATCAAAGGTTTCTTGGGCTCCCGCAAGGGTGAGAGTGGTTGGGAACCCAAACACATGTTATTTCACAAATGACGTATGTTTTGGAACATATGCAATGTTGTTTTAGTGCAGAGGGTTCCAATCTTAGAAGGCTCTTAGTTCGGTATTTGTTGGACTTTGGGAGTGCTGACTGGGGAAACCTGGAAGGTACAAGCTTAGAAAGGCGGTATTGATCTATTCCTTCTCCCTAGATTTTAAATGGCAATTGTTAATTGTCCACCCGATTGGGAATTTGATGGAAACAGACTAGGATATGTTCACAAAGAAACAGTAGGTTTTTATCGGATTTGGAGCTAAGAGCGTTAGGAGGTTGGGAAAATATTATGGAAAAAGTAAAACCTGAAAAAGTTAAGAAATATGTTTGTTTCGTTTGCGGGGAAATTCTGGTTAAAATTTATCCTTTTGCTCCTTTTGGTATGACCGAAGGTACTGTTTTTAAATGTAAAAAGTGTATTGCTAAAGGTAAATAATGGCTAACTGCTCCTATTGTGGCAAAAAAGTTAAAAGACGAGTCTTCTGTTCTCCTTCACATAAAGTGATGTATCATCGACAACACAAGAAAAAGAAATGAGTGACATCTCTGAACAAACTTTTCTTGGCAAAATATACCGCCTTTATCCACGCCAAAAATATTTTTCAGCTAGTCATAAGTTCATGCATAGAGTTGTTTGGGAATATTTTAACGGGGAAATTCCTAAGGGGTTTCATATCCATCACAAAAATGGCAATCGTGGAGATAATAGATTAGAAAATCTTGAGTTAATTGAAGGTAAGCACCATAATTCAGTTCATAGTAAAAAATGGTTCGATCAACACCCTGATTTTGTTAAACGGTTTTGGCAAAAAGGTGTTCCCCTTAATAAAGCTTGGCACACCACCAACGAAGGCAGACAGTGGCACAGCGAACATATAAAGCGTCAATGGCAACGCTGGGGTTATAAGGATCATATCTGTCAACAATGCGGTAAAACCTACCAAACAAGATACCGATACATCACAAAATTCTGCCACCCAAATTGTAAGGCTAAAGCACTTAGAGCTAGGCGAAAGGCTGAAAGGCAATTTAATGTACTCTAAGCCTTTATTGATTATAGGAAATGGGGCTAGGGGACTTGATTGGGAAAAATTCGGAATTCCGATTATAACAACGAGATTGGGTATTGATTTAATTCCAAGTGATTCAAAACTATTTGCAGGACGCTATGGACTATTTACCGACACCCCAAGCTATCTAGCGGTTAAAAACGCAGACTGGATATGTTGTATTGGTGCGAGGTTAGACCCAGGCTTTGCGGGATATAACTTTAAGGATTTTGCTCCACAAGCACGCAAGGTAGTGGTGGATATTGATAAAAAGGAATTAGATAAACTCGATGCAGATGAAAAATATAATATGCCTGCTGCTTTTACTTACAAGGGAATACTAAAATCCTTGCCGGTTGGTGATATCGGTGACTGGCTAGACCAAATCCACACTTGGCAAAAGAAATATCCGCTTAAACTTACAGGTTCCTACAAAGTAATTAGGGAAATATCCGATCAAGCCACCAAAGATGATGTAATAGTTGTAGACACGTCCTCATCCTTTCACACAGCAGCCCAAATCTGGCAGATAAAAAAAGGCCAAAGATATATAACAACAGGAGGAATATCAACGATGGGTTACTGGCCTGCCGCTATCGGAGCGGCACTCGCTAGCGGTAGGCGGGTAATCTGCATAACAGGTGACGGGTGTCTGCAAATGAATATTCAAGAGCTGGCAACAGTAGTCAAAAACAAACTAAACATAAAGATATTCGTACTTAACAACGATGGCTATCTCTTAATTAGACATACTCAAAAGAAATATTTTGGTAGGGTGATGGGCGAATCACCAGCAACAGGGCTAGGGTTTCCTAACTTCCACGAAATTGCCGATGCCTATGATATTCTTTGGACAGATAATGTGAACGAAGCAATGAATCACTACAAAAAACACCCTGTACTCTGTGAAATTAAGACACCGAAGTGGGAGGTTTCTCAGGGAAGACTTGATTCGATCAAGGATGAGTTAAAAGATACTGGTGAGCCTTACTGATTAAATCGACATTATCTCTGAAATGCCCAAGACCTCTATTACAAAATTGGCATAAAGTCCCTCGAAATTTATTAGTTTCATGATTATGATCCCACACTAAATCTGAGGTCGCAGAACATATCTCACAAGCTTTGGACAACATAGCTCGTCTCTTTGCTTTATCTCGTTTGCCTTTCATTTTACCGTTTATTCGCCCCAAAGTCCCACATCGCCATCCTTGGCTTTCCCCTGCAGGGCGATCTGATCTTTGATGAATAGGAGTAAGCCCACAAACAGCGCAATAAGCTGTCTTAGTTGAAACCTGAATATTTACAAGTCTATGTTTAAATATTTTCGTAGGTGAATATGATGTAAAAGTTTTATGATATCTCTGGTACGAGTAGCATTTAACACACCACCCACGACTAATAACCTTTTTACCACAATTGGGAGTTGTACAAATCTTTCCCATATTGGTATTTTATCACTCCCACTTTGGTAAAACAATAAGTCTGCTATCTTGACAACTCAAACATACTAAGCCTATAAATAATTAATGACTGCCCGACTAATTGCCAAACAACTTCGGGCTTGCTTTGACCGAGGGAATAAATGTTTGATAATCGGCAATGGTGGAAGTGCCGCTATGGCTTCACACTTTGCCGCTGAATTAATCCATGAACGACTCCCCGCTATTGCTTTAACTGATATTGCAGTAATTACAGCCCTAGCAAATGATGAAGGCTATGAAGGGGTATTTGCTACTCAAGTAGCCGCACTTGGTAAACCAAATGATATTTTAATGGTACTTTCCACTTCTAAAAAATACCAACGAGAAGGACATTCAGCTAATTTAGCATGGGCAATATCTATGGCAGGGGCTAAAGGTATGGGAGTTATTGACTTTCCCAAAAAAGGTAGAAATGTTCAACAAATTCAAGAATTTCAACTTAAATTATTACACCAAGTATGGGAGTTATTAAAGCAATAAGTCCAACAAGGATAAGTTTCGTAGGCGGTGGCACAGACATTTCTCCATTTTGTGACGTATATGGAGGAGCAACATTATCCCTAGCTATTAACATTCGCCAAACATTCACATTATTTACAGGTGATGAAATGTGGCAACATCATGGCGAACATATTGTGCCTTATGGATGTAGTTTAGATTTTGTTTATGCTTTCCGCAAACGCTTTGGAGTTGATGGGATGCACCATAATAAGTTTAAAAGTGAGAGCGATGGCGGAATAGGTGGTGGGATAGGCTCAAGTGCTGCCATATCGGTTGCAATAGTAGGAGCTTTAGCCAAAAGCCAAAATAAAATAATGACCAAAAGTGAAATAGCCGAACTTGCATGGGATATTGAGGTTAACGATCTTAAAATGTTTGGAGGCAAGCAAGACCAATATAGTGCTAGTTTTGGCGGGCTTAACTTATTTGAATTTACCGATAAGGTAACAGTACAACCATTTGATAGGAAATATGCCGATAAACTAATGCCTTATTTGGTCTTAATGCACACAGATTTAGAGCGCAAAGACCCCAAAATTCAAGAGGATTTTAAGAAACTTGATAGCAAACAGATCAAAGCTTTAAAAGAAATTAAATCGTTAGTAGCACCGGCAATTAAAGCTATAGGCGATAGTGATATGCAGGGACTAGGTGAAATATTAGACACTTCTTGGAATTTTAAAAAACAAAGCAACAAAGGAGTAACAAACCCAAGAATTAGTGACATTTATCAAACTGCCAAAAATCATGGGGCAATAGGCGGGAAAATTTGTGGAGCTGGGTCTGGAGGCTACATGATGTTTATAGTTAAAGACAAAGAAAAATTTATTTCAGAAATGAAAGATTTAAAGTCTGAAGATATCTCATCGGATTTCAATGGTTTGGAGGTAAAACAATTAACGCAGTGGTATTAGCTGGTGGGTTAGGGATAAGACTTAGACCATTAACTAACAAAACACCTAAGCCCGCCTTAATAGTAAAGGGTAAACCCATTATCCGTCATGTGGTAGATTGGTTAGAGGATGTAGGGTTTGACAAGATTATAGTTAAAACTCACTATTTACCGCACTTAATTGAAGAAGCGGTAGGAGAGGACGAAAACGTAGTGTATATCCAAGAGAAAACATTAACACCTACAGCACAGTTTCTAAAAGAACATAAAGATTTCTTGGAAAAAGAGTTTTTAGTAACCAATGGTGATACTTTAACAAATTTTGACTTAGCTGAATTTATTGAATTCCACATGGTCAATAGAAATATTGCAACAGTATTTACCCATAATGATGCAATTCACACCGGAGGTACTTATATATTCGATAAAGAAATACTGGATTATGTTAAAGACGATATGGACATCCCACATCTAATGGCGGTTTTGGTTGAGGCTGCAATTCCTATTAACCTTTATTTTAGTAACGCACATTATTTTGATACGGCAAACCTAAAGAAATTAGAGCGTGCGAGGAAACTATGGAAATAAGAGTTGGTGAGACTTTATATGGAAAACCTGAGATTGATGCTGTTAATCGGGTAATGAAAGAAGGTTGGTTAGGTGTTGGTAAGTATACTGACGAATTTGAGAAAAAAGTAGCCTCGTATGTTGGACATAAATACGGCATTGCCACCAATAGTGGTAGTTCTGCCCTACTTTTGGCAGTACAAGCCTTAAACCTTCCAAAAGGAAGCAAGGTTATAGTTTGTGCCGCAGGATTTCCCGCAACTGTAGCACCAATAATCCACGCCAGTTTAATCCCTGTATTTGTAGATGCTGAGATGAGTAGTTATTCAATTGATCCTGAACAAATAATTCAGGCAATTTTAAAAACTTCCCCACAACCAAAAGCTATTATTTTTGCCCATACTGTAGGTAATGTCGCCAAAATGGATAGAATTATGGAAATTGTTAAAAATTTTCATTTAATTGTCATCGAAGATATTTGTGATGCTTTAGGAGCTAAATGGAACGGCCAGCAAGTTGGTTCCTTTGGTGATATTGCCTGTCTTTCATTTTATCCTTCTCACCATATAACAGCAGGCGGTCTTGGAGGTATGTGCCTAACTTCCAACGAACAATATGCTAAAGATATTATTTCTTTAAGAGATTGGGGTAAATTGCATGAAACTCCTGAATACTATAATGCTTATTCAACAGAGACTAAATATTACATTAAAGTTGATGATATCGCTTATGATTATCGGTATTCGTATTCCCATGTAGGATACAATCTCAAGCCAAGTGATTTAAATAGTGCTTTTGGATTAGCGCAAATGGATAGATTAGATGATTTTATCGAAAAAAGAAATGAGAATGTTTTTAAATTATCTAAAAAGTTTTTGCAATATGAACATTATTTCCATTTACCACAAAATTATTTGCAAGCTGAGCCATCATGGTTCAATTATCCAGTAGTTTTAGCAGAAGGCACACCATTTACTAGAGATGAGCTAGTAAAATACTTTGAATCTAAAAAGATTAGATGTCGATTATTCTTTGCAGGTAATATTACTCGACACCCTGCATTTAAAGGAAAAGGTATAATTATTGGTGATTTACCTGTAAGTGACTATTTAATGAAAAACGCCTTCTTAATTGCGTGTCATCCCGTACTGACAGATGCAAACATTAAATACATTGGAGATACTCTCTCCACATTTATTAAGTCGAAGACTTAGTTGTTTAATAACCGCTAAGCGCAGTTTTATAGCCCGTAACATATTGGAGCAATTGGACTATGATTTCACCGCTCTAGGCAGGGAGGACGTAGATTTAACAAATAGCGAGGCTGTCAATGCCTTTCTAAGCCCTTTATATTTTGATTATGTTATTCACACCGCTTGTGTTGGAGGCAGACATAATGATCCAGACGATCACAAGATATTTGACGATAACTACGATATGTTTGAAAATTTAAAGGATAATAGCCAACATTATAAATATTTAATTAACATAGGATCGGGGGCAGATCAATTTGACACATGGTACGGTAAAGCTAAACGAGTCATAAGAGGCATTATCAAAGAGAAACCTAATATGATAAATTTTAGATGCTTTGGTGTATGGGGAAAGTACGAAAAGCCTGATAGGTTTCCAGCATATTGCCAAACCCACGACGAGATAACAATTGAGGAAGATAAACTTATGAGATACATTCATGTAGACGAACTTGTTAAAATAGTAGATAGTGTTATAAAAAAGTGGCCTAAAGCCAAACGTGAGATGATAATAGGCGAACCTATATTACTTTCAGAGTTTGCCAAACAATTAAATCCGAACATTAAGGTGATTATTAAAGGGAAAGGGAAAGATTATGTCTAGACTCGTGATCCGTTGTCCCGTTTGCTTAGAAACTACTGGTGATACATTTAACCTCGCCGAATACTTACCTGAAGGCATATTGTCAATTAGAACATTCTATAAGACATTTAAAGGTGAAAACATACCGCTTTATATTAAAGGGAATGAATTTGAATTAATCTGCGGAAATTGCAGGCAAGTAGCATTTAGAAAGACACCGGTATTAATCCAACAGACTACTACACTATTGTTTGGAACTGTATAATGTATTTATGACACAACTACAAAGTGTTGCGATTGGTAAAGTATTGACAGCAATGAAAACAGGCAAGAAACCTAACGTATCAAAGATAATGCGTGAAAGTGGTTATTCACCGCATAGTGCAAAAGTACCGGATGTATTAACAAGATCAAAAGCGTATAGGCAAATAGTTGAACAAAACTTACCTATTAATGAAGCATTAGCAGTTCATCGTGACGCTTACAGTGCCACTAAGTGGAATGACTTTACAGGGGAACGTGAGAAAGATCATTCTATAAGACTTAAAGCGGTAGATATGACGTATAAGGCACATGATCTTTATGGGCAGAATACGGAAAAATACGGGAACACGTTGAATCAAGTTAATATAAGCTGGGATAGTAGTGGCTACAGTTCTTCAATTAATAAACCAAATACCAAACAACTAAAACGTAAAGCGTAATATCATTGGGCACTTGGACTTATAACACTGTGTTATGGTGTGCTAGGCACGATACTATGTCGCATAATCACCATTGTGCGACACTTAGGCATGATTAGGTGAAAAGGGCTTAGGAGTCACTGGCCAGGCGGCGGGGGTGGGTTAGAATTTGGTGGGTGGTAACTATGTGTCCTTCAGCTTCACTTTAAGTACCTAAGTCTAATTTAAAAAAAAGAAAGAATTAAGTATCTATTGACGTATCGTCAACCTTATTGTATTATTGTTGATGAATCGTCAATTATGAACGCTTGTGCCTATTGTTTAGAAGAACTTTCCCGACTTATGTTTTGCAATCATTCCCATCAAGTTCTTTTTCACCGTAAAAAGTCCCGTAAAAAGCCGGCAATTATCATGGATAAGGATGCGCCACCTATGAAAGAAACATTTGCCATGGGGAAACAAATTGATCTTTGTAAGCATGGTTCTATGATGGGTTTGTGCAAACATGGTTGTAAGCGTTAATATTAGTTAATGGCACAAACTATCAGCGGTTACGATTACGTTAACAGGCTCTTAAAGAAAGCTGAAATGCCGCTTCTTAATCATTTCCAGACGGAAGTGTTGGAAGACCCCCATCAATATAAAGTTATTGTTTGGCATAGGAAAGCAGGCAAGACTACCAGCGCTCTAATTGAACTTTTAAAACAATCCCAAAAGCGTGTTGGCACTTATTGGCTCGTTTACCCATTTTTAGACGAAGGGCGTGACACTGTCTGGAATAGTCTCTTAGGCAAGATATTCACCGAGGATGTTGTAGACAAACGCAATGAGAACCTTATGATGCTGAAACTTAAAAACGGTTCACACATAAGGGTTAAGGGTTCCGACCACCCCGAAGCACTAAGAGGCCCTAATGTCTGCGGAATTATCTGTGATGAGTTTAGCCGTATGCGTCCTGAAACGTGGGCTATTCTACAGCCGATGATACAAGCGACAAAAGGCTTTGCGTGGTTCATATCAACGCCCGCAGGCAAGAACCATTTGTATGATTTCTACAAACGTGGTCTGTCAAACGACAGAATATGGGGTACTTGGAAGTCGTGGTATATGACCGTTTTGGATTCCGGGCTTCTGACACAAGACGATATTGACAAGGCTTATGCCGATATCGGCCCTGAGATGTACTCACAGGAATATATGTGTGCGTGGCTTGAAGGATCGGGGCAGGTATTCAGAGGAGTAGATAAGGTATTGACGGCAGTCGATGAGGGGCCACGAGAAAACCATCTTTATGTTATTGGGGCAGATATCGCCAAGATACAGGACTTTACCGTAATTACTGTATTTGACAGGGCAAACAATATGCAGGTATTCCAAGATAGATTTACAAGAATTGACTGGCCCTTAGTTAAGAGGCGTATTGCCGAAGTATCCAAACTTTACAATGGGGCAGTTGTCCAGCTTGATGCAACGGGAATCGGACAGTCTATGCATGATGAACTTATGTATATGGGTGTCCCTGTTAATCCTGTTATATTTACCGAACCATCTAAAAGAACTATGGTTGATAAACTCCAGACATGGATACAAAACAGGTGGATCAGCCTCTTACCCATTAAAGAAACGACTGACGAGTTGGGTGACTATGCTTATAAAAAGAGTATGACAGGCAGATATACCTATTCCGCACCTTCGGGTCGCCATGATGATATAGTTTGTAGCTTAATGTTAGCTATCAATGAATTAAATCCTATTGTAGCAACCCAAAGACAACAAGCCGAACCGACATGGTTGCAAACTTACAAGCAACGTGCTATAGCTAATATGCATGGCAACGATGAAGAATACTTCGAGAACTTGGCCGAATGGGAGCGACTTTAACCAAGTGGAATTTACTACTCAACAGCTGGATGAAGCCCTTTACGCCCTATGGGCGATGATGGATACCTATTGGTTTGAATGGTACGTCACCCACGATACTGCACGGGCTCTACGTGACAAACAACCCCTTTATGGAAACAAAATAACAGGTGCAATACACAAACGCCATGTCAACGCAACTTTCAAAAGTGTAATTAAAAAATATCTTGACGATTGGAAACGAAGTCCTGCCACGGGCGACAAGATGACAGTTGATGCCACAATTCCCGACTACATCTTTAACGACAAGGAAATATCCTTTACTTACAAAGGTGTTCCGGTTGAAGTTAAAATCCTAGACCGCAGGTACAACTTTTTCAAAAATCCCGATATTGTCTACTATGAATACGGGGGCAGGCAAATGGCAGATGACTTCCGTGTGGCTAATCCTTTTGCGAAATATTGGCCGACCCGATTTATAGTAAAATGAGCCTCGAACTTGGTGCTTTAATTATCCTTGCCTTAACCAACTTAGGTACATTAGGCGCATTTGCCTACTATATTTATCTTGAAAGCAAGGAAAAGCGAAAGACGATTAATGCCCTAATTGCAAAATCTTCCCAAGAATTCTTAAACCATGAATTTTCCGACAAAACCGAAAAGGTTAAGGTAGAACCCCAACCTGATCTTCGTGCCGATTTAGAAGAATTAAAAGACCTCTCAGACGAAGAATTTGATAAAAACATTCTTTCAAGTTAGAATTATTACAAGATAGGAAACTACGGTGGTCCTTAGTGACCGCCTTTTTTATTGCTTATGAATCCATTATTAGTTAAAAAAGCAATTGAGGTAGGAATAAAAGTTGCTCCAAAAGTGGCAAAGAAATTGCCAAGTAAAGTTAATTTTAATCCTCATAGTATCAAAATTGCCGCACAAGACTTATCAAAAGGTTTAGGCCCTCGTGAACGAGAAGGATTTTGGGATTTTCGACCAATGATGGGAAAAGGAGTAGCAAAAGGTAGAGAATATTACGTAAAAGTAGGGAATAAGTTAGTTAAAAGAATTAAAAAATAATGGTAGATTACCAAACCTCAGTGGTTAAGACGGAAAACATCGGCAAAACGGTTGACGAGTTAATGCAGCATGCCTACAACGCCCGAAGGCCGTTTGAAAGAAAGTGGTATGACAACCAATTCTTTGATGACGGATATCACTTTCGTTATTGGTCACGAACAGCAGGCAAAGTAGTTGATGTTAGCAATGACACTTCCATATATTCCCCTATGCGGGCAATCCCTAAAGCGTCAAAGCAAATTCGTGGTGTTGCCAACCTTTTGACTACTAATGATCCCGTACCCACAGTTTATCCCGAAAATATAAATGAAGGAGCGTTTGAAAACCCCGAAGAATTTAAAAAAGCCAAAGAGTTAAATAATAAAACCGCAAAGTTAATTGGGCATTGGATTAGTGAGGAGTTTAAAAACCAAGAAATAACTGAACAGCTTGCTCTAATGCTGATCTTTGCCGCCAAACACGGTATTTCCTTTATGCAAATATGGCCTGACGCCGTAAAAGAAAAGATACGCACCCAAGTCTATGACGCTTTTGACATTTATTTAGAAGGTACTTACCAGTCTATTTACGACTCACCTTATCTTATTAAAGGAATTCCTAAAACAATAGCTGAAATTAAGGCAAACGAACTATTTAATAAAGACCAACTATCTAGAATTACTCCTGATAACCGTCTGGCATCAAGTGAAATTAAAGCCGCTTACATGAGAGCAAGGTCGGGTGTTACCGATAACCCCGATGCGGTAGCAACAATTACCTTAAAAGAAGCCTTTTTAAAGGAATATATCGGTACAAATAACAAAACCCGTATTAAGGAAATGAACCCCGATCTTCTGAAATACCGCAATGACGGGGATTGTGTAATCAGACATGCTTTTGTAGCAGGCGATATATGGCTTTATGATGAGTATTTAGACGTTTATGAATATCCTTTTGTAGATTTCCGTTTTGAACCCGGCCCAATTTACCAAGTACCCTTAATAGAACGTTTTATTCCCCAAAACAAGTCACTAGATGTAGTGGTTTCCCGAATCGAACGCTACATAAACACAATGGTTACGGGTTTCTGGATGAAAAAGCAAGGGGAACAGTTCAAACCAACCAATGTTGCGGGTGGTGTAGTATACGAATACCTCTCAACCCCCCCGACACAAGGCAATATTTCCCCCGTGCCAGGTTTTGTTTTCTCTTTTATGGACTTATTAACTAACTATATTGAAGAACAAGGGGTAACAACCACGACTTTATCTAAAATCCCCAAAGGCGTACGTTCAAACGCTGCTATTGAATCCTTAAAAGAAAGTGAATATGCCTCTTTGGCTATAGCCCAACGCCGATTTAAGCAAACTGTCAAGCATATTGCCGAAAAGTTCCTAATGATAGCCGATGACTACTTTATTAAACCCCAACAAGTACGGTTTTTGGAAAAAGGTGAGCCTAATTACTTTAACGTTATAGGCAAAAAGGCTATGCAAGCCAGAGAAAAGTTGGGTGTACCTGTAGAAGGTGAAGTTATACCGCTTTCTTCCGAAAGCCATGTTGATATTGAGGTTGAGGCAGGACTTGGATTCACAAAGACTGGTAAACGTGAAGCTATGTTGAAATTAGTTAGTGAGATATTCCTACCTTTGGCAGAAAAAGGCTTTATGCCACCACAAGCAGTTCAAACTATAGTTGAAAAGGTAGCCGAAACCTACCAATTCGGGGCAACTGCCGAGCTAATGAGTGCATTTGACAGTGACCAACCACAATTTACACAAAAACAACAAGAGAACCTAGAACAAACAGTTATGACGGCAGTAGCACAAGTGTTTAAAGACCTACAAGGGTCAGAAATGTTCCCAGATGAACAGAAAAGGGTTGATGAGGGCAAAATGGCAACAGCAGAGGCACTTAGGGACACGGGGATGATAGACGGTAAACCTCAAGACCCGTTAATGCAAAAGGAAATTGAGGCAAAAGACCAGGAAATGCAGCAAAAAGCTGAAAAGCACCAACTTGAGATGCAAAAGATCCGCCAGGACTTAGGTCTTAAAGAGGAAAAAGTAGATACGGAACTTACTATTAAACGGGCCGAGGCAAGACAAGATATGGAAATTAAAGACGAGGAATCAGAAGCTAAAATACAAGTTCAAAAGAAGGTTGCAACTATTCAAGCCAAGCAACCAAAAGAAGGGGGGGGAAATGCCGTTCCGCAGCGAAAAGCAACGTAGATTTATGTATAGTCAACATCCCGAAATAGCAAAGCGATGGTCGGCAAAATACGGCAATAAGATTATGAAGAAGAAAAAGAAACCATCTAAAAAGAATTATTCAATAGAAGCAATAAGGATGGCAAAACATGACTGATGGTGTATATCTACCAAATTCAAATAAGAACAAGTTATTTAGGTTTCTTTATAACTCAGATGACTTAGGCTTGAAGACGGCTGATGATTGGGTAGCGTTTTTTGCAGGTGGTGGTATCGAGGCTAGTTATTATCCTGTTGATACAGATGTACCTACCGCAGAAGTTGCATGGATTCTTAAAAGAAAAATTTCTGAACCTAAACCAATGCTTCCTGCAACTGCACCTAAACAACAATTGGCAAATCTTAATAAAGATATAAAATGAAATGGATCAACCTTCACGTCAAGATCAAAATCATGTAAACGCTTTAATCGTCCATAGCGGTACGGCAGGTACGGCACAAACAAGACGAGTTACTTCCCAAAATACAGCAGGTGCCGTAGATGTCCATATTGCAGGCGGTACGGTTTCGGCTTCTGCAACAACTGCTAACGCTATTAATACTTTCGGTACAACAGGCACAATTACCGATGGTGCAACAGGTACAATTGTTGATTATGTAACACCTGCCGATTTTAAACTTAGAGGATTTGTGGCATCAGGCGAAGGACAGGGATTCTATTATTTGGAAATTGGTGCGGGTACTACTAAATATGTATATCGTACATCGGTTGCCGATAAAAACGCCCAAGTAGTATTATCTAATCCTGAAGCAATAGCATCTTCAACAAATTTATTCTTGAAAGTAGATAATGAAAATGGAAATAGCGTAAATTATCAAGGTGCTATAATCGGGGAGTAATGGCAGATTTAGAACCGAATATTGAAATAGGCTTAAAACAACTGGAAGTTCAAAGAGATGAGCTTAAACTTGCTATTCAAAAGCAACAATTAAGGTTACTTGAGATTGAAGAAGAAAAAAGACGTATAGATGCCAATATGCAAGCCCAAGAAAAGGAAATAGTTAATATGGAAATTCAAGTTAAAAAGCTACAGGATCAGATTGACAAGAAAAAAGAAAACAATTAAAATATAGTAAAGAACGAACTAAGGTGGCGTGAGGCCATCTTTTTTTGTTGGAGGTTAATATCGCTGACCAATTTACACCACTTCCTATAAAGACAAAAACAGCAGGCGATGTCGATGTCGATATCGTATCTGGAACAGTAGGCCGTATTGAAGGTGGTTCCATTGTTGTTACAGCAGGTACTACAAACGTTACCACAGGTTCTATAGTTGTTACCACAGGCACAATTGCCGATATGGATACTGTTGGTACGGTAGGGCGAGTAGAAGGCGGTTCTATATTAATAACCGCAGGTACCCTTACCACGGGTTCATTATCCAATGTTGCAACTATTGGTACTATTAAAAACCTTGATGCAGGAACAGTTACAGTTGGCAATATTAACAATATCGGAACCCTTAATGTAGTTGAAGCAGGTTCTATTAATCTTCTTAAAGCAGGTACGATCACTAAAGTTGAAGGCGGGTCGATTCTTGTTACCGCAGGTACTATAACAACTGGTTCTCTTTCTAATGTAGCAACTCTTGGCACAATTCAAAATATAGTTGGTGGTACCGTTACTGTAGGTAATATTAATAATATTGGAACATTAAATGTAGTTGAAACTGGATCACTTAATCTTTTAAAAGCTGGGACTATTACCAAATTGGAAGGTGGTACGCTTAATAATTTAGCAACAGGTACGGTAACTATAGGCGTAGGTACAGTAACCACAGGGTCGCTTTCTAATGTTGCTACAGTTGGAACAGTATTAAATATTAATCAGGGAACTATTACGGTTTCCAATCCTTCAGGTGGTCCGACTTCTGCAAAAATGGATGAGGGATCACAAGCAGCTTTGGCGGCAGGTGCAACGGGTACAGTCGCATTTACGGCAATTACCAATGCTAAGACAGGTCAACTTGACCGTGTTCTTGTTTCTTCTTCAGTACCAATAAGAGCAGAAATTCAAAGTGTTGATGATCCTGGCACAGGAACAATTACGGCAGGAGTGATATTCACTTCCGCAGCTATGTTAAATGATAGGTTTGACCCACCTTTTGATACTTACTTTACAAGAACTTCTAATGGTACAGCTAAATTCCAAGCAGTTATTAAAAATATGGATAATTCCCTTTCAGCCGATATTTACGCTGTAGGTTTTTGGGATGAGATAACTACTTAGTGTACAATTGATCTATGGCAGATCAATCCGAATCCTCACAAAACATTGAAGGTACAGTTGTAATTTCCAATGTAGTTGGTGGAACTATAACAAAAGTTAATGCTGGTTCAATTGTAGTTACAGCTGGGACTTTAATTACTGGAACCTTACAAAACTTAGTTAGCGGTTCAATAGTTCAAACTGCAGGAACCTTAACTACTGGCACTTTAGGTTTAGTAGATCAGTTTGATAGACAACATCCAAAACAAGTTACTTCTTTTGGGACTTTAGGCACAGCAGGCGGTTCTTTGTTCGGCACAATTTCTGGAACATCAGGAGGGGGTACAATTCATGTTGTATCAGGATTATCTGTCGTTGTAAATACAGGAACAGCCGATATCAGAATTTTGATTGGAAGTGCTATAATTGGTGGCTCTGTTCTTTCCGGTGGTGCTTTTCCTCCAGGCGGCGGTATTGCAAGAACTTTTGATCCACCAATAGATTCTGGTACAAATTCCGAACTTATTTATCATTTTGTTGGTGCAGGAACTGCTTTTATTACAGTTCAATATTGGAAGACAACATGATATGGATAATTGCTTTTATAGTTTCGACTATTTTTGAGCTTCTGGCTTTAAATACGCCTATTAATATCTTCGGTTCCAAATATAAATACAATCTTAAAAAGTATATTATTAAATATTCTTTTGCTGGTTTACCTTGGTTAAACCCAATTGTTTGGGCTACAGCTAAAACTATATTTGGGAGTCTATCTTCTTTTCTTTTATTCGCTCTCTTTTTGGAGCCAATGGCTATTAAGCTAGGCTGGTGGAAATATAAAAGAAAAGGATTATGGTTTGGGGTACCATTAACAGTATTCTTAGGTTATTCAATTATTTGGGTGGTGACAGAATATGGCAAGAATTATCTGGCAAAATGAAAACCATGACGGTGAAGACTTGACTTCTGTAGATTTCACCAATGCTTATTTTAACAACTGTTCTTTTAAAGGAACTAAATTCGGCAATTGTAAAAATGCCACCTTTGTTGATTGTAATTTTGATTCTTTAACTATTTTTGATGATTTAACTGGAGCTGATTTCCAGGGTGATGTCAATATATTTAAACAATTTATCAATAACTTAAACATCTTTCCTGCTCATTCCCATAAGATATTTGCAGCAGCTATTTTAAATGCTGCCGACACCGAAACTCATTTAAGAACTAAGAAGAGAGCGATTGAAATGGCAAATTATATTGCTGTTCATCCAGAACTTTCTTATCCGGCATTTATCAGATATTTCAATGTGACTTTAGGTTGGTATCCTGATGTAAGACTAATGAGACTGGCACTTCGGGCTTTTAGCGGTAGTTTATTAACCAGAAAAGTACTTGCCAGTAACTTAAAGTCTATGTATCCGCAGATAAGTGAGGCTGAGTGGCAATGAGCTGGTATTTTGGTGCAGGCAGACAAGACCAAATAGTTTTTTTCTCCGATCAGGATTTAGCTGATATTATAGCCTCCCAAGCTTCAGGTGATCGGTATGGAGTAGAACAGGAGATATTAAAAAGAATTAAAGCCCAACGGCCAGATGAGCCAGTTTTTGTCCATGTCTATTCACTCGATCCTTTAATTATCGGCGGATGTTACGGCGGCGGAGTACCTGATAATTGGTGGGAGGGTGGTCCAGATGCTTAGAGGTATATTATCAGGTGAAACTGGCGATACTAAAGAATCTGGTGTAGTTGGAGCCCAATGTACGATTGAATCAACAATAGTTAAAACTGGTACTTATTCCTTCAAACAGGACTACGATATAGCTTCTGCCCAGACCCATCAGAATTTTCCCAATACGCCTACAGGCAACCATTGGTATTTCAGTTTCCATTACTATAAAACAGGCAATAGTACTGAAGTTGATGGCGGAATAATAAAACTGATGTCAATTCTGGCGAGTGGAGAGAGCCATCCCCATGCCAATCCTAAAAGGGCTTTATCAATAGATTCGCTAGGCAGAATCGTAGTTAGAGAAACCACAACAGTTTTAGGCAGAACTACAACCCAGCTTGCCAATAATACTTGGTACCATGTGGAGTATTACCACAACAATACTTCAGGCAGTGTTCAGGATGTTCTTAAATTAAATGGTACTACTGAAGTTAATTCTTCATCAGGAGCTTCTTTTACTTTTAATATAGCAAGTTTAGGCGGATATAACGGAAAAAATAACAGAGTTATTGGTGTGGCAGGTTATGTAGATAATGGCTGGTTTAATGATGCTAATGGTTCTTTTAATAATACAAATCCTGGTGAGCTTTTTATCTTGGCTTCTCAGCCTAATGGTAATAGTGTAACCGCAGGATATACAGATTTTACTAACCAAGCTGCGGCTACCGCTTCTTTTGCTGACGTAGATGAAATTCCAACTAATAGCGATACCGATTATGCCGAAAGCGGAAGCGGAGATGGCACCCTGGACCATCTATTTGAATATGAAGATTCGGCAACTATTGGGGTACCTAGCACTGATGACATTTTGGCAATAGTAGTAATGCCTTTGACAAAACTCCAGTCTGGTTCTACAGGCGGGGCTTTTTGGTCGCTTATTCAATCTGGAGGTTCAGATTCAGTTTCCCAATCCAATTTAGCAATGGCTGGTTATAACCAGTATTGGCAGGGGTTACATGATAGTGATCCTAACACTGGCGACTATTGGACTCAGACCGATTTTGATTCAGTTTATGCAGGAATCTCTAAAAGATCTGCTGGCGATAAGAATTTTAGAGTAAGCACTTGTTTGGTAATGGTGGCTTATGGAACTTTGCCAGTAATAACAACTCCATCAATTGTTGGATGGAAAACTCTTTTAGGTGTGGGAAATGGCTAGTTGACATGAAAGTTGGTTAGGCTTATACTTTAGTTATGTCTTGGCCTAAGGGTAAACATCAGTCAGAATCTGCAAAAGAAAAATTAAGGTTATTTCATCTTGGTAGGAAGCATACACCAGAATCAATCGCAAAAATAAAAAAAGCCCGGTCTTTACAGATAATTACAGAGGAACAAAAAAGAAAGATAAGTTCCTCTTTAATAAGAATTGGTCACAAACCGATTACTCTTTATGGATCGAATCATCCAGGTTGGAAAGGCGATGAGGTCGGTATAGGTGCTCTTCACGCATGGGTTAAAAGAAATAGAGGAATACCTAAAAAATGTGAGTATTGTGGAAGTACCACAGCAAAAAGGTTTAATTGGGCTAATAAAAGTTGGAAGTATAAGAGAGATTTATTTGATTGGATTCGTCTATGTACTAAATGTCATCACGATTATGATAAAAAGTTTTATAAAGAATCTTATAAAAAGGGTTGGGAAACCAGAAGGTTAAGATTGGTGATGGGTCAAGGTTGACATTCTTATAAGAATTTCTTAGAATTTAATTAAATATAACGGAACCAAGGTGGCCGAGTGCCACTTTTTTTATTGGCTAAAAGCCTCTAAAACCGAAAAAGTTGGTCTTTTGACCACGTAAGGAGGTGAATAAGATGGCAGATCAAGATTTTTATATTAAATCCGAGGAGAAGGTAGAAGAAACTCAAACTGAGGAAGTACCTGAAAAGATCAAGATTGGTGATGATGAATTTACATTAGATGAGGCTAAAGACCTTCTTTCTAAAGGTAAGTTTGCTAAAGAAATAGAAGAAAAGCAAAACATCAAACTTGACAAAGTTTGGCCCGGACACCAAGAACTTTCAAATAAAGTTCGGGATTACGAGAAGGAAATCGAGAATCTTAAACAGGCTAAGACTGCAACTAAAGTAGAATCAGGAGCAGATCTTACTGAGGATGAACAAAGAGCGCAAGTTAGACAGGAATTAAAAAAGTATGGTGCGGTTTTAGATGAGGACGTTGATCCTCTAGTTGATAGAAAACTTGAGGCAAGGGCGATTCGGGAGGATACTCAGACTGTAGTTGAAACCTATGCAGAGAAATACGGGATTACAACGGATGA
>C687J35021_10000931_pt1 | contig 22544 bp, 24 predicted proteins | sample RifCSPhighO2_12_FD_35021 | JGI IMG/M metagenome (IMG submission 35021) | reverse complement strand
CTAGACAAGGCAGACAAAAAAGACGAAAAGATCGCGGTGTTTGACCTAGGCGGTGGTACGTTTGACGTATCAATCTTAGAACTAGGCGACGGCGTGTTTGAGGTAAAAAGTACCAACGGCGACACGCACCTGGGTGGCGCGGACTTTGACCGCGTACTAGTAAACTACTTTGCCGATGAGTTTAAAAAAGAATACGGCATAGACATTACTAGCGACAACCCTGCCATGCAGCGCCTGCGCGACGAGGCAGAGAAGGCAAAGATTGAACTTTCTACCACCAATGAAGTAGATGTGAACCTTCCCTTCCTAACTGCCGATGCAGAGGGTCCCAAGCACTTTGAGCACAAACTAACCCGCGCCAAGCTAGAGAGTTTGGTAGCAGATTTGATCGAAAAAACTGCAGCCCCATGCGAAAAGGCACTAAAAGACGCCAAACTTTCGCCATCTGGCATAGATGCCATAGTGCTAGTGGGCGGTATGACTCGCATGCCAGCAGTGGTAGAAAAGGTAAAGAAAATCTTTGGCAAAGATCCACTAAAGGGTGTAAACCCAGACGAAGTAGTTGCCATAGGTGCGGCAATCCAGGGTGGTGTGCTGCAGGGCGATGTCAAAGACGTGCTACTGCTAGACGTTACACCGCTTTCACTTGGTATTGAAACGCTAGGTAGCGTGGCAACTAAATTAATTGAGCGCAACACTACAATCCCAACCAGCAAAAGCGAGACATTTAGCACCGCAGCAGACAACCAGCCGCAAGTAGAGATCCACGTAGTCCAAGGCGAGCGCGAAATGGTAGCAGACAACAAGTCTCTGGGCCGGTTTGTGCTAGACGGCATTCCACCGGCACCACGCGGCGTACCGCAGATAGAAGTGACCTTTAACCTAGACGCCAACGGCATTTTGAACGTAACAGCTAAAGACAAAGGCTCTGGCAAAGAGCAGTCTATAACCATTCAAAACAGCGGAAACCTAGACAAAACTGAAGTAGAAAAAATGGCCAAAGATGCCGAAGCACACGCAGAAGAAGACAAGAAAAAGCGTGAAGCCATAGAGGCACGAAACGGATTAGACAGCGCCATCTATGCTGCAGACAAGTTAAAAACCGAGCACAAAGACAAACTGGCCGATGAGGACATGAAGACCCTAAATGAAGCTGTAGATGCAGCTAAAAAAGTAGTTGCCGACGAGAAGGCAGACAAAGACGCACTAGAAGCAGCCGCTAAAGAGCTAAATGAAAAGATCATGCCTATTGGCGCCAAAATGTACGAGCAGGCCAAGCCTGCCGAGGAGTCAGAAGAGGGAACTGAGAAAGATGCAGACAAAAAGGAAGCAAAAGACAAAGACGAACCCGTAGAAGGCGAAGTCGTGGAAGAAAAGGACGATAAGTAAATGGGCCTAGAGATGGGCGGCGGCGGCGGCGATATCGCAGGCCAAGAACAACAGCCAATATTGCCAGAGCAGTTGACTCTGGCAGACGCAAGCCGGATTCAAGACATTTGCATAGAAAAAGTAGGAGGCGAACAAGACGGAAAATGGACTGATGAGCAAGAAAGAGAATTTATGTTTGATCTGGAAAAGCAAAGCCCAGTGGCTAGGGCAATCTTGGGTCGCAAGTATGTATTAAGGATTTCAGTTTTCGATCTTACGAGCGATCACCCACGAACACCATACGTTGCTTTTAATATTACCCAGCGCAGAAATGGGTCTGCCCGTGTGGGCGCAAGACGCATAGGTAGCGCAAAGGGTTTTGATGAGCCTCGCTACGACAATCCAGAAGACATCTCTGAACTTTTAGGATACTTTGCTCCAAACGTAGAAAAGGTAGACACTGTACCAAATGGCGAAGCGTGATTTCTGCCAGTTGTGGTTGAGCTGCGTTGGTACGGCTGAAGCAACAAAAATTGCTAAAGTGCTATTACAAAAGCACCTAATAGCATGTGCCAAACAGATGCCTATAACCTCTGATTTTCATTGGCAAGGCAAAGTTGAGCATAGCAACGAAACACTGCTACTAATGGATTCGCGGCTAGATTTATTTGATCAAATTGAAGAAGAGGTTTCTAAACTACATAGCTACGATACGTTTGTGTTGCAGGCAGTTCCAGTGGTAAAAGTATCTAAAGAAGCAAAGAAATGGCTAACGAAAGCAACTTATGACGAAGCGTGACTATTACGAAGTACTAGGCATAGGCAATAGTGCCAGTGCTGACGAGATAAAAAAAGCGTTTCGCAAGCTGGCTATAAAGTTCCACCCAGACAAAGAGGGTGGAGACGAGGCCAAGTTTAAAGAAGTTAATGAAGCATACGAAGTTCTAAAGGATGATAAAAAGCGCCAGCGCTATGACCAGTTTGGCCATGCTGGTGTGGGCAGCAGCGCCGCCAGCGACGGCGATCCGTTTGCCGGTTTTGGAGGCCAAGGTCAGAATGTAAACTTTGACTTTGGCGACCTGGGTCTAGGCGACATATTTTCTAGCTTCTTTGGCGGCAATATGGGTGGCGGCGGGCGAGCCAACCGCCGCAGCCGCGGACGAGACATAGAGACGTCTGTAGAGCTAAGCTTTGAACAATCGGTTTTTGGTACAGAGATCGACCTGGATCTAACTGTAGAAGACACCTGTGAACATTGCAAAGGCACCACGGTAGAACCTGGCTACGAGCTAAAAACCTGTGAAACATGCAAGGGCAGAGGCCAAGTGGTAAGTGTTACCCGCACCATATTTGGCAACATTCAGCAGGCCAGCACCTGCCCTACCTGCAAAGGTACAGGCACTGTACCAGAAAAGGTATGCACGGTTTGCCATGGCAGCGGCACTCGCCCCAAGAGGCAAGACATTAAGCTAAAAGTTCCAGCTGGCATAGACGATGGCTCCACTATTCGCCTGCGTGAACATGGCGAAGCGATTGCGGGCGGCCCCAAGGGCGATCTTTATGTAAATATCCGTGTCAAACCGCACAAAAAGTTTACGCGCGAAGGCGACCTAATACTTTCGGAGGAAAATGTTGATATGGTTGATGCTGCACTGGGCACAACTATAGAAGTTGATACAGTAGATGGGCCCGTAACCATGAAAGTTCCAGCCGGCACCCAAAGCGGCACAGACTTTAAACTGTCCAATCACGGCGTACCTCACCTAAAAGGTTCCAGCCGCGGCGCGCATATTGTAACCGTGGTGGTAGATACTCCAACTAAACTGTCTAAACACCAGCAAGAGCTGCTGAAAGAGTTTAATAACCCTAAAAAACACGGAATATTTTAGCGGTAAGTGCCGCCCGAAGTATGTTGTTCTTGTTTGTGACGGGCCATGTTTTCGTCGGCAGCTTCAAGTAGAGCAGAAACGTCCATGCCCGGCTCCCAAACCGCACCACCAATGGCAACGTCAAACCCATAGCTCTGAAGTTCCGGTATCTGGTCTTGCATAAGTTTAAAGTTTTCTTTTAGTCGGTCCTTAACTATGCCTAGGCGTTCGGCTGGAGTCCACTTGCTGCCTTCATCTGTACGCGGGTTTAGATCTAGGAAGATGGCAAATTCGTCACCTCCCACGCGACCAGCTTCTCCGTCAGCTGGTTCGTAACGGCGTTCGTGAGCTGCAGCATCTTCTTTACCGGTTCGTACAGAGCGTTCTATAACTGCGGCAACAGACTTTAGAACACTGTCACCTGTGGCATGTTTACCGGGTGATTTATCGTTTACCGCTTTAAAGTTGGTTAGATCTATAAAAATCATGCCGTAATCGCCTCCACCTCGTAGTGCTGCCTCGGCTTTTTTTCTAAGGGCTCCCTTGTTATAAAGTCCGGTCAGATCATCATGAGTTGCACGATACTCGGCATCAGTTAGGCCGCGGGCCAACTCGTTTACACCAAACATTAAACCAGCCTTCTCACCGATGTTAAAATACTTGTCTTTTTCGGCTTTTTCCTGGTCGCTTATAGGCTGAAATTCTGCCATAATGCGCTTATTATAGCATATAATGTGCAAAATTGTCAATTGCTTGTGCTTTTTGCCATCTGTACTACAATTGACTTAAAGATGAAGAAAGATTCACAAGATCAAAACGGCTTTATACCCCTCATGTTGTTACTTTTAGCTATTCTAGTAGCCCTGGTGGCGTTGGTTTACGTTCGGGTCATAAAAGCCAACCAATAGTTGCAAAAACTACAGATACCTGCTATAATAACATTATGACTAACGAAGCTCTTGTCTCTCCGGAAACGGCAGAGGAAGAATTGTGCCGCATCCTGGAAGTCTACCGCGATTCTAGCCTTTCATCTTGGTCTACGTATGCACTTTATGAACTTGACGGCACCCCGGAAGCTGCCGCACAGCGCGAGGCAACCAAGGCCGCATTTTTGCATGGAGAAGTACGTAACCCGCAGCTAAATTACCCTGTTCTTGATAGTGATGAAGTTGGCGAAAAATTAGCACAAGCTGAAAAGACTGCCCTCGGGCTTATGAAAGACTCAGTTCGGCTGGATTATGATGTTGATCGCGAGCTAGCCCTGTACGACAATTTACGAATAAGTTTGTTAGAGGTGGCTATTGGCCAAATAAGCCGCCGACTGACCACAGAGACATTGACCGCGGAAGAAAGGGCAAACCTGGTTGACCTATTTAATATTGCCAATGACCAGGTATTTGGTCCAATACAGCCAGAACGATTTAATGGGCTCCTCGCACGTGTCCATAAGCGGATAGAAACTATACTTGCCGATCCAAATGTGCCGCAACAAATAAGAGAGGCTGCAGAATATTTAACTACTAACAGAGTATATGATCCAACCGTACCAACAACTGTTCCTGTACAAGTGCCAGAAGAAACTCTACAGGCATTGAAGGAACTTGTTATTACGAATAACAAAGATATATTAGCCTGCGTTCCCACCAAACCAGAGGGCGAAACTTTAAGTATTGATGAAATGGCAGAAATGTTTCGCCAAGCGCATGCTGTGCGCCAGACTGGATGGGGCGTAGAGGTTGACGAGGGTAAGACAAATGTTGACACACGCCAAGCGGAAAAAGTAACTCATATTGGAAAAGAAAGAAAACCGTCAACAAGCCAAGAAGCTGCTAAGGCTTTACTGCATGAAAACGGCATTCATGTTGAACGCCGCGAACAGGGCGATAGGTTAGGCGACCCATTGTTGGCAGGGCTAGGATTTAAGGGGGCACAAAATGCAGAGGAAGGCTTGGCCACGATCATGGAAGAAGTCTATGCTGGTAAAACAAGAGAGGCGGGTACCGCCTACTATCTGGCACTAGGCTGGGCCAAAGGCTTAGACGGAAAACCAAGAGATTTTAGGGATGTTTTTGAGCTTGGTTGGCGTCGCAGGGCTATAGGCCAATACTCTAAGAATCCTGCTGAATTTACATATGGCGATATTGAGAAAGCAAAAAACAGTGCCTACACAACCTGCGTCAGGATATTTAGAGGCACACCATGTGATATACCGGGGATGGTTTATACCAAAGACCAGCAATATTTTGTAGGCAATCAAAGCATGTGGGAATTCTTAACTCGGGTTGCGCAACTTCCAGAAGATGAGAGAAGCCAAACATTTGGGCGGCTGTTTCGGTCAAAATTTGATCCAACCAATGACCGGCACAATCGAATATTAGACAAAGCGCTAGAGAGGGCCGGCCTAGAAAGCTGACGAGTTTCTCCTTTTGGCATTAATCTAGTAACGTATGGGCATGCTTAGCAATTATGACCGCAACCTGAAGGTGACGGGTCTAGGGATCTCTCCCTGGCCAAGGCTTGGACCGCAAAAGTGGTTCAAAGACTACCGTATATGTGCGGCTAGTGACTGGGATATATCGCCAAAGGTAGCTGGTCTAGAACTTGTAGTCCCAAACTTCTCTATTGCACCAAAAAAGACGGAAACATTGATAAACCAGCCTAGTAGTAAACAACTTTTTACCAAGGGAGAACTAAAACATTACCGCATACTTCCGTATAAACCCTTTGAGTTGCCGGATTGGCTGCCTGCCGAGCGGGTTTTGGCAAATAGCCATGAACTTTATGCCAGGCTAGAAAATAAAGCCTTGTTTAGAGAAGAGTTTAGCGACATTACACCGTTCCCGGAGTTTGTTATATATGACAAAGATAAAATGCCAGGTGTAGCAAATTACCAAGATCTGCGCGGCCAGTTTGGTGTCTTTGTGCTCCAGGACGATGTTTTAAGCGGCGGACAAGGCACTTACATAGTATCTAACCAAGAGGAGTATAAAAAAGCACGCAAAGAACTCTTGCTATCCAGGGGAAGTAGGGTTGTGGCTTCTAAGTTTATAGACGGAAGTTTAGAGGGAAGTTTGCAGTCCGCTGTGACACGGTTTGGAATTGCAGTGGGTCCACTGCAACAACAATTTGTACGCGAACCTCTGCTATGTTCCATAGGCGACCAGGTGGGCGACAAATTTTGCGGAGCGCAAATTTCTGCGAATGCCCCGCAGCATTTGCAAATGTCCATGTATGAAACAGCCCAAGCAATTGGGAAGCGTCTGCAGAAGCTTGGCTACAAGGGTATTTTTGGGTTAGATTTATTGTTTGATCCAAACAACGGTGAATTCTTCGTTATAGAACTAAATGCCCGTACCACAGGCGTTACACCCTTGCACTCAATGTTTGACTCAAACCCCATACATACTCCCTTTTACCCATTGCATATTTTAGAGTTGGCCGGGGCTGATTATAAAATGGATAACTCCAACTTTGGCGGTCCTGGTAAGTTTACTCACGATTGCTCTCTTTTGGTGCTTCATGTGCGCGATGGGGAGTCGCATTCGCTTAACAAATCACCACGCTCAGGCTTATATGGCTGGGACGGCTCAAGGTTGTCGTTCGAGAGTCTACGCGTAGGGTTCAGAGATGATTTGTCTAGCAAAGAAGTAGTATTGCAGGTATATCAGCCAGCGCATGCCAATCTTAAACCAGGTGCGCGGCTGGCCTTTGTATTTACCAAGTGGCTTGTAAAAGACAAACGTGGTAATTTTAGTCCAGAGGCAATGCGCCTTATAGAGGAAATATACAAACAATTCAATCTATAGCCTTAATAAGGTATTGAAAATTTAATTGAAATATGCTATAATAGTACAGTAATGGACAAAGACAAAGTGCTGACCGTTATAGGACGAGTTGAGCGCGTCAGATTACCATCACTACACCTAAAGAAAATTCCGGCCAAAGTTGATACTGGCGCGGATGCTTCTTCTATTTGGTGTAGCAAATTGGAAAAGACAGACGAAGGACTAAAGTGCGTATTTTTTGGCAAAGGCAGTCCGTTTTATACGGGCGATGAGATAGTCTTTAAAAACGGTGAGGTAGATCTTACCAGAATTGCCAATTCGTTTGGCCATAAAGAACTGCGCTACAAGGTTAAAATACCAATGGTAATGAAAGGGCGCCTTATAAAGGCTACATTTACCTTAACCGATCGTTCAGCTAAACTTTATCCAATTCTTATAGGCCGTAGTACACTGCAGGGGAAGTTTTTGGTTGATGTTAGCAAAGGCAAGCCATTACACGAAGAAGAGAGTGAGCGTCAGAAACGGTTGCGGCGTCAAATGCGAAGAATAAAAAAGGAGCTGAACCTATGAAAATAGCTATTTTATCTAAGGGACCGGCCAATTACTCTACTAAACGATTGAAAGAAGAGGCAGAAAAGCACGGTCACGATGTACGCGTGATTAACTATTCTAAGTGTTATGTAACTTTGGAACGCGGCAAGCCCGAGGTTCGTTATGAGGGTGAAGAGATTAAAGACGTTGATGTGGTTATCCCGCGCATTGCCGCTTATTTGACAAAGTATGGCAGTTCTATAGTGCGGCAGTTTGAGATGCAAGGAGTTTTTACCACGGGCAGTTCAATTGCTATTACTCGCGCCCGAGACAAACTTCGTAGCAACCAGCTGCTGGCCAAAGCCGGCATAGGCATACCAAAGACAGTGTTTGCGCGTGAGACTGCAGACCTAGACGACGTTTTGGACCAGGTTGGCGGCGCACCGGTAATCATTAAAGTGGCTCGCGGCACCCACGGTAATGGTGTGGTGCTAGCAGAAACCCGCAAAGCTGCTAAGGCTGTGATGCAGGCTTTTTATGTAGAGGGCGTGAGCTTTTTGGTGCAAGAGTTTATAGAAGAGAGCGCAGGCAGCGACATCCGTGCATTCGTTGTAGACGGGGAAGTTGTGGCTAGCATGGAGCGCCAAAGCCTAGACGAAGATTTTAGGGCAAATATACACCAGGGCGGTGAAGGCAAGCCAGTTGCGCTAACCGAAAGAGAACGAAGGACCGCAGTAAAGGCAGCCAAAGCCATGGGTTTGCCCATTTGTGGTGTAGATATGGTCAGGTCTAGGCGCGGGCCTTTGGTGCTGGAAGTAAATGCTAGCCCAGGCTTCGGGGTAGAAAAAGTCACAGGTATAAATGTGGCCGAAAAGATGATCGAATACATAGAAAAACATGCACCTGGCAGACGGCGCAAAGACCGCATTGGCGCGTAACTAAAGCTTTAGTGCTATCATAAACCTATATGGATGCCACTCTTGTGTTGGCACTAATTGCCACTCTGCCGATTGCACTAACTATATTCCTAAGATCTAATGCGGCAATAATCTTTTTTGCCCTGTGTGCTGGCAGCGTTTTGGAACGTTATGTTAGCGACAGCGCCACATTGGTGGCTAACAGTGTAGGGTCGCGTAGCAATACCGACAGCTTTGTACACCTAGGCCTACTGGTGTTGCCGGCGCTGATTGCCGTACTGATGCTTCGCAAATCGATAAAGCCATCTAAAACTGTGATAAATGCGTTTCCCGCAGTGGCAGTTGGTTTGACTGGGGCGCTGCTGGCAGTACCAATTTTGCCGGGTGGACTACAAGCAAACATTATAAATACAGATGTTTGGAGACAACTCAGTAATTATGCCGATTTTATACTGGCTGCAGGCACCGGTGTTTCACTTGTAGCTTTAGCCCTAACCTACAAAATACCCAGAGACCACCGCCGAAAGCATAAATAACAGATAGCAACAGATTGACTTTTTAGCAGAAAAAACAGATAATACACCCTGTTTTAGTGCCTATTTGCCCTAAACTAGTTTTTCAAACCAAGGAGCGGCTTTGCCGACTCGACTGTTTGAAAAACTAAGAGGAAGAGGGAGTGCCATAAAGCGAAATCCGCTAGCTAGCGGATGAGCCAAAAAGGCCTCACTCTGACGAGCGGGCCCATAGCTCAGCTGGTTAGAGCAGCGGCCTTTTAAGCCGCGTGTCGTGGGTTCGAGTCCCACTGGGCCCTCCAATGAAAATGCCCCAGCTTGTCTGGGGTCTTTTCATTGGATAACTCAATGAGTTTGAACCCGTGGCACGTGGAGCGTGGAGTGGTGAGAATAGCCAGTGGCTATTCGCAAGGAAATCTTCCTCTGGCAACTTGTTGCCAAGAGTGAAGTTTCGGGCCTGCCGGAGGTAGGTCGAAGTCCCACTGGGCCCTCCAAATTGGTCGGCGAAATGAAGGCTTGTAAGCCTTCATCTATTTTATGGGGTAGGATAAGCTTTGGGTATACATGCGGTGAAAATAAGATAACCTAGACAGTTTTGTTATAATGTCCAATACATAATGAAACACAAACGTATATTCAGTCTTATCATAGCCATCTTCACCTCGTTAGCACTGTTTTTTGGTATTGGTCCAGGTCATTCTTTGATCAGCGCTCAATCAACACATGGTATGCAGAAAGAGGCAACGACCCAATGCCAGTCTACTTGCCCACCATTTCTAAGCGAGAAACAGAAAACCCCTCAAGTTGACGAGGATGGTGCCGACCCTGATCCCTTACCGTTTCAGCCGCTGGATATTGCCCGTTATGCGATGCTTCTTTATAGCGTATTATTCAGTGCTCTAGCGCTCTTATTCCTTCGGCGTAGACCACCTGACCTGGTCGCGCTGTACGCCAACTACCGATTCTAAAACCTCTTGCATAAACCAATAACTCTTTTTAAGAGCATTGGTTTTTTATTTTAATAATCTTTTTTAGTGCCACACAGATTTAGCAGGAGATAAAATGTCGAACAAAGTATTTGTAACCATCATAGCTGTTCTTGTTATAGGGACGTTCGGTTATGCGGTAGTAAAAAATAAAGATGCGCCACCAGAATCACCTAGACCTGGCATTGAACAGGCTGATAAAGGCCAAAAGCATGTTGCTGACGGTACTGTGCCGTATGGCGAAGCCGAACCTCCTACATCGGGTGACCATAGTTCGCCGCTGCCTTGGCAGGCATTTGACCAGGAAGTACCCGACATGAACGTCATACATAACTTGGAACACGGCGGTATATACGTCTCCTATAGACCGGACTTACCCGCCGATCAAGTGGCCAAAATCACAGCCTTATTTTCAAAACCATTCTCCAATGAAAAATTCTCTCCAAGTAAGGCCGTCGTAGCGCCACGTGCAGCGAATGGATCACTAATCATCATGTCTTCATGGAATCGTAATATGAAACTTGACTTTTTTGACGAGGAGAAAATGATGGAGTATTACCTCCGCAACGTTGGTAAAGCGCCGGAAGGAACGGCAAGTTAATCTAAATAAAGGGCGAGCTTATTAAAGCGTTCCCTACATTTATAGAGTATAGACTCATGAATATACAAAAACTAAATCTAAAAAATCTTTCCGCGCCGCTGCTAATAGCACTAGCTGTATCTGGCTTTGCGCTAAACAGTTCGCCATTTGCAAACGCTAGCCACCTTAATGGTCAAATAAATGAATTGAATCAGCAAAACAGTGAAAATCGTGAGGCCCAGGACGCCCTTGAAGTTGAAGCAGCAAGCCTAGCCGATAAAGTTAACCGTTTACAGGCTGAGATTACCGGACTGGAATCCCAAATACGCGATAACCAGGCTAAGAACGATGAGGTTCAGAGACAAATCACCAAGGCGGAAGAGGAGTTAGTAAAGCAAAAGAAACTGCTGGGCGAGAACATTAAGCAAATGTACTTGGAAGGCGATATCAGTACCCTTGAGATGCTGGCCTCCAGTAAAGACCTGAGTGAGTTCATGGATAAGCAGGCGTACCGTAATGCTATCCAGGACAAAATCAAGACTACACTTGATAAGGTTACGGCATTAAAGTTGGATCTGAAGATGCAAAAAGAAATAATCGATAAACTCCTAGCTGACCAAAAATCCATGCAGTCACAGCTTGATAGCCAGCGTTCCGAGCAAAACCGACTGCTCGGGCTGAATCAATCTCAGCAAGCTTCAGTCGAGCAAGAGATTAAGGGCAATAACGCCCAGATTGCCGAGTTGAAACGGCAACAGGCCGCCGAGAATGCTCGACTGTTTGGGACTACACCTGGAACTGGAGCGAATTGTGGCGGAGGCTATCCGGGGAGCGCACCCGGACCCTGGGGTACCTGGGGCTGCAATTACCCGCTCGACAACGCAATTGATAGCTGGGGTATGTACAACCGAGAGTGCGTAAGTTACACCGCGTTCAAGGTCGCATCGTCAGGCCGCTATATGCCATACTGGGGCGGACGAGGCAATGCGAAGCAGTGGGACGATAACGCCCGTGGGGCTGGCATACCGGTTGATTCCAACCCAAGGTCTGGTGATGTAGGCATTAGTAATAACGGGGTATACGGACACTCCTTCTACGTTGAGCAAGTCGCTGGCGACGGATCAATCTATATAAGCGACTACAACCAACAGTTTGATGGCAGATACCGGGAATACTGGGTTTCTGCCGAAACAGTCCGTTTCCGTGGGCTTGTATTCATTCACTTCCCCTGAGAAGCAATACTTGACATAATACCCCACGGGGGTATACAGTGAAAATATGATTAGTGATTTAAAGAAACGAGCTATCCACCGATCCCGAATCCTTCAGGGACAAATGAAGGGTTTAGAAAAAATGATAGAAAAAGAAGAATACTGCATGGACATACTGGTCCAAAGCCTGGCCATTCAAAAATCTCTGCGCTCACTCAATAAGCTGGTGCTGGAAAATCACCTAAAGACTCACATTACTGAAAAGTTCAGCTCATCGGACGAAAAATTACAGAAGGAGGCCGTCCAAGAGTTACTTGACCTTTACGAACTTTCTAATATACGAGGCAGGTAATGAGCGGCCACAACCATACTCCTGTAACAGGTAACCCAAAAGAGCTGGCGGTGTGCCCTGTCATGAGTATAGCTATCAACAAAGAAGAGGCGGCTGCTCATGGCTTAAGTCGCACTTATAAGGGCCAGACCTACTATTTCTGTTGCAACACCTGCACGGGCCTGTTCGATATAGACCCTGAAAAATATGCAGGGAAGCAGAGTGACGAACACGCCGGTCATGACCAACACGCACAGATGATGAAGCAGGGCAACATGAACCTGTGGGCTCGTGTAAAAATGAGTATGACTATGACAATGGGCATGGATCACACCGGGCTCGCTGGGCGCGAGATGGCTAAAATGATGGAAATTGACATTCGGAATAAGTTTTTCTTCTCACTGATTCTCTCTATACCCATCATTCTCTATTCGCCGCTTGGTGAGAAAATCCTGGGCGCAAACCTGCCCGAACCAGTCCCAGCAACATGGATATTATTACTTCTAACGACCCCCGTGTTTTTCTATGCCGGTTGGATTTTCTTGTACTCATCATATTGGGCACTCAAGAAAAAAGTCTTAAACATGGCGGTACTGATTGCTGTCGGTATTTCAGCCGCCTACTTTGCCAGTATTTTGCTCACTCTACGCGGCAGCGGGGAATCATATTATGAAGCCGCCGCGCTACTTATTACTTTCGTGCTATTCGGGCACTGGATGGAGATGAAGTCCCGGCGCGGTACGACCGATGCCCTGCAAGCTTTATTTGACCTTGTTCCGCCACAAGCTCGCGTCGTGCGTGACGGCAAGGAAGTGCTAGTCCCTACAAGCGAAGTACAGGCTGGAGATATTATTGTACTGAAACCAGGCGATAAGGTACCGGTCGACGGCGAGGTTACAGAGGGCCAAACAGCTATTGACGAAGCCTTGGTAACCGGTGAGTCCCTGCCGGTCAGCAAAAAATCTGGCGATGCGGTCATTGGCGGCTCAATTAACCAGTCTGGCTCCGTACGTTTCAAGGCTACAAAGGTTGGCAGCGACACAGCACTGGCTCAAATTGTCAAACTGGTTGAGACGGCCCAAAATTCCAAAGCACCCGGCCAGCGCATTGCTGATAAGTTCGCCGGATACTTAGTCATACTGGCAGTATCCGCAGGACTGCTGACATTTGGTGTATGGTCACTATTTTCAGGTAATGGCTGGCTGTTCGCCTTAACATTTGCGATCTCAACGGTTGTGATAGCCTGTCCTGACGCATTGGGGTTGGCTACTCCAACGGCCGTGGCAGTTGGCACGGGACTAGGCGCAAAACATAACATATTAATAAAAGACGCTAGTACTCTGGAGCAGACTTCTAAGATAGAGGCCGTTGTCCTAGATAAAACAGGTACTTTAACCGAAGGCAAACCCCGTATAACCGACACTAAGACTGTAGAAGGTTTCGATGCCAAGGAATTACTGCGGCTCACAGCAGCAACGGAAGCAGGCTCAAACCACCCCTTGAGTGTTGCAGTAGTTGCTGCCGCCAGTGAAGCCAAGCTGGAAACCCTTGAAAAAGTAACTGGATTTAACTCAATAGCCGGTCATGGTGTTGAGGCAAAAGTTGGCAACAAAGACGTGTTGGTCGGTACTCAAAAACTCATGCGTGACCGCGGCATAAAAACGACTGAGCTTAATGAAGAAATTGCAAATCTGCTAAGCCAGGGCAAAACCCTCATGATTATAGCTGTCAATAAGGCCCTGGCCGGTGTCATTGCTGTCCAGGATCCGGTAAAACCGACTGCCAAAACCGCGATTTCGCGTATGAAAGCATTGGGTCTAGAAGTTGCCATGATTACCGGTGACAACAAAGAGACTGCCGGGGCTATAGCGCGGCAGCTCGGATTGACCCGCGTTTTCGCAGAAGTGTTACCGGAAGATAAGGCTTCCTACGTTAAGAAGCTCCAAAGCGAGGGTAAATTCACTGCCATGGTCGGCGATGGCGTGAATGACGCCCCGGCACTGGCCCAAGCAGACATAGGCATTGCCATTGGCGCGGGTACTGACGTAGCCATTGAAGCCGCCAAGGTGGTGCTGATGAAATCCGACCCGGCCGACATACTCAGGGCCATCCGTCTAAGCAAAGCCACTGTACGCAAAATGAAGCAAAACCTGGCTTGGGCCAGCGTATACAACATTGCGGCCATCCCAATTGCAGCCGGTGTGCTCTACCCGGCCTACAACATATCGCTTAGGCCGGAGTTTGCCGCGTTACTAATGTCGCTGTCTTCTATATTCGTTGCCGTTAACGCTGTGCTATTAAAAACAGCTGAGCGGGAACTGGTAGAAGTGTAAAAAGTTCAATAATAAAGGAGGATAGGGTATGAATATTAGCAAAGAAGCCGTACTGTACGGGATCATCGGCCTGCTAACCGGCAGCCTGATTACTATCATCGTAGCCACAACGGCTGTTAATCGACACAACAATGGCATGATGGAAATGATGGGCATGCATACCGATGGCAATAACCATAGCATGATGCAAAACATGGATGGCATGGACAACTCTAATATGAAAATGGAGGGTATGTAATGAACCACGGTAAAAACCACTTGATAGTAATGGGCATTGGCTTCGCGGCCTTGCTTATCCTGAGCAAATTTGTGGGCGCCAGCGCACTCCTGCTGTTTTTCTTCTTCTGCCTCTTCATGATGGCAACCATGATGCATGGCATGGGCCACGACGACCACAATAAAGGAAACGGCAAAGGGGGCAGACATGGACATTAAACGATCGTTTCTGTTTGCCATAGGCGGGCTGCTAATTGGTGTACTACTCACTGCGGGGATATTTGCGCTCCGCAGTGACACAAACGATTCCATGAACATGAGCCGTAAGGACACAGAGCAAGCTATGCAGACCATGATGGGGACTAAAGACTCATCAACACTGCCACTAAAAAAAGCGTCTGATGCAAAGCCAATAGAGCCGACAGTTGTCAGTGGCGTGAAAGAGTTCACTCTAACCGCCGAGCCGATTCGCTGGGAGTACGCCAGCGGCAAAACCATCACCGCCTGGGCCTATAACGGCCAAGTACCTGGACCGGAAATCCGCGTTAAAGAGGGAGATAAAGTCAAAATAACCTTTACTAATAAACTTCCCAAAGCTACGACCGTCCACTGGCACGGCTTGGATGTACCAAACAGCATGGACGGCGTGCCTGGAGTGACGCAAGATTCTATCGAACCTGGAGCCAGCTTTAGCTACGATTTTACCGCTACCCCTGCCGGAACTCACTTCTACCATACGCACGGTTCAAGCATGACGGATGAAGCGCAACAATCCGATATGGGTTTGTCTGGCGCGTTCATTGTCGAACCTGCCAATTACCAGAAACCCGATAAGGAGTTCACACTGGTCTTGGACGAGTGGCAAAAAGGCACGGGCGATTTCAATATGGCGATGCAGGATATGAGCATGGACAACATGGCCATGAATATGAACTACAACCTGTTCACCATGAACGGCCAGGCCTTCCCCGACACCAAGCCGCTTGACGTCAAGCAGGGCGACAGGGTAAGGGTCCGCCTGATTAACGCCGGTTCGTCCGCTACCCATCCGATGCACCTGCATGGCCAGCAATTCAAGGTAGTGGCAACCGATGGCAATCCGGTACCTGAAGCGGCCCAACTGACTAAAAACACCATCACCGTGAACCCTGGCGAGACCTATGACATTGAATTTACGGCCAATAATCCCGGTGTCTGGGCCTTTCACTGCCATGAGCTGCACCATGCCGAAGGCGGCATGATGACTTTGCTCAAGTATGAAGGTTCCAATACCATCACCCCTGGATCCCAGCCAGAACAAAACATGGACATGGACGGGGGCATGATGATGGATCACTCGAATATGTAAGCAAAAGCGATATAATGGCCTTTGTAAGGAGGGTAACCAATGATGAATTACGATATGATGCGCGGCACAAACGGTGGCGGTATGATGTTCTTCAGTTGGATTATCTACCTGTTGGTTGTTGTCGCGTTGGCACTGGCAATTGCAGCATTGTGGAAATACGTGAGCAAGAAGTAAAATAATGCTTTTCCTTGCTCGTAAGAATTTGTTTCAGGAAAAAACCCGCCTACTCATTAGTGTAGGCGGGGTGGCCTTTAGTGTGTTGCTAATGATACTGCTACAGGGCCTAAATGTTGGTTTTAGTAATATTCTTGGCCAGTATCTTGAGTCAGTGCCAACCGACTTATGGGTGGCTAGCGCCAACACCGGAAACATCATGGATCCTTCGTTTTTGCCGCCTACCTTGGGGCAACGGCTAAAAAATATCGACGGCGTAGCCAGTGCGCAACCATTTGGCATGCAGAATATAACGACTAGCGTTAACGGTAAAGACCTGGCGTTTTACATGATTGCCTATGATCCTTCGACAAGTGTTGGCAAACCACCGAAAGTTAGTGAAGGCTCAGTTGCCCCAGGTAAGGACGAAATTGTTATTGATCGTATTGTCGCCAAGTCCAATAAGATCAAGATTGGTGAGCTCATTCCATTCGCAGACAAAAAATTAAAAGTCGTTGGCCTGTCTGAAGGTACTTTTATACTAAGCACCTCCTTTGCATTTATAAATAAGGCTGACGCCAGCGAGATATACACCCTGCCGACTACCACAAACTATTGGCTAGTCTCTGTAACTCCGGGTACCGGTGTCCAAAAAGTTCAATCCCGGGTTAACGGTCAAATCCCCGAGGTCAATGCCCACACCAAAGACCACTTCGTTCAAGTCAACGTCGACCTTGTTAAGAGCATTGTTACACCAGTCTTCGGTGCGCTGGTCGTGCTCGGAGCGCTGATTGGCCTGGCTGTTATTGGTTTGACCATATTCACTTCTACCATCGAAAAAGCTAAAGAGTATGGTGTCCTAAAAGCAATCGGGCTTAAAAACAGGCAGCTTTATGTGATCGTAATAGAGCAGGCACTTATTGCGGCAACTCTGGGCTTTATTGTGGGAGCTGCTATAGCCTATGCATTAAACCCGACCATTGTTAGTGCTGTTCCGCAGTTTGTGACTCAGTTGCGACCTTTTGATATAGCCTGGATATTTGGAGTAACAATCCTAATAGCGATAATATCTTCGTATATCCCGATTCGTCGACTGAACAAAATTGACCCGGCGGAGGTATTCAAGGCATGAGTGTCGTAGAGGTAAAAAACCTATCCAAGGTATACGGATCCGGGCACACGTCAGTTAAGGCGGTTGATAATATTAATCTGAAAATTGAAGCTGGTGACATCGTTCTAATTATGGGACCTTCTGGTTCGGGTAAAACTACTCTGATTTCAATGATTGGCACGCTACTTAAACCAACTTCTGGGCAAATTATTATCGATAACGAGGATACAGCTGTCTTATCTGACACAAAAATGGCAGATTTGCGGCTTCATAAATTAGGTTTTATGTTCCAATCATTTAATCTTTTGTCTGCTCTGACGGCCGAACAAAATGTCGTTGTTCCACTAATAGTGGCTGGTGTGAGCAAAAAACAGTCTATAGCAAAAGCACGCAAGTTATTGGAGCAACTTCATCTTGAGAAACGTCTCAACAACCTTCCAAAAAATCTGTCAGGTGGAGAAAAACAGCGCGTTGCCGTAGCCCGGGCACTAGCAAATGAACCCAAGCTTATACTGGCGGATGAACCGACCGCTAACTTAGATACCAAAACCGGTTTAGAAGTCATGCAGCTGCTTTGTAACACCGCCTGCGGGGAAAACCGCGCGGTTATCATCGTCAGCCATGATCAGCGGCTAAAAAGTGTGGCGAAGCGTGTAATTACTATCGAGGACGGTAAACTCATTCGAGAAGAAAAGGGTAACCATAATAACAACTGTTCAATGAATCATGGCAACATACCCAGATGAGAGAAGTAGCGGTCGACAAGGCGATTTACCTTGTAGATGACTCAAATCGGACTTACTCTTTTTTGAGAAGAAATCCGAATTGGAGTAAGCTATCACCTAGCCAAAATACCAAGAACAAACAATCCCTCAACGGCTATATACGACATTTACGCGGGGGTGGAACCAAGGTATTCAAATTATCTAAAAACCTGTACCGCTGCCCGGAATGCGGCTTGCACTATGAAAATGAAGAAATCGCCAAACAATGCGAAGCTTGGTGTAGTGAGCACAAAAGCTGCAACTTAGAGATTACTCGTTTTTCTGTCGAGGCTGCCAGTGATCAAGGATTATCTCAGTGAAACTTATTCGCCCATTGGCGCGGTCTTTATGTCGGTTTCTACCATAGTGGTAGCACTAAACGCCCAACTGCTCAGACGCATAAAACTGAGCAGCTAAATCTGCTATTATTTTGATAAATGCATAGTGCAATCCGTTTGCATCGGACAACGCTAATTATTATGGGTTTGGCGGCTTTTTTGTCGGGGCTGGGTTTGGTGCGGCTTAATCTGCAAATCTCAGCTTTATGGGTTGCATTAAGCTTACTTATTTTATTGGCGTTGTCTAAGCGCAAAAACTTTGCGTTAGCGTTGGCGGTTGTGGCTTTTGGCTTGCTGGCCGGGCTGTGGCGAGGCGGTGAGTATATGGTGCTTTTAAAACACTATGATAATTACTACGGACAAAAAGTTGTAATAGAAGGCACAGCTACAGATGACGGGGTTTATGGCGACGGCGGCCAGCTGGCTTTTGACATTGACCACATGGGAATTGGCTCGGAAGATTTGGTAGGCAAAGTTGGCGTGAGGGGATTTGGCGTGCCGGCAGTTTACCGCGGAGACCGGGTGCNNGTATCNGGAAAGTTATTTAAAACGCGCGGATCGCGCTCCGGAAGCATCAGCTTTGCCCAGATAGAAGTTATAAGTCGCTCTGGTTCCGTTATAAATGATGTAAAGCGGCGGTTTCAGGCTGGCATGCAGTCGGCTTTGCCAGAACCTTTAGCCTCTTTTTCGCTAGGTCTGCTTATAGGCCAGCGCAGCACCTTGCCAGAATCTTTGACAACTGTCATGGCAACTATTGGGCTGACACACGTGGTGGCGGTGTCTGGTTATAACCTCACCATAATTGTCCGCGCCGTGCGCAGGTTTCTGCACAAACTGTCTAAATACCAAAGCACCCTTATTTCACTGGCATTAATTTTGACCTTTCTTTTACTTACAGGCTTTAGCCCGTCTATTGTGCGGGCGGCGATTGTGAGCGTACTAAGCCTGGCGGCCTGGTACTACGGACGGTCCATTAGGCCACTACTGATAATTTTGCTTGCGGCAGCTTTGACCGCTGGCTTTTACCCAATATATATTTGGAGTGACATTGGCTGGTACCTATCCTTTCTGGCGTTTTTTGGGGTGCTTATTATAGCGCCGCTAATAGTTAAAAGATTGTTTAAAAACAAGAGGCCGCATGCTCTAACCTATTTAGTAATAGAGAGTTTTTCGGCCCAGCTAATGGCTTGGCCACTGATAATGTATATATTTGGCGAGTTTTCAGTAATTGCTCTGCCGGCAAACATGCTAATTGTGCCGCTGGTGCCGTTTGCTATGCTGCTGTCTGCTGTTGCTGGAGCAGCCGGTATGTTGGCTCCGGCTTTGTCGGGGTGGTTGGCTTGGCCGGCACGCTTGCTTCTAACGTACATGATAGATGCCATGCAGCTACTAGCCAAAGTGCCCCATGCGCTGAGCAAACAAGGTCTTAGCCTAGCCCAAATGCTTTTAATTTATGCTGTAGTAGTCGGCCTTTGTTTTGTCTTGTGGCGCAAAACTAGAGGCAAAACTGGTATAATAACAGAGAACGACGGGATAAAAACTTGAAGGGGAGCTATGTCCGGACATTCTAAATGGAGTACCATCAAACGTCAAAAGGGAGTCGCCGATGCCAAGCGCGGCGCTGTCTTTACTAAACTAGGCAACCAAATTGCCATTGCTGCACGCGGTGGAACCGACCCCGTCACTAACTCTGCACTGGCTATGGCTATAGAAAAGGCCAAGGCAGCCAACATGCCCTCGTCCAACATTGAGCGATCAATTCAACGCGTCAAAGATAAGTCGGCGGCTGATTTGCAGGAAGTTATGTATGAAGGTTACGGTCCGGGCGGGGTAGCTATATTGGTAGACTGCGCCACCGACAATGTGAACCGAACCCTGCCAGAAGTACGCAATGCATTCAACAAGCACGGCGGCGCTTTGGCAGAAAAAGGAGCTGTGGCATTTCAGTTTGAGCGCAAAGGTATGATACGGGCAAAGGGTAGCGGTGATGAGCTAATGCTTATAGCTATTGATGCTGGTGCAGAAGACGTACAAGAAGAGGGCGAAGAATCAATTATTTATACATCACCAAGTGACTTGGCTAGAGTACGGGATAATCTAAAAATTGCTAACATAGAGGTTATAGAAGCCGAGCTAACGTACGCGCCAAACAACAGCGTGGAAGTGGCAGATAAAGACACAGCAGGCAAAATTATGCGTCTCATGGACGCGCTGGATGATCTAGACGACGTGACCAATACGTACACCAACTTTGATATCCCAGAAGATCTAACCGAGGACTCATGAGCAGGATCCTAGGCATTGACCCGGGCACCGGAATTTTGGGGTTCGGGGTCATAGATGTGGATCAAAAAGGCAAAATTCAGCTGGTAGATGCCGGTGTGATCCGCACGCCAATCAAAGAAGACGACGCAGTAAGGTTGCAGACTATCTTTGAGGAGCTGACAGACATAATTATGCAGAACAAACCGCAGATAATGTCGGTAGAGAAGCTATTTTTTATGAAAAATGTTACCACCGCCATGACGGTCAGCCAGGCGCGGGGCGTGGTGCTACTATGTGCCATGCAAAACCAACTGGAAATTGCCGAGTATACTCCACAGCAGATCAAGCAGGCTTTGACTGGCTACGGCCGGGCAGACAAAAAACAAATCCAAGAAATGGTGCGGGTGGTGCTGGGCCTAGAAGACATACCCAAGCCAGATGACTGTGCAGACGCTCTGGCAGCAGCTATCTGTCACGCGAACCACATGTCGCAGTGACCTGCTTTCTAACAGAGTCAGAAACACTGTCACTGCTCTTGGCGCACTACTGCGTCAGAAACTCTGCTACTCGCTCACTGTACTAAAGTGTACACCTTGCTCCGTTGCTCGTTTCTTCCTTGTATTGCGCTCAAGCATGTGTCTCGCGGCTCAATTAAGGATATGAGATAATAACTACATGATAGCAACGCTTTCTGGCGTAATTAGCGAAAAACTTTCAGAACTAGTAGTGCTGGATGTAAACGGCGTGGGCTACGGGCTGTATGTAACTGCCGAAGATTTTGGGCGATTAAATACTGGCGACAAGACTAAACTTCACATTTACGAACACATACGTGAAAACACACACGACCTGTTTGGGTTCAAACAACCAGAGACCAAGGCTTTGTTTGAGCTGCTTCTGGGAGTAAACGGTGTGGGTCCAAAAATGGCACTTAACATGTTAAGTGTTGGAACCATGGACGAGGTGCGGCAAGCCGTTGCGAGTGGCAATGTAAAGTTTTTGCAGACTGCCAGCGGCGTAGGCAAACGCGTAGCAGAGCGCGTAGTAGTAGACCTAAAAGACAAGGTTGGCCTAGCGGGCGTGGACCTACAGTCTTCTGGCCTACTGCAGGCTGACTCGCTACTTCTTAAAGACGAGGCTGTAGAGGCGCTAGTAAGCCTGGGTTACACACCACAGGATGCTTCCCAAGCCCTAAAATCCGTTGACAAAGAGCTGTCCACCCAAGACCGTGTAAAACTAGCACTCAGGACCAAAGCATGATAGAACGTATTGTAAACACCAGCAACGATGAGCCAGAAGAGCAAGAGTTAGAAAATACCCTACGACCACGGGACTTTACCAACTACATTGGACAGGAACGATTAAAGAAAAACCTGAAGCTGGCAATTACGGCGGCAAAAAAGCGCGGCGAGCCGCTAGATCATGTGCTGCTTTATGGTCCTCCGGGCCTGGGTAAAACCACTATGGCTAGTGTGATAGCAAATGAAATGGGCGCACAGATACGCATAACATCTGGCCCGGCCATTGAGCGCGGTGGAGATTTGGCTAGCTTGCTTACAAATTTGCAAGACGGCGACATACTGTTTATAGACGAAATTCACCGCTTGCACCGTTCGGTAGAAGAGATACTTTACAGCGCCATGGAAGATTTCAAGCTAGACATTATGCTAGGCAAAGGCCCAAGNGCTAAAAGCTTNCGGCTGGACTTGCCCAACTTTACTATCATTGGCGCTACTACCCGCACCGGTGCGCTAGCTGCCCCACTGCGTGACCGGTTTGGCATGGCGCATAGGCTAGAATTTTACAAGCCAGTGGAGATTGCCCAAATCATAGAACGATCAGCCAAAATACTGGGCATCAAAATTAAACCTCAGGCTGCTCAACAACTGGCAGAGCGTGCCAGGCTGACACCGCGCATAGCCAACCG
>C687J35021_10000930_pt1 | contig 22576 bp, 22 predicted proteins | sample RifCSPhighO2_12_FD_35021 | JGI IMG/M metagenome (IMG submission 35021) | reverse complement strand
TGATCAAGTCATATCGGCAATACAGGGGATAGATGCTGTAATACATTTAGGTGAAGTTGTTGGTGATCCTGCTTGCCAGCTTAATCCTGACTTCACGATTGATGTGAATTACACTGCAACAAAAAAAATTGCAGAAGCGTGTTGTCATTTAGGAATTAGTCGATTTTTATTTGCATCGAGTTGTAGTGTATATGGTGCAGGTGAAGGTATTTTATCTGAAACATCAGTGTTGAACCCAGTCTCGCTTTATTCACAATGTAAAATCGAAGCTGAGCGCGCACTGCTTTCCTTGTCGGACCCGTGGTTTTGTCCGACAATTTTCCGACTTGCAACAGTATTTGGTTTATCTTACCGTCCTCGATTTGATTTGGTCGTGAATTTAATGATAGCCACAGCCATTAAGACAAATAAGATTAAAGTAATAGGGGGAGAGCAATGGCGGCCATTTGTTCACGTACGTGATATTTCTTCTATCTTCATCCAAGCGCTTCATATGCCAATTAAAAAAATTAAAAAACAGGTATTTAATCTTGGTTATGATAAGAATAATTATCAAATTTTTGAATTGGCAGAGATCATTTCACGTGTGATACCAGGTCTTACTATCGAAAGATATGATTCAGCAGATACCAGAAATTACAAAGTATCATTTCAGAAACTATATAATACTTTTTTACCGCGAGAAGGGATTGGTATTAAAGAAGGAGTGAGGGAGCTCATTGAGGCATTTAAACAGGGTTTTATTCAAGATTATACGGCTCGGCAATATAGTAATTTTCATAGTTTAATCAATGAATACTCTGAGTAAAAGTCTGAGTCAAGAAAGAATCCACAGATTAATTATATTGGAGCATTTTGAAGATATAGAATCAATAATAAGATTTTATGATGAGAATACTCTGGTAGTGGCATTTTCAATAGGGTTAGTAGAGATTTTGCAGGCAAAAGGAATTAACGCGATCGCAGTGACGGAGTTTTATGATCAAGAAGAACTACTCAGAGAATATCCTGAAGTTCAAGCAATAGTAGAGCGAGTATGTTATAGGCTCAATGAGATGCTTTTGAATCAAGGGTTAATAAATAATAATTTGAATTATGGATTGATCTGGTTTTACAGTTTCAAATGTCTTATTGATCAAGTGTGGTTTTATTGCTTTGCTCTAGACCGTATTTTTAATCAATTTAAATTTGATGTTTGTTTTATTAAAGAAAAAGAAAAAGTCAAAATAGTGGATGGTACGCTGATGCCAAGTTCTCCATGTCTTACGTTGCTCGTGGTGGATCTTGCGTGCTTATTCCAATTTAAATTAATTTATTTTAAGTCAAATTGTAGCAATAGGAAAGAGATCGATGTAAAACTTAATGAAAAAAAAAGATTAATCGTTGTTTATGTAAAGAGAGTTTTATATAAAATAATTTTTTTAAAAAATCAACTGAGAGAGATTCTATTTCGGTTTTTCTTAGATGGTTTTTTTAAAAGTAGAATTTCGATTGCGGTTTTTGATAGTCATGAAATCAACTCATTCTCTGAAAAATCAAAGTTCCATTTTAAGATTATAAATTTTCCTGCTCTTGGTAAGGTTATTGAAAAACAAATGAATATAGATTGCCGAGGAATAATTGAGGGTCTTGTTAGTGCATTAATTTCTGAAAAACATTTCCCATGGTTTTTTTCTAAAACAGTTTTAATTGAGGTTTTTTCGGTCTTTATTCTCGAGGTTCTTCAAAAGAGGGAAGTATATGAAAAAGGCTTTCTGCAATATAAAACAATCATAGAAAAAGAGCGTCCTGAGTTAATTTTAAATCACACCTGTGTTTCATTCTCCCCTGAGACATCAATATGCCAACAACTTGCCTCAGCGATGAATATCCCTTATGCGATTTGGATGCATGGTGGGTACGGCGCTAACTTCTATTTTCCTGGTTACGTAGCTTCCGATTTTAAATTTAGTAATATCCATTTTGTTTATGGGCAGGTTGTAGCTGACTGCGTCAACAGCAAAAATTCAATTTTAAGAAGTTTATATCCCTATAAGAAATATCAAATTCATGTTTTTGGATCGCCCTACCATCATCAATCTTTTTTAAAATTTAAAAAATCAACAAAAATAAAAAAACAAAAGAAAAGAATTACCTTGGCATTGTCGAACATACATGATCATAATTCCTACTATTTAGGCTTTGATAAAAATCATGATTATTTTAGAAATTGGAGCGAGCATTTGGCAATTATTAGACTGTTGAGCGAATATCAAGAGGAGTATGAAATTATAATAAAAGATTATCCTAATTCTACAAAAAAGGAAATGTGGAGAGAGGCAATAAAATTGTTTGGAGGAGCAGGGATTAAATATATAACGAATGATGTAAATTATATGGATCTTGTGATTAATTCAGATTTGTTAATTTTCACCTGGGTGAGTACTTCTCTTTTTCAGGGATTGTTATGTGAGGCAGATATTTTTTTGCTAGATGATACGCCAATGTTCGATACGGTATATCAAAAATTAAAGGACAATGTTTTTTTTTCAGATAGCACAAAAATATTTTTATCAATGTTAAAAAAATACTTAGACGAGGGAAGATTTTATCAGAAAAAAAAGATAGAACTAAAAAATTATTTTATTGAAATGCTCTCAGATTCGGAGATGAAAAAGCGGTTTGAATTTGTAATTTATTCTGCTAGAAACCACAGCATTGATTTAAACCCAATGAAAATATTGTAGAAAGTTATTTATATGATCAATGATTCGTTGATGAAGAAAGTTGTTTTAGTAGCGAAAGATGCGAGGGCAGTATATGGGATTGTTAAAATTCACATCCAAAAGGATTGGGGAGAGTAAAAAATTTTATTAAGCACATCCCTGAAAAATATACCATCTTGATATGGCATCTTTATTAAAATTTCTTTTATGTGTAGGTATTTCAATTGAAGTTGCTAAAATAAATTCACCGTGATGTGAGATAGATAATGAAAATGATTATCATCTATGTCAATCAATAATGGCCGGTCGCTAATGCTCTCCAATTATCGATCGTTGATATGGCGTGCTTATGATTAAAGCCCTGAGTTGTAATTTAAACAGACCGACTCGTGCGCAGTCTGAAAATCGGACCCCAGAAAAACTCTGGTTAGATAAAAACGAAAACAGAGATCCTTTTTATACAGGTTTTATCTTATCCCTTTTGAAAAAAATATCTTCTGAGAATTTATTTTCTTATCCTGATCCGTATCATTTATATAAAAAGCTTTCTGATTTTTTACAGGTTAATATAGACGAAATTTTTATTTCCGCAGGTTCTGATGGCATTATTCGATCGGTTTTTGAATCTATGTTATCACAGGGTGATTGTGTGATTTATCCCGAACCTACCTTTGCAATGTATGAGGTTTATGCAAAATTATATTCTGGAAATATTGAGTTACTTCATTATTCTGCGTCAGAAGCAGGCCCTATATTATCGTTAAATTTATTTTTAGAAAGGATTAAAAATAAAAAACCACGACTTGTGTGTTTGCCTAATCCAAATAGTCCAACGGGTACTGTTTTTAATGAAGATGAATTGAAAACAATTATTGAAACATCAAAAAACGCGGGTGCCTTTATTTTAATAGATGAAGCGTATTACCCTTTTTATGAAAAAACGGCGATACATTGGATTAATGAGTTTCAAAATTTAATTATAGCACGTACATTTTCTAAAGCTTGGGGGTTGGCAGGGATTCGTTTAGGTTACGCTGTTGCAAATAAAGAATTAATAAAGTTATTGCATCAATCACGTCCTATGTATGAGGCTGGCGCCCTCAGTATGGCCATCGCAGAAAAAGCCTTAGATCATCAGGATGAAATGCTCAAGTCGGTAAAGAGATTAAATGCTGGGAAAAATTATTTTTGTAATAAGATGCACGATTTTGGTTTTAAAACACTTTGCAGTGAAGGAAACTTCATGCATGTTAATTTCAATCAACACCGTGATAGGGTACATCAAGCGTTATCAGATAGCGTACTTTATAGAAAAAACTTTTCACACCCCTCTTTGGCGGGGTACAGTCGTTTTACTGCGACAACAGAAGAGGTTTTTTTACCGTTGGTTAATTTGATAAAAGAGGTTATTTCCGAATGACGGTTAATTTTGCATTGATAGGCTGTGGCCGCATCGCCAGTCGCCATATTGAAGCCATTCAAGCAACGCCCGCAGCCAAGCTGATTGCAGTATGTGACATGAATGGAACACGTGCAAAAGAGAGAGCAGAACAAGCGAGTGTGCCGTTTTTTGAAAACTATCACGAAATGCTTGAGAAACATAAAGAAATTGATGTGGTTGGAATTCTAACGCCAAGCGGTATGCACTTCGAACATGCTTTTGAAATAATGAAAATTTATAAAAAGCATATCCTACTGGAAAAACCGATGGTGATGACTGTTAAGCAGGGAGTAGAATTAAAAAGGGCTGCAGATAATTTAAATTTAAAAATATTTCCTGTGTATCAAAATCGTTTTAATAAGGCGGTACAATTTGTAAAAAAAGAAATGGCAGAGGCAGGGTCGCTTGGAAAGCTGCGTGTTGGAACAGTGAGAGTGCGCTGGTGTCGCCCCCAACGTTATTATGATCTAAGTGCATGGCGTGGAACTTGGGCCATGGATGGGGGCGCCATGACAAATCAAGGTATTCATTATATTGATTTGTTGCGTTATGTGTGTGGAGCTATAAAAAGCGTTAACACAAAACTAGCAACTTTGGGCGCAGATATCGAAGTAGAAGATACAGCGGTTGCCATCTTAGAATTTCAAAATGGTGCGCTGGGTGTAATAGAAATTATGACTTCTGCAAGGCCCGATGATTTTGAAGCCTCCATTTCGTGTGTTTGTGAAAAAGGACTCGCCGTGATCGGTGGTATTGCTACAAACGAACTAAAAGTATTTTCTCCCGACCCGCAACAAGTGGCACATCAAAGCGAAGTTTTTCCAACAGTCTATGGTTTTGGTCACGATGTTATAATTTCAGATATCGTAAATTGTTTATCTAAAAATAAAATTCCTTCTGTTAGTTTTGAAGATGGATTTGAGACGATCAAGTTGTTGCATGCATTATATAAAAGTGACGAAGCGGCGCGTTGGATAGAAGTAAAAGAACAAGTTTGTTCGGAGAGGTTGGGAAAAGAAGATGCTTCATTGTCTACTTTATATAGAGTTTCAAAAAAGGACTGCTATGAAAAGGAAATTATTTAGAGCTTTGACAGCACCTCTGCTGGAGTTATGCAGAAGAAACAAAGAAGCTTGTTTAGATTTATATGAAAGGCTCTCACCTGTTCATAGAGTCAATTCTTCAGAAGGAGCTTGGCAGTTTTTTTGTCCGAATGAGCTTACGGCGTGGCGTGTTAGGACTTTCTTTACGAAGGAGCCGGATACGATAAGGTGGATGAGAAGTTTTAATAAAGAAGATATTTTTTATGATGTTGGTGCAAACATCGGACTTTATACCCTATATGCTGCAAAACAGGGTAATCGAGTTTTTTCGTTTGAACCTGAGTCTCAAAATTATGCTTTGTTAAATAAAAATATTTTTTTGAATGCGATGCAAGATAGTATCTCTGCTTTTAATATTGCGCTTTCTAATAAAGTGAATTTTGACTTTCTTTATTTGCGTGAGTTTACTTTTGGCGGTGCATTGAATAATTTTGCGCAGAATATAAATCTTAATTATGAGCGATTTAATCCCGCCTTTAAACAAGCCTGTGTTTCATTTAACTTAGACGAATTGGTATTAAATCAAGGATTGCCCTTTCCAACACATATTAAGATCGATGTTGATGGTATTGAACCGCGGATAATTGAAGGTGCTAAAGAAGTTCTCCAAAATAGGAAACTAAAAAGTTTGCTTATTGAGCTTAATACAGGGCTTGATGATCATATGAGTGTTATAAGCGTTCTAAAAGAGTTTGGTTTTAGTGTTTCAAATAAAGTACGCAGTGCCCTGGATGATCCCTCCTGTAAATTATACAATTATATTTTTGAACGAAATTAAACTTCTATGAAAATATTTGGTATTGTTCCTGCTCGTATGGCTTCAAGTCGTTTCCCGGGTAAACCACTTTATTCTATTTGTGGTCGTCCCATGATCGAGCATGTTTTTAAGAGAGCTCAATTATTTTCGAAGTGGGATAGGCTTTATTTAGCAACTTGCGATCAGGAGATTTCAAATTTCTCGAAACAAAAAAATATTCCTTTGATCATGACGTCTGATAAACATATTAGATGTTTGGATCGTGTTGCAGAAGCAATTGAGAAATGTGATGAAAAAGTTGATGAAGAAGATATTGTTGTTTGTGTGCAAGGTGATGAACCTATGTTACATCCAGATATGATTGATGCTGCTATACTTCCTCTGAGCCAGGATCGCGAAGTAAATTGTACTGTTTTAGCGATGGAAATTGGAAGCGAAAAACAATTTTTTAATCCGGATACAGTGAAGATTATTCATGATTTAAAAGGCGATGTGTTATATACATCACGTAGCCCTATTCCATATTGCAAAAAATTCACAAAAGAATTGGGTGCGCGGCGCATTTATGGGGTACTGGCTTTTCGTTGGCGATTTTTAAAAATATTTAATCAACTCGTTGAATCACCCCTTGAGCTGAAAGAATCTTGCGATAGTAATCGAATCGTTGATCATCAATATCGCCAACGGATTGCCCCTTATCCTTATCGAGCATCTTTTTCAGTCGATAGTCCTTCTGATATCTCGCTCGTTGAACAGCATATGCTGCAAGATCCACTTTGGGGAAAATATTAATTTTATGTTTCAAGACAAGCTTCGTGTGGGGATTGCAGGTTATGGCGTGGTGGGTAAACGACGTCGAGAATTTATTGATAAGCATCCTCATTTGAAAACAGTTGCTGTCTGCGATCAAACTTTTTTATCAGAAGGTATTTTTGATGACGGTGTTGCTTGTTTTACACATTTTTCAAAATTATTGAATGAAAAGCTGGATGTGTTATTTGTTTGTTTAACAAATGATATTGCTGCTGAAGTAACAGTACTGGGGCTTAAAAAAAATTTACATGTTTTTTGTGAAAAACCACCGGGTCGTAATCTTGAAGATATTACGAAGGTTTTAATTTATTCTCTTAACTGTCCAAACTTAAAACTTAAGTATGGTTTTAATCACCGCTATCATGATTCTGTTAAAGAGGCATTACGGATTATTCGAAGTGGTGAGTTGGGCCAGGTTATTGATTTGAAAGGTAGCTATGGAAAATCGAAGATAATCCAATTTGATTCTTCTTGGCGATCCCAGCGCAGTATTGCGGGTGGGGGCATTTTATTAGATCAGGGGATTCATCTGGTTGATATGATGCGGTTATTTGCAGGTGAATTTACCCAGGTGCATAGTTTTATTTCCAATGCGTATTGGAAGCATGATATTGAAGATAATGCTTATGCTTTAATGAAAACAGGATCGGGAGTTGTAGGCATGTTGCATTCCTCTGCTACTCAATGGCGTCATCGATTTAATTTTGAAATTACCCTGACAAAAGGCGCTTTAATTTTATCTGGTATATTATCAGGTAGTAAAAGTTATGGTGCAGAAACACTGACGGTGGTTTATGCGAACGAGGATGATGGCGGTGATCCTCGTGAAGTGATGATTCGTTATAATCAAGATAATTCATGGCAAGAAGAAATCTTTGAATTTACAGACAGTATTCTAGAAAATAAAGAAATTAAAAATGGTTCTGTAAAGGAAGCGTTTGAAACGATGAAACTTGTCTATCAAATTTATTGTGCTGATGCTATATGGAAGTCAAAATATAATTTAACATCACAAATTCCTGAAACACTATTAGAAAAAACAGTATGATTTTAAAAGGCCATCAAGCGTTAGTCACAGGTGGTACCCGTGGTATAGGCAAAGCCATTGCAATAGAATTAAAAAAAGCGGGTGCGGAAGTTACAATAACAGGAACAGGGGTAAAAAAGGAAGTAGAAATACCCGAGGCATATCATTACAAAGCAGTTGATTTTTTAAATGAAGAAAATTCAAAATTATTTTTTGAGGAAATAAAAAAAATGGACTTTACTATTCTGATTAATAATGCAGGTATTAATAAAATTTCTCCTTTTTCTGAGATCTCTTTGAGAGATTATGAAAACATACAGCGTGTAAATATGAAGATCCCTCTTGTGTTGTCGCAAACTGTTTTGCCCGCTATGCGTAAAAAAAATTGGGGGCGTATTATTAATATTGCTTCTGTTTTTGGTGTGGTGAGTCGTGAATTTCGAGCTTCTTATTCTGTGAGTAAATTTGGTTTAGATGGGATGACAGCTGCGTTAGCAGCGGAGGTAGCCTGCGAAGGTATTCTTGTAAATACAGTATCGCCTGGCTTCATTGATACGGAACTAACTCGCTCTGTTTTAGGTGAAGAGGGCATGAGAGAAATAGCAACGCGTATTCCCATGAGACGCTTGGGAAAACCGGAAGAAATTGCAAAACTTGTATGTTGGTTGGCTAGTTCAGAAAATACTTATATTAGTGGACAAAATATCATTATCGATGGTGGATTTACACGTGTTTGATCCTTTGAATATTCAATCTTATAAAGGAGGTTATTCTTTGAATTTTTCAGAAAATATTTTTTCTGAATTAAACAATATTAATTCTGAGGGAATTCATTTTATTGTCGATGAAAATATTTCTAAACTTTATAAAGCAGAGCTTGAAAATCTTCTCTCCTCTCCATCAGTGCTTTTAATTCAAGCCAGCGAAGAAAACAAATCTCTAGAAAAGATACCTTTTTATGTGAAATCTTTAATAGATCGAGGAGTGCGACGTCATCATGCTTTAATTGCAATAGGTGGTGGTGTTATTCAAGATATTACCGCGTTTCTTGCGACGGTGCTTTTTCGCGGAATGGATTGGTATTTTTATCCCACGACGCTTTTGGCACAAGCCGATTCTTGTATTGGTTCTAAGAGTTCGATAAATGCTTGTGATATTAAAAACATCTTAGGGACGTTTATGCCCCCTAAGAAAATCATTATCGATACGCAAGTATTGGAAACATTATCTGACATTGATTTTCGATCAGGAATTGGCGAAATATTAAAAATACATCTTATAGATGGATTTCACGCCTTTAATTGTGTTGCCAATGATTATAGGTTATTAAAAACAGACAAGAAGATACTTCAGAAATATATTTATGATTCACTAAAGATGAAGAAAAAAATAATTGAAGAAGATGAGTTTGATAAGACGATTCGTAATATTTTAAATTTCGGTCATAGTTTTGGGCATGCGATTGAAGCTTCGACACGCTATGCTATCCCTCATGGTATCGCGGTGACGTTCGGCGTAGATATGGCGAACTACCTTTCTTTGAATTTGGGGAAATTAAATAAAAGTAACTTTAGTAAAGCTCATAAAACGCTTGCGCTTAATTATCAAGAATTTGAAAAACACCCCATTCCATTAGATGCGTTTTTGAAATCTATTTCAAAAGATAAAAAAAATAGTGATAATAAATTAAAATTAATCTTAAATAATGACCTAGGCAGGATAGAAATTGTAGAGCAAGAAAATAATTTGTTTTTTAGAAATGTTTGCGGTGACTATTTTGAAAAAATCCGATGCTGAAAAATACGAGTAAAGTGGCTGTGACTTCTCGATCTTTCTCTCGTCATCCTTTTTTGAGGCAGGAATTGTTGTCTCGGTATGAAAGCGTTACTTTTAATGAGGAAGGAGAACAACTTTTTGATGATGAGCTTGCTATGTTTTTGGCGGGACATGAAAAAGCAATTGTCGCTTTAGAGAAAATAGATGAAACTTTATTGAAAAAATTGCCTGAGTTAAAAATTATTTCTAAATTTGGTGTGGGTTTAGATTCCATTGAGCTGTCGGCAATTAAAAAATACAAAGTTCATTTATCGTATACAAAAGGTGTAAATAAACGTTCTGTTTCAGAGCTGGCGCTTTTATTAATTCTTTCTTTATTAAGAAATGCTTTTTCATTAAATTTGAAATTGAAGAAAGGAAAGTGGGAACAAAAAAAAGGAAATTGTTTAACAGGGAAGAAGGTGGGTATTATTGGCTGTGGGCAGATCGGAAAAGATTTAATTTCATTACTTGCGCCTTTTGGATGTCAAATTGCGTATTATGATTTACAAAAAGATTTAGAACTTCATGATAAAATACAGTTTCTTTCTTTAGAAGATTTATTGATGATATCAGATATTGTTTCTCTGCATTTGCCATTATGTGAATTTACTAAAAATATTTTAAGCGAAAAACATCTTGCAATGATGAAACCCAGTGCGATTTTGATTAATACTTCGCGTGGTGGATTAGTCGATGAGCATGCATTGAAAAAGAGATTAAAATTAGGATTATTGGCGGGTGCGGCATTTGATGTTTTTGGGGTCGAACCTCCTTGCGATGAAGAGTTGTTAAATCTCCAGAATTTTTTGGCAACACCCCATATTGGAGGGAGTACAGAAGAGGCGATCTTAGCTATGGGGCAAGCAGCGATTCAAGGGTTAGATTTAAAATAATTATTCTAATGATTAATTTATTATGTGCTGAAAAATATGATTCGAATTTGGTTTTAAGAATAAACAAAAAATGTCAAAAAGAAAATATTTTTTGGATATACCTGGGGCGCGATTATTTTAAGATGACGAAGTGGGAAAAAAAACTAGGCCAAAATTTTAAAAGAATTTTTTATGCTAAAGAATTAAATAACATAGCTTATGAAATGAAAGGCCCTTATCTTGAGTGGATTGCCAAAATCAGTCATTACTATGAAAAAGATTTAGCATGGTGGACATCGCGTATTTCGGAAAGACAAACGCTCTTCGACTCATTTTTTCACTTGATCTGCTATTACAAAATTGGTTTACATTACGCACTAAAATCTTCAAAAGAAGAATTTTTGGTTATTGCAGAAAATCCAACTCTTTTGGCAACCCTTAAAAGAGAACTAAGATCTTTAAAGATTGATTGTATCTCGGATTTTAATAAACCTTTTTTTAGAAAAATTAGAAGTTTTTTTGGTAGAAAAGTTGTGTGGTATTTCTATTTTATAAACAATTTCAAAAAGTTAAAAGGCATTAAAAGATCTCGGATACCTTTTTCTGAGAATAGTGTGAAAGATGAAAAGACAGTGATAATTCATACATTCATAGATGAGAATTTTTTTCAAGAAAAAAAATACGGTGATGATCGTTTTTTTCCAGGTTTAGCAGAAGAATTAAATCGCCGTGGATATAAAATAATAATTATTCCTTGGCTGTATAATATTAAACGCTCGAAACAAGAAGCCTTAGCTTGGTTTAGAGAAAGGGGAGAAGAGTATTTAATTCCTGAAGAATATTATTCTATTTTCGATATCTTATGGTCGCTTGCCATATTATGGAGGCAAAAAAGTCTCCCACGTAAATTCCCTCCACTTTTAGACATTAATTTAAAAGAATTATTAAAAGGTGCTAGAGGAATAACAGGTATTGAATGTGTTCTTTGCTATCGCTTTTTTGAGAAACTAGCTAGAAAGAAATTTAAGTTTGATGTTTATATTACTATGTTTGAAAATTTGGTGGTTGGGAAAACGCAGATTTTGGGGGTTAAAACATTTTTTCCGAATGTGTTAACTGTAGGGTTCCAGCATTATTCTACCTTGATTCCTTTGATATTGACGGATTCAATTTCGCCGGACGAGGCAAAAATTTCTCCTCACCCCGATGTCATTGTATGTAACTCCCCTTTCACAAAATGGCAGCTTATCGAGTCTGGTTTTGACAAAAAAAAATTAAGAATTGGGCCTTCGCTGCGCTATCAATATTTGATTGAAAAAAGAAAAATATTACCTAAAAAAAATAGTGTACTTGTTATATTGGCTCTAGAGCCAAGCTCAACACAGGAGTTATTATATAAACTGTTTTCTGCTTTTTCATCGGATGATGGTATAGAGTTTTTAATTAAACCTCATCCTATGATGTCAGAAGAACTTTTTTTTTCTTGTTTAAGCGGGGAAGTATTGCCGAATTATATGAAGCGTGTTGAAGGAGATATTACGAATTGGCTTATTCAGGCAAGTTGTGTTGTTTCTATTGCGTCCTCAGTTTCTTTCGATGCGGCCATCATGGGGATTCCTGTTATACAACTTGGGCGTGAAACAGATTTTACACAAGATCCTTTGGTTTGGTTTCCGGAGTTGGGGGCGCCTGTTTATTTAGTAGAGGAACTGCGAAAAGCTATTTTTGAAAAATTAAATTTGAGTTTAGAAGAAAAAAAGAAGCTGCTTGATTGGGCAGATAGGATGTATCCACAATGTATCTCACCTATTAGTGATCAAACGATTGATGCCTTTGTTGAACCATTGGATGCATGAGTCTGAAAAAGAATTCAANAAANATTCTATTTATAACAACCAGGTTGTGAGTCTGCTTGAANTTATTAAGATTGCATCAAAAACAATAAAGAAAGATATAAAGATTAATCCTGGTTTTTATCCTTATAGAAAAAACGAGATCATGAAAGTAAGACCGAGTTATGAGATATTGATTGGCTGGAAACCTAAAACAAATTTAGAAGAAGGTCTTGCACGTAAATGGACTCAAGAGATTTGTTAGAAATGAAGATTGTGATTTTATGTGGTGGTCTGGGAACTCGGTTAAGTGAAGAAACGCAAACGAAACCTAAGCCGTTGGTGGCTATCGGTGAGCGTCCTATCCTGTGGCATGTTATGCAAATTTATTCTTATTATGGATTTAATAATTTTGTATTAGCATTAGGATACAAAGGTGAAATGATAAAGCAATATTTTTTAAATTACCCTTTTCTTGAAAGTAATTTCCATATCGATTTATCTAGCGGTGAAATAAAACATTTAAGAAAGCATCAAACGCAATGGAAGATCGATCTTGTTGATACAGGTTTTAATACTTTAACAGGAGGGCGCTTGAAGCGCTTACAATCTTATCTTCAGGATAAAACATTTATGTTAACGTATGGTGACGGGTTGTCGAATATCAATATTAGGAAATTACTAGAATTTCATTTTTCACATGGAAAAATCGCAACGATCAGTGCAGTCCATCCTATTGCGAGGTTTGGTGAAATGGAAATTGAAGAGAACAAGGTTAGATGTTTTAAAGAAAAACCTCAAACACAAGTGGGTTGGATTAATGGGGGGTTTTTTGTTTTTGAACCTCAGGTTTTCCATTATCTTGATGGTGATCAAAGTGTCCTTGAAAAAGCACCGCTTGAGAATTTAGTCAAAGATAAGCAATTAATGGCTTATTCGCATGAAGGATTTTGGTATTGCATGGATACACTCAGAGATGTTCAAGTCCTCACATCNTTATGGGAGTCAGGAAACCCGCCTTGGATGATGCATAAAGAGTCTGTTGAAAAAATAAATGTTTAGTGATGTTTATCAAAATAAAACGGTGTTGATAACAGGGCATACGGGTTTTAAGGGATCGTGGTTAGCTTCTTGGTTAATACAATTAGGTGCGCGTGTAGTGGGATACTCTGCTTATTTACCTTCGGATCCCTGTTATTTTTCAGCATGTAATTTACAAAAATACCTCGATCATCATGAAGGGGATGTTCGTGATTTTAATCATCTTAAACAGATTTTTGAAAAATATAAACCGGACATTTTATTTCATTTGGCTGCTCAACCTATTGTAACGATATCTTATCAATCACCTAAAGAAACTTTTGATACTAATGCGGGAGGTACGCTTAATGTGCTTGAATGTATGCGCCAGGTACAAACTGTTAAAGCGGCTGTGATCATTACAAGTGATAAATGTTATCAAAATGTTGAGTGGGCGTGGGGGTATCGCGAAAACGATAAATTGGGAGGCGACGATCCTTATAGTGCATCAAAGGCTTGTGCTGAAATGATAGCGCATTCGTATATTAAAACATTTTGTGAATCAGGAAATTTAAAAACGAATATCAGTACGGCACGTGCGGGCAATGTGATTGGGGGTGGTGATTGGGCGGCTGCACGTATTATTCCTGATTGTGTTCGTGCCTGGATAAAAGGAGAGGTTGCCAAAATTCGAAATCCTATATCAACGCGCCCGTGGCAACATGTGTTAGAACCACTGAGTGGTTATTTGTGGTTGGGTGCGAATTTAATAAATAATAATTGTGTAGGGGAATCATTTAATTTTGGTCCTGACTCTAGGATTAATAAATCTGTTGAAGACTTAATTAAAGTGTTTCTAAAAGAATGGGGCGAGGATGTGCGTGTAGAAAACTGTGAAGATAAACAAAAAAAAGAATGTGGTTTGTTGAAATTGTCATGTGACAAGGCTTTGCATCAATTAAATTGGCATGCGGTTTTAGATTTTGAAAATACAGTGCGGTTTACATCCGAGTGGTATCAACGTTTTTATAATACAGCACAAGATATGCTAGCGTTTTCAATTGAACAAATTAATCAATATGTACAACAGGCACGTACGCAAAAATTAAATTGGTCTTTATGATACAGGATCTTGTTATTATCCCTTTAAAGCAAATAGTTGATGAGCGTGGAAAAGTGATGCACATGATAAGGCAAGATTCGGCTCATTTTAAAGGATTTGGTGAGGTTTATTTTTCTGTCATTAATCCTGGAAAAATAAAAGCATGGAAAAGACATAAGAAAATGATTCAGAATCTAACAGTGCCTCTAGGAGAAATAAAACTTGCTGTTTTTGACGATAGAAAAAACTCTAAGACATACAAGATGCATCATATATTAAACATAGGCGAAAAAAAATATTTCCTTGTACAGATTCCTGCAGGGCTTTGTTATGGATTTCAATGTGTTTCTAAAACTTTTTCACTAATTTCAAATTGTGCTTCCCTGGCCCATGATCCTGATGAGGTGGAACGCTGGGATTATGATGATCCTTATTTTCCTAAAGTATGGAGTTAAAACGTGCCGACAGTCAGTGTCATTATGAATGCTTATAATGCTGAAAAATATTTAGAGGAGGCAATTGATAGTGTTTACATGCAGACCTGTCAAGATTGGGAAATTATTTTTTGGGATAATGTTTCAACGGATCGAACAGCTGAAATCGCAAAAAAATATGATCGGAAGTTACGTTATTTTTGTGGCGAAGAGCATGTGTTGGTGGGGAAAGCCAGAAATTATGCTTTAGAAAAAGCACAGGGAAAATATATTGCATTTTTGGATTGCGATGATATTTGGTTACCAAACAAGCTTGAAACGCTATTAAAGCTTTTTGAAATTAATCCCTCCATTGGTTTTGTATATTCTGATTGCTATATTATCGATGAAACTGGGAAAGTAACAGATTGTCTTTCTGCCCAAGGAGAGTTTTATTGCGGAGAGGTATTTATTAGATTTATCAGCGGGATAGTTGCACCGACCTCAAGTATGATTTTTAAAAAAACAGTTATAGATGAAATAGGTCGCTTTCGATATTTTAAAATATCTGAACATTATGATTTAGTTTTAAGAATTGCTAATAAATATCCCGTGGATTTTTCTAGAGAAAGACTAATTAAGTACCGCTCTCATAGTGAGAGTTTATCGCACAAAGAGTCAGAGAAATTTTTTTCTGAGATTATTGAAGTTAGAGAATTATTATTAAGTGAAATAAGTGACTTTGAGAAAAAGTATGCGCTCGTAAAATCTTTATTTAAGGAGCACGCGCGTTATGCATCTTGGTTATTTTCAAAAAAAAGAATAAAAGAATCAATAAAAAATAAAATTCTTTCTCTAAAGTATTTTTTTGAAATTATAAAAATGAAAAAAGTTAAAAGTTCACTGTTTTATGCCATAAGAAAATTATTTGCATTTGATTGAGTCTCAAAAAACAAAAATACTCTATGACCCTTGGTTTACAGGTAGTGCTTTTAATAATGGCTGGCGGCTTTTGTACGAAGATAGTCATTGCTTGAGAGACTTAGCATACGACTATATTTGGATCTCACATGAGCATCCTGATCACTTTTTTATCCCGACGCTTAAGCAGCTTCAAAGCAAAACTCATTTTATATATCAATTAACACGAGATAAGAGAGTGGTTACTTGGCTCTCTAAAAATCATCTTGGCTGGCATAATTTAATTTCCCTAAAGAGAATTTCTGTCTTGCAGTCCATATTTAAGTTTTATCCTGCCGCGTTGAATGATTTCGAAGATCTTTATGCGCGCTTGTGTGAGTCTGTTTCTATGGTATAGCTAGGAACTTGAGTATGAAAAATTTTCTATTAAGGTTTAATAAAGCGGTTCGCAAGGGTATTAAAAAAACAAAAATAAAACTTCATTCAAAATGTGGAAAGTGGAAAGGATATAGGCCCATTAATCTTTTTGGGAGAGAGTTGAAGTTGTCGTTGGATTCTCAAATGTTTGGTCATTTAAATCTAAAGATGCCAGTAGGGTTATCTAAAAGCGATATAGTCCAGTATGCTGATTATGTGCAGTTTAGATCTATTGTCCAGTGTATGGATGATTTGTCAGTAGAGAAAAAACCTGTTTTCGTTGATGTTGGTGCATACCATGGATTATACGTTGTGATGATAGGCAGTATTCTAAAAGAGAAGGGAGGGGTGTCATTGCGATTGAGCCCGATCAAGAAAACTTTTCAATTTTGAAAAAAAATATTTCTCTTAATGCTTTAGAAGAGACGGTTATTTGCAAACAAATGGCTATTTCTGACTACCATGGCGAGGGAAGCCAGGCTTATTTAACAGAAAATAATAGCGTTAATAAAAACAAAATTAAAATTTCTCTGCTCCATCATGTTTTTGATGAACTTAACATTTCTACAGTAGACTGTTTGTTAATAGATGTAGAGGGGGCGGAGTTAAATGTTTTGCGTAGCATTGATTTTAAAAAAACACTTGTACCAAGGATTTATTGTGAGCTTCATCCTTTCGCGTGGGATAAGTTTGGTTGTTCTGCTGAGGAAATGGGGGAATTTTTAAAAAATAATAACTACTATTGTTTAGACATGTATTTACAAAAATATACTGATCTTAGAAGTAAGGAAGGGTATATTGGGCCAACACTTTTTATAGAAATTTAATTTTCATAGTGAGTGTTAAAAAGAAGGGATGCACCCATGGCGTATTGGTCCTGACCACAAAAGATGTTTGGTTGCGTGAACCTTTTATGGCGTTAGGTGATTTTATTCCGACAGTGGGACTAGTTGTAAAAGAAAGCCCNTGGCGTTGGCTCTGTAATAAAAAGATAAAATATAAAAATAAATTNAAAGAGTGGGAGTTTACATTTCCTAATTATACATTTAGTAAATTCTATAAATTTTTTTATTTTATATTATTTTTTTATTTTAAAAAATTAGTTGGAGATCCTAAAGTTGTTGTTTTTACATATCCTGATTATTTTTTTGTTGCAAAATTTTTTAAAAAATCAAAAAAAATTTATTATGTTGCTGATGACTTTAGTTTAGCCTACGGTTATCCAACGAAGTGGCTTCAAAAATGTGAAAAGAATATGATAAGTAATGTAGATGATGTTGTTGTAGTGACAGATGTAATCAAAGAAAGGTTTGTAAAATATTACAAAGTAGATCCTACTCGCATACATATCGTATCTAATGCAGTACGTGCCTCTATGATCCCTGCTTCTTTTTCTCCTCACTCGTCTTCTATGCTTCCATGCCCTATTCCCTCTCATTTTAGACCTTTAGCCGGGGTAGCTGGTACTATCGATCCTCCTCGTATCAATCTCGCATGGTTAGGAGACGTTGTTAAGCGTGTTGAATGGTTATATTGGGTATTTGTAGGTCCTGTTGGAAAATTTGATGATCCTGCCGATCAAAAATATTTAGAGTTTTTAATGAATTCTCCAAGATGTTGTTTTATAGGGTGGCAGCCATATGATGAACTGGGAAAATATGCTGCGGCATTTGATATTGGTGTTATTCCTTATTCGGATAAGGGGATTAATCCAACGACATTGCCCGTTCGTTTTTTTACGCAGCTGCCTTATGGCCAGCCAATTCTAGCAAGTTATATTAGCCCGGCACTTTTAAAATATGTTCCACTTTTGAAGCTTTGTAAAACGGTAGAAGATTTTGAAAGAGAAGTAAATTTTTTGAAAATAAATAAATTTGATGATGGATTACGTAAGCAACGATGGGAATTTAGTAAGAAAAATACATGGTCTTGTAGGGCACAACAACTTTATAAAATAATGCAGCGAGATTCTATATGAATGAAAAAATAAATATTGGTGTCATTGGATTAGGGCACTGGGGTCCAAATCATATTCGTGTTTTTAATAATTTCCATGATACTAAAGTATTAGCTGTATCAGATATTAATCCAGAATGTTTGAGAAGGGCTGCTGATTTATTTCCCTCCATACAGATTGAATCAGATTATAAAAATATTTTAAAGTGTAAAGACATACACGCGGTGATCATTGCCACACCGACGAGCACTCATTACCAATTAACAAAAGAAGCAATTTTAGCTGGTAAGCATGTTTTGTGTGAAAAACCATTATGTCAGTCTAGTAAGCAAGCGAGTGAATTAATAAAGCTCTCCAAAGAAAGAAAAATTATTCTGATGATAGGATATATATTTTTATATAATAGCGGAATAAAAAAAATTAAAACCTTGCTAGATGAGGGTGATTTTGGAGATATTTATTATTTATCTTCTACGCGCACTAACTTGGGACCCGTAAGAAAAGATGTCAATGCAGCGATTGATCTGGCTGTGCATGATATATCAATTTTTAATTGGTTATTGGAGAGTGTTCCATATTATGTTTCTGCTCATGGCGCCAGTTATCTTCAGTCTGGTATCCAAGATGTTGTTTTTATTAATCTACGATACCCTAATAATGTATTAGCGAATATAGAAGTGAGCTGGTTAAATCCAAAAAAAGCAAGACAAATGACGCTTGTTGCAAATAAAAAAATGTTAACTTGGGATGATCTTAATTTGAATTCTCCTGTCGCAATTTATGATAAAGGTGCGAACGTTGTTTCCACGTCGGCGGATTACGGAAATTTTTTACATATTTCGATGTGGGAAGGAGACGTAAGATTGCCAAAAGTTGAGGTAGAAGAACCTTTGAAATCTCAAAACTATCATTTTATACAATCTATCAAATCTAAAGAGCCTGTTTTTTGGGAAGATAAGTTTACGTATGGGGTCACTAAAGTATTAGAGAGTATTAATCGATCTTTAAATGAATATGGAAAGTTAGTAGAAATAGCATGATGGAAAAACCTTATATTCATCCCAGCGCGATTGTAGAAACCCATTCTATTGGAAAAAATACGTATGTTTGGGCATTTACACATGTCATGTCTGATGTGTTTATTGGGAAGAATTGCAATATAGGAGGACATTGTTTTATTGAAAAAGGTGTCTCAATCGGTGATAACACGACGATAAAGAATGGCAATATGATTTGGGAAGGTATTGCTATTGAAAAAGGTGTTTTTATTGGACCGCAAGTTGTTTTTACGAATGATCAATATCCTCGGTCACCGCGCTTATTTCAAAAATTTGATAAATATGTCAAGAAAGAAAACTGGTTGCAAAAAACGACAGTGAAAAAAGGTGCTTCTATCGGTGGGGGAGCGGTTATTTTACCAGGCATAATGATAGGTGAATATGCGTTAATAGCTGCAGCTGCAGTTGTCACAAAAGATGTTTTACCTTATTCGCTTGTCATGGGGAGTCCAGCTAAGTTTAAGTGTTGGGTCTGTCGATGTGGCAAGCCTATCATATGGCATAACAGCCTTGCTTCATCATGCAATCATTGCCGATTGTATTTTAAATTTTGCCATGAACATGAAAATAAATTGCAGATAAGTAGTTTTTGACTTGAAAACTTTATAGCGAATGTTGAAATAAAGTGATTCATGAAACTTTCATAACTTAAGGATGAATTATGAAGCACGGTCAGATTATTCCGTTTGTTGATCTTGTTTTGCAGAATAAGTTAATTGAATCTGAAGTAATGAGAGCAATAGCACAAGTCTATGCAGAGGGGCATTTTATTTTGGGGCCTGAGCTTCAGGTATTTGAAAATAATTTCTCAAGCTTTATTCAATGTAAATATGGAATTGGAGTAAGTAATGGATTGGATGCGCTTCGATTAGCGCTAATAGCAGTTGGCGTAAAAACAGGTGATGAAGTTATTATGCCTGCTAATACTTATATTGCAACTGCATTGGCAGTAAGTTCTCTTGGAGCAAAGCCTGTTTTTATTGATTGCGATTCTGAAACATATGCAATGAATATAAATTTGATTGAACCAAGCATTACAGAAAGGACGAGGGCTATTATTCCTGTGCATTTAACGGGACAGTGTGTAGATATGGATCCCTTAATGAAAATTGCGAAGGAGAAAAATCTATATGTTATTGAGGATGCCTGTCAGGCGCATGGCGCGAAATATAAGGGTAAGTTTTGTGGTTCAATTGGTGATGTAGGATGTTTTAGCTTTTATCCTTCTAAGAATCTAGGGGCATGTGGTGATGGTGGTATGGTTACAACTAACGATGAGAAGATTGCGGAAAAAATATTTTTATTAAGAAATTATGGGCAAAAAGTAAAATATGATCATATTGAAAAAGGTTTCAATGCAAGATTAGATACGATACAAGCGGCTATTTTAGATATTAAATTAAAATATTTATCTGGCTGGAATGAAAAAAGAAAAAAAATTGCAGATCAATATAGAAATCTTCTTGGTTTGATTCCAGGAATTCGATTTCAAAAAGAAGTCAATTATTCAACCCATGTTTATCATTTATTTGTTCTTCGAACAAGCCAAAGAGATAATTTAAAGAATTATTTGGAAAGAGAAGGCGTTCAGACAGGGATTCATTACCCTAAACCTGTTCATTTGGAAATGGCTTATCATGATCTGGGATATAAACTTGGAGATTTCCCCGTTGCTGAGAGTGTGTCAAGCACTATGCTTTCGCTCCCTATGTATCCGGAGCTGACTTTCTCACAAGTCGAGAAGGTTGTGGAAATAATACATCAATTTTCGAGTGCAACACTTAAGCGCAATGAAAAGGAATTCATATAATGAAAAAGTATATTTTCTTATTTAATTAAGTTGAAGTGAAAATTTTACACATCCCTTATTGTTTTCATCCTGATCCCCTTGGAGGAACAGAAATATATGTCAAATCACTGGTTAAACAGCTTAATAAAAAAAACATAGAAAATTATATTGCAGCACCGGATACGCATACACGCTCTTATCAGCACGAAGATTTTTTTGTAGATCGTTTTGCAGTTTCAAATGAAATAAATAGTTTGAGCGATTTACATGGTGAAGGTGATGCGCAGGCAAGTGCTGAGTTTATTAAAATTTTAGAAAAAAGAAGACCAGACGTTGTGCACTTTCATGCATTTACACGAGGTGTTTCTTTGCGTCTTATACGACAAGCAAAAAAATGTAATATCAAAACTATTTTTACTTACCATACGCCTACGATAACGTGTATGCGTGGAACTTTGTTGCAGTTTGGAGAAAATATTTGTAGCGGAGAGTTAAGTAAAAAAAACTGTAGTATCTGTACCTTGCATGCATTGGGCGCAAATAAAATAATGGCGATTTTGTTAAATGGTTTCTCTGTTTTGATAGGGAAAAAAATAAAAAAAATGAATCTGAGAGGAGGTTTGTGGACAGCATTACAAATGTCACAGTTGATTCAACTAAGACATAAGGTTATTTATGATATGCTGAAAGAAGTTGATAAATTTGTTGTATTATGTGAGTGGGCAAAAAAATTATTAATTTTGAATGGTGTTTCTCAAGAAAAAATTACACTTTCTCGTCATGGTATTCAATTTAAAAACTTTTCTTCTGAAGAAAATAACATACCTGAACTCCCTTTGCGCATTGCTTTTTTGGGGCGTTATGATGTAACAAAGGGTGTTGATATTTTAATTAAAGCAATCAGGGGTATGCCAGAATTGCCATTGAAAATAGATTTGTATAGTATTGTTCAAGATAAAGAAAAAAAATATTTTGATAATTTGAGGTCATTCGCATCGCAAGATACGCGTATTCAATTTTTATCACCTGTGTCAAGTGAAGAAGTTATTCCTTTGTTGCGACAGTATCATCTTTTGGCAGTGCCTTCGCGTTGGCTTGAAACAGGTCCGCTGGTGATATTAGAGGCTTTTGCTGCTGGGATCCCTGTGATAGGTTCAGATTTAGGGGGTATTGCAGAATTAGTAGAGCAGGGTGTTAATGGAATACTTGTAAAAACAGACGTACTAGACGCGTGGAAAGAGGTGCTTCGGCAGTGTTGTGAAAAACCAGAAATTATTCGGCATCTTAAAAAAAACATAAAGCCACCTCGAAGTATGGAGCTTGTTTCAACAGAAATGGCGGCCTTATATTATCAATTATGTCAAAATTGAAAAAAATTTTATTTATTCAATATACCAATCCTTCAGCTTATCCTCCTTTAGAGCGTGCCTCTCAATTGCTTGCTGAGCAAGGATGGCATGTTTTATTTTTAGGAACAGGTGCTTGGGGTAAGGCAAATGAATTTGAATTTCCGCCCCATGATCGCATTCAA
>C687J35021_10000928_pt1 | contig 22635 bp, 28 predicted proteins | sample RifCSPhighO2_12_FD_35021 | JGI IMG/M metagenome (IMG submission 35021) | reverse complement strand
CCATCGTCCCGTCCTGCCTCACCAGATAAGCGTTCTGGCGGGCGAACTTTCCATCGAACAACGACCACGAACCGCGATTCGGCCCGATGGTAGTACCGCCGAATTTATCGGGCGAAAGCGGGTCCGTCCCGAAGAACGGGGAGTAATTGAACACGAATATTTCGGACTGGACCTTGACCATGAACCACGACCGCCTGGGGTAGTGGATCGCCAGGATATCCGCTTCAGATGAGTCGGCAATCTTTTCCCTGAGCGTTGTCTTGATGGCTTCGGATACGTTGGCCCGTCCAAGGGTTGAGGCATCCCCCACAAGAGATGCCGTCTGCACACCGTCGGGAGTTACAAACACCAGATCGTTGCCGATGGACAGCATGGAATCAGGAGCTACTATCCCCTGGGGGAATGCGCCGATGATATCGAACGCCACTGAGTTCGCCGTGGTGTCGGCTATGGGGTCGCGGCCGGAATAGAGCAAGAGGTTCTTTCTTCCCCCTACGGCGAAGAACCTTTGGAACGATGCCAAGTCCTTGACGATTTCACCCTCGGGCTGTTGCTGGCCGAAGGCGAATGTAACAGTGTCTATGGAGCCGGTGTCGGAAGTGAAGTCCTCGGTATCCCCCGGTCCTGAAATCTTTACCTTTGTTTCATCGTTTGCGTCCACAAGATACAGGCGGCCGTAGTGGACGTGGGCGTTGGTTGCCACGGGCATTGCCTCGGTAAGAAACACGAGCGCGTCTCCTGCAACCTGGGATGCAACGGAAGTAACCGTCAACGCGGTAGCCACGGCTGAAACCATCGCCACGGCCGACCTCGTTGTGTTGTGAACGAAGTCACCCGGACGAATCACTGTATTCATGAAGTTGACACCGGACACGGCAATCGTCGTAGCGCCAGTCCCGGTCCCTGCGGTGGCGGTGTTGTCGTCCAAATCATCCGTTGGAATTATGTTCAATTCCACCATGTCATAGATCGTATAGCGGTCCCCGTCATCCGGATCGGTGGTTATCTTGTTCAACCCCGTCGCGGCGGAACCCATCGAGTTGATTACGACGTGACCGGAGACGACATCGGTTACGACCGAATACCCGCCCTTGGTTATGTTGTGGGCTAAGTCATTATCGGTAACATCCGTCTCAGTAAGCCAATTCGTCACGTTGGCGTCGTCAATTCTTGTGACCGCCGCCGTCCCCGCCGTTTCTCCACGGATAACCGTGGCGTGAAGCCTTTGGAATGTATCCCCGGCGTCGTCGGTGTAGATGTTCCGATCTTCCCCATTAACGAAGATCATCCTGTCATTGAACTGGACCGAGCGAACCTTCGCGTCGGAATCGAGCCCGTTATGAACCTGTGTCCAGGCCGAGACATCGGAGAACCTGTAAATCCTGCCTTCGCCGGAAGCGAACAGGCTGGAATTTCCGGATGCGTCAACGTATTCGTGCAGGTTCCTGATTTCAGGGGTTCCGGGGATCGTGTCCCCCAATTGCCTCATGCCCTGCCGCTTCTCCATCCCGCCTGCGGAATTGAAGAACCTGTTGCGGACCTTCAACGCGAACTGGGGCGGTTGTTCAGATTCTTGGAACGACGTGGCGAGGCCGAACTTGGCCATGTCATACGTGGCTTCGATTCTAGCCATTTGGCGTAAACGTCACGTCGCCGCCGGTATCCACGGTGAGCCTGTTAAAAGCTTCTTTTCTCATTCTCAAATACTCTTGAAACGCTATCGTGTACTGCGGCGTTTGTTCCTGGCCTGATTCATCCAAGAGGGTCTTTGCAAACGTCCCCTGTACCAGCATCCTGGAATCGAACAACGGAACGGCGGTGGTATCGGCCGAAGCTGTAGTGAATAGGCGCTGCTTCTTGTAGAAGGCAACATCGAAAGTTTTCATGTTTTCGTTTGCGCCGGGGATCGGGCTTACCCTGATAATGGGATTCACCCCGGACACGTTCACTACCGAGAAGTTCCTGGGCACACCGAACGAGCGTGTCTTTTGCAATCTCCTGATATCAGCGACGTTGACAACTTGAAGGGGGGCTATGCCGTCGGCCTCCCCGGCCGTGTTCGCCCAATGGATTTCGAGGATGTTGTTGATCTGTGCAGAGACAGCCAGTTCATATCTGTCCACGGATGCAGAGGCTGTAACGGTTGCCTCCCGGAACATGTGCGGCCACCTGCCGTAGTCGTTGCATTCGTTAATGGTGTCGTTGAGGTGGTCGAGAATTACGGTGGTGAATTTCGTGGCGTTCAGGAACGTGGATTCGTCAACACCGAGTTTGCGTTCGACCTCATTGACTATCCCGATAACGGTTCGATTTACGTCTGCAATGGCCATGTTATTTCTGCAAATATGTTATCGAGAGCACGCCCGCAGCCGCAGAGTGCCCGCCGTCGTCAAGGGCCGTGACCTGGGCCATGATCCTTGAGTTGGCTGAATTGAGGGCAAGCCAGCTTGTTCCTGCTGAGGTAAACACGCCCTGCGCCACCCTGTATCTGCCCCTTGCAGACACGTCCACGGTTCCGAAGGCCGTCTCGGTGGCGGAGTTTCCTACCCTGACCTGGCATACGTTCGTGTTGCCGGAAGCCCCGACCGTCGAGTAGGCGTTGGTGACATAATACTGAATGTCCAGAATGTCGGAACCTGACGGCAGGCGGGCAACAGTAGCATTCACCGAGTTTGTGGGCGTCAGCGTGACTTGCTGGCACAAGACAACCCGGCCCCTGTTCTTTGAATTGGTCCCTACTTGAACGGGGCCGTCCAGCAACGGGATTCTTGCAGCGGAAGCCGAGACGTATCCATGCGTGATGATGCCGGCCGCGCTCACACGGGTAGCGTTGAGGACTGATGCGTTTACATCGGTGACGTTGAGGGTGGGGGTGCTGACTTCCGTAGTCGCTATAAGGCGGGGGGTCTGGACATCGGAAGTGATGACCTGGGCGGTGGTGTCCGCAAGCGAAAGATAGGAGTCCACAAGGTCTGCGAAGTTCGAGCCTGAAAGGGAATCGCCGTCTTCAAACCTTGATTTGTTGATACTTCGCGTCTGCTGAGTCACCTAATCACCTCACAATGAACGGCGCGGAATCCACGCTGGCCTCGATAATCATGTCCCCGATGCCGAAGTCACCCCCCAGAACACCAGTAGCGAACAGGTGCGCGGCGGGGCCGTCGGTGCGGGTGATGATAGTGCTCTGCCCCACTACGAGGGGGATGAAATTCTCTGGGGCTGGATATACCGAATCCGGCCTAATGCGCTTTAGGGGTTTCGGGTCGCTCTTTGCCTTGACGAATAGCTGGGGCTGGATCGGCTCCACGTTGTCCTTGTGCCGCCATGACCCGTCCCAATTCTTTCGCATCTGGGAGCGGTAGTGGACAAGCCCGGATTCCTCGTCTTTTATGAGGTAATCACCCTGTCTCCAGTCGTTTCTAATCATTGCAGGGGCCCCAAGGTTGGACTTAGTTCGGAATTGACGAGATTGATTGCTTTAGCGGTGTCGTAATCGACAACCCAATCCTCTGTCTGAGCCTTTATGAAATCCTTTGTCCCCATGACGCCAAAGTTAACTAGCTTGTTCTGAAACAATGCTATTGCTGCGGCGTTTGGCGAACCCTCTTTTAACGCGGGGTGGATTAGAAACTGGGCATTCTTTCCGGCCGTCCTCTTTACTCCAGCGGAAAAAACCAAAGCCGCAGAGCTATGGGCCATACCGGTCGAATTGACGTGCGTGTCGATGTTGTTTTTCCTGACGTGATCGGCAAGCCTGATGGCGTCCATAAGGCTCCCGCCATTGGAATTGATGACCAGCCTATCACCCTTCCTGAGTTTGGAGAGAACCCAGTCAACCCTGGCTTTATCTATGGCGCCGTCGAGGGGGATATCGGTCATTATCTATACTCATAGACTCTCAAGCTTTCATTAGAATCATCTATGAAAGCAACCCTTGTCGATGTCAGCACGGCAAGAGCGGGGGTGGCGGCTCCCGAAATATTCAATTCATTACCAATTTTTATCCAGTCTGTTCCATTGAAGTCGTAAGTTCTTAAATCATCATTCACAGAATCTATAAACGCCACTCTTGCAGAGGTCAGCGCGGCGAGGGCGGAAGTAAATACTGTAGTTATCGCTAAGCCATTACCGACTTGTATCCAATCGGTTCCGTCAAAGTCGTAGGTTCTTAACTCATCATTGGAATCATCTATAAAAGCAACCCTAGTAGAGGTCAGCGCGGCAAGGGCTGTTAATGAAAAACTAGAAACCACTAGACTATTACCCACCTGGGCCCAATCAGTTCCGTTGAAGTCGTAAGTTCTTAACTCTTCATTCCCACCATCTATAAAACAAACTCTTGTAGAGGTGAGCGCGGCAAGGGCTGGACCACCCACTCCAGCAATCGCCAAACTATTACCCACCTGGGCCCAATCGGTGCCGTCAAAATCATAGGTTCTTAACTCGTCGTTTCCAGAATCTATAAAAGCAACCCTAGTAGAGGTCAGCGCGGCAAGGGCCGCGACGCTTACCCCAGTGATCGTCAGGCTATTGCCTATTTGAGCCCAATCGGTTCCGTCAAAATCATAAGTTCTTAAATTAGTTGAGAAGCCATCTATAAAAGCAACTCTTGTTGAAGTCAGTGCGGCAAGGGCGGGCGAGGTAAAACCAGGAATGCCAAGCCCATTGCCGACCTGGGCCCACTGTTCTACCAGGAACAGCGAAATTCTTGCCATTACGACCGCGTAATTCCTATGGTGAACGCAAGAGCATCAGAAGAGCTTACATCTGAGACCCTCAAATTCAGCGTCTCACCGACTTCAATATCATTCCCGCTTCCTGCACTAGCAGAAACGGCGACTTCGGTTACATCAACAGAAGCACTAGAGAACCCTGTAATAATCGACGTATCCGTTAAAAGTGTAACCCTACAATGGCCAGCCGAGGCATTGACGGCCATCCAATCAACTGTGTACGGGAACCGCGCCCGTTGCTCAATAGCATATAACCTGGCCGACGGACTGAGTATAAGCCCATTTAAATTATCCGATGTCAGGGTGTCAAAAACATCCTCGAAGTCAGACCCGTCCGGCTTATCTCCATCCTCGAATGCGGCTTTTAAGCTAGTCAGGGTGATGATTGCCATTACCTGTATCTCACGAAAAACGGCCCATCCGTAGCCCCGGCCCCAAGTATCATTTCCCCTATCCCTGGGTCTCCGGGAAGAATGCCGACATCGAATAAATGCGCTGCTGCTCCATCCGTTTGCGTAACGACATTCGTTTCCCCTATCGTGAGCGGGACGATATTCGATGGCGATTCGATGATGTCTATCGGGCTTATGTCCGTCAGCATCTTGGGGTCGTTCCTGGCTTTGACGAACTCCTGGGGGTGCCTTGTCTCGTAGGATTTGTAGTGCCTCAGCGATCCATCCCACAACTGACGGGCTTCGGATGCCAGGATGGTTTTCCCGCTCTCGTCGTCAATGACCAGATAGTCCCCGCGCTTCCATGTCCTGCGAATCATGGAACAAGCCACAGGTGGTCAGGCTTCATCTTCAGGACTTCCTTGTAACCCAACTTGTCCAGGATTTGCCCGGACGTCATATTGCTCCAGCCCTTCGAATGCCCCTTTTCCTCGACCAAAATCACGGGATGGGATTCCAGGGTCTTGAACGCCCCCCTCAATACCAACGGCTCCACACCCTCTACATCCAGCTTAATGAACCCGGGCTTGAGATTGAACCCGTCAAGGGCAACGGCTTCCATGTTCGGAACATGCCCACGTTCTACTGGCTTCAGCCTGGGTATGACCTCTACCTTGAGATGAACGGGACATGCCTTGTCCATGAGGGGCTTGTTTATGGCGACGACGTTCTTCAAATGCTCCGTGTTCTTGACCAGGCAGTTGTAGTGCCTTTCGGAGGGCTCGAAGGCATAGACCTTCTCGAATCGCTCTGCTAGGGAGACGGTCCATGCGCCGCAGAACGCACCCGCGTCCACGGCACAGGACCAATCCTTGATGTAGGGCCAGACCTTGGATAAATGCTCATTCCTCTGCTCCAGCCAGCCCCCAATGTCCTTGTGGTCGTGCGCCCACCAGAGGCCGTCCTGGAAGTGAAGTTCGGCCATTACCTGCCGGCTTGAATCATCCTGAACGAGATGCTGTTGTGCCCTGAAGCCGAGACGATGGACAACCTTACCGCAGCCACAGGAACGTTGAACGTATTTGATGTCGCAGATACGTTGATGGTCTGGATATTGTAAGCCAGGGCGCTGACAGTGGTATCCAGGACATTATCCAGGGTAATCTGGACTTCCGCAGCGTAAGACCCGTTCCCGGTCTTGTTGACCATCCACCGAACCGGGGATTCCGCTTCGTGAAGATTTAGTGGAATCCAAGGCAGTATTCTAGCCGCAGACGCCACCGTGGTTTCAATGTAGCGGACTACCATGGCCCACCTACTTCTGAATGTAGGTAATGGTCAGGATGCCGGAAGCGGCCGAATGCGGGGCTCCGTCCACGGCGGTAACGGCGGCCAAAATCCTGGTGTTGGCCGAGTTAAGCGCAATCCAAGGGGTGCCGGCAGAAGTGAATACGCCTTGCGCTACACGGTATCTTCCCCTGGCTGAAACGTCCACGGTCCCGAACGCAGATTCCGATGCGGATGTCCCGACCCTGAGCGTCTGCACGCCCTTGTTGCCGGAAGCGCCCACGGTCGTATAGGCATTCGTGACGTAGTATTGAATGTCAACGACATCGGCGCTTAGGGGCAGGACGGCAACCGTGGTGTTGACCGTAGTGGCCTGGTTAACAGTGGCCTGTTGAACGAGAAGGACAGCGCCCGTGCGCTTCGTGTTTGGCCCAGAACGAACGGGACCGGCCGCCTTGACGGATGAATTGATGGAAACCACCCCATCGATGCGAGTTGCGCCGTGGATGGTTTGATTGCCGGAGACGACAATATTCCCGACCATGGATATGCCGCCGGTTAACTTTGCCGAGCCGGAAACGTCAATCGAAGCGACTGTGGTTTCCTCGAACGGCCTCTTGACCTTTAACGGTCCTGAAAAACGAGTCATGCTTTACTCCTATAGGGGCTGATTTTTCTTCTTCGCCTTGCGGCTCCGTCCCCTTGTTGAAAAAGAAAGAGCGGTCAACCGACCGCTCGCTTAACCTTTAACGGCTTGCTCTGATTACAGTTTATTCCATGTTTTACCGCGAACGATGTCTCTAACAACGTTGTAGGAAACATCTAATTCTTTTGATAGCGATAGGGCGCTTTTGCCAGCGTCGTAGCGTTTCTTGATGTTCTTGATTATCGCTTTTGATACTTGGCAGATACGCCGATTCATCAGTTGTTCGGTCGGGGTCGCCCACCGACAGTTTTTTGGTGAATACCCCTTTGTGGTATCAATTCGATCAAGTGTGTGTTTCCTGGTCGGCGGCATCCCCATATCATCAACAAAAGCCCAAAAGTCGTTGAACCAGCGGTCGCAAACTCTTATCCCAGCGCCGCCGTACCTTTTATAAGAAAGATGGGTTTTTTCAGAACACCGATATCGCATCCCCCGCCATCTTGAATAAAGAGGGTGAGTAAATGCTTCACCCCAGTTTCTAATGCCGAGCGGCGTTCCGGTTCGGCGAAGTTTCATATGGTGGTTGGGGCACAAACCCCTGGAAACCGCTGCCAACCTACATCCGCGAACCGTACACTTTCTACTACCCGGAAGCTTTCCGGCACGGCGGTATCTGGCATAGTGTGTGTCGCAAAAACCTCGTTTTATGGCAGGACTCTTGCAACCCTTTGATTTACATAGCATAATTCCCTCCAGGAGCTACAACATGTGATAATGACATTGTAACTATCCTGGAGGGAACTTCAAGCTCTTTTTAGTTAATGCTAAACCTAGAATAATCCTAGCAGTAGCGCTAAGTTATTCAAACTCCAGCATTATATCTGAAACAACGCCAATCGGTGAATCCGAGCGAAAACCTCTTAGTTGTGAGAATTTTCATATTTTGTGTGTCGAATTCATTATCCCGGACGATTTCCGAGTCCCGACGGTTGTAGAACGTGAACCCATGAGGCACGTCGGTGACGATGCCCCATGAATCGGTGTCCGTGATATACGGGCACACGACGAGGTCGTTGAACAAGCCCTTCGTGGTGTTGACATCGTTATCCGCCGAGCCCACGACGAAATCTCCTTCGAGGAGTTTTCTCGCCGTATGGTTCAGGGCCGTCGGAACGACCAGCGTTTTCGGCATGACGCGCATCCGAATCGACTGGTCATCCACCATGTCCAGGAGGTTCTGCGTAGCCGTCTCAAGAGTAGTCTGAGACAGGTCTGCGGCGGTTTCGAGGTTGCTCGCCGTGCCGCCCCCAACGAGGGGATGGGACGCCGAGGCCAGAACCACCCCGTCAGAACCGAGGAAGCTTGCATTCGTTGCTCTGTTTATCACGTTCCACGCGATGGTCTCTTCGGTTGAACGCATGGATTTGGCCAGCCATTTCGGGGCTTCGCGGATGTAGTTGTACTGATCGTCCTCGTACATCTCTCGGGTGATAGTGGTGCCGAGAGCGTAGGTGACGTTCACATACTCTTCCTGGAAGCCCTGGAAGGGGTCTTGATAGGACGCTGCGGCCCCCTGGGTCTTGACGCCTGCCAAGCCCAAGCCAGTCACGCCCTGCTCTTTCTCGAAGGCGAGAGTCGATTTCTTGATCTCGAATATCTTCGGGTAAAGCGGGGGCAGTTCCTGGTATGAGGTGCCGTAGATTTCCTTGATGCCGGGCCAAAGGAGTTCGGCAAAGTTGCCTGTTGCGATTGTCATTTTTGATTACTCCCTTAGTCGCCGACTTCAGTGCCAACCCGCTGCCACTGTCTACGGAAGTGGTGGTTGACAATGATGACTTCGACATCTTGGTTGGCGGAGAAGGCCGTATCCCCAAGTCCGTTGATCTTCTCAAGCGGCGCAACGCCGTTGATCAAGAAGTGATGCCCCACCGCAGACACGGTGGAATCGACTGAACGGACCTGGAAGCCGGAACGGCCCAGGGCGGTATTCGCCGGTCCCGCCGTGACGCGAACGAAGTTGCCGACATCGCCCTGGCTGATGGCCGAATCGGCCTGCACCAGGAAGATGGTATCGGGGTCGTCGCATACATCGACAAAAGCCTGTGTGCTCGCTGCGATTACCTGCCCGGTAGCGGGCAGGTTGTGGGTAAGAGGGCGACCGTCAGAGTTGTAAAGTGAGCGCACAATACCCAGGCACGCGCGTTCGTTCGCCGACATCGCCGACGTGTCGATAACGCGCACCTTTCCATCGCTGTTGAGAAACACAGGGTCACCGACGAATATCCGGGTCGGGTTGTTCGCCGACACGCGATATTGGTTGTGAGCGAATCCGGCCCGGCCCGTCAAATGACGGCTCGGAACGAATCCCCTCGGGTTGTCAGTAGCCATGTTGTTACCTCTATCCGATTATGATTTTACCGTCCGCCGTGCCTCCGTGCGGCTTGCCGCTCTTGCTTGGAATGCTGGCAAGTCCTTCACTGAGTTTTTCCTTCAAGCCGGCGGTTTGCTTGTCGGCACGCTCTTGCAGATAATCGTAACGCGCTTTGCGAAGCTCTTCGGGTTGTGCGGTCAAAACTAGCTCTCTGAGGCGCTTTCCTCCGGACACGTCCTTGCTCTCGGGGGTGACTGGATTCACGTCCCCGGGAATGCCGGTCATTGAATTAACGATTACGTAGCCCTGCGACTCGCGCTTCTCGATACTGGACGGCTCGTTGACAATCCACCGATACCACCAGCCGGGATGCCTGTTCTGCACCTCAAGCCGGTCAACGTCCCGCCACCTGAACGGTTCGCCCTTTTTGAATCCTACTTTTTCAAGAACGGTGCTTTTCGCGGCGGCAAGTTTTTCACTTAAATCCATCGGTTCCATGTCAGGCTCCTAGTCCTTTGAGATAACGCGCGTGCGCCTTATCGGGCGTTTCATGTGTAAACAAGACCTCGGCGATCTTCTTCTGATCCGCCGTTAATTTGGTTTGCGTGCTCTTTTTCGCGGCGATGTCGGAATCACTGGAAAGGACCGGGGAAGTCCTCTTCAGTTGCTTGACCTCGATTCCCATGAGGCGATCAACCTCACGGAGTATTTCATCCGTGGACTTGCCCTTGAACTCGGGGTCTTCCAATACCGCCATGCCAATCGAGGTGGCCTTTGCGTTGTAGGGATGACCCGCTTGCGCCCACGGTCGCCTGAAATTACCGTCCGTGGTCAGTTCCTGCGCCCACTCCTGGATCGCTTCCTTGTCGGCTGTCGGGATTTCAGGGGCCTGCTCTACCTGGGCTTGGACTTCCGGTTTCTTCTCCGGGACAGCCCTCACCTGGGCGATCTGGTCGTCTATCTCCACGGCTGTCTTATGGTCTTGGTTTTCAAGGGCCTGGACCTTCTTCGCCTTCAAATTCTCGACCGCTTGCGCGACGGCCTGCTCCTGCTGCTTGCCCTCAAGCGTTTCCAGGCGGTTCATCAGAACCTTCTGGTCCTTGAGGCTTTGCGAATAAAGGCGCTCGAACTGCTTCATGTTGCCGTAGATGCGGTTGAGACGCTTCTGGACCTTCTCGTCTATTTCGACAAATTCAGTCGTCTCGTCCGGGCGCTCTTCCTTGATGGCTTCGACTTCTGGCTTTTTTTCGACTTGCTCGACTTGCGCTTCACTCATGACAGCTCTCCAAGTAAATCTTTCTCCTCTAGGGCAAAGTATTCGTCCCCGTCGGGGGTCTTTACCCATGCTCCGGCGTGCTGCTTGAACAGGACGAGTTTCCCTACCAGGGCCTTAACGTCGTCCTCGCACATCCGACCAGTGGCTACGATGCGCCCGTAAGAGGGGGCGTTTCTCTTATCCGCTATGTCCGGGATAATCAGAAGTTTCGACTTCAACTTGTCTCGCTCTAAAACGACGTAGCTAAAGAGTGGCTCTATCTTCATGCTTATGCTCCAAACGCAAAAAGAGCGCTGGTTGGCGCTCGGACAAAATTCTGTGAGGAACCGGGCTCAGTGCCCGGTGGACTAGCCTCGGGCTAGAAGCTCTTGCAGCGAGCTAACGAGGCTTCGCGTGGTCTGTTCCCCTTGCAACGGGAAACCGGCCTTCTTCGCGTATTGTGCCCCGACACCAATAGCCGGGGCGTCAGGACTTGCGCCTGACTCAAGCGTCTGTATCAATGCGTTGTGCGCCCGCGTGGCCTGTTCATTGCCGAACGGGTCTCTTGAAAACTGCGGATCAATCTGTCCACCCCCACCTACACCGGCGGTAAAGATGTTCGTCGCCTCTTGAATGGGACTTAGACCGGAGAAGCCTATAGATGGGGAATCTGTGCCTATAGCTCCCAAACCAGCCGCCCCTACATCCGGTCGAGTTTTTTCTGGAATGGGTGACGGCGCGACTTGTTGAAAGCTCTGTTGCTTAGGGGGCTTTGCGAATAGTCCCTTTACGCCCGAAATCACTCCAATAGCCTGAGAAATTGCACTAATAACGGATATAGTACCTGGATCAGCAAACGCATACGACACGCCGAATGTGAAATAGAAAATCACACTAAGAACTACGGCGCTAACAAACATAGCTAAATCCAGACTTCTTGAAGCCGTATTTCCCTAACATCCTGCACATCTGTTTAGTCCTGATTCCGCTTATAGGAGCAGCCGTCTTAACTGAAACACTGTGCTCTTTACACCACTGGAAATATTTATCAAACAACAACTTTGCCGCCTTAGACCCACGCTTCTTAGGATTGACATAGAAAAACGACGTAGAAGCTAAATATGAAAATGAATGCGCCATCCTTGACATTCCGCCGACGATAAACCCAACAATAGTTTTATTATCTTCAGCAACGAAACAGAAAATGGCATCAAATTGCTTGCTCTCTATAATAGTTTGATGAATAGCCAATGGCTCCGGGATGGGATATCCGATCCCGGCCTCCTCATGGAACATTTCAGCTAAATCGAATAGAGCAGGGACATCCCATAATTCAGCCTTCCGAATCAGCAAGGAACTTATCCGGCAGGTTGATTAGGTAGTCCAGAACTTCCCGGTTGCCCAACACCCTCGACGCCCCCAGGGACAGGGCCTCCATCGAGAACTTCTTGGCCTGATCCTTCCATGCCGCCTCCGGGAACTGCTTGTCCAAGTGAAGCAAGACCGCCTGCGTTCGCTGGTCCTTCAGCCATTCCCGGACTTCTGACCGCTTGATCCGATAATCTTCCATGTGCTTTGATGTGCTCCTCTACCAAATGCCTGCCGAACTCGCTGATCTGCTGATGAACCATTATCTCGCCATGAGCCTTCATGTGCCCCATATGGTCCTGGTCCGGGAACACCATCGGCATTTTCGGGGTGTCCTGCATGGCGAAGAAATTCTCTTGGTAGGGGTCGTCAACCCTCGGCAGCATCGAGGACGGGTTCGGCAGCAGTTCCTCGGTGTTATCGGCGCCGATGGACTCAAGCATCCTCTTAGTGTTGATGTAGATGTGCTGCGGCGAATTTAGAACAAGCGGGTTCGACATCATGATCTTGTAGACCGTCTCGGCCTTGGCGAGTTTCTGCTGCTCCGTCGCCATCCTCGGATCGGCAATGGGCCTGACTTGCAAATCAGGCGTGTAGTCTGATTTGCCGGCCCTGTAGTTCCTCAGAACACCGTCTACATCATGCAGGGAGAAATACTCTTCCTCGTCCAGGTGCTTGAAATTAAGCCTGTAGACCTTCTCAAGTTCTCTGGTCCAGGACTCCGCCACCCTCTCGTAAACAGCCGTGAACGGTTGCAGGGCTTGTTCAATAAGCGCCATGACTGTGGTCGGCTGCATCACCTTGTCCGTTTGCCCGGCCAGGACTTCGGGAATGGTAGCCAATCTATCCGCCCGCCCGGTTATTAGCTGGATGATTGCTGGGAGGACGTTAGACGGACCCGGATACTGCGGCGTGAAGATACCATTTTTCATGTCCTCAACGGAGGCCGGAATCTTCACGAACTTGCCTAATTTCATGGCGATTTCACCGCCCGAAACACCCGTCAATTGTTCCGACATGAACCCGGAATGATTGCCGACATTCGCCAGCGTAGCCGCGTCTATGACCTGCCGGACCATCTTATTGACGGAGATATTGGGCTGGCCGATCAAGTGGCCCTGTCCCAATCCATAGAAACCGTCCGGGTTTTCCATGTATGAGTAGGAGGTGTAATACTCTACCTGTCTCCTGCCGTCGGTCTCTTTACCATCATCATCTGTTTCCCAGCCCAAACTGAGACGGATGCACTTCTTCGACTGGGCGCAGACTGTAACGGTGTAGGGGTCGGCCGTGCCGTCTCCCGTCAAATCGTAGTAAAGATGCTGTTCCAGGAGAAGCGCCGGAGGTTCCGGGTCCATGGCCGATTCAGACATGCCCTCGACCTCATCCTGGGCCCTCTGCTGCGGCTGCTTGTCACCGGCCCGATAAGATTCAGGTTCCTCGGTGAAATACCCTTTCCCGACAAGCCTTCTGCATTCGTGCATGGGCTTGTGGATTTCCTCTGTCTTGCGCGAGAGTTCCTCGACATCCCTGGGTCCGGCACCGTAAGGAACCACCAAGTCCATCGCCCGGACATTCTTGACCATTATCATCTTCCGGGTCGGGTCGTAATAGGTCTTGGTGAAGAAATGCCCATGCAGGGGCAGGGAAAGCAGGAGACGGTCCTTGTTTTTCTTGTAAGTCTTGTCCTTCACCATAAGCTGATGGGACATGTGCCGACCCACTCTTTCAGCTCTGGCCTTGTCCTCAGCCGTTGCCTGGCCAGTGGGAACGCATTTGACGATCTGCTGGCTCGGGAACATCGCCTTGTACGCACGGGATGAGAACTGCGTGCAGCCCTCGGCCAGAAGCGGCAGGCTTTCCTCGCTGGACCCTTCCCAGGGCGGGTTGAGAGGCTTGTCTTTTTGGTAGTAGAGTTTCTGCCATTGCGCGTGCATGGTCTCCCACTCACCCCGGGATTCCCTGTCCGACTTCCAGGATTCCCATACCTGGTTCGCAATATCATCGAGCTTTGACGTGTATTGAGAGGCTATGTTCCTGACTTCGGGATGCAGGTCTTTCTGCTTGTCAGCCATTCTTGAATACGTCCTCGAAGCGGGGCAGGATTTTACGCTTGGTGTTCCAGATGTGAGGAACCAAACCGGGGCCGAATACTTCCAACTGTATGTTCCTTTCCTTCATCATCTGCGTGAAATCCTGGGCCTGAGCAATTTTCTCGGCATCGGTTATGAACTTCCTGCCTTCAACCGTGACCTCAAGGTGCTTGAGTTCGCCCTTGTTGTCCTTTTCCGTCATATCGACCTCTCCGGTGTAGCAGAGGTCGTAACCGTAAAGCTTGAACTTCCTGAATCCCAGGGTGTAGAGAACGGAAATCCCACGCATCGCCGTGGAACACCCCCCACCTAGCATGGCCGTCTTTCCTCCGAGGCGTTGCTTCAGAACCTCAGTCTCGCCGGCACCTACCATAGCGTGATAGCCCCAGATGTGAGCGTTTTCTTTCAGGAGCTTGTCTATCGTGACGGGGTGAACCATCGAAGCGACGAGGTATTGAACCTTTGGATGAGGATTTTCTATGAAATCCACGACATGATCCCTGGGGTCCAAAAGAATGCAGGCGTATGGAATTATGTTGTTCTCGATCAGCAAGTCATGAGCCGATTTTACGCAGACGACATAATGACCCTTGCGCTTCCTGAGCTTCTTTATCTCAGGCAGGTAGTCCTTCAGCGAAGGCCCGCCAGAACAGAAGATGATCGTTCCATCGCCCTGGGCGCATTCGACAACATACCTGTCAACAAGGGTGGTGAAGTAGTGGATGTTCGCGGAGATATTCTTATCCGGCACGCAGTTTTTGGTTTTGACAATCAGGGCCTCGTTACCCAACATCGCCCCCGAATGCTTGTCCTTGTATGATTTCTTCTCGGCCTTGCTGAGATAGTTCTTGTCGCCCTTGACTTTCCCGGCCTTCCTCAACGGGCCCTTGTGGTGCTTCATCCTGGTCCCGAGAACGCAATCGTCGAAAACGTGCATTCCACGGACACCGGCTGAGATGTTGTACCACCAGCCTTCCTTGATCTGGTCGAAGATGAAGGAGTCGTGATGTTCCTTGAACTTCAGGATTTTGTCGGTCTTGTAGATTTCCCGAAACTTTGCCAGAAAATCGAAACCGCCGTGCTTGCGATGATACGACACAAACCCGCACTCAGAATGAGGCCAATCAACGCGGCCCAGATAAGAGCCCACAAAACTGGCTGGACATATTTCATCCAGAAACTTCTCATCCACCCCGGCAACGGTTTCAATATCCGCATCCAGCCAAATCCATGTTTCCGTGTCTACTTCCGCCAGCCTCTTCGGGTCCGTCAATGCCCAAATCTTGTGCGCGAACCTGACGATCTGGAACCTGTAGTCCTTGGAATTGTCATTGTGCCTGCCCATGAACGCGGCACGGTCTTTATCCAGGTCAAGATTTACCCATGTAATCAGGGGGTGATCGAAGTCAGGTTTCTTGCCTTCGCAATAAATCCAAAGCGGGATCGACCAATGCTTGACGTATGTCTCAAGAAATCTCCGCCCGTATGTTTCATATCCTTCAGGTGAGAAAGTAGTAACGGCGCAGTATTTCATTTTAGCTTGAACAGCGGCTTGTCCACTTCCCCGATCAGATTTATGTATGAGCGGAATCCGTCGCCCTTCTTCCTAGGGGCCACGCCATGAACCGCATCCAGGGTGTTTAAGAACATGACAAAGGTTCCTGGGTTGCAATCAATCGTCGCTTCTTTCCTGACGCTGCCGGCGGCGCATTCAGCCCGCTTTACCATCCCCTTGCGGCCGACGAACTTCCGCTTGCCCTTCCATGAGTAGAGTTCCAGGGCACCGCCGCCCATGTAGATCATTCCACCGAACAGTTCCTTGGGATCGTCTATATGAGGGCCCCGAACGGAGCTTGTCTTTTTGACGGGCGTGTTGACCGCGAACTGGCAGTCCAATTTGAACGGCGCAAAGTCACGGAATCTAACCCCTGCTTCAAGTTTGAGATTTGAGAGGGTTGGGTAGTCCTGCCTGATCTCCGCACCGAACAGCTTGACCACCTCCTGCAAGAAGGGGGTCGATGTATGTATCTCGAAAAATTCCCGCCAGAACGATGAAGTTGATTCGTCTCCAAGGACTTCCTTCGCGCCCCGCTGAAGCAGGATGTTGTTGCTTAATCCCCTGCCGAGGGCGATATCCTCGGGAATCGGGAAGTTCGCCTTCAAGGCCGCAAAGTATTCCTCGCTCAACTTCATAGCGTAGCACGGGAACGGAACATCAAGCCTCTGCCTGACGACGGAAGCATGTAGAACCGACGGCATCGGCTCCCGGCCCACTTCAAAGTATTTGCCCTGTTGGGGGACGTTGAACATGCCGTCTTTCGTCTTTCTCAATGCGACAACGATGGCGATGTTCTTGTCCGTCGGTTCCGGCTTCTTGATTTCGTGGTCGGGAATGTCTTTATGGGTTATGTTCCCGTCCCTGTCCCCGGCGTAGATCATCAGGATTTCATAGGCGTTGGCTTTCGCCATGTCGGAGAACAGGATGGGGTTGAAGTTGTAGAAGCCGTGATTCTGCCAGTTGATCCACGGCATGACGTGGAGCATCACCCCGCCGACCTTGCATAATTCATGAGCGTTGATGAACACGGCGGCGGCGTCGAAGATATGTTCCCCGGTTCCGTTGTTCGTCACCAGGTCATACTTTGTCTTGTGCTTTTCAAACACAAGGTTGTTCAGGTTTTCCTTTATCGTCCCGTTGCCATCAAGGTCTATGGCTTCGTATTTCTCGAATCCGAGTTGCCTGTAGAACCCAGGAACAGTGTTGACCTCAGGCCAGTCCTTGATCCTGAAACCAAGGGTCTGGCTGCCGAACTCGATCACGGTTGGCTTCTCTGGTAGTGCCTTGCAGATGCGGAGAACGGCTTGACCGGCTAGATTATTGAACATTCATCAATGGCCTTTTTCACTTGTAATTATCAACTCACCGTCCGCAAGACCAGCCAATTGAGCCACGATAGAGACATTACTAAGCGTTATGCTCGCCGCAGCACTCATCAGTATAGTGGACCAATCATTAATCTTTTTCTTGTGTTCTGGGTAATCTTCAGCGGCATGAATCATGTCTTGGGCTATTCTCATAATCTCATTACTTGTAGCAACACAACGCAAAGCGCTCTCGTTTATAGCTCTAATTGTTGGTTTCATTTTTCTGCTCCTCAATTGCTCTTTTCAAAAGCTCGACATCAGTTTTCCTGTATCTCTCGAACAGTTCCTTCACCGTCCTGTCCCTCTGGGAAATCAAGTGTCTCCCTCCAGGTCTAAGGCGGGCGTAGGTGTCGTCGGCATCCTGTCCAACGATAATCCCGGTCCTAAGATGCGCGACCTCGACATCCTTGAAATACTTGAACCTGCCTATTTCCTGGAACATCGAAGTCAACCAGGGATCGGTGCAGAAATGCGTGAACATCGGATTGGCGACATAACCAAGGACTTCAAACGCCTTCCTGCCAATCGCCGGGTGGGGGTGCGTGATCTTATGGGTTCCGTCCTTGTTTCGCTTCCCCGGCGTGCCGTCCCAACACGAAGCGCACCAGATGCCGTCCGGCCATTTCAGATTACATGTTCTCAGGGCGCTGTCCCAACTCGGCGTCTTGAACACGGCGTCGTCCCCGCACATCATCAGGATATCGCCGTCGCAGACCTGGGCGAGAAGATGGCATTTCATGGCGAACATGAAATCAGGCCCCACTACATGGGGGACTTCGTAATCCTTTTCCGTGGGGTCGTCGTCGTCGCAGTAGAACAGGATGGAGACGTTACCGAGACAGGTCTTTCTTACGCTCTCCGCCAGCCTGGACGCGCTCTGCGGGCGGCCACGAGTCGGGCACAATACCGAGATTTTGTAGCGTTTCGCCAACTTCAAATGCACAGCTAATAGACTGCGCGATTTTTCCTCCGACGACGTGGATTTCTCGTTCATTCCTCACCAAAGTATACGATCTGTCATCGCCGTCCTTTCTCACATGACGGCACGGCCTTACTCCAATCACCCTCGCCCCGCTCAATTGGGGAAAGAACGCAGCCCCGGCTTTCAACATCTCAGCCGGCTCGTTCAAGATGGCGTGATAGAATAAAAATCCGCCCTCTTCAGCCGGGATGTAACCGCAAAACGGCCCATATAGGACTGTTTGCGCCACCGGGGGCAGGCGAGCCTCAATATGGAGAACAACGGAGTCCTTGAAGTCCATGCCTTGTGCAGCCGGAGACGCAGTATAAGTGCAATCAACGACAAACGTATCGGCAGGCACCTGACGATGAGCCACTTTAAGCGTATTCTTGAAATACCGCCTGAGCCCGACCACGTCATAAACGGTTTCCTCGCACTCTATCCCATCCGTCACGTTCTTGACATCGTATGGCCATATTTCTTTGTAATTCCGCCCAAGTTTTGCCACGAAGTCCCGATACCGTCGCCAGGATACATCCGAGTCCTCGGCAATCCAGTAGTGCGTCGGCATCTTCTTGCAGAACTCGCCATACCGCATGACGAAACGGTTGTGGGCTTGAGAGCATTCCTTGGCCAGTTCTAGATTCTTGGGGTAGTGAAACCCCGCGTGCAGCCTTCTGAAGTTCCTGAAACTGGCCCCCATGAGAATATCGGAAGCTGTTTCGTAAACCGTAACATCATACCCCCTGGCTTGGAGAACCTGGGCTATCACGCAGCCATACATTCCACCGCCACGGACGGATATTTTCATTCATGCACCCACGTCATGTTATTTCCGGTGCGTTCAGCAACTCGATAACAAATGGATTTCAGGTAATTGAAGGCCGCATCGCCTCTTTTGCACTCGACCAGAAGAACCGGCCTGTCTCTTTCGATGACTTCCTTGCACCCCATCAGGGCACGTTTCTCCGATCCCTGGACATCGATCTTGATAAAGTCAGGCGCCAGGGCGGCGCCAAGTTGCATCATCACGGTTGTCCCAAAACTATCTTCCATGAACTCCCAGGCCCCGGAATTGTAATCCGCTGGAGTGGTCAGGTTCCCAAGCATGTCGCGCTCTGCTATTCCATGATTCCAGCAGGTGACATTTTCGGGGACGTTCTTTTGCAGGCACTCGAAGTTATCCGGATGCGGCTCGAAAGCGTCTACGCGCTTGAACCTCTCCGACATGTAGAGCGAGAAGAAGCCGATATGGGCGCCTATATCAACGGCGCAATCGAACTTCCTGACGTGCTTCATCGCGGCCTTGAACGAGCTTTTTTGGTAGATCGGCTTATCGGGATAGAGGAAGTGCTCGTCGTAGTCCGGTATCCACATCCGGCCCATGAGTTTCAACCATTGCACTCCGAGAGCGCGCTCAACCACTCTTCCGCGTAAGGAACTTCCTGGCAGCCTTGGAGCCACGGCCCGCCCAGCGTAAAATGAAGGGCTTTTGGCGATTTCCCGATTCCTGCGGAAGTAGTCGGGCTTGCGCCGACGAGCCAGTTCCATTCTTCAGGTATCTGTCCGACAATCCAGTTATCCACCCACGCGAATGCATGGAGCCATCCTCCGGGCTTGGTGTTTACGTCATCCACGGTCAGGTTTTGATGAGCGACGTGGGAACAATTCCACAGGACCAAGGATGACCAGTTTTTCATGTTGTACGGTTCCTGCCTCTGCCCGTCCATCTTCTTGCCCGCAACCGGTCTGTAGTCGTGGTGGACGCACATCACCGGATACCTGTCGTCCTTGAGGTCGAAGAGTTCCTTCACGTCCGACCTGAACAGGAAATCGCAGTCCACGAACATCGCCCAGCCTTCATACAAGTTAAGGGCCGGAACAAGAAACCGCGTGAAGCTGAATTCAGTCGCAAACGGCTTGCCGTCGAATACGTCTACCCCGTCTACTCCGGCCCTGCGGTAAAGCCCGGCACGTCTCAGGGGCGTTTGCTTAAGCGGGACTATATCGAGGGGAACGGAAGAATGTTTTTCCAGTGTGTGCTTGCAGACTTCATAGGCTGCGTGTTCGCGGCTGTCATAGCCGATGTAGATTCTCATGCCAGTTTCATTTCTCCGGCCGGCGTCAGGTAAATTCCATAGGGGGCCAGCCTGATGCATTCCTGGCATTGGCTGGATTTCACGTTGCCGTAGTTTTCATCCAACAGATGCAGGCACTCCAAGCACCTATTGGGATACAGAACCTCGTTCATGATTGAGGATTTTCCATGCAATTCCATTTCTCATCTCGCTCAATGTAAATTGGCTGTAGGCCAGTGCCTGAAGCCAAAGTTCCCGCTCGGGCCACCACGGATGTTCGATGTCCTTGAACTCCCAGCTCATCGTCTCGCAGGCGGATTCGCCCAACGTTATGACGGGGACGCCGTTTATCAGGGCATCGACCGCTGAATTCGATGAATGCGTGACGACGCACCACGTATCCTTCATGGCTTCGTCAATGGCCCCGATGCCCTTGTGCTTGACCTCTATCGGCCTGGCCGTATGACTCGTTATTTCGTCGGTAACGACCCTGAGCCATTGGTCGGGGTTGATGCCGTAGAACTCGCCAACGGCTCCGGTGACGGGGATGACGAGGACATTTCTTCCAGTCCTTTTCCAGGGACGAACATCAACTCCCACCTTTTTAAGCCTGTCCGCAGGATAGACAAATTCACGGGGGTCTGGAATATCAGCCTGGCGGGCGTTTTTCGTGACCCTGTAGTATCCGTCATAATGTCCTGGTTTCAGGTAGCCGTGGTCGATGTAGTAGTAATCTCTCCCTACCCATTCGCAATGCCGTATGATTTCACCCGTTCCCCGGAGGATGCCGTATAACGCAGCCGGGCCATCGAACAGCTTGGTGGGAGGGACCACTTGGCCCTTGCACCCTTCGGCGAAGGCGGCCATGATTGTTCTTGAATGTCGGAAGCCTTGGTCATTATCGTGCGTTGGAGATGTGGCGTAGCACTTAATGGACGTAGACGTATCGGCCATCTGGAATCATCAGTCTGTTCACCCAAATCTGCAAATCTTCCTTGTAGTCCCAATGGTGGGAATGACGGATGTACGATATAGCCTCGCTGGAGAGCATCACCGTCATGTAGCAATCCGTGACGACGGCGATTTCATCTATTTCCATCACGCGGTCGCATATGGATCGCTGGATTTCCCACGAGCTTTCTCGATCTCCTCGCCCCACTCCGCCATGTAGCGCTGTTCTTCTGTGGTTATGAACGGCCTGGACCTGCAAGCATACGCGAGTTCGTCATAGCAATTATGAACGACGATGCCGCCGCTGACCGTGAAATTATTAACCTTCGGAACGTGCAGGTCGTAAACGCTTTCTCTTTTTGAGAGCCGTGTAATAGCCAGGATTCCGACGGCGGAAGTCCTTTTGTTCACATGCTCCTGAGCAGAATTTCCTCTTCCTGTGTTTCGCCAGTCCATTTTTCCCGCAGACGACGCAAACGAACAGAAACCTCGGCGGAAGAGCGCCGGTTTCCTTCCCGTGCTTAGAGTGCCACTTTCTCCCATCTTCCGATCCATGCCATTTATTTGCAAGCGGACGGATGCGTTCGATGTGCATTCTCTGGTAAGAACGGCGCTCTGGAGTATTTTGGTGCCCGGAGAGGTGAACTGACGCCGATAGTAATTCAAGATTGGTAATGTCGTTGTTCGCCCTGTCGCCGTCTTTGTGGTGGACATGGTAGCCGTTTGGAATGGGGCCGTTAAAGTGTTCCCAAACCACCCTATGAAGGCGCTTGCTGCGTCTTTGATAGTATTGGCCACAAAGCCAATACGCCTCGCCGTTGAAGAATTGAGCCATCTTGTCCCCTCCTTGAATGGAGCAGAAACAAGATAATCATTATAAGTCAATTCGTCAAGCCTTCGATACCTATTATCGGCGCACAGGAACCTATGAGACGGCGTTGCCCGCACCTTTCTGCCGTCGCATGTCTCCAAAAGCCACACCTCGGCGCTTTTGGCTGTTTGGCCAAGGTTTATGAACGGCCGCCAGCCTTCCTTGGCCCATAAAATACCATTACCGGGCAAACTATCTATCCTTGCCTCGCCAAACGGCGTCAATACCATCGCATCTCCGGCAAGACAGTGATTCTCAAGATTATCACCCGGTCCCTTCTCCGGGTCTACGTCATCCAAAGTGAGGGTCGGGACTGTTCGCCAGAAATGCGTGCAGTTGGCGGTGATAAAGAGCATGGGCTCGGTCTTGATCCTTGCGCCCTTCAGGAACTCCTCGTTGCCGGCCAGTCTTGCGAGAATCTCAAGGTAGTTCCGTTTCCGGTCCTTCTTGGCCTGCCTCAACAGCACGTTTTCTTTCCTGAACCACTCAGCGGCACAGGGACCACCCTTGGAGGCCCACATCTCAGTGTCTCCGACGCGGTAGTCCATTACCTCCTGGCGTTCCTTCTCGATTTCACGGATTCTCTTGGCCACGGCCTGGGGAGCCATCCTGCACCCGTGATTCGGCCTGCCATCCCAGCCATACCATTCCGCGTACCTGATTACCGCCCCCGAGGGCAGCCACATCGCCGGCCAGTTCTGGGA